>Ga0207828_100021_pt1 | contig 352629 bp, 320 predicted proteins | sample TtaePargueraPR_11_FD_187276 | JGI IMG/M metagenome (GOLD analysis project Ga0207828, IMG submission 187276) | Aerobic enrichment media microbial communities from Bioluminiscent Bay, La Parguera, Puerto Rico - Tt and P2 (3) (SPAdes) | ecosystem: Environmental > Aquatic > Marine > Unclassified ...
GTTCTGCCCCCTGCCGATGGCGATCTCGTTGCCGGGAATCTGGCGGCTGGAGAACAGCACCACATCGCCGCTGGCGAGGCTGATCGGATGATTGTCCTCCGCAATGCGGGCAAGTGCGGCGCGCGGCTCACCCTGCCCGCCGGTGGCGAGGATCATCACTTCGCCGCGCGGCAGGTCCATCGCGGTATCGAAATCGACCGTCTCGGGGAAATGCTGCAGGTAGCCATTGGCCTTGGCCACCTCGATAATCCGGTCGAGCGAACGGCCGGCCACGCACAACCGCCGCCCGGTCTCGTCCGCCACATGGCCGAGCGTCTGCAACCGGGCCACGTTGGAGGCGAAGGTCGTCACCAGAACGCGCTTGCCCTTGTGGCGCCGCACCTCTTCCAGCAATCCGCGATAGACCGCGCCTTCGGAGCCCGATGGCACCGGATTGAAGACATTGGTGGAATCGCAGACCAGCGCGAGGACGCCCTCGTCGCCGATCTGGGTCAGCTCTTCCTCGGTCGCCGGTTCGCCCACCAGCGGTTCCTCGTCGAGCTTCCAGTCGCCGGTGTGGAATATGCGGCCGAAGGGAGTCTCGATCAGCAGCGCATTGCCTTCGGCGATTGAGTGGGCCAGCGGGATATAGGTGATCTCGAACGGGCCAAGCTCGATGCTGCCATGATCCTCTTCGATCACGTTGAGCTCGATATCCCTCGCCAGCCCGGCTTCTTCCAGCTTGCGCAATATCAGGTCGGCGGTGAACGGCGTCGCATAGAGCGGCACGCCCAGTTCGGCCGCGAAATAGGGGATCGCGCCGATATGATCCTCATGCGCATGGGTCAGCACGATGCCGAGCAGGTCGTCGGCGCGTTCCTCGATGAACTCGGGATCGGCGAAGAGCAGTTCGGTGCCGGGATATTCATTGGCGCCGAAGCTCATCCCCAGGTCCACCATCAGCCATTTGCCGCGGCAGCCATACAGATTCACGTTCATGCCGATCTCGCCCGATCCACCGAGCGCAAGAAACAGCAATTCGTCTTCCGGTGTGCAGTCCTTCTTCACTCTGCGCCGGCTTTCTCCGCGAGTATCGCCAGGCCCTCAAGAGTCAGATCAGCATCCACGGCGTCGAATATCTCCGTATGTTCGTCAAACAGCAGGGCCAGACCGCCCGTTGCAACCACTTTCGCCGGACGGCCGATCTCGGTGCGCAGCCGGTCGATCAGCCCTTCCATCATTGCGATGTAGCCCCAGTACACACCGATCAGCATCTGGTCTTCCGTATTCCGCCCCAGCACCGAATTGTCCCGCGGGGCCTCGATCGCGATGCGCGGCAGCTTGGCCGTGTTGTTGACCAGCGCGTCGAGCGAGAGATTGATGCCTGGGGCGATGATTCCGCCCTTGTAGGCGCCGTTGAAGTCGATCACGTCGAATGTGGTCGCGGTGCCGAAATCGATCACGATCAGATCGCCGGAATATTTGGCATGGGCAGCCACGGCATTGACCGCCCTGTCCGCGCCAAGCGAACGCGGTTCCTCCACATCGATGGGGAAATCCCAATCGGCCGCCCCTTCCCCGGCGAAGAGCGGCGCGAGGCCGAAATACTTCTCGCCCAGGACCTCGAAATTGTGGCGCGCGCGCGGGACCACCGTGGACACGATCATCCGCTTGATATCGTCGCGGGAAATGCCTTCGATCGCCATGAGCTGCAGCAGCCAGACGGCATATTCGTCGCCCGTGCGGCGCGGATCGGTGGCGATCCGCCAGCGGGCGCGAATGTCCCGCCCGTCGAACAGGGCGAAGACGACATTGGTGTTGCCGATATCGACAGCCAGTAGCATCGCTCAGTTCCCCTCCAGTTCCACGTCGCCTGCGTGGATGACACGCAGCTGCCCGTCGGCCAAGCGCAGTTGCAGGGCACCATCGGCCGCAAGTCCTTCGAAACGCCCCGATACACGGGCTCCGCCGGCATCGTGAACGGAAAGCTGCGAACCCACCGGATGCGCCGCCGCCATCCACCGGGTCAGCATCGGACCGAGCCCGAATTGCCGCCAGCGCGACAGTTCGAGATCGAACTGGCGGGCGAGCGCGTGGGCGAAGGCATCCCGATCGGGCGCCGGGCCGGACTGCGCGAGGCTGCGCGTCGTGCGGTCGGCGATATCCGGCGCGCGGGCGAGGTTCACGCCGATCCCGACCACCGCGTAGTCGCCTTCGCGCTCCAGCAATATGCCGCAGAATTTCGCCCCGGCGATCAGCACGTCATTGGGCCATTTGAGGAAGACGCCGGCGGGCCGCCCGAGCACGGCCAGGATCGTTTCATAGACCGCCAGCGCGACCGCGAAGGAGAGGCTCGCCGCCGGCGGATCCTGCGGCGACAGGCGAACCACGGTCGATCCCATGAAATTGCCCGGCGCGTCGAGCCAGCTCCGCCCTTGTCGCCCCCTGCCCGAAACCTGCCGGTCGGCGATCAGCCAGGTACCCTCGGCAATCGCCTCTCCCGAGGCGAGGCGCGCAAGCATATCGGCATTGGTCGATCCGGTCTGGCGTACGCTTTCGAACCGCGCGGACAAGTCAGGCCAGCAGGAACAGCGCCGCGGCGGCCTGATCGGCCAGCGAGCCGAGCCAGCCCGTCAGCAGATATCCAAGCGGCGAAATGACCAGCGTGCTGATGCCCAGCAGCGCCCAGTGCGCCCAATCGCTCTCGCCCACGATCTTGTTCGCCGGTTCGTCGAAGAACATGATCTTGACGATCTTGATGTAGTAGAACGCACCGATCACCGAGGCTGCGATGCCGAGCGCGGCGAGGACGATCAGATCGGCCTCCACCGCGGCCTGGAACACCACGAACTTGCCCCAGAAGCCCAAGAGCGGCGGGATGCCTGCGGTGCTGAACATCAGCGCCATCATGCACCAGGCAAGCGCAGGACGGGTCGTCGAAAGGCCGGCGAGATCGGCGATCGCCTCGACCTGATTGCCCTCCGCATCCTTGAGCATCATTACGGCAACGAAGCTGCCCACGGTCATCGCCACATAGATGGCGAGATAGACGAGCATCGCGCTGGCGCCGGCGGCCGTACCTGCGGCCAGGCCGATCAGGATGAAGCCGACATTGTTGATCGAGGAATAGGCGAGCAGGCGCTTGATGTTCTTCTGTCCGATCGCGCCCAGCGCACCGACCACGATCGAGGCCAGCGAGGCGAAGATCACGATCTGCCGCCAAGCATCGACCTGCGTCCCGAAAGCGTCGAGCGCGACGCGCGCCGTAAGCACGACCGCCGCAACCTTGGGCGCGGTGGCGAAGAACGCCGTGACCGGGGTGGGCGCGCCTTCATAGACGTCCGGCGTCCACATGTGGAACGGCACCGCGCTGATCTTGAAGGCAAGGCCCGCAAGCACGAAAATCAGCCCGAACATCGCTCCCATCGCGAGATTGCCATCCAGCGCGGCATGGATGCCTGCGAAACTGGTCGTGCCGGTGAAGCCATAGGTCAGGCTCATGCCGAACAGCAGGATGCCGCTGGCGAGCGCGCCAAGGACGAAATATTTGAGACCCGCCTCCGCCGAGCGGCCATCCGCCCGCAGGAATGCGGCGAGCACATAGGCGGCGAGGCTGTTGAGCTCGAGCCCGATATAAAGGGTCAGCAGATCGCTGGCCGAAACCATGATGCTCATGCCGAGCGTGGCGAACAACACCAGCACCGGGAATTCCGCCCGCATGGAGCCGGTCCGTTCGAGGAAGGACGGCGCCACGACCAGCACCGCACCGGCGGCGGCGAAGATCATCAGCTTGGCGAGGCCAGCAAAGGCATCGGCGCGGAACTGGCCGCCGAAGGCAACGGTGTCGGGCCCGGAAGCGCCGGCGCAAACCTGCGGGGCGACAAGGAAGAAACACGCACCGAGTACCACGCAGGCGGCAATGCTGATCCCGCGCGAAGCCTTGTCACCGCCCCAGGCGGAGGCGAGCAGCAGCACGAGGCCGCTGAGCGACAGCAGGATTTCCGGCGCAACCAGTGCAAGGGAGGCAGAGAACTCCATCAGTGCGCCTCCCCGTGCGCTTCGTCTTCTTCGGCAGGCTGCGGCTCACCGACAGTCAGATGTGCGTCGCTGACCGGCGCGGCACGGGCGATACGCGCATCGAGCGCCTGGATATCCTGCCGCATCGGGGCGAGGAAGCTCTCGGGATAGACGCCCATCCACAGCACGGCTGCGGCGAGCGATCCCAGCATGATCCATTCGCGCGCGTCGAGATCCGGCATCGCGGCGGCATCGGCATTCTTCTGCTCGCCGAACACAACCCGGCGATAGAGATAGAGCATGTAGCCCGCGCCGAGGATGATGCCGGTGGTGCAGACGAAGGCCGCCCAGCTCGACACCTGGTAGATACCGGCGAGGCTCAGGAACTCGGCGACGAAGCCGCTAGTGCCCGGCAGGCCGATGCTGGCCATGGTGAACAGCATGAAGAATGTCGCATAGCGCGGCATGTTGATCGCAAGGCCGCCATAGCGGGCGATCTCGCGCGTATGCAGCCGGTCGTAAATCACGCCGACGCAGAGGAACAGCGCGCCCGATACGAGCCCGTGGCTCAGCATCATGATCATCGCGCCGTCGAGGCCCTGCGTGTTGAAGGCGAAGAGGCCGACCGTCACGATCGCCATATGCGCGACCGAGCTGTAGGCGATCAGCTTCTTCATATCGTGCTGCACCAGCGCGATCAGGCTGGTGATGACCACCGCGGCCATTGCCAGGCCCCACATCAGCGACGCCAGCTGCGCGCTCGCTTCGGGGAACATGGGCAGCGAGAAACGGATGAAGCCGTAACCGCCCATCTTCAGCAGCACGCCGGCCAGGATCACCGAACCCGCCGTGGGCGCCTGCACGTGCGCATCGGGCAGCCAGGTATGGACCGGCCACATCGGCATCTTCACCGCGAAACTGGCGAAGAAGGCCAGGAACAGCCAGGTCTGCGCGCCGGGCGGGAAGTCATAGGCCATCAGCGTGGGAATGTCGGTGGTCCCCGCCGCGTTCACCATCCACAGCATCGCGATCAGCATCAGGACCGAGCCGAGCAGCGTGTAGAGGAAGAACTTATAGGCCGCGTAAATCCGGTTATCGCCGCCCCAGACGCCGATGATCAGATACATCGGGATCAGGCCGGCTTCGAAGAAGATGTAGAACAGGTACAGGTCCTGCGCGGCGAACACGCCGATCATCAGCACTTCCATCAGCAGGAAGGCGGCCATGTATTCGCCCACGCGCTTGGTGATCGAGTTCCAGCTCGCGCCGATGCAGATCGGCATCAGGAACACGCTGAGCACGATCAGCATCAGCGCAATGCCGTCTATCCCCAGCGCCCATTGGAAGCCGGCGAAGATCGGCGCGCGTTCGGTGAACTGCCACTGCGCGCCGCCAATATCGAAGCTGGCCCACAGGACGATGCCGAGCACGAGATCGATCAGCGTGGCGACGAGCGCGATCATGCGCGCCGTCTTCGCTTCCGAGAACAGGCAGGCGATCGCCCCAACCAGCGGGACGAGCAACATCAGCGAGAGAATGGGGAAGCCCTCCATCAGACGAGCACCCAGCTGATCGCCGCGACAAGGCCGAGCAGCATCACCAGCGCATAACTATAGAGATAGCCGGACTGCACCTTGTGTGCATAGACCGAGCCCTTCTCCACCACCCAGGCCGCGCCATTGGGGCCGAAGCGATCGATCAGGCCGACATCGCCGCGCTGCCAGAACTGGCGGCCGAGCCAGAAGGCCGGCTTCACGAAGATGAAATTGTAGAGCTCGTCGAAATACCACTTGTTGTAGAGGAAGCGGTAGACCGGGCCGAGCTGCTCCGCGACCATCGCCGGAACCGCGGTGTTGCGGATATAGGCGTACCACGCGGCGCCGAGGCCGATCAGCATGACGATCGTCGCCGCCAGCTTGGCCAGCTCGGGAATGCCATGCATCGCGTGGATCAGGTGCTCGTTATAGGCGATCGCGCCGTTCCAGAAGGTCTCGCCCTCGATGAAGGGCGCGTAGAACACGAAGCCCGCGAATACCGCGCCGAGCGACAGCAGCACCAGCGGCACGAGCATGACCCACGGGCTCTCATGCGGATGATAGCCGCCGGTCGTGTCCTCGCCCGCCTCTTCGGGGGTCTTGTGGACGCTGTGTTGGATATGCTCGCTCTCGATCCAGCGTGGCTTGCCCCAGAAGGTCAGGAACATCAGCCGCCAGCTGTAGAAGCTCGTCAGCAGCGCGGCGATCACGCCGAGCCAGAAGGCCGTGCGGCCCATTTCCGTGCCGCTGGCATAGGCGGCCTCGATGATCGCATCCTTGGAATAGAAGCCGGCGAAGCCGAACACGCCGGCAATGCCGACGCCGGTGATCGCCAGCGTACCCGCCATCATCGCCCAGAAGGTGATCGGGATCTGCTTACGCAGCGCACCGTAATAGCGCATGTCCTGCTCGTGATGCATGGCATGGATGACCGAGCCGGCACCGAGGAACAGCAGCGCCTTGAAGAAGGCATGCGTGAACAGGTGGAACATCGCGGCGCCATAAGCGCCGACACCCGCCGCGAAGAACATGTAGCCGAGCTGCGAACAGGTCGAATAGGCGATGACCCGCTTGATGTCCCACTGCGTGGTGCCGATCGTCGCGGCGAAGAAACAAGTAGCGCCGCCGATGAAGGTGACGAAGGTCAACGCCGCGGGTGCAGCTTCGAACATGGGCGAAAGGCGGCAGACCATGAACACGCCCGCCGTAACCATCGTGGCTGCGTGGATCAGCGCGGAAACCGGGGTCGGGCCCTCCATCGCGTCCGGCAGCCAGGTGTGCAGGCCGAGCTGGGCCGACTTGCCCATCGCGCCGACGAACAGCAGCAGGCACAGGATCGTCATCGTATCGAGCTGCATCCCGAGGAAGCCGATCGTCGAGGCGCCCTTCATGGCCGGAGCCGCAGCAAGGATTTCGGGGATCGAGGTTGTCTGGAACACCAGGAAGGTGCCGAAAATGCCGAGCATGAAGCCGAGATCGCCCACGCGGTTGACCACGAAAGCCTTGATCGCGGCGGCACTGGCGCTGGGCTTCTTGAACCAGAAACCGATCAGCAGATAGCTGGCGAGGCCGACGCCTTCCCAACCGAAGAACATCTGCACCAGATTGTCCGCCGTCACCAGCATCAGCATGGCGAAGGTGAACAGCGAGAGATAGGCGAAGAAGCGCGGCTGGTCGGGATCGTCCGACATGTAGCCCCAGCTATAGAGATGCACGAGCGCGGAAACGCTGGTGACCACGACCAGCATGATCGCCGTCAGCGTATCGACGCGCAGCGCCCAGTCGAAAGTCAGAGCGCCGGACTGCACCCAGTGAAGCACGGGCACCACCTGGGCCGGCACATCGCCGCCGAGGAAGGTAATGAAAATCGGCCAGCTGAGCAGGCAGGAAATGACCAGCGCGCCGGTGGTGACCAGCTTGGCGGGAACATTGCCCAGCGCACGATTGCCGAGCCCTGCGACGATCGCAGCCAGCAGCGGCAGGAAGACGATGACCAGAATTTGGGTCACGTGTTACCCCTTCATCCGGTTTACATCGTCGACCGCGATCGTGCCGCGGTCGCGGAAATAGATCACCAGGATCGCCAGTCCGATCGCCGCCTCGCCGGCGGCCACGGTCAGCACGAACATGGCGAAAATCTGCCCCGTCAGGTCACCCAGGAAGGCGCTGAAAGCGACAAGATTGATGTTCACCGCGAGCAGGATCAGCTCGATCGCCATCAGGATGACAATGATGTTCTTGCGGTTGAGGAAGATGCCGAGCACGCCGAGCACGAACAGGATCGAGCTCACCACGACATAATGTTCGATGCCGATCACAGCTGCACCCCCTTGCCCACTTCAGGCTGCACATTGACGGTTGCCTCTTCGGGCCGCCGGGCGACCTGCTTGGCAATGTTCTGCTGGCCGCGAACGGCGCGCGCCTCGCGGTGGGTCAGCACGATCGCGCCGACCATCGCCACGAGCAGGATGATGCCCGCGCTTTCGAACAGGAACAGGTATTTGCCGTAAAGCAGCGCACCGATATTCTCGATATTGCTTTCGGCCAGGATCGGCGCGGCATCGCCCGCAGGCGCGCCCAGATCGATCGCGCCCACGCGATAGGCGCCGATGCCCAGCACCAGCTCCGCCAGCAGCACCAGCGCTATCGCGATGCCGAGCGGGAAATTCTTCATGAAGCCGGCGCGCAGTTCGGCGAAGTCGATGTCCAGCATCATCACGACGAACAGGAACAGCACCGCGACCGCGCCGACATAGACGATCACCAGCAGCATCGCGATGAACTCGGCGCCCACCAGCACCATCAGCCCCGCCGCGTTGAAGAAGGCGAGGATCAGCCACAACACCGAATGCACGGGGTTGCGCGCCATGATGGTCAGGGCTCCGCTGGCGATCACCAGCACGGCGAAGAGGTAAAAGGCGAATATGTGAATCATGAAGCCCCGAACGGTCTCGCGCGGCGGTTAGCGGTAGGGCGCATCGGCTTCAAGGTTCGCGGCGATTGCCCGCTCCCACTTGTCCCCGTTGGCCAGCAATTTCGCCTTGTCGTAGAGCAGTTCCTCGCGCGTTTCAGTGGAATATTCGAAATTCGGCCCTTCGACGATCGCATCCACCGGGCAGGCTTCCTGGCAGAAGCCGCAATAGATGCATTTCGTCATGTCGATGTCGTAGCGCGTGGTGCGGCGGCTGCCGTCCTCGCGCGGTTCGGCCTCGATCGTGATCGCCTGCGCCGGGCAGACCGCTTCGCATAGCTTGCAGGCGATGCAGCGTTCCTCGCCATTGGGATAGCGGCGCAGCGCATGCTCGCCGCGGAAACGCGGGCTGAGCGGGTTCTTCTCGAACGGATAGTTGATCGTCGCCTTCGGCTTGAAGAAATACTTCAAGGTCAGCGAGTGGGCCTTGAGGAATTCCCACAGCGTGAAGGATTTGACGAGTTGAGCGACACTCATGCGCCATACCTCGTAAACATCAGATAGCCGGAAACGAGCACTACGAAGAGCAGGCTCAGCGGCAGGAACACTTTCCAGCCAAGCCGCATGAGCTGGTCATAGCGATAGCGCGGCACGGTGGCCTTCACCCAGCTGAACACGAAGAAGAAGAAGAAAGTCTTGGCGAGCAGCCAGATGATGCCCGGCACGTAATAGAGCGGCGCCCAGTCCACCGGCGGCAGCCAGCCACCGAAGAACAGCACGGCATTGAGCGTGCACATCAGCAGCACATTGGCATATTCGCCGAGCCAGTAAAGCGCGAAGGCCATCGACGAATATTCGGTCTGGTAGCCGGCGACGAGCTCGCTCTCGGCCTCGGTCAGGTCGAACGGCGCGCGCGCCGTTTCGGCCATCGCCGAGATCAGGAACACCACCCACATCGGGAACAGCAGCGGGTTGAAGGCGAAGGCGTTGATGAAGCCGAAGATATGGCCTTCCTGCGCCTTCACGATATCGTTCAGATTGAAGGTGCCCGCCCACAGCACGACGCAGATCAGCACGAAGCCGATCGAGACTTCGTAGGAAATCATCTGCGCGGCGGCGCGCATGGCCGAGAAGAACGGATATTTGGAGTTCGAGGCCCAGCCCGCGATCACCACCCCGTAAACGCCGAGCGAACTGATCGCGAGGATATAGAGCAGGCCGACATTGATATCGGCGAGCACCGCGCCCGAATTGAACGGGATCACCGCCCAGGCCATCAGCGCCACGGTGAAGGTGATGATCGGCGCGATCAGGAACAGCGCCTTGTTGGAGGCGCTGGGAACGATCGTTTCCTGCAGAAAAACCTTCAGGCCGTCGGCGAAGCTCTGCAGCAGGCCGAACGGGCCGACTACGTTGGGGCCGCGCCGCAGCGCGAACGCGCCCCAGAAGCGCCGCTCGGCATAGATAACCATAGCCACCGCCAGCATCAGCGGCAGCGCGATCAGCAGGATCCCGCAGATCGTGGCGACGAACCACGCCCACTCATAGGTCATGCCGATGTCTTGGAAGAAAGCCGTCATTCCGCAGCCTCCGCCAGCTCCTCGCCATGCAGCAGCTCGGCGGAGCAACGCTGCATGGTCGGGCTCGCCCGGCTGATCGGATTGGTCATGTAGAAGTCCCTGATCGGATAGGCGATCGTGCCTTCGGCCTTTGCGGACGCATCGGCCTTGGGAAGAGCCCCGTAATCCGCGAAACCTTCCATGCCAAGGGCCGGAACTTCGGCAATCATCGCCATGCGCAATTCGTCGAAGGAATCGAACCCGACATTCACGCCCAGCGCATCCGCCAGGGCGCGCAGGATCGTCCAGTCCTCACGCGCGTCGCCAGGCGCGAACACGGCCTTGTCGGCGAATTGCACGCGGCCTTCCGTGTTGACGTAAGTGCCTGCTTTTTCAGTGTAAGCGCTGGCGGGCAGGATGATATCCGCAGCATGCGCGCCCTTGTCGCCATGATGGCCGATATAGACCTTCAGCGCGTCCTCGAACTGCGTGAAATCCACTTCGTCCGCACCCAGCGCGAGCAGCAGCTTGGGCTTGGCCTTGGCGAGATCGGCCATGCCGCCCTTCTGCGCGAAGCCGAGCATCAGCGCGCCCATCCGGGCAGCGGAGAAATGCAGGACGTTGAAGCCGTTCCAACCGTCCTTCACCACGTTCCAGCTCTCGGCCAGTGCCAGAGCCGGGCCGTGAGCGCCGGCAACGAGCCCCGCCCCGCCGACGATGATCGCCGGTTTTTCGGCCTTTTGCATCGCCTCTGCAACGTGGTCGGGAAGCTTGTGCAATAGCGTGGCGTCATCGCCGAGGAATTCGGCGGGATAGGTCGTCTCCCATTCGGGGCCGACCAGGAAAATCTTCGCGCCCTTCTTCGCCGCCTTGCGCAGGCGGACATTGAGCAGCGGCGCTTCCCAGCGGACATGGCTGCCGACAACCAGAACCGCATCGGCTTCCTCGATCCCGGCAAAGGTGGAATTGAAATTCACCGCCGCCAGATTGTCCACCGGATAGGCCATGCCGGTCTGCCGGCTTTCGACCAGCTTCGAGCCGAGCGCGCCGAGCAGCGCCTTGGCCGCGAACATGGTCTCGCAATCGAGCATATCGCCGGCCACGGTCGCGACATCGTTGCCCGGCTTCACCTTGGCGATGGCCTTGAAGGCCTCGTCCCAGCTCGCCTGCTGCAACTTGCCGCGCTTCCTGATCCACACCTTGTCGAGGCGGCGGCGGGTGAGCCCGTCCACCTGGTAGCGCGCCTTGTCGCTGATCCATTCCTCGTTCACGTCGTCATTGACGACCGGCAGCACGCGCAGCACTTCGCGCCCGCGGCTGTCCACGCGGATATTCGCGCCCATCGCATCCGAAACGTCGATCGAAAGCGTCTTCTTCAGTTCCCAGGGCCGCGCCTCGAAAGCATAGGGCCTGCTGGTCAGCGCGCCGACCGGGCACAGATCGATCACATTGGCCGAAAGCTCGTGCTTGGCCGCATGTTCGAGATAGGTGGTGATCTGCATGTCCTCGCCGCGATAGAGCGCGCCGATCTCGTCCACGCCGGCGATCTCTTCGGAGAAGCGCACACAGCGCGTGCAATGGATGCAGCGGGTCATCACCGTCTTGATCAGCGGACCCATATATTTCTCGGTCACGGCGCGCTTGTTCTCGTGATAGCGTGAACCGCCGCGCCCATACATCAGGCTCTGGTCCTGCAAGTCGCATTCGCCGCCCTGGTCGCAGATCGGGCAATCGAGCGGGTGGTTGATGAGCAGGAACTCCATCACCCCTTCACGCGCCTTCTTGACCATCTCGCTGTCGGTGCGGATTTCCTGCCCCTCGGCGGCCGGCAGCGCGCAGCTCGCCTGCGGCTTGGGCGGCCCCGGCTTCACTTCCACCAGGCACATGCGGCAATTGCCGGCGATCGACAGGCGCTCGTGATAGCAGAAGCGCGGGATTTCCTTGCCCGCCAGCTCGCAAGCTTGCAGCACGGTGGCGCCCGCCGGCACCTCCAGTTCCTGACCGTCTACGGTAACTTTAGGCATACAAATGGTCCATCAATCCGATGTGCCGTTAGCAGGCGACACAACGCAAACGTTTGGGCGGTCGCTTTCGCACACCACGTCCGGATCGTCACTCCGAATGGCTGCGGCAGGGCCTGCCGGACTAAAGCTCTCGCCGCGCGAGCGGCGAAATAGAACTTGCGCCATCGCGGCGACAAAGGGTGTCATCTCGACGACATTATCACCAAGACGCTCCGCACAGGCGGTGGCGTCCTCTTCCAACGCCCCCGCCGCTTCGCGTTCGTCCGACCGTCCCGATCGGGCAGCGAGCAGCTTTTCAGCCGCTGGCAAATCACGCGAAGCGATGCAATCGGCAAAGCTGAGATAATCAAAGGGATCATTGGTCCCCTTCTTATCGGGATACGAGCCTGCCTGACTTGCCAGATCAGAGCTCTTCAGACTGCGCGCATCCTGCGCAAGATATGCAGACTTGAACATGGCCCCGACCAACGCCGAAGGACTGAGGCGCTTCGCGGCCCGTGTGCACCTACTCCCGGAATCAGAGTAAAGCAGAGCGGCGACACGGGGAGCCGGCGGCGAATTGTAAGCCAGGATCTCGTCAACCTGATCCGGTGCGCGCTTGCGCAGGCACTCGGCCATTTTGAAATTCGCTTCACGGTCCTCCGCCTGGTCGGGAGAGTCCGCGATGAAACTCGTATCTGCGGCCTGCTTGGCATGAACGGTCGAGGAAATGACGACTGCGGCCAGAACAAACGCCTGAAGGTGCGGCCTAGCCGCCTGCGCCCTCCAATCACTCATTCTACCTGTCTCGGACATTCAACTTCCGCTTCTTCGCCGCGGGACTCGCAACGTGCTGCATGTGCGAACCTGCCCTGCCCCTCTGTCCGAGCGAGGGGCCAAGTGCAACCCGTCTAGCCGGGAAATTGGCAAAGAAACGCGGATTTCCCGCCCAAAGGCGGGGCTACGCCTTCAGCTATTCGCGTGCGTCCACTGATAGAGTGCAACAGCAAGCGATCCCCGCTGGAATGCGGGTGCCACCGAACTCGGAGGAGCGGCAAGCCCGCATTCGGGCGTTGCGCCATACAGCTTCTGCAGCGCCGCTGCCTCGTCCTGCGAATTGAAATCAGACTGGACGACTTTCTGAGCCAGTCCCGGCGAATAGACGGCGAGGCAGCGGGCAATGCTATCCATCGTGGTCGCTCCTCCAGAGTCGCCCTGGAAAGCCTGCGCCTTGTCAACGTCGAGAGTCATCGCTCGATCATCCAGCGGACTATCAAGCTCACGCTGCACAAGTGCTTCGGCGATTCCATAATTCACCACCATAGGCGGAACAGATCCGCCGCCATGATTGCAGGCACTATAACGGCGGTCCAACGCGCGACTTAGCGCACGGTACCCCTCGTCCTTGGTATTGGGACCGCCCATGAGCTTTGCCGCGCCATCGCCGCCAATGCTGACAACGCAGCGACCTATGGTCGCACCCGCCGCATATGCCTCGGCCGCTTTTTGCGGATCGCCGATCATCTGCTCGCTATCAAAACGGTTTTGGAACGTACCATCATTGGGACGGCTGATACCGGGGCTCTCTCCAAATTGCGCGCTCGCCGGTGTACCCGTGAAAAAGATCGCTGCCGCGAGGGCGATGATAGCTCGTTTCAACAATGCTCTTCTCCGCATCCGGCGTGTCGTCAGCCGCTCTGGAGAAAGTATCACTCAAAATGAAACTGTCTGCAAGAATCCATCCTTCACGCCGCACAACTCCGCAAGAACGAGCAGGCAACAGCGGGCCGTCAGGATTAACCTCGCTAGGATGCGGGAGGAGGCATCCGCGTAGATATGTAGAAACTCACGGCCAGCGCCGGGCGCAACATCATCGGATTCAGGGTCAGTCTTTGCCCAGCGGGAATGCAGTCGGAGATTTCAGCAGACATGGAGTTGAACAATTTGCGCTCCCTATTGGAAGTTTCGTCAGTCGCCAGCAACTCCGCCACTCGGACCGGATGCGCATTGACCAGGCAGTTCGCCACCGGGACATGCAAGCTCTCCTGCTCGTCGGTGAGCCGCTGCCACGTCCACACGAATGCTCCGCCCCCGGCTCCTTGCCACGAAGGCAATTGGGCGACGGGGTTCTCGACACCGTCCATGTCCATGAGGGTTTCCGCTAACGTTCCGAGAGCGGCCAGCCTACGCGCCCCGAGCCTTCTGATACTAGGCCGCAGGCAAGTGGTTGCCTGTGCTGACCCGAGGAATAGATTAAACGCTTCGGCCTGCGCCACGCTCCCTTGGGGGTGATCGAAAACTTCGCGCGCAGCCTGCTCGTCCCTTGAGACCATGCACCGGATTAGCTGGCGCAACGCTCGGGTAGTGCCGGCAAAGCGCAGATAGACGCGGTCTATCTGCTCCATCTCGACCTTCGTGCCCGCCGCCCGTGCCTGCGTAAAGGGCACTGTGGCGGCAAAAAGCAGGCTAATCACGAAGATACAGGCCGATGCACGCCTCACCGGGCGGCCTCGGCAAATCCGGTCTATCAGCCGCTTCATCCCCCCAACTTCGTTCCTCTATTCGGCGGCAGCCTTCATTTCGCTGCCGGCCCGTTCTTCGATCCGCCGCTCCAGCTCCGGGCGGAAGTGCTTGATCAGGCCCTGGATCGGCCAGGCGGCCGCATCGCCCAATGCGCAGATCGTATGGCCTTCCACCTGCTTGGTGACATTGAAGAGCATGTCGATCTCTTCCACCTCGGCATCGCCGGTGCGCAGGCGTTCCATCACGCGCCACATCCAGCCCGTGCCTTCGCGGCAGGGCGTGCACTGGCCGCAGCTCTCATGCTTGTAGAAATGGCTGAGCCGGCTGATCGCGCGCACGATGTCGGTGGACTTGTCCATCACGATCAGCGCCGCCGTGCCGAGGCCCGAGCCGACTTCCTTGCAGCCGTCGAAATCCATCGGCACGTCCATAATCATCTCGCCCGGAACGAGCGGGACGGAGGAACCGCCGGGGATCACCGCCAGCAGATTGTCCCATCCGCCGCGAATGCCGCCGCAATGCTTCTCGATCAGCTCGCGGAACGGGATGCTCATCGCCTCTTCGACGACGCAGGGCTTTTCGACATGGCCGCTGATCTGGAACAGCTTGGTGCCGTGATTGTTCTCGCGGCCGAAGCTCGCGAACCACGCCCCGCCGCGCCGCATGATCGTGGGGACCACGGCAATGCTCTCGACATTGTTGACCGTGGTGGGGCAGCCATAGAGGCCCGCACCGGCCGGGAAAGGCGGCTTGAGCCGGGGCTGGCCCTTCTTGCCTTCGAGGCTTTCGATCATCGCGGTTTCTTCGCCGCAGATATAGGCGCCCGCGCCGCGATGGACGAAGACGTCGAAATCATAGCCCGAGCCGGCGGCATTCTTGCCCAGCAGCCCGGCATCATATGCCTCGGCCACGGCGGCGAAGAGCACTTCGGCCTCGCGGATATATTCGCCGCGAATGTAGATATAGGCCGCGCGCGCGCGCATCGCGAAACCGGCGACCAGCGCACCTTCGACCAGCTTGTGCGGATCGTGGCGGATGATCTCGCGGTCCTTGCACGAGCCGGGCTCCGATTCGTCGGCATTGATGACGAGGAAGCTCGGGCGGCCGTCCTTCGATTCCTTGGGCATGAAGCTCCACTTCATGCCGGTGGGGAAGCCGGCCCCGCCCCGCCCGCGCAGGCCCGATGCCTTCACCTCATCGATGATGGCATCCTGCCCCTTGGCGAGGATATCCTTGGTATTGTCCCAATCGCCGCGCTTCTGCGCCGCTGCGAGGTTCCACGGCTGGTAGCCATAGAGATTGGTGAAGATGCGGTCCTTGTCGGCCAGGCTCATGCCAAGCCTCCTTCGTCATGCTGAACTTGTTTCAGCATCCATCGCGCCACAGAGACGGACGGTGCTCGCCGGGAAATGGACCCTGAAACAAGTTCAGGGTGACGGTGGGAAAGGAAGCGGCCCATCACCACTCGCCCCGGTAGTCGTGGTTTTCGGAGACCATTTCCTTGAGCGTGGTCGGCCCGCCGCTCGGTTCCGAGGTGTGGCGGCCGGGCTCCTGCGTGCCTTCCTTGGGCATCTCGCCCTTGGCCAGCGCGTCGAGCACGGCGTCGAGCCGTTCGACCGTCAGGTCCTCGTAATTGCCGTCATTGATCTGGACCATCGGCGCGGTGGCGCAATTGCCCATGCATTCGACTTCGGTGAGGGTCCACAAGCCGTCCTCGGTCGTGTGGCCCTTCTTCATGCCGCGCTTGTAGCAGGCATCGAGAATATCGTCCGAGCCGCGCAGCATGCAGGGCGTAGTGCCGCAGACCTGCACGTGGAAACGGCCGACCGGCACGAGGTTATACATGGTGTAGAAGGTCGCGACCTCAACCACGCGGATCACCGGCATGTCGAGATAGGCGGCGACATATTCCATCACCGGGATCGGCAGCCAGCCCTGCGTGTTCGTTTCCTCGCCCACCTGGCGCTGGGCGAAATCGAGCAGCGCCATGACAGCGCTTTTCTGCCGGCCCTCGGGATAGCGGGCGATGGCTTCCTTGGCCTTCGCGTCCCACTTCTCGTTGAAAGTCCAGTCACCCCAGCGCGCGCGGATTTCCGGCGTATCGGGTTCAAGATGACGGTCGGCCATTAGCGATCACACTCCCCGAAAACCACGTCGATCGCGCCGAGGATGGCGGTCGCGTCGGGCAGCATGTGGCCCTTGCTCATGAAATCCATCGCCTGAAGATGGCTGAAGGCGGTCGGGCGAATCTTGCAGCGATAGGGCTTGTTGCTGCCGTCGCTCACCAGATAGACGCCGAACTCGCCCTTGGGGCTCTCGGTCGCCACGTAAACCTCGCCCTTGGGGACGTGGAAGCCCTCGGTATAGAGCTTGAAGTGGTGAATCAGCGCTTCCATCGACTGCTTCATCTCGCCGCGCTTGGGCGGCGCGACCTTGCGGTCGTCGGACGCGATCGGCCCTTCGGGCATTTCCGCCAGGCACTGCTTCATGATCCGGGCAGACTGACGCACTTCCTCCACGCGGACCATGAAACGGTCATAGCAGTCGGAATTGGTGCCCACCGGGATTTCGAAATCCATCCGGTCATAGACTTCGTAAGGCTGCGACTTGCGGATGTCCCAGGGAATGCCGGCGGCGCGGATCATCGGCCCGGAGAAGCCCCAGGCCAGCGCGTCTTCCTTGCTCACCACCGCGATATCGACATTGCGCTGCTTGAAGATGCGGTTGTCGATCACGAGCGACATCGCATCCTCGAACAGCACCGGCAGGCGCGTGTCGAGCCAGTCGGCGATATCTGTCAGCAGCTTGAGCGGCACGTCCTGATGCACGCCGCCGGGGCGGAACCAGGCACTGTGCATGCGCGCGCCGGAAGCGCGCTCGAAGAAATTGAGGCAGTCCTCGCGAATCTCGAACAGCCACAGGTTCGGCGTCATCGCGCCCACATCCATGACGTGGCTGCCGATGTTCAGCATGTGGTTGCAGATGCGCGTCAGCTCGGCGAACAGCACGCGCAGATATTGCGCGCGGATCGGCACTTCCACATTGAGCAGCTTCTCGATCGCGAGCACGTAGCTGTGCTCCATGCAGAGCGGGCTGCAATAATCGAGCCGGTCGAAATAGGGCAGCGCCTGCAGGTAGGTCTTGTGCTCGATCAGCTTTTCGGTGCCGCGATGCAGCAGGCCGACATGCGGATCGATCCGTTCGATGATCTCGCCGTCAAGCTCCATGACCATGCGCAGCACGCCATGCGCCGCGGGGTGCTGCGGGCCGAAATTGATCGTGTAATTGCTGATGACGTCGTCGCCGGTGGTCGGCGACTGTTCGAGCTGGAGGCCGCTCACTTGCCCTCCTCCTTCTTGTCCTTCACCGCCGGCGGGTCGGACTCGGTCTTTTCCGCCGCCTTCGCATCGGTCTTCTCGCCGGCGCCGGTGTCTTCCTTGCCATTGGTGGTCTTGGGCTCGTCCACCTTGGGAGCTTCCGCCTTCTCGTCGCCGGGAAGGATATAATCGGCGCCTTCCCACGGGCTCATGAATTCGAAGCTGCGGAAATCCTGCGCCAGCTCGACCGGCTCATAGACCACGCGGCCCTCTTCCTCGGAATAGCGCAATTCCTGATAGCCGGTCAGCGGGAAGTCCTTGCGGAAGGGATGCCCTTCGAAGCCGTAATCGGTGAGAATGCGGCGCAGGTCCGTATTCCCCTCGAACAGCACGCCATACATGTCGAACACTTCGCGTTCGAGCCAACCGGCATTGGGCCACAGCCTGGTGGCGGTGGGCACCGGCGTATCCTCGGCCGCGCGGCACTTCACCAGGATGCGATGGTTCTTCGTAACCGAAAGCAGCATGTAGACCACTTCGAACCGCTCATCGCGGCCCGGATAGTCGACGCCGGCGATTTCCATCAGCTGCTGGTATTCATGCTCGTCACGCAGCAGGCGCAGCGCGTCTTCCACGCGCTCGCGCACAACGGAAAGCACGATCTCGCCATGCTCTTCCTTCTTGTGGATCAGCATGTCGCCCAGCGCGCCGGCGAGCGTATCGGCAATCCCTTCGATCTCGGTCATCTTCGGGGCGGAATGCAGCACCGCAGCCATTATCGTGAGCCCCTCACCGTTCGATAGTCCCTTCGCGGCGAATCTTCCGCTGCAACTGCATCACGCCGTAAAGCAGCGCTTCCGCCGTCGGCGGGCAGCCGGGCACATAGATATCGACGGGCACGATGCGGTCGCAGCCGCGCACCACCGAATAGCTGTAGTGATAATAACCGCCGCCATTGGCGCAGCTGCCCATCGAGATCACATATTTCGGATCCGACATCTGGTCGTAAACCTTGCGCAGCGCCGGCGCCATCTTGTTGCAGAGCGTGCCGGCGACGATCATCACGTCGCTCTGGCGCGGGCTGGCGCGCGGGGCGACGCCGAAACGCTCCATGTCGTAACGCGGCATGTTCACATGGATCATCTCGACCGCGCAGCAGGCGAGGCCGAAAGTCATCCACCACAGCGAGCCGGTGCGGGCCCACTGGAACAAATCCTCGGTGCTGGTGACCAGGAAGCCCTTGTCGTTCACCTCGGTCTGCAGCGCGTGGAAATAATCCTGGTCTGGCATGCGGACCTCGCCCGGCTGCGCGGTAGGCAGGGTTTCGTTCACTCCCATTCCAGCGCTCCCTTCTTCCACGCATAGGCAAGGCCGATGGCCAGTTCGAACAGGAACACCATCATGGTGATCCAGCCCGCCCATCCGGTGATGTCGAGGCTGACCGCCCATGGGAACAGGAAGGCCGCTTCAAGGTCGAACACGATGAACAGGATCGCCACCAGATAGAAGCGCACGTCGAACTGGCTGCGCGGATCCTCGAAGGCGGGGAAACCGCATTCATATTCGCTGAGCTTCTCCGAAGTCGGATTGTAACTGCCGGTAAGGCGAGAGACGCCCATCGGCAGGAACACGAACAGCGCGGACAGGCCGACCGCTATGAACAGGAAGATGAGGATCGGAAGATATTGTGTGAGATCGACCAAAGGGCTGACTCGCTAGGAATGCTGGGCTCTTAGCGCCCCTATCTTCCCGCACTGCGGCATTCAAGGGGCATGGCCGCCTTTTCCTGCACGCCCCTGCCGGTGATTGCGTTTGTCATACGCGATACCTAGATCGTCAGCACATTCAGACCGCGACCCAGGAGAGCCGCCCGATGGCCATTTTCAATGAATCCGATCCGATCGTCATCCTGTCCTATGCCCGCACCCCGATGGGCGGCATGCAGGGCGTGTTCGCCGATGTCGCGGCGACCGATCTGGGCGCAACGGCGGTGAAGGCCGCGGTCGAACGCTCCGGCGTGGCCGGCGAGGATTTCGACCGAATCTATATGGGTTGCGTGCTTCCCGCCGGTCTGGGCCAGGCCCCTGCCCGCCAGGCCGCGATCAAGGCCGGCCTGCCGAAATCGGTTGAGGCAACCACGGTCAACAAGGTCTGCGGCAGCGGCATGCAGACCGTGATCATGGGATCGGAGGCGCTGGCCGCCGGTTCGGTGGACCTCGTCATCGCGGGCGGCATGGAGAGCATGACCAACGCGCCCTACCTGCTGAAGAAGCATCGCTCCGGCGCGCGGCTCGGCCACGATGTCGCCTATGACCACATGTTCCTGGACGGTCTCGAGGATGCCTATGACGCCGGCGCGGCGATGGGCTCCTTCGCGCAGGAAACCGCCGACGAATACAAGCTCACCCGCGAGGGGATGGACGAATATTCGATCGAGTCGCTCGCCCGCGCCAATGCCGCGATCGAAAGCGGCGCCTTCAAGGATGAGATCGCGCCGGTCACCTATTCCACCCGCAAGGGCGAAGTGACGGTCGATACGGACGAGCAGCCCGGCAAGGGCCGCCCGGAGAAGATCCCGCAATTGCGCCCGGCCTTCGCCAAGGACGGCACGATCACGGCGGCCACCTCGTCCTCGATCTCCGACGGCGCGGCGGCACTGGTCGTTACCCGCGCCAGCGTGGCGGCGGAAAAGGGGCTTACCCCGGTGGCGACGATCGTCGGCATGGCCGCCCATGCGCATGACCCCAAGGCCTTCACCACCGCCCCGGTGGGCGCGATCCAGAAGCTGCTGAAGAAGACCGGCTGGAGCATGGACGAGGTCGACCTGTTCGAAGTGAACGAGGCTTTCGCCTGCGTCGCCATGTTCGCCATGCACGATCTCGGCATCCCGCATGAGAAGATCAACGTGAATGGCGGCGCCACCGCGCTCGGCCACCCGATCGGCGCCAGCGGCGCGCGCATCCTCGTCACGCTGATCGCGGCGCTCAAGGCGCGCGGCGCCAAGAAGGGCATCGCCAGCCTCTGCATCGGCGGCGGCGAAGCGACCGCCGTGGCCGTGGAAATCGCCTGACCGGCAATTCGTGCTATGCCTCTCCTGTGAAATCCACACAGGGGAGGCCCGCATGAAGACTATCCTAGCCCTTTGCGGCGTGGCCGCGCTGGCGGCCTGTTCCAGCCCGGAACCGGAAGAACAGGCCGAGGCGGAACCCGCCGAAACCGCCGCGCCCAGCGAAATGGCCGGCTCCTACGAGGTCGCGCTGGAAGACGGCACGGTGCTATCGAGCTTCCTGGCGGAAGACGGGACCTTCATCGAAAGTGTTGGCGGCGAAGTGACGTCGAGCGGAAACTGGACCGACGAGGACGGCAAAATCTGCTTCGAGCCCTCCGGCGACCAGCCCGCAATGTGCTACACGGTGGGCGATATCGCCGATGACGGCACCTTCACCGCCACGCCCGACCAGGGCGATCCGATCACGGTGAAGAAGGTCGATTGATAAGGGGTGGCGGGGCTGGGAGCCTCAGGGCTCCCCCGCCCCCCACAGGCGATCCTGCAGCACCCAGCCCTTGTGGCCGCCGCCGGTATCGAATTCGCACCAGCCATCACGGCAATCGCCGAGCTTGCCGACCACGCCCGGCTCCAGCTTCCACAGCAGGTCCGAATCCGCGCCGTCGCCCTTGCGCATTTCGGCCAGCCCCTCGCCGATGACGATGGCCCCGCGCTGCGGATTAAGCAGCCGCGCGGCGATCCAGCCTTGTGCGCCATCCGGGTCGGTCACCAGGCGCCAGCCTTCATAGAGGCGGATGACCTTCACCGGCAGGCCTTCGCGTCGGTAAACCCAGTCGATCGGGTAATCCATGCTCGGGCCGACGCGCATATTGACCTTGTCGGCACGAATGCTGGCCCAATAGGGCACTTCGCGATCCTGCGCGGCCGCTGGGCCGGCAGAGATCAGGAACAGGATGAAGGCAAAGGCGATACGGCGCATGCAGCCCCTCTAGCGCCGCGCCGAGAGTCGCTTCAAGCGTTCAGCCCGCCCGCCGGGCAAGGCCGAACGAAAAGCCTCAGTCGCCGGTCAGGATGCGATCGACCAACTGCTTCACCGTAGGGGTGAAGTTGTTCGAATAGAACGGGTCCTGCTTGAAGCGATAAGCCGCATGGCCCGCGAACATCAGGTTCCGTTCCACATCGCCGCCATGCGCGATGTCCTGCAGCGTCTTCTGGATGCAGAAGCTGCGCGGATCGGCCAGGCGCCCGGTGGTGAAATCGTCATGGTCCTTCCAGGACGAGAAACCGCAATGCGACAGGCAGCCCATGCAGGCGGCCTGGTCCTCGCGGATGACCTGGCGATCTTCCGGCGTCACGAACACCACCGTATCGTCCGGCGTCTTGAGCGCATCGGTATAGCCCTGCGAGACCCATGCCCGCGCGCGTTCGCGATCCTTGGGCACGACCCAGAAATTCTTGCCCTTCACGCCGACATCGAGCTGCACCGTGTGCTCGCCCGCCTCGACGCGCGAATAGGGAATCTGCCGCTCGCTGCGGCCTTCGAGATCGCGCAGGAAGGGATTGCGCACGGCGGAGCTGTAGAACCCGGTCGGGCTGAAGCGGTGCAGCAGCACGTCGCCCGGCTCGAGCGTGCGCAGCCGCTCCTTCCAGCCTTCGGGGATCGGGCTTTCATGCGTCAGCAGTGGGCGCGTGCCGAACTGGAAGGCGATGGTGCCGAGTTCGGGATTGTCGATCCAGTCGTTCCATTCGCGCAGGAACCACACGCCGCCGGCCATCACGATCGGCACGTCGTCGGAAATGCCTTCCTTGCGCATCACATCACGCACGGCCTTGACGCGCGGATAGGGATCCTCGGGCTTCTTGGGGTCTTCCGCGTTGGACAGGCCATTATGCCCGCCGGCCAGCCACGGATCCTCGTAAACCACGGCCGCCATCAAATCGGCCACCTTGTGGTAAGACCGCTTCCACAGCGCGCGGAAGGCGCGCGCGGAGCTGATGATCGGCAGGTAGTTCACATCGAAGCGCGCGGCGATCTCGGCCAGCCTGTAAGGCATGCCCGCACCGCAGGTGACGCCGGTGACGAGGCCGCGGGTCTTTTCCAGCACGCCTTCCAGCACCGCCTGCGCGCCGCCCATTTCCCACAGCACGTTGATATTGATCGCGCCGCGGCCGCTGGCGACGTCATAGGCGCGGCGCACCTGTTCCACCGCGCCGTCGATCGCATAGCGGATCAGCTGCTCGTGCCGGTCCTTGCGGGTAAGCTGGTCGTAAATCTGCGGAACGATCTTTCCTTCCGCGTCATAGCTATCCGCATTCACGGCGCTGACCGTGCCGATTCCCCCGGCAGCCGCCCAGGCGCCGGAACTGGCATGATTGGTCGCAGAAACGCCCTTGCCGCCTTCGATCAGCGGCCAGACCTCGCGCCCGCCATAGTTGATGGGCTTCAACCCTTTGAAATTCATCTATAACCCCACAAGGCGCCTATTCCGGCGCCGCTTCGTTGTCATCGCCCGGTTGGCTGCACGGCTCAATTTCGTGCGGCTCTGGCCGCGGGCCCTCGGCCACAAACTGAGCATAATAACCTGCAAGTTCCGGCTTACGAACAAATTCGACGAGGCGGAAGCCCACATGATCGAATTCGCAAAACAGCATTTTCGGCGCGATGCCGTGATTGTCGATCGGCCGATCCACATCGACCACGATTACTTCGCCGCCCTCGCGCAGCGCCGGGCGCAGCCGCCACAGCAGGGCATAGGGCTCCGCCACCTCGTGATACATATGCACCATGAAGATCCGGTCGAAGCTGTTTTCGGGCAGTTTCGGATCGTCTTCCGTGCCCAGCGTGATGGAGACATTGGCGAGTTGTTCGCGCTCGACCCGCTCGCCCAGCCTGCGCAGCGCCGCGCTGTCGATATCCTCGGCCAGGACGCGACCCTTATCGCCGACACGCTCCGCCAGGCGGACCGTGTAATAGCCCTCGCCCGCGCCGAGATCGGCCACGGTCATGCCAGGCCGGATGTCGGCGAGATCCATCACCGTCTGCGCCTCGCGCCGGTCGTCGCGCGCCTGTTCCGAACTGAAGGAATTGCCCGAGGGCTGCGAGACCGCACGATAGGCGCGCGGAAATTCCCGCGCGGTTTCAGGGCGATCGTCATCGGCCGCCTGCTTGCAAGCGGCGAGGCTGACGACCAGCATGGTTATGGCGAGAAGGCGCTTCATGGCGGTCGGATGTTAGACGCTCGCCCCGTGATCGGCAAAAGCCGGCCGAAGCACTGGCGCCGCTATTCGACGTCCTCCACCTCGACCGTTTCGCCGGTCACCCGCTGCGCGAGCGCCGCAGCGATGAAATCGTCGATCGCGCCATCCAGCACATCGTCGGGGCTAGTCGAAGTCGTGCCCGTGCGCAGATCCTTCACCAGCTGATAGGGCTGCAGCACGTAGGAACGGATCTGGTGGCCCCATCCGATCTCGGTCTTTTCCTGGTATTCGCCCGCCGCCACGGCCTCGCGCTTGGCCAGTTCGGCCTCGTAAAGCCGCGCCTTCAGCATGTTCATCGCGGTGGCGCGGTTCTTGTGCTGGCTGCGGTCGTTCTGGCTGGCGACGACGATGCCGCTCGGCTGGTGGGTGATGCGCACGGCCGAGTCCGTGGTGTTGACGTGCTGCCCGCCCGCGCCGCTCGCCCGGTAGGTGTCGATCTTCAGGTCGCCTTCGTTGATCTCGATATCGATATCGTCGTCGATCACCGGATAGACCCAGACGCTGGAAAAGCTCGTATGGCGGCGGGCCGAGCTGTCATAGGGGCTGATGCGCACCAGGCGGTGCACACCGCTCTCGGTCTTGGCATAGCCATAGGCGTTCTCGCCCTTGATCAGCAGCGTGGCGGACTTGATGCCCGCCTGGTCGCCGGCCTGATATTCGACCGTCTCGACCTTGAAGCCGCGCCGTTCGGCCCAGCGGGCATACATGCGCAGCAGCATCTCGGCCCAGTCCTGGCTTTCCGTACCGCCGGCGCCGGCATGGACTTCCAGATAGGCGTCGTTTGCATCGGCCTCGCCCGAAAGCAGGGCCTGCACCTTGTCGGCATCGGCGCGTTCGGCAAGCTTGGCGAGCGTAGCCAGGCCATCCTCGACCACCGCATCGTCACCCTCTGCCTCACCAAGTTCGACGAATTCCACCGCATCGGCCATTTCCGAGGTGATCTCGTTCACGGTGCCGACCGCGCTTTCGAGCCGGCGGCGTTCGCGCATCACCTGCTCGGCCTGCTTGGGATCGTCCCACAGGGTCGGGTCCTCGACCCGTGCATTGAGCTCGTCGAGCCGGCGGAGCGCGCGCTCCCAGTCGAGCGACTTGCGCACCAGCGCCAACGCCGCCTCGATCCGTTCGATATGGGCCTGCCCTTCGGCACGCATGACAACTCTCCTTGGAGCGGCCCCTAGCGCAGGCCGCTGAAATGGCAAAATGGTTCGGGGATGCCGCGCCCGGCGGCGCGGCGCAGGGTCAGGACTTCTTGAGCGCCTTCACCGCGGCGAGCGACAGCTTCACATGCTCGCTCCAATTCAGGTCCGAATGGACCATGGTGATCGTGCCATCCTGCGCGATGACATAGGATGTCCGGTCGGAAAGGCCGGTATCCTTGCCGTTCATCGCGAAGGCCACGTCATAGGCGTCGATCGTCTGCGGGCTGGCCATCGCGACCGGGAAGGCATCGCGGCATTCCTCGGTCGAAAACTTCTTCAGCGTATCGATATCGTCCGCCGAAAGACCGACGACCTGCGCGCCCGCCGCCTCGAAATCAGGCATCGCCTCGGCAAAGGCATGCGCTTCCAGCGTGCAGCCCTGGGTGAAGGCCTTGGGGAAGAAATAGAGCACGACCGGCCCCTTCTTCAGCGCCTTGGCGAGATCGAAGGAGAAGGTCTTGCCGGCCAGCGCGCCGCTGGTGGCGATCTCCGGAGCCTTGGCCCCCTTCTGCAGCGCCGCCGAAGCGGGCATGGAAACCAGCAGGGCGGCGGCGGCCACGGCGAGCGTGATGGGGCGTTTGATCATGCGCGAATAATGAACCCGGCCGCAGCCAAAGTCCACACGCTTGATCAGTAGAGCCCGCCCTGCTCCTCCACGAAGTCCGACGGTTCGCGATCGGTATTGCCCGAACCCGCGGCAGCGGCGGCTTCGCGGCGGCGCAGCTGGGCCAGCACTAGTTCGCGCATCTCGTCGATCTCGTTGCGCCGGCTCTTGCGCGCAGGTTCGGTATCCGGCTTGAAGGCTTCCCAGATCACCGCGGCGCGCGGATCGTCGGTCGGCCAGCCATCCAGCACGCGGCGGCCGCTGGCACGGTCGATTCGCACCATGCGAACGCCTTCGGGCGCGAGGAACGGCCGCCCGTCCCACTTGTCGCGCGTTTCCTTGACGAACTGCTTGAAGATAGGCGCCGCCAGCGTGCCGCCCTGGGCATAGCCGCCCATGTTGCGCGGCTTGTCGAAGCCCATATAGACGCCGGCCACGATGTCGGGCGATCCACCCACGAACCACACATTGGTCGGCCCGGTGGTCGTGCCGGTCTTGCCCGCCAGCGGCAGGTTCAGGTCACGCAGGACGACCGCCGTGCCGCGCTGGACCACGCCTTCCATCATATGCACGACCTGATAGGCGGTCCGCGGATCGAGCACCTGCTTCCCGCGCTGGACAAAGCGCGGCATCGGCCGGCCGTCCCAATCATCCATGTTGCAGCCTGTGCAATCGCGCTCATCCGCGCGCCAGATCACCTTGCCGTCGCGATCCTGCACATAGTCGATCAGGGTCGGCGGATGCTGCAATCCGTGATTGAACAGGGCGGAATAGGCCGCGACCATCTTCTCCACGGTGGTGTCCCCCGCACCCAGCGCGAAGGCGGGATAGGGATCGTATTTGCCGATGCCGACGCGGTCGAAGGTCTTGACCACATTGGGCATGCCCGCATCCATCGCGATATGGACGGTCATCAGGTTGCGCGACTGTTCCAGCCCCCAGCGCATCGTATGCTCGCCGCCTCCGCGGCCGCCGAAATTGCGGAAGCATTTTTCGCCGAGATTGGCGCCCTGATAATAGCAATAGGTCGTGTCCGGGACCATCGTCGCCGGGGTCATGCCGCTATCCAGCCCGGTGGCATAGACGAAAGGCTTGATCGTCGATCCGGGCTGCCGGTCCGCCTGGGTCGCACGATTGAAGCTGTCGAGCCGCGGATCGAACCCGCCCTGCATGGCGAGGATGCGGCCGTTATTGGGATCCTCGGCCAGGAAGCCGCCCGAAACTTCCGGCAGGCTGCGCACGCGCCAGCCATCGCCGCTCGGCGAAGCGGCGGTGACGTCGCCCACCTTGATCTTGTCCGGCAGGTTGGTCAGCGGCGCTTCCTCGCCATCGGCGAACCCGATCCGCGCCGAATTGCCGCTGCGCTGCGTGACCACACCGATGCGCCAGTTCTGGTAATTGATCGAAAGGTAGGAGCTGGCGAGCTGCTTGGTGAGATCGCCCTTGGCGGGATCGATGGTCGCCACCGGCCCGGCCCAGCCCCGATTGCCGTGATAGCGCATCAGCCCCGCCCGCAGCGCGTTCTGCGCGGCCGTCTGCATTTCGGTATCGAGCGAAGTGCGCACCCACAATCCGCCGGCATAGACGCTGTCCGGCCCGTCATCGGCATTCTCGCCATAGCGGGAAATCAGTTCGCGGCGGACTTCCTCGAGGAAATAGCCAGCATCGGCGGAGCGGGCCTGCGGGCGCTGGCTGACGATGCCCAGCGGCGCGGCCTTGGCCTCGGCCGCCTGCGCCTTGGTGATGTGGCCGTTCTCGGCCATCTGATCGAGCACGAAATTGCGCCGTTCCAGCGCAGCGTCAAAATGCTGCGAGCGGCTGTAGGTCTCGGGTGCCTTGGGCAGGATCGCCAGATAGGCCATTTGCGGCAGGGTGAGATCGCCCACATCCTTGTCGAAATAGGCGCGCGCCGCGGCCTGCACGCCGAAACTGCGGCGGCCGAGCGGGATTTCGTTGAGATAGAGCGTGATGATCTCGCGCTTGCTCAGCACGCCTTCGATCCGGCGGGCGAGGATCATCTCCTTGAGCTTGCGGGTGACCGAATATTCGTTGCCCACAAGGATATTCTTGGCCACCTGCTGGGTGATCGTCGATCCGCCGACCGCCCGCTCGCCCGTGCCGAGCTTGCTGGTGTAATCGATCACGGCGCTGACGAAGCCGCCCAGATCGATGCCGCCATGGGTCCAGAAGGTCTTGTCTTCCGCCGAGGTATAGGCGTTGATCAATTGCGTCGGCAGATCCTTGAACTGCAATTGCACGCGCCGTTCCCGGGCATAGGAATGAACGATCTCGCCATCGATCCCGCGCACCATGGAAGGCAGCGGCGGCTCATAATCCAGCAGCGTCTTGGCGTCGGGCAAGTTGCGCGTCAGCGCGGTCCAGACCACGAACCAGGCGACGAGGAAGGCCAGCAGGGCGATCGAGAGCCAGCGGAACCAGCGCTTCTCACGCCATGCCACACGCAGCCAGGTGAGCGCTCCGCTCGCCTCGCGCCGGATGCGGTAACGGAAGCTATCCTCGGCAGTTTGCTGGGTATCGGCCATGACGGAGCAGCCCTTAGCACGCGGATTCTGACTAGCGCCAGAACCATTGAGCCTCGGCTGGGGCGGCGGCCGTGCCGGCGGCGGAAATCGGCCTAGGCTCCTGCCTGGCGCGCGAAATAGATGCGGATGGCGCGGGCCATCACCTCGGCGAAACGCGCCTGCCCCGCGGGCGAGGCAAGCCGCTCGGCGTCCTCGGGATTGGTCACGAAGCCGGATTCGTACAGCACCGAGGGAACGTCTGGCGCGCGCAGCACTACCAGTGCGGCGGATCGCCGGGGCTGCGAGTGGAACGCCAGCGTGCCCTGCCCTTCGCGCAGGATCAGCGAAGCGAATTCGGCGGATTTCTCCTGCGTGCGCCGCTGCGACAATTCGACGAGGATCGCATTTATGTCATCGTCACTTTGGTTGGTAATCAGCTGGCCGTTCACCATATCGGCACTGTTTTCGCGCGCGGCGTAGCGCGCGGCCGCTTCGCTCGACGCATCGCTGGACAGCGTATAGACGCTCGCCCCGCTCACGCCGGACTTGTCCCCGGCGGAATCGGCATGGATCGACAGGAACAGGTCCGCCCCCAGCTTGCGCGCGATCTCCGCCCGTTCCTCCAGCACTAGGAAGCGATCCTGATCGCGGGTCAGCGCAACGCGGATGCCGCCTTCCTTCAGCAATTCGTCGCGCAGGGCCCGGGCGAGGCCGAGAACGATGGTCTTTTCCTGGAAGCCCCCGCCGCTGGCGCCGGGATCGTGCCCGCCATGGCCGGCATCGATCACCACAAGCGGCCGCGACGGGTCCTGCGGTCCGTCCACCGGCGGCAATTCCACCGGCGCGCCCGGATCCGGCAATTCGATACGGATAACGTAGCCGCGCCCGAGATGCGGCACGGGAATGGTCAGGCCGAAAGCATAAACCGCCCCGGCGACGAGAACTGGCACCAGAATAACCAGCGCGATCTGCAGGCGATAAAGCATTCCCGGGCCACGATTAGCTGCCGCTTCGCCCGGTAACCAAGGGAAATTTGCGTTCGCGCGCAATATGGTTGCCGAGGCTTTCCCCGGATGCTAGCGAAACAGGGTCAGGGCGTAATGCCGCCCGACCCATCCGGGCTGGCCTTCTGCAAGCCCCGGACATGCTTACAGGTTGATGCCACAATGAGAAGCAAGAGCCATTCCGCCAATCCGCAACCGACGGGTTGCGCCGCGGCGGCAAGGGCTTGCGCGCAGAATGCAATCCTGCGCCTTCCCATCCCGGCAGACACATTCCGTTGCGCCACCGGCCATTATGCCGCCGGCGCTCAATCACCTAATTCCCGCACACATGGCGACGGCCGGGTGCGCGGCAGGATTTTTCACACAGATCGGCGCGCTTCGGACCACGGCATAACCGTGGGGGCCGCGCGCGCCCGGAGAATATTCAATGGCAACGCGCATGTTGATCGATGCGCGCCACCCGGAAGAAACGCGGGTGGCGGTGCTCAAAGGCAACCGGATTGAGGAGTTCGACTTTGAATCTGCCGAACACAAGCAGATCAAGGGCAATATCTATCTCGCCAAGGTAACCCGTGTAGAACCTTCACTGCAGGCGGCTTTCGTCGATTTCGGCGGCAATCGCCACGGCTTCCTCGCCTTCAGCGAAATCCACCCCGACTATTACCAGATTCCGCAATCGGACCGCGAAGCGCTGCTCGCGGAAGAACAGGCGCATGCGGAAGAAGAAGCCGCGCTGCGCGCCGCCGAGGAGGATGACGAGGACGATGGTCTCGACGTCTCGGATGACGACGATGGCGACAGCGACGGCGAGGAATCCGGGGTCGAGGAAATCGACACCAGCGAGAAGGACGACGTCGCCACGATCGAAGACGGCCATGTCGACAGCAGCGAGGATGACGATAGCGATTCCTCGGGCGACGACGATGATGCCGGCGAAGACGACGAAACCAGTTCCGACGAGGACGGGAACGACCGTTCGCGCGGTCGGCGCGGCCGTGGCCGGCGCCAGGGCCGCGGCGGCGGCAATCGCAGCCGGGCCAAGGAAATGGACGAGCTGCGCGCCAAGCGCCAGGCGCTGCGCCGCCGCTACAAGATCCAGGACGTCATCCAGCGCCGCCAGGTGCTGCTGGTCCAGGTCGTCAAGGAAGAGCGCGGAAACAAGGGCGCAGCCCTCACCACCTATCTGAGCCTCGCCGGCCGTTATTGCGTGCTCATGCCCAATTCGAGCCATGGCGGCGGCATCAGCCGCAAGATCAGCTCGGCGGGTGACCGCAAGCGGCTCAAGCAGATCGTTTCCGACCTCAGCCTGCCGCGTTCGATGGGCCTGATCGTCCGCACTGCCGGGCTCCAGCGCACCAAGACCGAGATCAAGCGCGACTTCGACTATCTCGCCCGCCTGTGGGACGAGATTCGCGAGAAGACGCTCGGCTCCAGCGCACCGGCGATGATCCATTCGGATTCCGATCTCGTGAAGCGCGCGATCCGCGACATCTACAATCGCGAGATCGAGGAAGTGATCGTCGAGGGCGAGGAAGGCTACAAGGCCGCCAAGCAGTTCATGAAGCTGCTGATGCCGAGCCATGCCCGGCGGGTGAAAGCCTATTCCGACCCGGTGCCGCTGTTCCAGCGCTTCGGCGCGGAAGACCAGCTTTCGGCGATGTACGATCCGGTCGTGCAGCTTAAGTCCGGCGGCTATCTCGTCATCAACCCGACCGAGGCGCTCGTCTCGATCGACATCAACTCGGGCCGCTCCACCAAGGAGCACGGCATCGAGCAGACCGCGCTCAACACCAATCTCGAAGCCGCGCGCGAGATCGCCCGGCAATTGCGCCTGCGCGACATGGCGGGCCTGGTGGTGATCGACTTTATCGACATGGAACACAATTCCAATGTCCGGAAGGTCGAGCGCTGCATGAAGGATTCGCTCAAGTCCGACCGCGCGCGCATCCAGGTCGGCCGCATTTCGGGCTTCGGCCTGATGGAAATGAGCCGCCAACGCCTGCGCACCGGCGTGCTTGAAGCGACCACCCGCCAGTGCCCGCATTGCGACGGTACCGGCCTGGTCCGCACTGCCTCCAGCGCCGGCCTTTCGGCGCTGCGCCTTATCGAGGACGAGGCGGCCAAGGGCAAGGGAACGACGATCACGCTCTATGCCTCGACCGAGGCGGCGATCTACCTGCTCAATTCCAAGCGCGCCGATCTCGCCGAGATCGAACACCGCTATGGCGTGTCGGTGGAAGTCGTGCCGGAAGGCGAGGACGAAGGCGCCAAGATGCGCGTCACCAGCGCCGGCCCGCGCCCGGCCGAAGCGCCGAAATTCGAACCCATCGTCGATGACGACGAGGATGAGGAAGAAGCTGCCGAAGCCCTTTCCGAGGAAGACGAGGAAGAGGACGGCGAGCCCCGCAAGAAGCGCCGCCGGCGCCGCCGTGGTGGGCGTGGCCGCAACAAGCAGCGGTCCGACGAATCGCAGGATGACGAGGAGGATTCCTCCGACGAAAGCGATGAGGGCGAGGAAAGCTCGGACGCCGGTTCGGAGCAATCCGCCGACGAGGACGGCGAGGCTCCGCGCAAGCGCCGCCGCCGTGGCGGACGCCGCCGGCGTCGCCGGGACGATGCGGGCGCCGCGAATGAGGATGGTGCCGAACAGGCCGCCGAAACGGGCGACGAAGCCAGCGATGACGCCTCCACCGAGGCTGACGACGAAACCGTGGCGAAAGCCGCGGATGCGCCCGAAAGCACCGGCGAAGCGGAAGCGGCAGAGCCCGTAGCCGAGGAAGAGGCACCCAAGCCCAAGCCGCGCACCCGTCGCAAGAAGAAGGTCGAGGCCGAGGCCGAGACCACCGGCGAGAACGCGCCCGAAACCGAAGCTTCCGAGGAAAAGCCTAAGCCGCGCACCCGCCGCAAGAAGGCGGCCGAGCCGGAAGGCGAGGCCTCCACGGAGGAAGCGGCGGAAGCCAAGCCTGCCAAGCCGAAGCGCACCCGGCGCAAGAAGGCCGATGAGGCGGAGCCGGCCGCGGAAGCGCCCGCCGCTGCTCCGGAGCCGGTGCAGGAAACCGCTCCCGCCAATGACGCAAATGGCGACGAGGCAACCGCCTCCGCGGCCAATGACGCGAACGGCGATGGCGATGGCGAAGCTTCCGATTCGCCGCGCCGCGGCTGGTGGCAGCGCACTTTCGGACAGTAAGCCAACCTGCTTCTGGAAGAGATCGAATGCCGCAAGACAGCAACTCGGGATTGGCCGGCGCAGCAAACGCGCCGGCCACGCTCATCATCCTTGCCGGGCAACGCTTCGGCGTGGTCAATCCGCTCGCCAGCAGGGCCGGCGTCTCGCACAAATGCTTGGCCCCGATCTGCGGTAAACCGCTGATTTCCTATGTCCTGGAAACGGTGACGGCACTGCCGGACATTACCCTGATCCGTATCTCGCTCGAGCCCGAGGCGCATGAGGAAGTCGGCGAAATCGTCGCCGGCTTCGCGCCGCGCGGCATCCCGATCGAGATCATCCCCAACCAGCCCAATATCGTCGACAGCGTGCTTCGCGCCGCCGGTGACGGCGAAGGCCCGTTCCTGATCACCACGGCCGACAATGTGCTGATCACGCCCGAAGCCGTCGCGGAAGCGCGGGCGGCGATGCAGACCGCCGATGCGGTGATCTGCCTCGCGGCCAAGGACCGGGTGCGCGCCGCCCACCCGGAAGGGCAGCGCGGCTTCTACGAGTTCAAGGACAATGGCTACGCCAATTGCAATCTCTACGGGATTGCCAACCGCAAGGCCTTCGCGGCGGCGGAGTTCTTCCGAGAAGGTGGCCAGTTCATGAAGAATCCCAAGCGTTTGCTGCGGGCTGTCGGCCTGGTCAACATCCTGCTGATGCGCTTCAAGCTCATCGACATCCACGGCGCCATGCGCCGACTCAGCAAGCGTTTCGGCCTGACGATCGAGGCGGTGACCTTCGCCGACGGCGCGCTCGCCATCGATGTCGACAATGAGCGGACCTATAGCGTTTGCGAGGAATTGCTGCCGCTGCGCAAGCCGGACGAAGTTCGGCTCTAGCTCGGATTCCGGGGCGCTACACGCCCGCGCGGCGCGCGGTGCCCCATTCCATCCAACCGGCCCAGCGCGGCATCTTCGGGAAATATTCCTGCCCCAGCGGTTCGACCTCGAAACCCGCGCCGCGCAGGGCTGAGCCGATCTCGCGCGTGAGATGGCAATTGCCCATCGCGCGTTTCCACACGGGTTCGATCCGCCTTTGCCATTTCGCCGGGCCCCGATCGGGCGCCTTGCCATGTTCGAGGAACAGCAGCCGGCCGCCCGGCTTCAGCACCCGGCGCATTTCCGCCATCACCCGTGCGTGATCGCCGACCGAGCATAGGGTGTAGGTGCAGACCACCGTATCGAAGGCGCTATCGGCGAAGGGAATATCCTCGCCCTTGCCCTGGCGGATATCGGCATCCCAGCCCTGTTCCTTCGCCCTCGCCCGCGCGCCTTCCAGCAGCGCGGCGCTGGGATCGATCCCGGCAAAAGCGGTGACCCGTTCGCGGTCATAATGGATCTGGTTGAGCCCGCCGCCGCAGCCGAGTTCGAACACCCTGCCTTCGGCCAGCGGCACCACCTTGGCGCGAAGCTGCGCGATTTCCTCCTGCCCGCAAGCCGCGGTGATCATTTTCGGCAGGATCGTCTCTTCGTACCAGCTGCGTATCCCCATCGCCCATCCCCTCCATCCAGGATGGAGCCTATCCGAAAATGCGGAGGATGGAAGCGGTTAGGAACGCCCGCCCATTTCGCGCAGCCGCGTGGCGATCAATTCCATATCGCCGTCGAGCTGCGCGGCGAGTTCCATGTCGTCGAGCGCGGACCAGCGGGCGAATTGCGGCATGGACAGGCCGATGCGCAATGTCCCGCCCCATTCGCAATCGGCGCGAATGCTGCGCACGGGCTGGCCGAGCCGCACGCCGCCTTCGGCAAGCCGGCGATGCAATTCGCGCGCATCGTCGAAAGTCCGCGCTGCCGGCAGCGAGCTGACATCGAGCGTCACCAGCGTGCGCATCTCGATCGGATGCTCGCGCGCCTCGCCCGCTTCCTCTGGCGCATGCGGCTTGACCAGGCCGAGGCCGAGCGGGCCCACAAGCCGGGATTGCAGTGCTGCCTGGAAAGCGGAGATGATCCGGCGAACTTCCGCCAGCGGCAGGCTCTGGAACCGCTCAAGCTCGAAAATCGAGGCTTCGAGCCGCAGCCACAGCCCGCGATTCTCCTCATCTGCCAATTGCGCGCGCCCCGCCCAGCCTTCCGGCCATTCGGCGTGACGGAAGATGTCGGCGAAGCCCGAGGGGAGCGGCGCGGCGGCCTTCTTCAGAGCGGCGGGCACGAGCGCGAAACCGCTGAAGGGCGGGCCGCCCATGAATTTCGATCCGGTGAGGAACACGATCGCGCCGCGCGCGAGATATTCGCCGATCGCCTCCGTCGTGACCCGCGCCTGACAGGCATCGACAACGAAGGTGACGCGGTCGCCATAGCGAGCCTGCAGCCGGTCTATTTCCGCCAGCTCGGGCAGGATCAGGCCGGTCTTCGATCCGTGGACGACATGCACCAGCGCGTGGCGCTGCATTCCCGTGGCGAGTTCCAGCTCCACTTCGATCGCTTCGGCGATCTGGAGGCTGTCACGCGCCAGCCCCTCGTCGCAGCGCACCGCGATATCGGCCAGGCTGACCTCGCCGATGCCGGGCACCGGGACACCGGCCTCTGTCGCGATTCCGCGCGCGGTCTCTCCGGCGAAGAAGCAGCCATGCGCCGAATGGATGCAGCCGCTGCCCACCTCGTCCGCACCAAGCAGCACGTTGTGAATGCCGCCGGGCGCCTTGCCCAGCACCGCCGCCAGCGCGACATATTCGAGATCGGTGCCCGATGGCGCGAACACGATTTCGGCATCGGAGGTGACCGAATAGGCCGCGCGAATCCGGCCGCGCAGACGCTCCAGCTTTTCGGCGTAGCTCCCGGCTTCGCCCTCGATCAGCGCCTTCACCCGTTCGAAGGCGGGCGCCGAAATATCGTTCGCGGTGGAGGAGGCGAAGGCCAGCACGTCGCGCGGATAGGGCGCCGACATGTATCGGTTGAGCCCGGTATGCGGATCGAGGACAATGCGCGCGTCTCCGCCGCTCGCCAACAGGGCGATGGCGTCGCGCGAAACTTCGTCCAGCGGAAGGCTGGCCGCGCAGTCAGAAAATGAATCGACCCAGATACCCGCAGTCCCGAATTTTCTTGGAACCGTGTTAGAGCGGAACTAAGTGCGCGGCCATCTCAAAATGAAGGCTTTCCGCTTGTCCGACCCAATTGCGCCACTCTCCATCGACGAAGAGACCCGCCAGAAAACCCGCATATTGTTCATCGCCAAGCACGCCCTGTGGGGCGGCGGGCTGCATCCCGAGGATGGCAATCACGCGGTCTATCATCATGAAGTGCGCACGATTCTGGAAAGCCTCGGCCTGCAGCTGACTTTCGCCAACAGTTTCGATGCGCTGTGGGAGAAGCCGGATGTCGATTTCGTCTTCCCGCTGCTCAACCGGGCCGGCTTCTTCAATTCCGAAATGCTCGGCCCGCTGCTCTGCACGCGGCACGGCATTCCCTTCCTCGGCGCGAGCCCGATCCTGCGCGGCCTGAGCGACGACAAGCACCTGGCCAAGCGCGCCTCCGTGGATGCGGGCGTGCCGACCGCGCCCTGGGCGATCTATCGCCGCGGCGCCCCGGTGCCTTCCGATCGCCATCCGCCGGCCGACCGCTGGGTGATCAAGCCCAATGCCTCCTCCGCCAGCTGGGGCGTGCATGACGCGACCGACTGGAACGGCATCCGCGCGGCGATCGAGGAAATCCACGATGACGGCCATGATGCCATCGTCGAGCCCTTCATGGTCGGCAGCGACGTGGAAGTGCCGGTGATCACCAAGGGCGATCCGCTGGTCATGCCGATGATGATCTTCCGCCAGGCCGATCCGGCCCATCTGCGGACCTATTACGAGAAGCGCGACCTGGTGGATCGCAGCGCGAAATATTCGCTCGACGCTTTCGAGGACAAGGCGATCGCCGCGACCATCGCCGATTATACGCAGAAGCTGTGGCAGGAATACCGGCCCTTCGATTACGGCCGCTTCGAGTTCCGCGTGAACGAGGAGACCGGCGAAGTCCGCTTCCTGGAGGTCAATCTCAACTGCAATCTGTGGTCGGAAAAGGTCTTCGGCCGCTCGGCCCTGCTGGCCGGGATGACGCAGGAACAGCTGATCGAGACGATCCTGGCCGACAGCCTGCGCCGCAACGGGCTGATGAAATAGGCCGGAAAACGGGCGTTTCAGGCAGGCTAAAGCCCCGGCTCCGCTTGCCCTCGACGCCTGAATGAGTAGATAGGCCGCAACCAATCAGGGAACGCGCGACACCATGGCCACCTTCACCCTTCCGAAGAACAGCAAGATCAACGCGCCGGGCAAGCACCACAAGGCCGAAGGCGCGGCCCGCGTGCAGAAGTTCAAGATCTATCGCTGGGACCCGGAAAGCGGCGAAAACCCGCGTTACGACACGTTCGAGATCGATCTCGACGATTGCGGGCCGATGGTGCTCGACGCACTCATCAAGATCAAGAACGAGGTCGATCCCTCGCTGACCTTCCGCCGCTCCTGCCGCGAGGGCATTTGCGGCTCCTGCGCGATGAACATGAACGGCGCGAACGGCCTCGCCTGCACCACCGCGATGGAAGACCTGAAGGGCGATATCCGCATCACCCCCCTTCCGCATATGGAAGTGGTGAAGGACCTCGTTCCCGACTTCACCCATTTCTACGCGCAATATGCCTCGATCCGCCCCTGGCTGCAGACCGTGTCCACCACGCCGAGCGGCAAGGAGCGGCTGCAGAGCCCCGAACAGCGCGACAAGCTGGACGGGCTTTACGAGTGCATCCTGTGCGCCTGCTGCTCCACGGCCTGCCCGTCCTATTGGTGGAACTCCGACAAGTTCCTCGGCCCGGCGATCCTGCTGCAGGCGTATCGCTGGCTGGCCGACAGCCGCGACGAGATGACCGGCGAGCGGCTCGACGATCTCGAGGACCCGTTCAAGCTCTATCGCTGCCACACGATCATGAACTGCGCCAATGTCTGCCCCAAGGGCCTGAGCCCGGCGCGCGCCATTGCCGAGATCAAGAAGATGCAGGCGGAGCGACAGATCTGAGCGGACTGCTCGGCCGTTACCGCAAGCTCCTCGAAGGCGGCGAACTACGCCGCGATTCCGAGCAGGAAGCCGCCGCACGGCGGCTCTACGAGCTGCAGCGAGCGCTGGAGGCGCAGCCCGAAGGCGGCTTGCTAACGCGCCTGCTGGGCAAGCGCGAGCGCATCCGCGGCGTCTATCTGTGGGGCGGCGTCGGACGCGGCAAGTCCATGCTGATGGACCTGTTCCACGAATCGCTCGACATCGAGAAGAAGCGCCGCGTCCACTTCCACGCCTTCATGCAGGAGGTGCACCAGCGCCTGCGCGAAGCGCGCAAATCCGAAAGCGGCGATCCCATCCCGCCCGTGGCGAAAGCCATCGGCGAGGATCTGGAATGCCTCGCTTTCGACGAGATGGTGGTGAACAATTCCGCCGATGCCATGATCATGAGCCGGCTGTTCCGCGCGCTGATCTGCGACGAGGGCGTGACGGTGGTCACCACCTCCAACCGCCCTCCCCGCGATCTCTACAAGGACGGGCTCAACCGCGAGCATTTCCTGCCCTTCATCGAGCTGATCGAAAACCAGCTCGACGTGATGGAGCTCAACGGCGCGACCGATTACCGGCTCGACCGGATCGGCGGCATGGAGACATGGCATGTCCCCAATGGCGAAGCGGCCACCGAAGCCCTGCGCGAGCTCTTCTTCCGCCTGACCGATTATCCGGTGGAGGATGCCGCCCATGTCCCGACGGCCGAACTCGATGTCGGCGGCGGGCGGATGCTGCATGTGCCCAAGAGCCTCAAGGGCGTGGCCGTGTTCAGCTTCAAGCGGCTCTGCGGCGAACCGCGCGGCGCGCCGGACTATCTCGCCATCGCCCGCACCTATCACACGGTGATCATCGTCGGCATCCCGGTGATGGGCCCCGACATGCGCAATGAGGCGGCGCGTTTCGTGACGCTCATTGACTCGCTCTACGAGTGCAAGGTCAAGCTCTTCGCCGCCGCCGATGCCGAGCCCGAGGCGCTGTACGAAGCAGGCGATGGCAGTTTCGAATTCGAACGCACCGTCAGCCGGCTGAAGGAAATGCAGAGCGCGGAATATCTGGCCGAAGGCCACTGCGCCGAAGGATAGGCGCGGGTCCGCTCAGCCGGCGAGGCCCAGCTTCGCCAGCGACCTGTCGAGCATCAGGAGCTGCCACAGCAGGCGCGAATGGTCGGACCGGCCGGAGATATGCGCATCCGCCAGACGGCCGATCGCCACCGTATCGAACCACCCCGTGCGCGCCAGCGCAGCACTGGCGGAAATGCCCCGCGCCTGCCCGGCCAGCGGGCCGCGCAGCCATTGGGCGATCGGGGTGACGAAGCCCTGCTTGGGGCGAAACAGGATATCGTCCGGCAGATAGCGGCGCATGGCGTGCTTGAGCAGGTATTTGCCCTGCCCGCCGCGCACCCGCATCCGTTCCGGCAGGCCGGCGGCGAATTCCACGAGGCGATGATCGAGCAGCGGCTCGCGCGCTTCGAGGCTTACCGCCATGCTCGTGCGATCGGTCTTGGTCAGGATGTCGCCGGGCAGCCAGAAGGTGAGATCGGCATATTGCGCGCGGTCGAGCCCCGAGCGGGCCGGTGCATTCATCATCGCGGCAACCAGCGGCTGCTCGGCCCGGTAATCGCCGATCTTCCGCCGCAGTTCCGGCGAATAGAGCGCGCCGCGTATTTCGGGCGGCAGCACGGAGAGGCCGCGCGCATATCCCAGCGCGCCATCCTCCGCGAGCGCGAGCAAGGTGCTCTTGGCGCGCAGCGGGCGCGGCGCCCAATCGGCCTTGGGGTAGAGATGGCCAAGTGGCCCGAGCACATTGCGGCGGAAGGAAGCGGGCAGCAGCCTGCGCACACGTTCCTCATGCGCGAAGAACACCTGCCGGCGATATCCGGCCATGGCTTCGTCCGCCCCGTCGCCGGAAAGCGCCACGGTCACGTTCTCGCGCGCCAATTGGCACACCCGCCAGGTCGGCAAGGCAGAGGCATCGGCGAAAGGCTCGTCGAACATGCCGGCCAGCCTGTCGATCTCGTCGAACTGGTCGGCGCTGACCTGCCGCGCGCGGTGATCGGTGCCGAACAGGTCCGCCACTTGCGAGGCGTAGGATGTCTCGTCGAGCGCGGCGACGTCGAAGCCGATCGAACAGGTGCGCACCGGGTTCCGGCTCGCCTCGGCCATCAGCGCCACGACGCTGGAGGAATCGACCCCGCCGGAGAGGAAGGCGCCGAGCGGAACGTCCGACACCATCCGGCTCGTCACCGCCTCGCGCATATGGTGCAGCAATTCCGCTTCGAGATCGCGCTGCGAACCCTTACGCCGCTCGGCGAAGGACACGTCCCACCAGCGCTGCGGCGCGGCCGGCAGGGCATCGTGTCTCAGCAGACGGAAATGGCCGGCGGGAAGCTTCTCAACGCCCTTCAGCATCGAGCGGTGATCGGGCACATAGCCCCAGGTAAGATAATCCTCGATCGCCAGCGGATCGGCATCGCGGCGCAGCAGCGGATGGGCGAGCAGGCCCTTCAGTTCCGAGGCGAAGGCCAGGCTGCCATCGCTCAGATGCGCCATGAAGAGCGGTTTCACGCCGAGCCGGTCGCGCGCGAGGAACAAGGTCCGGTGGACGCAATCGTAAAGCGCGAAGGCGAACATGCCCTGGAGGTGGTGCAGGCATTCGGAACCCCAGCGCTGCCAGGCGGCCAGGATCACCTCGGTATCGCCATCGGTATGGAAGCGAGCGCCCTGCGCTTCGAGTTCGCGGCGCAGTTCGCGGAAATTGTAGATCTCGCCATTGAACACAATCACCGCGCGGCCATCGCTGGCATGCATCGGCTGCGGCGAACCTTCGAGGTCGATGATCGACAGGCGGCGATGGCCCAGGCCCACGCCCGGCGCGGTCCACACGCCGGATCCATCAGGCCCGCGATGGACAAGCGCATCGCTCATCCGCTCGATCCGCTGGGGATCAACCGGCTTGATCGTGCCGCAATGGAATATCCCGGCGATCCCGCACATGGCAGCCGCCGTTAAGGCAGTTGGGCCGCGCGGTCCATCCACCGCGCGGGCGGACCGGCCGCAGCAAGGAAGGCCCGCACCGCTTCCTGCGCCGGGTGAGCCGGCGATTCCTCGGTCGAGACGATCAGCATGGAAGTCGGCCGCGCCCGCATGGCGAGCCGGTCCGCCATGTTGGCGAGCTTGAGCCGTGCATTGCTGCCTGTGACGAGATTGCCGGTGCGATACCAGGTGACGGCGAAGCGTTTCAGATGGCCATTGGCCTGCAGCCATTCGCCCATCCCGCCTGCTTCGCCCGGTGCATCCTCCAGCCAACGCCAGGCCGTGTCCGGCATCAGCGCCCCCTCGCCGAAAGAACCGGCCTCGCGCCCTTCATCCTGCGCGGCATAGAGCGCGAAGAACACGTCCACCTCGCGGCCCTCGGCATCGCGATAGCGGCCGAGCAGGCGATGGTCGGCGCCGCTGGCGCGCGGCTCCCACCAGACTTGCGGGTGGTAATCGACCAGTTGCCAGCCATCCACCTGCGGCAGTGAAATCTCCGCCGGCAATTGCGCTTCGAGCCGATGGGCCGCCGCGCTCCAGCCGACCGTTGCGAAGGTCAGGATCGCTATCGCAGCGAACGCCCGCCAACCGCCGATCGTGAACTGGCGCAATTGCTCGAGCAGTCGGGATGACTGGAGCGCAGCCAGATCGACGAAAGGCTCTTCCGGCGCGCGGTCGAAAAAGGGCCAGGCTGCCGCCAGCAATATCAGCATCACCAGCGCGAAGAACACCCAGCCATAGAAGATGTGATCGAAACCGGCCGCGAATTCGATCCCCTGCGACTGGGCGATATAGATCGTCCCCCAGGCCCGCACGCCATTGGCGAGGACCGGCAGGATGATCGCCACCGCCATGAATGCCAACCGCCGGCGCCAGCCGAGAAAGCAGACATGCGCCACCAGCGTGCCGAGCGCGATCATGGCGATCAGGAACTTCACGCCCGAACAGGCTTCGGCCACTTCGAACAGCCCGGCCGGCGTGTCGATGAACACACCGTCGATCCGCGCGGGGATGCCGCTCCAGTGAGTCAGCGCGATGGTGAGCTTGGCGGTGATCATTTGCAGCGAGGGCACCAGCACATCGCCGAAGGGCACGAGGAAGAAGGAATAGGCGAGCGGGAACAGCAATGCAGCGCCGATGCGTGGGCCGAGCAGTACCAGTGCAGTTGCCGGCAAAAGCGCCACCGCGCCCAGCTGGCTGGCGAAATTGAGCCCGGAAATGCTGCCCAGCAGCCACAGGAACAGCGCGCCTGCCACCAACACGAGCCCCGGCCACCAGGCTTCCGGCCGCAATTTGACCAGTTCCGCCGCGCGCAACTTCACCAGCCAGACCAGCACGAAAGGGATCAGCAGGATGTGGTTATAGGTCGAAACGTCCCACCATTGATGGGCCATGTCGGCCCAATCGCGCAGCAACAGCAGGACCAGCCCGGCCCAGGCCAGGGCAAGGCGCAGCAGCGGCGGCCGCCAGGCGTCAGGCAGCCTGCCCAGCCACTGGCCGGCGCGCGGCATGGCGATGTCAGGCTGCATCGCGGTGCCCCCCGGGCGCCTTGTCAGGCATGACGAGATCGGGCAGCGCCGCGAGCATTGCCGGCCAGCTCCTCGTGTCGACCACGAACTGACGGGCCGCCGCGCCCATTGCGCCGGCCTCGCCCGGATTGCCGAGCAGCGCGAGAGCGCGGGCGACGAGTTCGGCGTCGCCATCCTCCACCGCGAAATGCACACCGTCTTCTGCGGGAATGCCGGTCGCGGCATCGTGGGTGAGCAGCACCGGACGGGCCATCGCCATCGCCTCGAGCACCTTGTTCTGCACCCCGCGGGCGATCTCGAGCGGCGCGATCACCAGGTCGGCTGCGGCGAGGAAGGGCTTCACATCCGCCACCTCGCCCCACACCCGGCACCCGCCCTTCCCGTCACGCTCGCGCAATTCCGCCACGGGCGCGCGGCCGACAATGTGGAATTGCGCCGGCGGATGGGCCTTGCGGATTTCCGGCAGCAGGCGATCGAGCACGCGCTGCACGGCGGCGACATTCGGCGCGTAATCCATCTGCCCGGTGAAAACGAGTTGCGGCCCCGGCGCCATCGCCAGTTCCGGATGCGGCGTAACTTTCGCCGGATCGAACAAATCGGCGTCGATGCCGTTGCCGAGCGCCCGCACATCGGCCCCGCAGCCGGTTGCAAGGCGTGAACGCAGCAGCTCCGCCTCGGCCTCGCTGACCAGCAGCGTGTGATCGGCCCGCTCGGCAAGCCGCGCTTCCTCCGCCCGCAGCAGCCGGCCCTCGCGCGCATCGACCCAACGCATCGGCACGGGCTTGGCGCGCGCATAGGCCTCGAACTTGGCCGAATCGACATCGACCAAATCCACGACCAGCCGGCCCTGCCAGTCCTTGGGCACATATTGCCCCATCTGGCCGGAGAAGACGTAAACCGTGTCTATCGCATGCCGTTCGAGCGTATCGCGCACCCATTGCACCAGCCCGGCATGGCGGAATGCCGCGAGACTCACCGGCTCCCCGTGCAGCAACGCCTCGGCGCCCGCGAGCGAGAGCGGCTTTTCGCGCAGCGGCATGCAATGGCTGGCAGCGATGCGCGTCAGTTCCGCCTCATGCGCGAAATCCGCCTCGCTTTCCGCGAAGCAGCCGACATGCACGGGGCCGAGTTCCGCCAGCGCTCCGAGTATGTGATGCGAGCGGATCTTGTCGCCGCGATCGGGTGGAAAGGGGAGCCTGTGAGCAAGGAAGACGATCCCGCTCACCCCAGCCCCCTCGCAATATAAGGGCCGACGCGGTTGGTCAGCGCGAGCGGCAACCGCTTCCACAGCTCGATCCGGGCGGAATGCTTCGCGCTGGTCGGATCGGCATCGCGCTTTTTCGCGCCCGATGCGGTCCAGCTCGCATAGGAGAGCGGTTCGGGGGTGAAGCCCCAGTTCTTCTTGTAGCTATAGGCGCCGCTGCCGGTCTTGCTGCGGCCGAAATCGAAACGATCGCAGCCGGCGCGAAGCGCGTGGCGCATCAGTTCGAAATACATCCGCTCATTGGCGCGCAAATGCCGCGCGGCCCATGTGCCGCCGCCCCAATAGGGCAGCACCGCGCCATCGTGATAGAAGGACAGCACGCTCGCCACCGCTTCCCCGCGATGGCGGACGGTGAGGATATCGGCGTCGAGATCGTCCAGCGCCGCATCGAACAGGCTTTTCGGGAATACCGGCGTGCCGAGATTGCGGACGCTGGTGGCATAGACCGCATAATGCGCCTGCCGTTCCTCGGGCGAACTGCCGATGGCAATCTCGAAATCGAGCTTCAGGCTCTTTCGGACTTCGGCGCGCTGCTTGCGCGGGATGGCCTGCAGCTGTGCCTCTTCGTCGCTTTCAAGCGACGCCACGAAGCCGCAATGGCTGTCGGCCCGGTGGGTCCAATCGGCAGGCGCCGCGCCGCCGCGCAATTCGATGGTGGAGCAGGACAGGCGCCGCGCATATTCCTGGGCCGACCGGCACAGGGCGATGGCGGTGGCCTCCCCTTCCGCAAGAACCCCGCCTTCGACCGCGAAACCGCTGGAGGCGAGCATCCGGCCGAAGATCGTCGAATGCACTTCGGTCAGGGGCAGCCATCCAGTGATCGCCCCGCCCCTTTCGGCAATCAGGCCGCGCGCCTTCTGCCCGGTGCCGCGCTCGATCGCGCGCAGCCATGCCGGGCGGTGGAACAGGCTGCCGCCGCGCTCCTTCACGAAGCCTTCCACCCGCGCCGCCTCGTCCGGCTGGCGCAGATCGACGGCGCGGACATATTCGCGCGTCGGGGCGAAGGGCGCGTTCACACCAATTCGCCCTGCTCCAACTGCAACGCCTCGCGATGGGCGAGCAGGTCCATCCGGCCCCATTCGAAATCGTCGATCAGCTGGCGCAGCTTGGGCGCCATCAGTTCGAGATTGGTATAGTGCCGCAGGCGGGACTTGAGCGGCGCACCGGCCACGCGCGGCTGGCCGGGGTCGATCTCCCAAGGATGGAAATAGAAGATCGCCGGGCGCCGTTCCTGCCGGTTCACCTGGCGGATCGCCCAGCGGCTGAAGGCATAGGGCAGCACGCGGAAGAAACCGCCGCCGCCGGCCGCCAGCCGCTTGCCGGCGAAGACCGCCGTGGTCACCGGGATCTCGAGCAATTCGTTCCAGGGCAAGGGCTTGAACGCAAAGCGCGGCGCTTCCGGCCAGCCGTAATGATCGTGCTGGATCGGCGCGACGCTGCTGGAATAGGCATAGCCCTGCTCGGCCAGCTCCATATAGGCCCAGGGGGTGCGGCGATCGATCGAGAAGCTCGGCGCGCGATAGCCCGTCACCTGCGCGCCGCTGGCATCCTCGATCTCCTTGCGCGCGCGGGCGATATCCGCACCAAAGCTCTCCCGGTCCATCGTGAAGACGCGCTGGTGATCCCATCCGTGGCTAGCCAGTTCATGCCCGCGAGAGGCGATCTCGCGCAGCAGCGGGCCGTGCCGCTGCGCCACCCAGCCCAGCGTGAAGAAGGTCGCCTTGACGCCACTTTCGTCGAACATGTCGAGGATTTCGCGGACATTGCGGTCCACCCGGTCGTCGAGGCCGGACCATTCGTCCCGCTCGATCACCCGCTCGAACGCGCCCACCTGGAACCAGTCCTCGACATCGACCGAGAGACCGTTGACCACGCTGCCCACCGGATCGGGGCGATGTTCGGGCACTGCCGCGTTCACCTTCGCCTCCTCAGGCAAGCAGCCGCTCAGGCGGCCTCGCTCCGTTCGATATCGCTCTCGATCCACTCGATCAGCATGGTCAGCGTCTGCCGGATGGTGCGTTCCTGCTCGAACACCCGGGCGTCGATGCGGGCGAGCTGTTCCTGCATGGCCGAAATCTCGGGGCGCACGGCAGCGGCAACCGCTTCGTCGCGTTGGGTGGAAAGCTCGATGATCGCCTGCTGCAATTCGGCGATCTGCGCATCGCGTTCCGCCAGCATCGCCTCAATGGCCTTGCGATCAAGCTTCGGCTCCTGCGTGAGCGGCGCGACCGGTTCCACGGCCGGTTCTACCTTGGGCATCGGCTTCGGCGCGGCGGCGGGGAAGGCCCGTTCGCCGTTCATTTCCTCAATCACGGATTTCAGCATGGCGGAATCGATCCGCGTGCGCTGTTCGACCGCGCCGAGCAGCAGCAGCCGGGTGGCGATCTGGTTGACCCGCCGGGGAATGCCCCCACTCGCTTCGTGCAGATCGGCGAACACGCGCTGGTCGAATGCCGGATTGCCGTCCCAGCCCACCTTTTCCAGGCGGTGGATGATGTAAGGCTCGATCTCGCCCTTCTCCATCGGCTCCAGATGGTGCGCGGCGATCACGCGCTGGCGCAATTGCTCGAGCGATTCATGCCCCTGCAGCGTGGCGCGGAATTCGGGCTGGCCGAGCAGCAGCGTCTGCAGCAGCGGATGGTTGCCGAGTTGGAAGTTCGACAGCATGCGCAGTTCTTCGAGCGCCGGGATCGAAAGGTTCTGCGCCTCGTCCACGATCAGCAGGCAGCGGCGGCCTTCCCGCGCCTCGTCATGCAGGAAGGCTTCGATGCCGCCGAGCGCACTGGCCTTGTCATGCCCTTCGATATCGAGCCCGAATGCCTGCGCCACGACATGGACGATCTCTTCCTCGTCGAGCTTGCTGGTGACGACCTGCGCCACGGTCAGCTGCCGCGGATCGATCGTGGCCGTCAGATGGGCGACCAGCGTCGACTTACCCGAGCCCACCTCGCCGGTGATGACGATGAAGCCCTCTCCCTGCGCGAGCCCATAGCCGAGATAGGACAGCGCCTTGCGATGGGTGATGCTGCGGAAATAGAACGCAGGATCGGGCGTAAGCTGGAAAGGCTTGCCGGAAAGGCCATAGAAATCGTCGAACATCGTATCGTCTCCTCTGGCCCGTCAGAACGAATAGCGAAGGCCAAGCAGCGCGGAGGCTGACATGAAGTCGGGCAGATCCTCGCGGGTGATCCCGTCGAGGCCGACTGCGGCGGTGCCCGTAAGTCCGCCCAGGAAATTGCGATTATATGCCAGCGTCGCGCTGTAACCGACTGCTTCGCCGGAATTATCCAATCCGCTATCGAACAGATTGACATAGGCATTGGCGCTCAGGCTCGATGCCGCGTCGATGCGCGTATTGGCATAGGCGGCTAGCCAGACATTCTCTTCCGTCTTGCCGTCCGCCGCTTCGAGAATGGTGCCAGCGGCCGCGATGAATTTGCGCCGGTCATATCCCGTGCCGATGCCGATCTGGGTACGGCCAAGGTTGAGCGCATAGCTTGCGGCGACGCCCCGGCTGCGGAAGGCACTGGCACGCAGCGAGCCGAGCGCGCTGCCGACGCAGCTATCGCCTTCGAGGCTGGCGACGCAGCCGCCGATTTCGCCGCTGATCGGATTGCGGAACGCGTCGAACGTGCTCGGCAGGCCAGCCAGCCGATCCGTCAGAACGCCGCCGAAACCGGTGATATTGTCGTAAACCGTGACGTTGAAGCTGCTGCGCGAGTCCGGGCGGTAGGACAGTGTCCCGTAATAGGTGGTCGAGCCGTAGCGCCGGCCGACATGCGCCTCCAGCGAGGTGCGGATGCTCGGGCGCCACATCACGCCCACATCCCAGATCAGCCCATCGGTTTCGTAGGCGATAGTGCGCGGCTGGGACTTGTCGGTGACATAGCGGCCATTGCTGCCGATCACCGGATTGCCGCCGCCATCCCGCAACGCATCGCGGCTGGAAACCTGCACATCCTCATACCCCACACCGCCGACAAGGGCGAGCGTGCGACTGACCGGCACGAGCACGTCGCCGCGCACATGGCGGTCGCGAATGCGCTGGTCCAGATTGGAGATATTCTGTTCGTTCCAGCCGCCGCCAATGCCGACGCCGATGGGCAGCAGCGTGTTCGGCACCAGGCCGACTCGGGCCTGCGCCGAATGGACAGTGCTTTCATCGAAGAAATCCGCCCCGGCCGATGTGATCGAGCCGAGCAGGTAATCTGGCTGTTCGACGCGCGTATAGCCGAAGCGATAATGCCCTTCGACTTCGAAATCGCCTTCGCGGGTCTGGACCGAGGGGCCTGCATAGATCGAATAGATCTGGCTGCTGGAACCGCCATAGGCATAACCACCGCCGAGCGAGGCCGAGCCATCGCCATCCACGCTGGTGCGCGCTGCCAGCCCGCCCGCTTCGAAGGTGAGTGCATGGGGAATCAGGGCCAGCGAGGCACGGGCGACGCCGCTCAGCGTGTCGCCATCGATGGAATTGTCGTCCCAGCCGAAGCGCCGTTCATAGCGCAGCGAAAGCGAACCGGCGCTGTTGCGCCCGGTGAAGCCCGCATCCACGCCCGCCGCCAGTGTGGTGTAGGTTACGACGTCATTGCCCGGATCGAGCTCGGCAGTGACCACCTGCGACGCTTCGATATAGGGCACAATGTCCACGCCGGAGACACGAACCCCGCGCTTCTCTTCGGGCGCCTCCTGGGCATGAGCAACCCCCGACAGGCCGAGCGCCGCCAGCAAGATCGCCAGACAGAGGGGGATCAGCCGCATCCGCTTATTCGCCGTAGCCGTAATAGGAGCCGAAGCGCCGGCCGCTCGGGCTGAAATCCGCCGCATTGAGCAGCAGCTTGATGTCGGAACAGGCCGAAAGCAGCGACAGCGCATCCTCGAGCGCGCTCTGCCCGGTCTTGTCGGCTCGCACCACCAGCAGCGCCTGGCCGACATATTTGGCCAGCTCCGCCGCGGGCGACGCCGCCAGTGCGGGCGGGGAATCGAAGATGACGATGCGGTTGGGCGCGCCCTGGGTCAGCCGGTCGAGCACCGCTTCCGTATGTGCGCTGGCCAGGAACTCGCTGTCCGAAACGGTCTGGCTTCCGGCGGGAAGCACGAAGAACCCCGGAATATCGGTTTTCAGCACGCAATCCTCGACCTTGATGTCGGGATTGGCGAGCGCATCCATCAGCCCCTTGCCGCCCGGCAGGCCGAGCACGGAAAGGATCGAGGGCTTGGCGAAATCGGCATCGACCAGCAGCACTTCGCTGTCCTTCTCCGCCGCCATCGCCAGCGCGAGATTGGTGGCGCAGAAAGTCTTGCCCTCACCCGGCAGCGGCGAGCAGACGAGCACGCGCTGCGAATGGGCGCCGGTGCCGCGATTGCGGGCGTCACGCGCGGCGAGCAGCACCTGCCGTTTGACGATGCGGAACTCCTCCAGCAGCGCCGTGACGGGGCCTTCCGGCTCGATCAGGGCGGCTTCGCGCAGATGCCAGCGATCGACGGGCACGGGCTTGGACTCGAAATCGATCCGCATCACCGGCGGCACGAAGGGCGCGGGCGACGCTTGTGTTTCGACGGGCTTTGCGACTTCGACGGGGCTTGCGTCGGCCTGGGATAGCGTGGCCTTCGGCGCGCTTTCCGCATCGGCCTTCTTCGGACGGCGATTGGGCGCGTCGGCCAGCCGCTTGGGCACTGGAGCGGGTGAGAAGCCGCTCAGCCCGAACGCTTCCTCGGCCCGCTCGATCAGCGACTTGCCGCTCTTGTCGCCATCCTCGGATGGCTGCGGGATCTTGCTGTGGTCGTTCATCCGGCGTCCCCTCAGACCACCATGCCGCGTTGCACGAATTCGGCGCCGAGCAGCACGATGAAGAGCAGCCCCAGTCCGCCGACACCGGCGGCGAATTGCTTGAGCCGCTTCTTGCGCAGCGCGCGCGCGGCTTCGGTCAGGGTCAGCGAGATCGTGCCGATCACCGGCAGGTCCGTCGCGTCCTCAAGCTTGGCCGCCGTCGCAAAGGTGGAATTTAGCTGGCCGAGCGCGAAGGCCGCGCCGCAACCGGCACCGATGCCGACGATCAGCACGCCCAGCAGCAGCAGCGGCCGGTTGGGCGATGCCGGAACGCGCGGCGTGCTCGGCGGATCGACCACTTCGAACTGCACGGCATTGTGCTCAGTCTCAACCTGGCCGCGCAGGCGCAGATCCTCGCGCTCCTTCAGCAATTCCTCGTATTTCTTGCGCAGCACGTCATAATCGCGGCTGATGCGCTGGGCCTCGGCGGAAACCGCCGGCTCGTCGGCCTGGCTGGCGCTGACGGAAGCGATTTCCGCGCGCAGAGCCGCTGCCCGGGATTGCAGGGCCTGGACATTGGCCTGCCGCTCCACCCGCATGCTCTGCAGCGAACTGTAAGCCGGATTGGGCGTGCCGCCCTGATCGCCGCCCGCCTGCACCTGCGCCTGCAGCGATTCGATCTGCTTCTTCAGCGCGACGACATCGGGGTGGCTATCGGTGAGCCCACGCGCCTGCATGGCGGCGAGATTGGATCGGGCCTGCGCCAGTTCCCCGCGCGGACCGCCCGAACCGGCGGTGACGAGCGTGCGCGGCGTTCCGGCCAGTTGGCCATCCAGCGCGGCCAGCGCGCTCTGCGCGGCGGCGAGATCGGATTCGACGCTGCGCAATTCGGCGCGCGAGGAGGAAAGCTGCGAGGCGATGGCGGAGGCGCCGCCGATCAGGTCCGGATGCTTGGCTTCGAAATCGAGCCGGCGCTGCTCGGCGTCTTCCAGCTCCTTCTCGCGCTGAGCGAGCTGCTGGTCGAGGAAATCGAGCGCATTGCGCATTTCGCCGCGCGAACTGCCGAGATTCTCCTCGCGGAAGATATCGATCATGTGCTGCGCGATGTCCTGCGCCAGTTGCGCATTCTCCGCATCCGACATGTCGCTATTGCCGCTCGTCGCGGTGATCTCGAACACGTTGTCGGCATCGCCGACCACCGTGATGTTCTTCGCCAGATCCTGCACCGCGCGTTCCATCTGCACCGGCGTGGTGATGCTGTCGCCGATGCGCGTGGAACGGATGACCTTTTCCAGATTGACCGAGCTGGTCAGCGTCTGGCGCACCCGCTCGATATCCTTCTGGCGGCTGCCCGAACCGATGCCGATCTGGTTGGCAAGCACGTCGTCAAGCTGCACGAACAGGCGCGCATTGGATTGATAGCTATTGGGGATCAGGGCGACGGCCAGCCAGCCGAGCACACACACGCCCCAGGCCACCGCCAGCGCCAGCCAGCGGCGGTTCCACACGGTCCACAGGGCGACGCGCGCTTCTTCAAGGATCTGGTTCAAGCCCCCCGCTCCCCTCAGAACATGCTTTCAGGGATGATGATGACGTCGCCCGGCTTCAGCATGACGTTCGCCTTGCTGTCGCCTTTCTTGAGCAAATCGTTGAGGCGCAGCGCATATTCGACCTGCTTTCCGCTGGTCTTGTCGAAACGGATCAGCTTGGCGCGGTTGCCGCTGGCGAATTCGCTGAGGCCGCCCACGGCGATCATCGCGTCGAGTAGCGTCATGTTCGCGCGATAGGGCAGCGAAGCCGGCTTCTCGGTCGCGCCGACGATGCGGACTTGCTGGCTGAACGTGCCGGCGAACTTGTTGACGATCACCGTCACCAGCGGGTCTTCGATGTATTGCGAGAGGGCGAGCCGGATATCCTCCTGCAGCATGGTCGGCGTCTTGCCGACGGCCGGCATGTCGGGGACCAGTGGCGTGGTGATCCGCCCGTCCGGGCGGACCTGGACCTTCGCGCCCAGCTCGTCATTTCGCCAGACATGGATCGTCAGCTCGTCGAGCGGGCCGATCACATATTCCTCGCCCGGGCCTTCCTGCATCGCCACGAAGCTTGCCGGCGCGAGCTCGGGATCGCCGCCGGTCGTGGAACAACCCGACAGGGCGAGACCAACCGTCGCCAGGGCAGCGAGAAGGCGGGCAGGAGTGAACTTTCGCATGTGACGCGTCCTTGCGGTTTTCGTCAGGCAGGCACCGAAAAAGCCCACCAGTGGATCCGCCGCGGGTTGTCGCGAAAAAGGGTGAACATTGCGTTAGTGGTTCGGCCCGAAACGCCCCGAAATGCAGGCTTTTTCAGGCTCCGTCCCGAAAGGGGACAGCTACGGGCAGGACCCTAAACGAGCATTTCGCGCGCCGGGCCCTGGCCGAGAAAGGCCGATGGGCTGGCGCTGGCGCCATAGGCCCCGGCACAGAACATCGCCACCAGATCGCCGACATCGGCATGCGGCAGCGCCGCCTGATCCGCCAGCCGGTCCAGCGGGGTGCACAGGCAGCCGACGATATTGGCCTCTTCGGCGGGTTCCTCGGCAAAGCGCGTGGCGATGGCGGCGGGATAGTTGCGGCGTACCACCGTGCCGAAATTACCGGAGGCGGCGAGCTGGTGGTGCAGGCCGCCATCGGTAACGAGGTAGGTGGTGCCGTGGCTTTCCTTCCGATCGACGATCCGCGTCAGGTAAATCCCCGCTTCCCCAACGAGATAGCGGCCGAGTTCGATAGCGAATTCAGTTCCGAGCAGGTCCGCCGGAAGCATGGCGAACCGCTCCGACAGGGCATTGCCGACCCTGGCAATATCCAGCGGCTGATCGCCGTTGAAATAGGGAATGCCGAAGCCGCCGCCCATGTTGAGATGCGGCAAGGGCGCGCCGATCTCTTCCGTCAGCCGCGCAGCGAGATCGAGGACATTGGCCTGGGTCTCGATGATCGCATCCGCATCGAGCGCCTGGCTACCGGTGAAGATATGTAGCCCGCGCCACTCGGCGCCTTCTGCAATCACGTCCCGGGCGAGTGCGGGCACCTTATCGGCATCAACGCCGAAGGGCTTGGCGCCGCCGCCCATCTTCATGCCCGATCCGCGCAGCTCGAATTCCGGGTTCACCCGGATCGCGAGGCGCGGCGTGATGCCGATGCGCGCAGCGATCACCAGTGCCCGCCGCGCTTCGCCCGCGGATTCGAGATTGAGCGTAACGCCCTCCTCGATTGCCGCTTCCAGCTCGTCGTCGCGCTTGCCGGGGCCGGCAAAGCTGATCAGCGCCGGATCGAGCCCGGCATTAAGAGCCATTGCAAGCTCCCCGCCCGAGGCGATGTCGAGCCCATCCACCAGACCGCCCATCAATTCGAGGATAGGCCGATAGGGGTTTGCTTTCATGGCATAATGTATGCGCAGATTGTCCGGCATGGCCGCACGGAGCGAAGCCACCCGCTTGCGGATCAGTTCCGCCGAATAGACGAATAAGGGCGTGTCGCCGGCGCGTTCGACAAGTTGGCTGGCCGGAATACCGCCGACGGCCAGTTCGCCATCGACGGCCTCATAGCCTTCCGGGATCGGACCGAGCGGTTTCATGCTGCCTCCATCGCCTGCAAGGCGGCACGATCGATCTTTCCGTTGGGATTGAGCGGCATCGCATCGACCCAGCGGATCGCCTGCGGTTGCATGAAATTGGGCAAGTCCCGCTTCAGCGCCGCGCGCAGCCCCTCCTCGTCACCCGCCCCGCGCACCACGAGATGCACGGCCTGGCCGAGCCGATCATCGGGGACGCCAAGCGCGATCGCCTCCGCCACCAGGCCTGTCGCCAGTGCGGCCTCTTCGATCTCCTGCGGGCTGATGCGGTTGCCGGCGCTCTTGATCATCGCGTCCCGCCTGCCGACGAAATAGAGCAGACCGTCATCCTCGCGCTTCACCCTGTCCCCCGACCACACGGCCATGCCGCCATATTCGGACGCGGCTGGTGCGGGCCTGAAGCGCTCGGCGGTTCGCTCTGAATCCTGCCAATAGCCTTGCGCGACCAGAGGCCCGCAATGGACCAGTTCGCCCTCCTCGCCCGGCGTCGTGACGTCACCATCATCGCCGATCACCAATATCTCGGCGAAGGGGATCGCCCGGCCCATCGATGTCGGATGGCTATCGACCAGGGCAGGATCGAGATAGGTGGAACGGAAAGCCTCGGTCAGCCCATACATCGGGAACAGCCGCGCCTCGGGGAACAGCGCGCGCAGGCTGCGCACGAGATCCACCGTCAGCGCGCCGCCGCTATTGGTCAGGCGGCGCATCGGCGCCACGGCCTCTTCAGGCCATGTCTGCTCGACCAGTTGCACCCATAAGGGAGGCACGGCGGCAAGCGTCGTCACGCCGTGACGCGCCGACGCCTTGATGACGTCTCGCGGCGTAAGATAATCGAGCGGCACCACGCTGGCACCCGCATACCAGCTCGATAGCAGCTGGTTCTGCCCATAATCGAAGCTCAGCGGCAGCACGGCCAGCGTGACGTCATCAGAAGCAAGGCCGAGATAATCCGCCACGCTGACGGCCCCGAGCCACATATTCGCATGGCTGAGCATCACGCCCTTGGGCCGCCCGGTGGAGCCGCTGGTATAGAGGATCGCCGCGAGATCGGCCGGATCGGCCGCAGATGGCGGCATGACGTCACCTGCCCCCTCGGCCGCTTCCCATACATCGCCCTCGCCCATCACTTCGCAGCCTTCGGGCACATCGCCATCTTCGAGGCTGCTCAGCCGCGCGGGCGTACCCATCAGCAGCGAGGCGCCGCTATCGGCCAGGATATGCGCGACCTGCGCGCGCTTGAGCAGCGGGTTGACCGGCACATGCACCAGCCCCGCCCGCGCCGCCGCCAGCGGCAACAGGCAGGTCAGTTCGCCCTTGGCCGCCCAGCTGGCAACGCGCGCGCCCTTTTCCGGAACCTTCCGCGTCAGCCATCCCGCCAGCAGTGCGACACGGCTTCTTAAGTCCTTCCAGCTAAGTGCCTGCTTGCGCAGGACGAGCGCCGGATCGCCATCATTCCCGCATTCAGCGAGATGATCGAGCGGCCGGGGAACGGGATCGGGCGCTTGTGGCATGGACTCCAGGGGAAGCAGCGGCGGTGACGGCGATCAGCTATCACGACACGGTTAACGATCTGCAAGGCCTGCCTTTCACCGCGAGCGGCCCCTTTGCGCGCCTCGCCTGGTTCGCATTGCTCGAGGATTCGGGCGCGAAACCGCAGGTCGCCCTCGCGCGCGACGGGGACGATGCGATCGCCCTGCCGCTCGCAAATGGCGCGGCGGGCCTGGAAATCCTCACCAACTGGTATGCCTTCACCTGGGGCGAGATGGCGACGGCCCATGCGGAACGCGAGGCCCTGCTCGCCCGCGTCGCGCGCGAACTGGCCGGAAAAGCCAGCCGCGTCACCCTTTCCAAGCTGCCTGATGAGGACGGCACGGCAACCCGGCTGGAGCAGGCCTTCCGCAAGGCCGGCTGGATCGTCCACCGCGAAGTCTGCGATACGAACCACGTCCTACCCGTCTCCGGCCGCAGCTATGCCGAATATCTCGCTTCGCGTCCCGGCAAGCTCCGCACGACTCTGAAGCGCAAGGCCAAAAAAGTCGATGTCGAAATTCTCCAGCGTTTCGATGAAGATGCGTGGGCTTCCTACGAAGCGGTCTATGCCGAAAGCTGGAAGCCGGAAGAAGGCGATCCTGCCTTGCTGCGCCGCTTCGCCGAAGCGGAAGCCGCCGCCGGCCGCATGCGGATGGGCCTTGCCCGGCATGACGGCATGGTGGTCGCCGCGCAGTTCTGGACCGTCGAAAACGGCATCGCCTACATCCACAAGCTCGCCCATCTCGAAAGCGCCAAGCCGCTCTCGGCCGGCACCACGCTCACCGCGGCCCTGTTCGAACAGGTGATCGACCGCGACCATGTCGACTGGGTCGATTTCGGCACGGGCGACGAGCCCTATAAAAGGGACTGGATGGAGCAGGTCCGCCCGCGTTTTCGCCTCACCTGCTGGCGCCCGTCCGACCCGCGCAACTGGCCGGCAATCGCCAAGGCCCTGCTGCGCAAGCTTGTTTCCCGCGCAAGCGCTGGCTAGTGCGGCGGAAAAAGGGGCATTGCATGAATTGCGAGCGGGCCGAAGATTCCATGACCACAGAGACTTGCACACCGTCGGGCGCCGATTCGATCCTGCGCGAAGTCTTGCGCGACGTGCTTGGCCTGTCGCCGGAACGGGTGGCGGAGTTTGACGCCGATACCGGCCTGTTCGGCCATTTGCCGGAACTCGATTCAATGGCCGTGGCCGGCCTGCTGACCGAAATCGAGGATCGGCTCGACATCGTGATCGAGGATGACGAGGTCGATGGCGAGATGCTGGAAACCTATGGCGCGCTGCTTGCCTTCGTGGAAGCCAAGCGCGAGCAAGGCTGACCCGGGCGCGTGATCGCCGCCTGGCCATCCCCCGCCGGCGGCGAGGAATATGCAGTGGCGTTCGACGCGGGCCGCGAGAAGCGGCTGCTGGTGCTGCCCGCGCTGTTCGACGAGAGCAACAAGCTACGCCATTTCACCGCCGCGCTGATGCGCCGGCTGGATGACGCCGGGATAGACAGCTTCCTGCCAGACCTGCCGGGCTGCAATGAAAGCCTCGCCCCGCTGGCGGACCAGACCGCCGAGAGCTGGCAAGCGGCCGCCCAGGCAGCGGCAACTCACTTCCGCGCGACGCATTTTCTGGCGATACGCGGCGGATCACTATTCGCCCCCACCGCTCTGCCCGGCTGGCGCTATGCGGCGGTCCCCGGAAAGAGCCTGCTGCGGGCGATGCTCCGCGCGCGTGTCCTTGCGAGCAAGGAAGCGGGCATCGAGGAAAACCGCGATCAATTGCTCGAACTTGGGCGATCAGAAGGCCTGGACCTTGCTGGCTATCGGATCGGCCCCGCCATGCTTTCCGCGCTGGAAAATGCGGAGCCCGCCCAACTCGAGGATATCTCGCAAGGCGAAGTCGGCGGCGCCGGGCTATGGCTACGTGCCGAACCCGATCACAGCCCGGAACAGGCCGATACGTTGGCCGCTATCCTCGTGCAGGCGCTCTCGGCATGAGCCGGCGGCATATCGCCTTCGCCTGCGAAGCCGAAACGCTGATCGGCACACTCGACGATGCGCCGGGCAAATCCGGCCTCCTGCTCGTGACCGGCGGCAATGAGACACGCGCGGGCGCCTTTTCCGGGCAGGCCCACCTCGCCGCGCGGATTGCCGCAGCCGGCTATCCGGTTTTCCGGTTCGACCGGCGCGGCGTGGGCGACAGCAGCGGCGCCAATTCCGGCTTCCAGGGGAGCGGGCGCGACATCGCGGCGGGCTTCGCCGCCTTCTACCAGGAGCGGCCCGACATGACCCGCGTGGTCGGCTTCGGCAATTGCGACGCGGCGAGCGCGCTGATGCTGTTTTCCGGCGCGGGCTGCCATTCGCTGGTGCTCACCAATCCCTGGACGATCGAGCAGGATGACGGCGCGCCGCCGCCCGAAGCGATCCGCGCACGCTATGCGGAGAAGCTCAGGAACCCGCGTGAACTGGCGCGGCTAGTCACCGGGAAAGTCTCGCTCGGCAAGCTGGCCGGCGGATTGGCACGCGCCATGCGCCCGGCCCCGCCGCCTACTTCGCTGGCTCAGGACATGAAAGCCGGGCTCGAAACCTTTTCAGGCCCGATGCGCATCCTGCTCGCCGAACGCGATCGCACGGCGCAGGCCTTCCTCTCGGCATGGGACAGGTCCGATCCCCGCCTAGCCACCTGCCCCGGCGCGGATCATGCCTTTTCCGACCCACAGGCGCGCGAATGGCTTTTCGCGCATCTGCTGGCCGCGCTAGCGGAGGAATAGGCTCGCCAGCTCGACGTGAGTCGACCAGCGGAACTGTCCGACCGGGCGCAGCTCCGCGAGGCGATAGCCGGCATCGGCGAGGATCTTGCCGTCGCGCGCCCAGCTCGAAGGATTGCAACTGATATAGGCAATGCGGGCAACACCACTACTCGCAAGCTGCTCCACCTGCGTACGGACCCCCGCGCGCGGCGGATCGAGCAGCACGCCGTCGAACGCCTTCAATTCCTCGGCCCTGATCGGGCTGCGGAACAGGTCGCGATGCATGGCCTCGACCGGCAGGCGGGCCCTTCCGGCGGCGGCGCGGCAGGCCAGATGAGCATCGCGCGCCGCTTCGGCGGCCAGCACCCGCGTCGATCCGGCCAGCGCGAAGGCGAAGGTGCCGAGACCGGCAAAGAGATCCGCCACATGGGCGCAATCGCCCAGCCAGTCGCGCGCGGCCGCAGCTAGTGCCGTCTCGCCATCGGCGGTCGCCTGTAGGAACGCACCGGACGGATAATCGACTTTCACGCCCGATAGGGACACCGTTACCGGATCGGGCTCCCAGAAGGTTTCCGGGCCATAGCCCTGATCGAGCACCAGGCGGGCAAGGCCCTGATCGCGGCAGAAATCCAGCAACGCCTCGGTTGCTTCGAGGCCGTCCAGTTCGAGCCCCTTGATCGCGCAATCGACGCCCTGATCGACCTGCACCAGTTCGATCTCCAGCGCGTAACGGCCCTTTCGGCGGGCAAGCATCGACCGCAGCGGTTCGACCAGTGCGAAGAGCGCGAGCGCAAGCACGTGGCATTCGCGGATATCGACCACGCGGTGCGAACCGGCTTCGTTGAAACCGATCAGCGGCCGCCCGCCGCCGTTGACCGCGCGCAGGCTCGCGCGGCGGCGGCTCATCGGTGGGGAGAGATGCACCGGCGCCAATTTGGCCGGCTCGAGCCCCTGCCCCGATGCCGCATGCACGACCCGATCGCGAACGAAACCCGCCAGCGCTTCCTCGTCGCAATGCTGGAGCTGGCAGCCGCCGCATTTTCCGAAATGGCGGCATGGGGGCTGTGCATGATGCGGCCCGTGACGCAGCGTGCCGTCAGGCAGCACGATATCGCCGGGCGCGGCCATTGCGACATGGCGGCCCGACGCGGTGACGCCGTCGCCCTTGGCGGCGACGCGCAGTATCTCTTCTTGCTCACTCACAGGCAGGCCGCGTAGGCCTCCGGCAACGCCTTGACCAGCTCCGCTGCGGTAAATGCCGGGCCGGCGATCCGGGCAGCCTCGCCATGCAGCCACACCGCCTCGGCAGCGGCAACTGTAGGGGCGGACCCGCTGGCCAGCCTGCTGGCGGTCAAGCCTGCGAGAACATCACCCGTCCCGGCGGTGGAAAGCCAGCTCGGCGCGGGTCGCGCGATCTGGAGCCCGCCGTCCGGCGCGGCGATCAGAGTGTCCGGCCCCTTCGCCACCACCATGGCATTAGTAGCGGCGGAAAGGGCCTTCGCACGGTCGAGGCGGGTTTCGGCCGTGATGGCGAAACTGGCGCAAAGTCGGGCGAGTTCGCCTTCATGCGGCGTCATCACCAGCGCTGCGGAACGGCCTTTCAGCATATCCGGTTCGAGCAGCACCAGTGCATCGGCATCGGTGACGGTCGGCAGGTCGCGCGCGAGGATGGCGGCGAGCCGCTGATGTGCTGCGGTATCGCGGGCAAGGCCCGGCCCGACAAGCAGCGCGTTAATCCGCTGATCGGCAAGGCTTTCGGCCAGCGGGCTTGTATCAACCACAAGCTCGTCCGGCGCGGTGGCGGGCCGTTTCTCGGCGAACAGCTTCACATAGCCGGCCCCGCCATGCATCGCGGCACGGGCGGCAAGCATTCCGGCGCCCGGCATCGCGCCGCCGACCACCGCCAGCAGGCCGCGGCTATATTTATGCGCGCCGCGCGGCGGGGCGCTGAGTTGCGGCCGGGCGATCATCCTTGCCGCTCCCGGCACCGGCGTGACGCCGATATCGATGAGGCGCCGTTCGCCCATCTTCGCCATTGCCGGCATCAGCCAATGCGCGAATTTCCATGCACCGAGCGAGATAGTCAGTTGATAATCGGGGAGATTGTCATTGAGCGGTCTGCCGCTGTCGCTCTCGATTCCGCTCGGCAGGTCGATGGCGATGCGGGAGGGATGCCGGGCGGCCAGATCGTTGACCAGGGCTTGCAACTCCGCGGAAAGAGGCCGCGTAAGACCGCTGCCGAACAGGCAATCGACGAGCACCGCGCCCTCGCCGCCCTCCGCAAAAGCCCCCTCATAGGTAGCTCTGGCGGCCCTCGCCGCCTCGGTCGCGGGGTCCAGCGGAGCGACAATTGCAACGGGCACACTCCGCCGATGCAACTCGCGTGCAATTACATATCCATCACCGCCATTATTTCCCGGCCCGCACAACACCGTGACGGGCCGTTCGCCGGCCATCCGCCAGACCCATTCGGCCGCGCCCTTCCCGGCGCGTTCCATCAGGCTTTCGACGGTCTCGCCGCCGTCGATCAGCGCCTGCTCGGCCGCGCGCATTTGCGCGACGGTGAGGACTTGCTCAATCGCCGCCATCGCCGCCAATCGTCGCCGGGAAGCGATAGCGGTCCGCTCCGACCGTCACTTCGATCCCGGCTTCCCGCACTGAAATCTGCGCCGGCTGCGCACCATCAGCCACGGCGACGCCGTGCCCGTCGGAAAGAACCTCGAACCGGCGGAAGCCGCCATCGGGATGGCGCACGACGAGGTAGAGCTGGCCGTCCTCCATGCTGCGCTCGACCCCGCATTGCTGCTGGAAGCCGTCCGCGCCGCCTATCGAACAGGCGATCCTGATATCGGGCTCGGGATCCGGCGCGCCATCCGCGCCGCCCGAACAGGCGGCCAGCAGCAGCAGCGCGCCGGAGCCGAGACGCCGCATCAGCGCTTTACGCTGATCTGGCTGACATCGCGCACCGCGCCGCGTGCGGCGCTGGTGGTCATGGCGGCATAGGCCTGCAGCGCGGCAGAGACCTTGCGCTGGCGCGGCTTGGCGGGCTGCCAGGCGGCATCGCCTTTCGCTTCCATCGCGGCCCGGCGCGCGGCGAGTTCATCTTCCGAAATCGCCAGGCTGATGGAGCGGCCCGGAATGTCGATCCGGATCGTGTCGCCATCCTCGATCAGGCCGATCGCCCCGCCTTCCGCCGCTTCGGGCGAGACATGGCCGATCGAAAGGCCCGAGGTGCCGCCGGAAAAGCGGCCATCGGTGATCAGCGCGCAGGCCGCGCCCAGCCCCTTCGATTTGAGATAGCTGGTAGGATAGAGCATTTCCTGCATGCCCGGCCCGCCGCGCGGCCCCTCATAGCGGATCACCACCACGTCGCCCGCTTCCACCTGTCCGGTGAGGATGCCGGTGACGGCCGCGTCCTGGCTTTCAAAGACCTTGGCCGGGCCGGAGAAGGTGAGGATGGAATCGTCCACGCCGGCCGTCTTCACGATGCAGCCATCGAGCGCGATATTGCCCGAGAGCACGGCCAGCCCGCCATCCTTGCTGAAGGCATGTTCGGCCGAACGGATCACGCCCTTTTCCCGATCGAGATCGAGCGAGTCCCAGCGGCGCGACTGGCTGAAGGCGGTCTGCGTCGGCACGCCGCCCGGCGCGGCGGCATAGAATTCATGCACCATGTTGTTCTGCGTGCGGCCGATATCCCAATCGTCCAGCGCGTCGGCCAGCGTCGGGCTGTGCACGGTCGGCAGCGCGGTGTTGAGCAGCCCGGCTTTGTCGAGTTCGCCCAGGATCGCCATGATCCCGCCCGCGCGGTGGACATCCTCCATATGCACGTCGGACTTGGCCGGCGCGACCTTGGACAGGCAGGGGACGCGGCGCGAGAGCCGGTCGATATCCTCCATGGTGAAATCGACGCCAGCCTCCTGCGCGGCGGCCAGCAGGTGCAGCACGGTGTTGGTCGATCCGCCCATCGCGATATCGAGCGACATGGCATTCTCGAAAGCCGGGAAGCTGGCGATGGAGCGCGGCAGCACGCTCTCATCGTCTTCCTCGTAATAGCGACGCGCCAGCGTCACCACGAGCCGCCCGGCCCGTTCGAACAGCTGCTTGCGATCCGAATGGGTGGCGAGCTGTGAGCCATTGCCCGGCAGCGAAAGACCAAGCGCTTCGGTGAGGCAGTTCATCGAATTGGCGGTGAACATGCCCGAGCAGGAGCCGCAGGTTGGGCAGGCCGACCGTTCGATCGTCGCCACGTCCTCGTCGCTCATCGCCTCGTCGGCGGCGGCGACCATCGCATCGACGAGATCGAGCGCGACTTCCTTGCCCTTCAACACCACCTTGCCGGCTTCCATCGGCCCGCCGGATACGAACACCACCGGGATATTGATCCGCATCGCGGCCATCAGCATGCCCGGCGTGATCTTGTCGCAATTGGAAATGCACACCATCGCATCGGCGCAATGGGCGTTGACCATATATTCCACGCTGTCCGCGATCAGGTCCCGGCTCGGCAGGCTGTAGAGCATGCCGTCATGCCCCATGGCGATCCCGTCATCCACGGCGATGGTGTTGAACTCCTTCGCCACGCCGCCCGCGGCCTCGATCTCGCGCGCGACGAGCTGGCCGAGATCCTTGAGATGGACATGGCCGGGCACGAATTGGGTGAAGCTGTTCACCACCGCGATGATCGGCTTGCCGAAATCGCCATCCTTCATGCCCGTCGCGCGCCACAGGCCGCGTGCGCCGGCCATGTTGCGGCCGTGGGTGGAAGTGCGAGAACGATAGGCAGGCATGTTTTATTTTCCGCTGGGCTGGATTTGAGACAGAAAGTTACAGCGCGGCCCACTATAGCAGATGGGCCCTGAGCCGAAGCACTAATTGCACCCCGCCGCGCGGCGGGCCTCAGCCGACTTCGAGCGCCACCCTGCCCGCGATATCCGCAATCATCGCCGCCCAGCGCGCCTGCCCGGCCTCGTCGGTAATCAGGTCGTTCCTGATCTCGATCGCGACATAGGGGCGGCCATGCGCCTCTGCATGGCGGTTCATCGTCGCATTGAGCAGTCGGCCCGAATAGGGTTCGTTGTCGCCCACCGTCACGCCCTGCTCGGCAAAGAGGCGCATGGCGTGTTGCGCGGCGCGATCGTCCTCATTGTAGAGAATGCCGATCTCCCACGGGCGCGGCTGCGCATCGCTTTCCAGCGCCGGGGTGAAACTGTGGATCGACAGGATCAGCCTGGGCTGCGCGGCTTCAAGCCAGGCCTCCAGCGCGGCGTGATAGGGCCGGTAATAATCGCGGATGCGGCGTTCGCGGTCCGCGCCGATATTGCCGGGGATCAGGTGCCCGTCGCTGGTTTCGGGGATCAGGCCCGGCGAATCCTCTTCGCGGTGCAGGTCGATGGCGAGCCGGCTGATACAGGCGAGATGGGCGGGGATGCCGTAACGGCGGGCAAGCCGTTCGGTCACGCCGCCCGCGCCGATATCCCAGGCAATATGCTTTTCCAGCAAATAGGGCGAAATGCCGAGATGGATCTCCTCGGGCACATGGTTCGAGGCATGGTCGCACACGGCGACGATGCCGCCCTTATGCGGCGTGCCCAGTTGCTGGAAGACGGGTTCGCTCATCGCAGCCTGCCCTGCATCTGCCACCACTCCTTTTTCTCGAAACCCAGCTTTTCCGCGGCTTCGCGCATGACGTCATGATGTCGATACGTCGCAAAACAGGTCGCGCCCGATCCGCTCATCCGCACCAGCTCCGCATCGGTCCGCCGCAAGGCCGCGAGCACCTCCGCAATCGCCGGGCAGAGATTTATCGCCGGAGCCTCCAGATCGTTCCGCCCTTCGGCCGCGATCCGCGAGGGCGGGCCATCGGGCAGCGCGCCGCGATCCACCCCGTCCCACGCCTTGAACACTGGGCCCGTGGAAAGCGGAACGCGCGGATTGACCAGCAGCACGGATTTGCCCGCCAGATCGTTCTCCACCGGCTCCAACTCGGTCCCGGTCCCGCGCCCGATACAGGTGACGCTTTCGACGCAGGCGGGCACATCGGCGCCGAGCCGGGCCGCGCGCTCATGCCAGTCGTCTGGTAAACCGTAAGCTTCACGGATGAGGCGAAAGACCGCTCCCGCATCGGCCGATCCGCCGCCGAGACCCGCCGCGACGGGGAGGTTCTTCTCCAGTTCGATCGCCAGCCCATCCGGGTGCGGCAGGGCGGAGAGCGCCTGCGCGACGATATTTCCAAACGGATCAGTCAGTTGTGATACAAACTCGCCGGAAATCCTCAACTCGTCCCGCGCAGCGCTGCGCGCCGTCAGCCGGTCGCCGGCATCGACGAAGGCGAACAGGCTCTCCAGCTCGTGATAGCCGTCCTCGCGCCGGCGCCGCACATGCAGCGCCAGGTTGATCTTGGCATAGGCGGTTTCGGCAAGCTCCATCGGCAATCCTTCGTCATTGCGAGGGGCCGATGGCCCCAGCGGCAATCCAGAGCGGCATCGCCCGATGGCTCTGGATTGCTTCGTCGCTTCGCTCCTCGCAATGACGAAAGCGGCGCAATTCACATATTCGGATAGTTGGGGCCGCCGCCGCCTTCGGGCGTGACCCATTCGATATTCTGCGTCGGGTCCTTGATGTCGCAGGTCTTGCAGTGGACGCAGTTCTGCGCGTTGATCACCAGCCTGGGCTCGCCCTCCTCAACGCCGGTGAACTCATAGACGCCCGCCGGGCAATAGCGCGCCTCCGGCCCGGCATAGAGCGGCCAGTTGATCCGCTCGGGTACGGTCGGGTCCTTGAGCAGCAGATGGCAGGGCTGGTCTTCCTCGTGATTGGTGCCGGAGAGGAACACCGAGGAAAGCCTGTCGAAGCTGATCGTGCCGTCCGGCTTGGGATAGTCGATCGGCTTGTAGAGATCGGCCCGCGCCGTTTCCTCGGCATCGGTGTGATGCTTCATCGTGAAAGGCAGGCGGATCTTCAGCGTGCGCAACCACATATCCGCGCCCGCCAGCAGCGTGCCGATCGTGCCGCCGAATTTGGCGACCAGCGGCTGCGCATTCTTCACGGTCTGCAATTCGCTTGCGATCCAGCTTGAACGCAGCGCGCCATCATATTCGGAAAGCTCGTCTTTTTCCCGACCGGAGGCAATTGCGGCTCCGATCGCATCGGCCGCGAGCATGCCGCTCTTCATCGCCGTATGCGTGCCCTTGATGCGCGGAACATTGACGAAGCCGGCCGCGCAGCCGACCAGCGCGCCGCCGGGAAAGGCCAGTTTCGGCACGCTCTGCCAGCCGCCCTCATTGATCGCCCGCGCGCCATAGGCGACGCGCTTGCCGCCTTCGATCACCGCGCGGATCGCCGGATGGTGCTTCCAGCGCTGGAATTCCTGATAGGGCGAGACATAGGGATTGGCGTAATCGAGCGCGGTCACGAAACCGAGCGCGACCTGCCCGTTGGCCTGGTGATAGAGGAAGCCCCCGCCCCATGTGTCGCTTTCGGAAAGCGGCCAGCCCTGCGTGTGGATCACCCGGCCGGGTTGATGCCGTTCCGCCGGAATGTCCCACAACTCCTTGATACCAAGGCCATAAATCTGCGGCTGGCATTCGGCATCGAGCGCGAAATGCGCCTTCATCCGCTTGGTCAGGTGCCCGCGTGCGCCCTCGGCGAAGAGCGTGTATTTCGCGTGGAGTTCCATGCCCGGCTGGTAGTCCGGCTTGTGCGAACCGTCGGCCGCGACGCCCATGTCCTGCGTGGCGACGCCCATCACAGCGCCGCTCTCGTCGAACAGCACTTCGGAAGCAGGGAAGCCGGGGAAGACCTGCACGCCCATTTCCTCGGCGCGCTCGGCCAGCCAGCGGCACAGATTGCCGAGCGATCCGGTGTAATTGCCTGCGTTCGACATCAGCGGCGGCATCAGCGCATGCGGCATTTCGCGCCTGCCGCCGCGCGTCAGCACCCAGTGATGGTTTTCGGTGACGGGCACTTCGGCCAGCGGGCAGGTTTCGCGCCAGTCAGGCAGCAATTCGTCCAGCGCGCACGGATCGACCACCGCGCCCGACAGGATATGCGCGCCGACCTCCGAGCCCTTTTCGAGCACCACGACTTCGAGCGCCTCGTCGATCTGCTTGAGGCGGATCGCCGCGGCCAGCCCGGCCGGGCCCGCGCCGACGATCACCACGTCGACCGGCATGGATTCGCGTTCGCTCACCTTGTGCCTGTCCTCTGCTCCGGCATGGTGGGGACTTGATCGGTGCATGGCGACAGGTCAAGACCTGCACCCGAACAGTGATGGACAACCGCCCCGCCCCCTCGCTTGCCGACAGCGTCGCCGCCGCCATCGCCTGGTGGCGCGATGCGGGCGTGGATTGCAGCTTCACCGAGGAGCCGCAGGCATGGCTGGCCGACCCGGCGGAGGAGCGCGAGTCCGAAACGGCGGCGCCAGTCCGCAAGCCTGCCAAGGAGGCCGAGCCCGCCGCGCCCGCCATCCCCAGGATCGGCGGCGACCGTGCGGACTGGCCGAGCGAAGTCGCGGCTTTCCGCCAATGGTGGCTGGAGGAACCGAGCCTCGATCTCAACGCGCCGCATCCGCGCATCGCGCCGCGCGGAGAGGCCGGCGCGCCGCTGATGGTGCTGGTGCCGATGCCCGAGGAGGAGGACCGCGAGGCGCTGCTATCCGGCGCGCAGGGGCGGCTCGTCGCCTCCATGGCGCAGGCGATGGGGCATTCGGCGGAAGCGGTCTATCTCGCCGCCGCCCTGCCGCGCCATATGGCCGTGCCCGACTGGGCGGGCCTCGCCGAAGCGGGCCTCGGCGAGATCCTGCGGCACCACATCGCGCTGGCCCGGCCGGAGCGGCTGATCGTGCTCGGCCGCAGCATTCCGCCGCTCATCGGGCACGATCCGGCGCAAGGTACTCCCCACGCGTTCGAAATCCCTATTGATTCCGGCGCGATACCCGCCTTGGCCAGCTATGCGCCCGAACGGCTGCTGCAACAGCCTCGCTTGCGCGCCGGCCTCTGGCGGCGATGGCTCGATTGGACGGGTGACGGAGCGCAATGAAGACACTGATGCCTGCCTTGGCGGTGCTGGCGGCCGCCCTGGCGACAGCTCCCGCGCAGGCGAGCAGCAGCCGCGAATATTTCCTGGCCCATGCCGTCGGCCATGCGGCGCCTAAGCAGCTCGATCAGCGCGACCACGATTATTACCGGGAGCTCTTCTCGCAGATCGACAAGGGCAATTGGCAGCGTGTGCGCGAATTGCTCGACGATCGGGATGACGGGTTGTTGCAGCCGGTGGCCGAGGCGGAATATTACCTCGCCAAGAATTCCCCCCGCGTCGAACTGCCGCAGATCGAGGATTGGATGCAGCGCGGCCGCAACCTGCCCGAAGCGGCCCAGCTCGGCCGCCTCAGCCTCTCGCGCGGCGCCACCGAAATGCCCGACCTGCCGGAAGAGAACACCTTCTACACGCGCAGCGGCATCCCCAAGCGCGTCCGCCCGCGGACCGTTTCCGACAACACCATTCCCGAGAATGTGCGCAGCCAGATTCTCGACCGCATCGTCAATGACGATCCGGACGGCGCGCGCCAGCTCCTCGACGGCATCGACGCCGCGCTTAGCTCCGATGCCCGCGCCGAATGGCGCCAGCGCGTCGCCTGGAGCTATTATATCGAGAACCAGGACGAACCGGCCCTCGCCATGGCCCGGACGGTCGATGCCGGCACCGGCCCGTGGGTCGCGGAAGGCGATTGGGTCGCCGGGCTCGCGGCATGGCGGCTCGGCGATTGCGACACGGCCGGCGCCTCCTTCGAGCGGGCGGCGCAGGGCGCGGCCAATCCCGAATTGCGTTCCGCCGCCTATTACTGGGCCAGCCGCTCCGCCCTTCGCTGCCGCCAGCCCGAACGCAGCACCGCATTGCTGCGCGGCGCGGCCACCGCGGACGAGACGCTATACGGCATGCTCGCCTCCGAACAGCTGGGCGAGGCCCTGCCCGCCCGGCTCGCCGAATCCGATTTCTCTGACAAGGACTGGCGCCGGATCGGCGGTATAGAGAATGTCCGCATCGCCATCGCGCTGGCCGAAATCGGGCGCGACAAGCTCGCCAGCGAAGTGCTGCTGCACCAGGCGCATATCGGCGATCCCGGCGATTACGGCGCGCTGTCGCGGCTCGCCCGCGATCTCGGCCTGCCCTCCACCCAGCTCTACATGGCCTATAACGCGCCCAATGGCGGCCAGGCGGATCCCGCTTCCTATTACCCCACGCCGAAATGGGCGCCGGTCACCGGCTGGAAAGTCGATCCGGCGCTGGCCTATGCCCACACGCTGCAGGAATCGAGCTTCCGCGCCAATGCGGTGAGCCCGGCCAATGCGCAGGGCCTGATGCAGATCACCCCGATCACCGTGCGCGAACATGCCGGGCGGATGGGCCTGAGCGCCAGCCAGGTCGATATCTTCGATCCCGGCTACAACCTCGCTTTCGGCCAGCAGAACCTGGAGATGCTGCGCGACCAGGCGGCGACGCAGGGCGAACTGCCCAAGATCATGGCCGCCTATAATGCCGGGCTCACGCCGGTCACGCGCTGGAACACCGAGGTCAACGACCAGAACGATCCGCTGCTCTACATGGAATCGATTCCCTATTGGGAAACGCGCAGCTATGTCGCCATCGTCATGCGGAATTACTGGATGTATCAGCGGCAGGCCGACGCGCCTTCGGACAGCCGGGTCGCGCTGGCGCAGAATGCCTGGCCGACCTTCCCCGCCGTCGATGGCGACAATCGCAATGATGGCCGCGTCTATCTGACCGCCTCGGCCGAGACCTCGCCGCCGGCAGGCTCCGAGTAATGGCGATCGACGAAAGCCGGCAATTCAAGCCGATCAATATCGCCGTGCTGACCGTGTCCGACACGCGCGGCCCCGATGAAGACACGTCCGGCGATATCCTCGCCGCACGCATCGAAAGCGCCGGGCACGCGCTCGCAGATCGCGCGATCCTGAAGGACGATGCCGGCCTGATCGCCGCCCAGCTCAACCAATGGATCGACGATCCAGATGTGGACGCGGTGGTCTCCACCGGCGGCACCGGCCTCACCGGCCGCGACGTGACGCCCGAAGCGCTCGACAGGGTGAAGGACAAGGACATTCCCGGCTTCGGCGAACTGTTCCGCTGGATCAGCTACAACACGATCGGCACCAGCACCGTGCAATCGCGCGCCTGCGCCGTGGTCGCCCGCGGAACCTATATCTTCGCCCTGCCCGGCTCCAACGGCGCGGTGAAGGATGGCTGGGACAATATCCTCGCCGAACAGCTCGACGCACGAAACCGCCCCTGCAACTTCGTGGAACTGATGCCCCGCCTGCTCGAGAAGTAGGGGCCATGGACGGATCGCCGCCACAATCGCCAATCCAACGGCTGGGACTTGCCGTTCCGTTGATCCAGGCCCCCATGGCAGGCCTGTCCACGCCGGAATTGGCTGCAGCCGTTTCGAACCGGGGCGCGCTCGGATCCATTGCCGTCGGGGCAAGTACGGTGCGGGAAGCGCACGCCATGATACGGGACCTGCACAGCCGCACCGACCGCCCGTTCAACGTCAATCTGTTCGTGCACGAATCTGCAATTGCCGACGCCGAAAGGGAAGCCGCGTGGCTGGAATGGCTGGCCCCGGTTTTCGGCGAATACGGCTCAGAACCGCCCGCGAAATTGCGGCCAATATACAAGAGCTTCGCCGAAGACCGTGAAATGCTGTCCATGCTGCTGGAACTGGCGCCCCCGGTCGTAAGTTTCCATTTCGGGCTGCCCCCGGCGGAAGCTATCGCCGCATTTCGCGAACGAGGCACGCTATTGCTGGCAACGGCCACCTCGCCCGAGGAGGCGCGCGCGATCGAAGCCGGCGGCCTGGATGCGATCGTCGCTCAGGGCTTCGAAGCGGGCGGGCATCGCGGAATGTTCGATCCCGCCGCACCGGATGATGAACTCGGCACATTGGCGCTTACCCGGCAGCTCGTGAGCGAGAGCACCCTCCCCGTGATCGCCGCCGGCGGAATCATGGACGGGTCCGGCATCGCCGCGGCGCTCGATCTCGGCGCCGTGGCGGCCCAATTGGGTACGGCCTTCGTCCCATGCCCCGAATCCGCCGCGGATCAGGGCTATCGCGCGGCGCTGGCCGGGCCAGCTTCCCGGCACACGACCATGACCTCGCTCATCTCCGGACGTCCCGCCCGCTGTCTCGCCAATCGCTTCACCGCGCTGGAAAGCAAGCGGGGCGCGCTTCGGCCGCCGGACTATCCGATCGCCTATGACGCAGGGAAAGCGCTTAACGCCGTGGCCAAGATGCGCGGTGAATATGGCTTCGGTGCGCAATGGGCCGGCCAAGGCGCTCCGCTCGCGCGTGCAATGCCTGCTGCCGATCTAGTCGATCTGCTGGCGCGCGAACTTCGGGATTGCCGCCCGGTATCCTGAGAAGGCCCCCTCTTAGGCGAAGGACGCGCCCCTGCGGCGCCGTTGCCAGCATAAAATGTTCTATGTATGTTCTCGTCACATGGAACGACGCAAGGGGCCCCCGATTCATGGCCGCGGCGCGCAGTCGGCGCAGGTGCCGCAGCGCTTCGGCCTGGCCGCGCGCGAGGCGGATGGGGACTGGCGTGACGCCATGGAGGCACTCGACGGGCCGCCGGTGAAGCTGCGCACCACGGTTACCGAGGAACATCCCAAGACGATCCTCAGCTTCAACCAGTCGCCGGACATCGCTTTCGACCGTTCGATCAATGCCTATCGCGGATGCGAGCATGGCTGCGTCTATTGCTTCGCCCGGCCGACCCACGCCTATCACGATCTCTCGCCCGGGCTCGATTTCGAAACCAGGCTGTTCGCCAAGCCCGATGCCGCGCGGTTGCTGCGCGAGACGCTGGCGCGGCCGCGCTATCGCCCGAGGCCGATCGCCATGGGCACCAACACCGATCCCTATCAGCCGATCGAAGGGCGTTACCGGATCACGCGGCAGATCCTCGAAGTGTGCCTCGATGCCCGGCATCCGGTGACCATCACCACCAAGTCCGACCGGGTGCTGCGCGATCTGGACCTGCTCGTCGAACTGGCCCGGCGCAGGCTCGTCGCGGTGGCGATCTCGGTCACCACTTTCGATCCGCATCTTTCGGGTCTGCTCGAACCGCGCGCCTCCGCCCCGGCGAAGCGCATGGCCGCGCTCGGTCGGCTGGTCGAAGCCGGCATCCCGGCCCATTGCTCGGTCGCGCCCGTCATCCCCGCCATCACCGACGAGTTCATGGAAGACATCATCCGGCGCGCCGGGGCATTGGGCGTGGGCTCGGCCGGCTGGATCGCGCTGCGCCTGCCCCATGAAGTCGCGCCGCTGTTCCGCGAATGGCTGCGGGTCCATTTCCCCGATCGGGGCGACAAGGTGATGGCGATCGTCCGCTCGATCCGCGGCGGGCGCGACAACGATCCCGAATTCGGCACGCGCATGCGGCCGAGCGGCGTCTGGGCGGACCTGTTCCGCGCGCGTTTCCGCCTGGCCCGCAAGCGCGCCGGCATGGGCAAGCCCGATTTCGAACTCGATTGCAGCCGCTTCAGGCCGCCGGAAACGGGTCCGCAGATGCGGCTGCTCTAGCGAAAGATGCGCGTAATGGCGTGGTCACATTCGCGGAGCAGGAACCGACTGCTGCAACGGGCGTCTCGCCAACAATAGAGGCGCTTGGAACGTGGCCAGTTAGGTGAGCCGTTAAAGGCGCCCGACACGAGGAGGAATCATGAGGAAACTTGTTTTCGGCATCGCCACCGCAACTGCGGTCGCCGCGACGCCCGCCGTCGCACGAGACAAAACGCCATATGCCGGCATCGAAGGCGGCGTGATGTTCCCCCAACAGGTGGAAATGGAGGATGGCGCGGGCGACAAGATCTTCGTCGAAAGCAACAATGGCTGGGAAGGCGATCTGCTGTTCGGCTATGATTTCGGCATGTTCCGGCTTGAAGCCGAAGGTGGCTATAAGGCCTTCCGCACGGAAACGGTCTCCACCCCTGTCGCCGGCATTCCCGGAATCGACGAGCCGCTGGTGATCGGCAGCTACGATTCGATCAACGATAGCGACGTCAACGTGCTGAGCGGCATGGTCAACGCCCTGCTCGATTTCGGCGGTGAGACCGGCATCGGCATTTCGGTCGGCGGCGGAGCGGGCTTCGCCTCGGTGAAGACCGATATCACCACCACGCAGGGCCCCTTCGTCGACGATCGGGATGGCGGCTTCGCCTATCAGGGCATCGCCGCCGTGCGCGTTCCGGTGAGCGACCGGGTCGATATCGGCCTGAAGTACCGGTATTTCCGGGTCGACAATCTCGATTATTCGGACGCGACGGGCCGCGCGCTGAAGGCCGATCTGGCGACGCATTCGGTGCTGGCTTCGCTGCTGCTCAACTTCGCGGCACCGCCGCCGCCACCTCCCCCGCCGGCTCCGCCGCCGCCTCCCCCACCGCCGCCGCCTCCCCCGCCGCCTCCGCCTCCTCCGCCTCCGCCGCCTCCGGCGCCGGTGTGCAACAAGGGGCCCTACATCGTGTTCTTCGACTGGGATAAGTCGGACATCACGCCCGAGGCTGCCACCATCCTCGATAGCGCGGTCACGGCCTATGGCAATTGCGACAGCGTGCCGATCATGCTGGCCGGCTACACCGACCGTTCGGGCACGGTGAAGTACAACCTCGGCCTGGCCGCACGCCGTAACGAAAGCGTGCAGACCTACCTGGCCGGCAAGGGCATCCCCGCAAGCGCCATCACCAGCGAGGCCTTCGGTGAAGCCAATCCGCGGGTTCCGACCGCCGACGGCGTGCGCGAACCGCAGAACCGCCGTGTCGAAATCACTTACGGTCCCGGCTCGGGCTCGTAAGCGACACAGCCGCAAGGCATACGAAAACGGGCCGGGGGAGAAATCCTCCGGCCCTTTTCTTTGTCTTTAGGGAGCATTGCGCGGCTTTGCGATGTTTGGAGAGGGCAGAGGAGGCCGATGCATCGGCCCCTTCGCGCCTAGGCGATGCTATCAGCCGCGGGCGCTTGCTGCGTAGAAGTCCAGCGCCGGGCCCAACGGCGAGATGTCATAGCCCGCAGCAGCAGCGCTCGCTGCGATTTCCGACGGTTCGGCGCCTGCCTTGGCCCGGGCCAGCGCCCAGAGCAGCGTCGAGCGGGTGCCCGAGCGGCAATAGGCCAGAACCGGGCCGCCGGTTGCCTCCAACGCCTCCGCCATGCGCTCGACCTGTGCTTCGCTGAAGCCCGAATGGGTGATGGGAATGGCCAGATAGCCGAGCCCGGCCTCATGCGCGGCGGCCTCGATCACATCGCCGGGCGTCTGGTCCTCGGCCTCGCCCTCGGGCCGATTATTGACGATCAGCGCGAAACCGCGTGCGGCCGCCTCGGCGACATCTTCAAGCGTGATCTGCGGGCTTGCCCAGACCGTGTCCGAAAGCTGGCGGAAATCGCTCATGCGGCTTCTCCCGAATCGCCGGCTGTCCCGGCATGTCTGGTCCGGCGGCCGCGCTTGACCATGTTCAGCGCCTCCACCGCGACCGAAAAGCCCATCGCGGTGTAGATATAGCCCTTGGGGACGTGGAAGCCGAAGCCGTCGGCGATCAGCACCAGTCCGATCATGACCAGGAAGGCCAGCGCCAGCATCACCAGCGTCGGATTATGCTCGATGAATTTCGCCAGCGGATCGGTGGCAAAGAGCATGATGCCCACGGTGATGATCACGGCGGTCACCATGATCGGCACTTCATCGGTCATGCCCACGGCGGTGAGGATCGAATCGATCGAGAAGACCAGGTCTAGCGCGATGATCTGCGCGATCGCCGCGCCGAAAGTCAGCTGCAGCGGGCCCTTGTTGCGATCGAGCACGTCGCCCGAATCGTCCTGCGGTTCCATGTTGTGATGGATTTCCTTGGTCGCCTTCCACAGCAGGAACAGCCCGCCGGCGAGCAGGATAAGGTCCCGTCCGGAGAAAGCCGTCTCGAAGCTCGGTTCGCCATGCGTGCCCGGAGTGCCCTCCAACCCGAGATCGAACAGCGGCGTCTGCAGCGTCACCAGCCAGCCGATCAGCATCAGCAGGCAGATCCGCATGACAAGCGCGAGGAGCAGCCCGATCCGCCGTGCCCTGGTCTGTTGTTCGGGCGGCAACTTGTTGGAGAGAATCGCGATGAAAACGAGGTTGTCGATCCCCAGCACCACCTCGAGAACGATCAGCGTCAGCAGGGCCGCCCAGGCGGCAGGATCGGAGAGCAAGGCGAGAATATCCATCGCTGCGCGTTCTTGCCGAAGCGCTGCGGGCAGGCAAGAGGCTAGCGCATCGGGCGCGCGCCTTGCGAGCCGGTTGTGCCCGGCGGTGACCCGATCTTAAAATGTTCGCGTCAGGGGGAGGAATGGGATATAAGACCCAACCTGGAGTGGCGGGCACGTCCATCGCTTCGATCCGGCGGGCCTCGTCCGTGTCTCCGGATGCAAGTTCAGGGCGATTTCGAAGTGAAGGTACGTTCGGTTCATGGGGTACGATAGAGGCCGTCGCGGCCGGGGGCGCGACAAGCGGGACAGTTTCGGGGAAGAGGGCTTCGATCCCTTCGCAGATAGCAGTCCACCCAGATTCGGCGGAGATGACTGGCGAGGCGGCGGCGACCGATTCGGTGGCGGCCGGCAGGACGACAATCGTGGCGGTGGCGGCTTCGGCGGCGGACCGCGCGGTGGTGGTTTCGGCGGCGGCGCAGGCGGACCCGGCGGTGCCCGTGGCGGTCCGCGCGGCGGCGGCATGCCCGCCCAGGTTGTCGGCACGGGCCAGGGCAAGGTCAAATTCTTCAATTCTCAGAAGGGTTTCGGCTTCATCCAGCGCGATGAAGGCGGTGACGATGTGTTCGTCCATATCAGCCAGGTGGAACGCGCCGGGCTTGAAGGCCTTGCCGAAGGGCAGGAGCTTGCCTTCAACCTCGTCGATCGCGGCGGGAAGATTTCCGCGGCCGATCTCCAGGTTGTTGGCGATATCATCCCGGTCGAATCGCGCGGCGCTCCGGCTGCCGGCGCGGGCGGTCCGCAGCGCCAGCTGACGGGCGAGAAGGCGACCGGAACGGTCAAGTTCTTCAACACCATGAAGGGCTTTGGTTTCATCACGCGCGACGATGGCAAGGAAGATGCCTTCGTCCATATCAGCGCGGTGGAACGCTCCGGCCTGCCGGGAATCAATGAAGGCGACCGATTCGAGTTCGATCTCGAAGTTGACCGACGAGGGAAATTCTCCGCGGTCAACCTTGTGCCCGTTCAGGGCTGACGCGCGGCGGGGTTACCCCACCGGCCATGGAACGGCGATAGCCCGGCTGTTTGACCGGGCATCGCCGAACCCATACATGCCAATTCCATAAACGGATGCAGTCGGCGGCCCCTCGGGGCCGCCAATTGTTGTTGCGCGCCATTTCGGCGCCTGCAGAGGAAGTCTGAAGTCATGTCGATCACTCCGCTGATGCCCGTCTATCCCCGGTGCGGCGTGCGGCCCGTTCGCGGCGAGCACTGCCACCTGATTTCCGAGGACGGCACACGTTATCTCGACTTCGCGGCCGGCATTGCGGTCAATTTGCTCGGCCATTCGCATCCCGGCCTGATCGGGGCGATCAAGCGCCAGGCGGAAACGCTGATGCATGTCTCCAACCTCTATGGCAGCCCGCAGGGCGAAAAGCTGGCGCAGCGCCTGGTCGACAGCACCTTTGCCGATACGGTGTTCTTCACCAATTCGGGCGCCGAGGCGGTGGAGGCGGCGATCAAGACCGCGCGCGCCTATCACCAATATCAGGGCAATGAAGAGCGGTTCGAGCTGATCACCTTCAACAACGCCTTCCACGGGCGGACGATGGCGACGATCAGCGCTTCCAGCCAGGAGAAGATGCATAAGGGCTTCGCGCCCCTGCTGCCGGGCTTCCGCTATGTCGAGTTCGACGATCTCGAAGGCGCGAAGGCGGCGATCGGGCCGCATACGGCCGGCTTCCTGGTCGAGCCGATCCAGGGCGAAGGCGGCATCCGCGTGGGATCGGAGGCCTTCCTGCAGGGCCTGCGCGCGCTGGCCGACGAGCTCGACCTGATGCTGGTGTTCGACGAGGTGCAGACCGGCGTCGCGCGCACCGGCACGTTCTTCGCTTATGAGCAATACGGGATCGAGCCCGATATCATGGCGATCGCCAAGGGCATTGGCGGCGGCTTCCCGCTCGGCGCCTGCCTCGCCACCGAAAAGGCGGCGCGCGGCATGACCTTCGGCACGCACGGTTCCACCTATGGCGGCAATCCGCTGGCGATGGCGGCGGGCGAAGCCGTGCTCGACGTAGTGCTGGAAGAGGCGTTCCTCGAGGACGTCCGTGCCAAGGGCGAGCGCATTCGCACACGGCTCGAACAATTCATCGGCAATTATCCGGAACTGTTCGAAAGCGTGCGCGGCAAGGGGCTGATGCTCGGCATGCGCATGAAGGTCGAACCGCGTCCCTTCATGCAGCACCTGCGCGACAACCATCAGTTGCTGACTGTTGCCGCCGGCGACCAGACCCTGCGCATCCTGCCGCCGCTGGTGATCGGCGATGCCGAGATCGACGAGTTCTTCGAGCGGCTTTCGGCCGGCGCGTCGGACTATACGGTGCCGGAGGCTGCGTGATGGCGATCCGGCATTTCCTCGATCTCTCCGATGCGGGCGGCAACGCGATCGCCGCCATGATCAACGACGCGCAGGATCGCAAGGCCGCGCGCGCCGATTGGCCGAAGGGCAGGCCGGATGCCGACGCGCCGCTCGCCGGACGCGTGCTGGCGATGGTGTTCGAGAAGAACTCCACCCGCACCCGCGTCAGCTTCGACATGGCGATGCGCCAGCTGGGCGGCAGCGCGCTCATCCTCGATGCCGGGACGAGCCAGCTTGGCCGCGGCGAGAGCGTGGCCGACACGGCGCGCGTACTCAGCCGCATGGTCGATGCGATCATGGTGAGGACCGACGATCACGCGAAGATCGAGGAGATGGCTCGCCACGCCACCGTGCCGGTCATCAACGGGCTCACCGATCGCTCGCATCCGTGCCAGATCGTCGCCGACCTGCTGACCGTGGTCGAACAGGGCAAGGCGCTGCCCGGCCTTGAGCTGGCCTGGCTGGGCGATGGCAACAATGTGCTGCATTCGATCCTGGAAGCGGCTGGGCTGATGAAGTTCAACGTCCGTGTCGGGACGCCGAAAGGTTATGAGCCCGAGCAGGAATTCGTCGAAATGGCCCGCGCGGGCGGTGCCACGGTCACGCTCACCAATGACGCGGCCGAGGCGGCGGCAGGCGCGGATGTGATCGTCACCGACACTTGGGTCTCGATGGGGCAGGAGCATGTGCATAACAAGCTCGCCGCGATGGAGCCCTTCCGCGTGGACGAAGCGCTGATGGCCAAGGCCCGCCCCGATGCACGCTTTCTCCATTGCCTGCCCGCCCATGTCGGCGACGAGGTGAGCGAGCAGGTGTTCGAAGGGCCCCAATCGGTGGTGTTCGATGAAGCGGAGAACCGCATCCATGCGCAGAAATCCGTGCTGCTCTGGTGCTTCGGGCTGCTCGGCGACTGACGGGCTTCATTTCGGCGCATTCGCTCCCATATCGGGCGCATGACCGACAATCCGGACAGATTGCAGGACGGCTTCGACCGTATCCTGGGCTTCGCCATTCCCGACCGCGATGCGCGCGGCCGCATCGTGCGGCTGGGCCCCGTGCTGGACGAAATCCTCGCGGCGCATGACTACCCTCCCGCGCTCAAGCACCTGCTGGCCGAAGCGCTGGTGCTGTGCGCGCTGATGGGCGGCCTGCTCAAGCGCGAGGGCGGCCAGCTGACCATGCAGGCGCAGACCAAGGGCGGCGTGGTGGAATTGCTGGTATGCGATTATCGCGACGGGGAACTGCGCGGCTATGTGAAGCATGACCGCGATCGGTTCGACGAGCTGGGCGCCGACACCTCGCTGGAAACCTTGTTCGGCGAGGGCTATCTGGCGATCACTTTCGACCTGGCCGAGCAGGGCGAGCGCTATCAGGGCATCGTGCCGCTGGAAGGGCAGTCGCTGTCTTCCGCGGTCGAGCATTATTTCGAACGCAGCGAACAGGTGCCCACGCTGATCCGCGCGGCGGTTCGCAGCGGCCCCAATGGCACGATCGCCGGCGGCTTGCTGCTGCAGCATATGGCCGAGGGCGAGGAAGGGCGCGAAAGGCTGCATGTGCGGATGGATCATCCCGAATGGGAGCATGTCAGCATCATGGCCGGCTCGATCCGCGAGGAGGAACTCGTCGATCCGGATCTGTCGCCCGAAGAATTGGTCTGGCGGCTTTTCCACGAGGAGCGCGAGGTGCGCGTGGTGCAGGGGGCACAGCTCGCGCGCGGTTGCCGTTGTTCCACGGTCCATTTCGAGGAAGTGCTGGCGCGTTTTCCCAAGGAGGACCGGCGGGACATGCGCGACGATAACGGGATCATCCTCGTCGATTGCGCATTCTGCTCACGCGAATTTCCGATTCAGGATTGAATCGGTTCATCGCAGCTGAAGGGCAATTGGTCGTTCATCTGCACTATGTTAGTAGGCTAATTACCCAAGCGGCCGAGGAGTGTGCCCGATGTGGAGAATGTCGCAGTGGAGGATTGCCTGGCGCGCCGCGGCCGCTCTGGTCGCCGGGCTGTTCGCCATGCTGCCGGCTGCTGCGCAGGCACCCGAACTGGCCATGTTCGACGGGTTGAAGAAGGGCGGCTGGCTGTTGCGCATTCGCGATGACGGGTCGCAGCGGCGCATCTGCCTGCGCACCGGCTCCGAGTTCATCCAGCTGCGCCACCGCCAGCCGGGCTGCAGCCAGTTCGTCGTGAAGGATGAGCCGAGCGAAATCGTGGTGCAATATACCTGCCGCGGCAATGGCTATGGCCGCACGTCGGTCCGCCGCGAGGACAATGAGCTGGTCCAGGTGAAGACGCAGGGCATCTATAACGGCGTGCCCTTCGCCTTTGGCGGCGAGGCTCGTTACGAAGGGCCCTGCTGAGGCCCAGCGCGCCGCACGTGAAGGGACTTGCCGCCGGGCGCCAGCCTGCCTAGCTCCTGCGCATGTCCGAACAATCCAACGCCGAGGGGCGCAAGAGCGCCGTGGTCCTGCTTTCCGGCGGGCTCGATTCGATGGTCGCCGGGGCGATCGCGCGCGAGCGCGGCTTCGCCATCAATGCGCTGACGATCGATTACAACCAGCGCCACCGGCGGGAGATCGAAGCGGCGAAGGCGATCGCGGCCGAGCTCGGCGCGGTTCGCCACGTGATCCTGCCGCTGGACCTGCGCCAGTTCGGCGGATCGGCGCTGACCGACGAAATCGCGGTGCCGAAGGAAGGCGTGGGGGAGGACATCCCGGTCACCTACGTGCCGGCGCGCAATCTCATTTTCCTGTCGCTTACGCTCGGCTGGGCCGAGCCGATCGGCGCGCATGACATCTTCATCGGCGTGAACGCGCTCGATTATTCGGGCTATCCCGATTGCCGCCCGGAATTCATCGCCAGCTTTGCCGACACGGCCCGGCTGGCGACGAAGGAGGGCGCCGAAGGCCACGATTTCACGATCCAGACCCCGCTGCAATTCTGGGGCAAGGCGCGCATCGCCGAGGAATGCCAGCGGTTGGGTCTCGATCCGGCGATGAGCTGGTCATGCTACGATCCGACGCCTGATGGTCTCGCCTGCGGATTATGCGATAGTTGCAGGCTGCGCCGTAAGGGCATGGCCGAAGCCGGCGTCGAGGACCGCACGCAATATGCGGCCACGCCCGGCGACTGAGGGTGACGGAAGAGAACGCCGAAGCGCCGGGACGGAAGGTGCCGGCCTATAGCTGGTACGCGCTCGGCGTGCTGTCGCTGGTCTATCTGGTCAATTTCGTCGACCGGCAGATCCTCTCGATCCTCGCCAATGACATCAAGGCCGATCTCGGCCTCGACGATGCCCAGCTCGGCTTCCTCTACGGCACGGCTTTCGCGATCTTCTATGCGCTGTTCGGCATTCCGCTCGGGCGGCTCGCCGATGGCTGGAACCGCACGCGATTGCTGGCGATCGGGCTCGCCCTCTGGTCCTGCATGACGGCGCTTTCCGGCCTTGCCCGCAATGGCTCGACGCTGGCCGTGGCGCGAATCGGCGTGGGCGTGGGGGAGGCGACGGCCAGCCCATGCGCCTATTCGCTGATTGCCGACTGGTTTCCCCAGCGCCTGCGCGCGACGGCGCTGGCGATCTATTCTGCCGGCCTGTTCCTGGGCAGCGGGCTGTCGCTGGTGATCGGCGGGATGATAGTGGAAAGCTGGAACGCGGCCTATCCCGCGGGCGGACCGCTGGGCCTGGTGGGCTGGCAGGCGGCTTTCCTCGCCGTCGGGCTACCGGGGCTGGCGCTGGCCCTGTGGGTCCTCTCGCTGCGAGAGCCCGTGCGCGGTGCGATCGACGGTATCGAAACCCCCGGCAATCCGCGCGCATGGCGGGACTTCGCGGCGCAGGTGCTGCGGATCGTGCCGCCATTCACCTTCCTCGGCGCGGCACGACAGGGATCGCGGCCGCTGCTGTTCAACCTGCTGGTGGCGGGCCTGCTCGCGGCGATCGCGTGGCTGCTTGGTCGCCTAACCGGAAACGCGGCGCAGTTCTGGTTCGTCGCGCTCGGCGCCTATGCGGTGTTCAGCTGGGCCGCTGCGCTCAAGGCCGACGATCTGCCGACTTACCGCCTGACCTGGGGCACGCCGGCCTTCGTCGCGATCGTCCTCGCCTATGGTGCGGAATCCTTCGTCGGCTATTCGGTCACCTATTGGGCCGCCCCCTATGCTGAGCGGATCTTCGCGCTCGACAAGTCCGATCTCGGCTGGCTGATCGGCGCGCCCGCCGCGCTGGGCGGTTTTCTCGGCGTGATCGGCGGAGGCTGGCTGGCCGACAGGCTGCATGCGCGCGTCGCCGGCGGCAGGCTGCTGGTGGTGGTGGCCGCCTTCCTCCTGATGATCCCGCTGATCCTTGTCGGCTACACGACCGGCAGCGCCACGCTGTTCCTCATCTGCGCCTTCCTCGTGCAGATCGTCACCTCGGCGACGCTGGGTGCATCGGCCGCAGCGAGCCAGGCGCTGGTGCTCCCGCGCATGCGCGGCACGGCGACGGCGATCTTCTTCCTTGGCAGCACGCTGATCGGCCTGGCCTTCGGACCCTTCACCGCCGGCTTCGTTTCGGAAGCGAGCGGCAGTCTCCGCCTTGGCGTGATGGCGACGCTCGCCATCGTGCCGTTCGGCCTAGCGATGCTGTGGATCGCCATCAGGCTGGGGCCCGCTGGCGAGGCTTCGCGGATCGAGCGCGCCGCTGCGGCGGGCGAGGTGGTCAGCCCCGCGTGAAGACGCCGCAGGCGATCCGGCTGCCCGCATCGCCGGCCGGATCGCTCTTATAATCGTCCGGGCCAGAATGGACGACGACAGCCGTTCCATCGGTGTCGAAAATATCCGCCAGCAATTCCTCGCGCGTGCCGGGCAAGGTTGCGCTGACCGTTCCGGCCCCCGCTGCATTGAGGGTCACATTGGGAAGGTCGCCCAGATGCGCGCCGGCGGGATTTTCGGTGCCGTGCTGTCTGTTGCCGGGATTGAGATGGCCACCAGCCGATTGGAAACCGGGTGCCTCGCAGGATCCCGTCATATGCAGGTGCACCGCGTGCTGCCCGCCTGGAAGGCCGGTCAGCGCGACGGAAATATTCACGACCGGGCCGATGCCGAACAAGTGAGCCGCCCCGGCGGGATTTCCATTCGCATCGTAAAGTATGGCCTGTCCGAGCCTCTCGCTCGGCTGCTCGTCTATGGTCTGGCATCCGGCCAGCATGGCGGCCAGCGGCAGGGAAAGGATAAGGGCCCGTTTCATCGCGGCCACCACTAGCTGCTCGGGCCGGTGACGGGAAGCCTTGGCAATTGGCGCCATTCCTCACGCGGGGGGCAGGATTCCGCCGGCTATCAATGCCGCGATGAGGGCGGAAATGGCGGCGCGCGCTTCGGCATCAACCGTGCCGCCGCCCACCGGCGCGGCAATTGCTCCGCGCGGCCCCACATGCCCCAGTGATAATTGCCGGTCGCCTCGCGCTCCGCTTCGGACATCTGCTGCCACAGGGCCACGCGGCGCTCGGCGTCGGTCTCGCGGAACCACTCGCCGCGATCGGGCGCGAGATCATTCGCCATCGCCGCCATCGCCCGCCGCCTGTTGCGGGCGGCTGATATCCGCCAGCAGCCGCCTGGCCTCGGCCTCGCGCGCCCGCATGGCGTCGATCCTGGCATTGACCGAGGCGATGGTGGCGGCCTCCTCGGCCAGCGTCCGGCGGCCCTTCTCCCGCGTCACCGTGTCGCGATGGGCGAACAGGCAGCGGAAGGCGGTGCCGAGATCGAATTTGCGCTTATTGCCTTCGGCATCGACATATTCGGTCTGGCCGCTGCGCAGGCGGTGGAGCAGTTCCATCTCCAGATTGTCGTATCCTTCGGCCAGCGCATCGAACCAGCGGCGGGCGAAGGCGGGATCGCAACGCCGCATCTTGTAGACATGGCTCACGCTGATGTCGGCGGCTTCGGCGGCGGCGCTGACATTGGATGTCTCGCCCAGCTTGGCGATGAAGATGTCGCGCCAGTTCTTGGGCGCGCCATATTTGCGGCGCGAACGGGTCGCGCCCTTGGCGGGGTCGGTCATGGTGGGATTTCCTTGGGGAAGGGCCGGTGTGCCGGCGACTCGCTCTATCGCGATGTTCGCCTTCTCTAGGCGATTATGTCTTTAACAAACCCACGCCTAGAGGGCGCTGATATCGTTGGAGAAACCAGCCTCGTGGCCGATTCCCCGACTATGACCGATTCGGTACATTCAACGTGACGCTGTAGGAAAGCCCTAATCGAATGAGAATTTCGTAGCGCCATAGCAGAAGCCGCCCGGGTGCCATTTCCCGCCAACTTCAAGGCACGTTGTGGCAAGCATCAATCCTTCAAATCGCCGCCCTGCCCAAAAGCCAATCCCTAGCATAAGCGCGCCGATCAGGATCACCCAGACCAGCTTTACCTTCATTCCGACTCTTCCGGCTTCTGCTTCACCAGTTTGCCCAGCCTGTCCTTGAAATGCTGTTCGTTGTCGTCGCACTCAAGCTCGCGTGCGGCGTCTTTGAACTTGTCAATCTGTGGCTTTTGCGGTTCCGGCACGCCGTTTGGCCTTCTTGATAAAGAGGCTGAAAAACTGCTCCAGTTCCTCAACACTGTCCACTGTCATCCCAGACGGAAAGGTGATCTTGACCACCCCTTCGTCGACTGTGAAGCGGTCCATTTCTTCGCCCTCGCGGGCTTCCCGAACCTGCTCGAAGGGCAGGACGGGCGGAACCTCCGTTTGAGGCGCACCGCGCTCTAGGAGGGTAACATCTTCCATCTTAGCACCAGCCTGTGATGCCTCCACAAAGACCCATGGCGGATTAACGGCGCGGACGCGAGTGCGGTCATAGATCACTTGCCCACCAGCCTCGACGCAAACCCAATCGCCAACATTTAGCGTCCGGACGGGAGGCTCGTCCTTATCGCCCGTGTCATCGTCGGCGGCCTCTTCCTTATCAGAATCGGCGAGTCCTGCAAAGGCAATAGTCTCGTCGTACACACGGAGAAACGTTTCAGCGGCACTCTGCGTGAAGGCCGCTTTCAGCACAAGCTCATCAAGAGCGACTGCGTCCATCGGGCGCTCCTGCCCCCAATCCTGCCAGTATTTCGCGATAACCTTAGGGTTGAGTGCGAAGCGCTGCGCGATCTCCCGCTTGATCGACGACTGTTGCGCACGAAGGTAATTGCGCCCGTCTTCGGTAATGGACGTCATTCGTCCCGGACCCGAGCCTTCGTATTCGACCATGCCAAACGCCTTGAGCGCGGCCACGGTTTGAGCGGCCTGGCTACTGGCGGGCTTCATATCCCACGCAAGCCCTACCTTATTGGCGGGCGTTGGGTGGCGGCCAAACGTCTGCTCGAACGCCTCAAGACGTCCCACCGCAATAGAGAGGGGGATAAAGGGAAACGACGGGCTTCGCTCCTTGGGGGCCTTCCCTGCGCCACCCTGCGCGGTATCGGATTGCTCGCTCATCAATAGTCTCCACAGGCTTTACGGGTCAGCTATCAGAAAGCGTTTGACAGGGCAACCCGTAAAGATGTAGCGCGGACTCCGGAAGGAGGCGCGCCATGCGTGACAAGATGACGATGAGGAGAGTTGCTCATGCCGATCACACGCTCGCGGTGACGGCGAGGGCTAAATGAGAGAGGCCGCCAATCCCCGGCATGGGACGGCGGCCTCGATGTGAGCCAATAAGTCTGTAGGTTCCAAACTGGCGGGGATGTCCATAGCATCCCCGCCTTCCTTTGTGAATCTCTGATTTTTGACCGCTTTGGTTTCCACCGTCCGCGACGGTGGGGCTCAAGGCCGGGAAGCCAAAGCTGGTGCGGGGCCTTAGGCGATTTCGTCAGGCCTTGTGTACGTGAGGCGCTTGCCCATGATGCCTTTGACTGCTTTGCCAGCACGGGCGCGGTCGTCAAAGCCGTTGGCGGTGCGGGTGTTGTACCGGAACTCGAACTCCGCAAGGTAGCGGTGCAAATGGTGTTCGGTGCAATGCTGGTACACGCCGCGCATACCCCGCTTGAAGATCGAGAACGCGCCTTCAACCGTGTTCGTGTGAATAGTGCGGTCTTTCGGATCGACATATTGCATCGCCGCATGCGTGGTTGTGCCATGCTTTGCGAACTCGCGGCCAATCTTGCGGTACATCTTCGCTTCGTCGGTCATCAACCGCGCCTCGCGGGCGATGTTGTTCAGAACGATCGGGTGCACCTGATCTGCGGTGCAGCTATCGATCTTGAACCACTTGCTCTGGCCGCTCTCACGGTCAACCAGCGCGACAACGCCATGCTTGTGAGCAGTACCGCGACGGGTCGGCACATCGCGCTTGAAGCCGATATAGGTTTCGTCGACTTCGACAGCGCCGCCATTGCCGCCAAAGGGCTGCGCCAGATCACCGGAGCGCATCGCTTCGCGGATACGGTGAGCGAGGAACCACGCGCTCTTGTACTGGACCTCAAGCACGCGGCTTATCTGGTGGGCGCTGATGCCCTTCTTGCTCGACACGATCAGGTGAACGGCCTGCAGCATCTTCGTCAGAGGCAAGCGGGCATGTTCAAACACGGTACCCACCTTCACGGTGAACTGCTTGCGACACTCGCCGCACTTCTTGAGGCCGTGGCGGACCTTGCCTTCGGGATGCTTCTTGCTCGGTTTCGTGCGAACGCCGGAGAGATCGTACACCCGGCCACCATGCACACCGCAATGCGGGCAGGTGATCCCATCGGCCCACACGATGCCCTCAAGATACTCGAAAGCCTTGGCTTCGTCATGGAAATGAGGGGAAGAAAGAACCGACATGGTAAAATGCTCCGTTGATGAGCATTTTATGCCAGATCACGCTGGGTTTGTAAAGTACACAATCGCCCTTCTCTAACCAAACAACGTCACGATGTCAATATAAAAGTGCCAAATAGGTTATATCGGGCATTTTTGCGCCTATTGCGCGTTCCGGCGCGCTCGCCTAGTTCGCGCCAGCTTCGGGGAATTCCCGGGTGGCCACTGGGGATTGCCGATGCTGCGCCGGCTGTATGACTGGACGATGGAGAAGGCCGCGCATCGCCATGCGCCGGGCTGGCTGGCGCTGTTCGCCTTTGTCGAAGCCAGCTTCTTCCCGGTGCCGCCGCATCCGCTGCTCGGCCTGATGTGCCTGGCGGAGCCGAAGCGCGCGATCCGCTTCGCGGCGATCGCCACCATCGCCTCGGTCATGGGCGGGTTGCTCGGCTATGCGATCGGCTATGCGCTTTACGACGCGATCGGGGAGCAATTGCTGAGCTGGCTCGGCCTGACCGAGAGCTTCCCCAAGGCCGCCTGCTACCTGCGCGAATACGGGGTGGAAATCCTGATCGTGAAGGGTGCGACGCCGATCCCGTTCAAATTGCTGACGATCACGGCCGGCTTCATCGCCATGCCGCTGGTGCCCTTCATCCTCGCCAGCCTCGTCAGCCGATCGATCAGCTTCATGATCGTGGGCGTGCTGTTCCGCCTGTTCGGCGCCCCGATCAAGCGCTTCGTGGACAAGTATCTGGCGTGGGTGACGGCCGGCTTCGTGGTGCTGGTGGTGGCCGGCTTCCTGGCGCTGGCCCTGCTCGGCGGCGGGGACGAGGCGAGCGATACATGCTCGCATGTGACGAGCATGGAGCAGATCTGACGGGCGTTGCGGGCCGAGCCTGTGGTCAGGCGAGGACGCGCGCCGTGGCGGCATCGACCACCAGCGTGAAGCGCTGCGGATCGTCGAAGGCCCGCGCGGCCAGCATCGCGCCATAGACCCCGGCGAGGAAAACCTCCGCCTCCGCCTCGGGCGATTGCGCCAGCCTGATCGTTCCCTGTTCCACGCCCAGCGCCAGCACGCGGGTGAGCCAGCCGGCCAGCTCGGCGAAATGCGCGCGCACCGCCCGCGCGACGTCGTCCGGCAGGCTCGGCAATTCGGCGGCCAGCACGCCGGCGAGGCAGAAGGGCGCGCTCTCATCGGCGATGCAGCGTTCCCAATAGCCGGTATAGCGCTTGAGCTGGTCCACGGCTTTTGGCGCCTCGCTGTCCAGCGATTCGGTCTGCGCGCGGATCAGTGCGCGCGACTGTTCCACCACCGCCACCACCAGATCCGCCTTGGTCGGGAAATGGTGATGGATGCTCGGCTTGCGGATCTCCAGCCGCGCCGCGAGGTCGGCATAGCTGAAGCCGTTATAGCCCTTGCGCATGATCAGCTGGCGCGCCTCGTCGAGCAGCTTGAGAGCGGTGTCGTTCATTCGCGCTATATGCCTACCATCTAGTAGGTTGACAAGTCTCGCGACCATCCGTAGCGGGCAAACCTTCTAGTAGGTAGGCTCGAAAGGTCGCAAGCAATGTCCAATTTTCCACCAGAACGCGCATCCCGTCCCGGCAACTGGCTGACTGTCTATTATCTGAGCCGCGCCGGGGTCGCGGCGCTATGGGTTGCGGCGGCCTTAACGCTCGCGCCTGCCATGCCGGCGCTCGCCGCGATCCTCCTCGTCGCCTATCCGGCATGGGATGCGCTGGCGAATTTCGTCGATGCGCAGCGAAGCGGCGGGCTGGCGCGCAATCGCAGCCAGGCGATCAATATCGCGGTCAGCACGGTGACGGCGATTGCCATCGCGGCGGCCTTGCCCAGCGGCATGAATGCCGTGCTCGCGGTGTTCGGCATCTGGGCCGTTTTGGCGGGCTTGCTCCAGCTCGCCGCCGCCGTCGCGCGCTGGAAGACCCAAGGCGGGCAATGGGCGATGATCCTCAGCGGCGCGCAATCCGCGCTCGCCGGGGCCTATTTCGTAAGCCGGGCGCTCGCCCCGGACGTCCCCGGCATCCTCGATTTCGCGCCCTACGCCGCGCTCGGTGCGTTCTACTTCCTCATATCCGCCATCTGGCTGATCGTGAGCGGACGCCGGAAGCAGCGCCGCCCGGTCGCGGAATACTGAAAGCCCGAACCGAAACCCGCCGCGGCAACCCAAGCCGCCGCGCGGGCGAGGTTCAGATGATCCCCACCGCCTTGATCCACTGCGCCGATGCTGGCGTCCCGATCAGCTCGTGGAGTCGACCCGGAAAACATCGCCGTCCTCATCGAGGATGTAGAAGCGCCCCAGATCGTCGGTGGCGAAGCCGACCGGCGAATCGATACTCCCAGCATCCGGTGTGAAATCGGCAGTTCGGTTCTCCAACACTGAGCCTGTGTGGACGCTGCCATCGATCAGTGTTGCCATTGGGATCGACCAGATCAGACCGTTCTCATCGCCGAAAACATAGTGGTCCTGCAGTTCGGTGGCCGGCCCTTCATAGGTCCAGCCCGCAACGATCCCACTGCCCTCCCGCGTACCGCTTCCAGCTGGATAGACTACGCTTGGGCCATTCTGCACGGCCGGCGGATTGCTGACGAGCGATGTCGTTCCTTCCCTGCTTGGCCAACCTAAATCGAACGGGCTCATATTCGGCCGCAAAAAGCTCAGCTCATGCTCGTGGCTCTCCCCCCGGTCCGCCAGGAGAAACCGGCCGTCGACAGCGCTACCGCCACCCGGTTCGCGCAAGCCGGTACCGATGAGTGTAGTGGTGAAATAGCCGCGCACTACGGAAGCGCCAGCGTAAGGATCGATGCCCTCCAACAAAAAGATCTTCCCTAGCGGAGATGACGGATCTTGCGCCGCCGAGGCGGACGCCCCACCCACGGCCAAAAGGAATTCATCGCTGGGCCCGTAGATCAAGGAAACGCGTGCAACCGCTGTGCCTGGTGGCAGCAGTTCGCTCACCGTCAGCTCAGAACGATCGTAGCGTTGCATCCACACGCGGCCGTCGGGTTCCCGTACGGCTGCATAAAGGCCGGAGTAATAGCCGGTGCGCTGCCGCTGATAGGATTTGCATTCGATCACCTCCGCCGGAGCTCGACCTTCAAACACATCGGCTAGTTGAACACGGTCACCAGTGGATCCATCGACCTGGAAAATCTTGCCACCCTTCTCGCCGACAGCGATCAGACCTTGCGGCCCCGCTGTAGGAGCAGGCCTCTCATTAAGAAAATCGATGCAAACGGGCTCTGTGAAGCCAGTTGCGATCCGGGTGACCGAAATGCCTTCCTTGTCGTTGGTAACCGTGACAGCGACGTTGAAGTCCTCTGTAACACCGCCGCCGGCGGCACGGATCGAGACTTCATAGACATTGTCCTGGTCCTGATCGGCAGGGCGTTCGAAGTCCGGCGTCTGGACGAAGCTCAGGCTGCCGTCAGACTGGATCGCAAAATCACCTGCATCGGCACCGCCTGCCAACGAGAAAGAGACTTGCCCACCGCTCGAAAGGCTGGCCGCCGCAGTGTATACGGTGCCGCCAGTGTTCTCCGCGACGGTGGCAGTGCCACCTGACGTCACTGTCAGCGGCGGCGGTGGTGACGGTGTACCGCCGCCCCCGCTTTCATCACCACCGCATGCGGCGAGCGAACCGATCGCGAGCGCAATTGCAGAAACGCGTCCGAAAACGCGCAATAAATCCCGTGCCATTTAAAATTAATCCCCACGACCCGTATAAGGGGCAAGAGGACATATTGGAAAACAGTTTGCAACGATTATTATTTGGGCAAACGGGATTGACATAAATCGTCATGATCCGGCTTCAGATAATTCCTACCGCCTTGCCCGCACGTTCGAACATGCCGAGGATGGTTTCGACTTCCTCGGCGCTGTGTTCGGAGCAGAGCGAGCAGCGCAGCAGCGTCATCCCGGCGGGCGTTGCCGGCGGGCGGGCCAGGTTCACATAGAGCCCTTCCTTCAGCAGCGCTTCCCACATCGCCGCGCCCTTTTCGAGATCGGGCATGATGACGGCGACGATCGCGCTCTGCGGATGATCGGTGCCCAGCGTGAAGCCGAGATCCTTGAGGCCGCCATGCAGGCGCTTGGAATTCTCCCACAAATGGGCGCGCTTGTTGCCGCCATGGATCAGCTTGCGGATGCTGGTGGCGGCGGTCGCTACCACGCTGGGCGGCAGGCTGGCGGTGAAGACATAAGGCCGGCAGACCAGCCGCATGATCTCGAACTTCGGGTGGTTGGAAACGCAGAAGCCGCCCACCGTGCCGACGCTCTTGGAAAAAGTGCCGATGATGAAATCGACATCCTCTATCGCGCCCTGGTCCTCGGCCACGCCACGGCCATTGGGACCGATGAAGCCCATCGAATGCGCTTCGTCCACCAGCACCATCGCGCCGTATTTCTTGGCGACGGCGATCATTTCCTTCAGCGGGGCGATATCGCCCAGCATCGAATAGACGCCTTCGAGCACCACCAGCTTGCCGGCCCCTTCGGGAATCCGGCGCAGGCGCTTTTCCATCGCTTCGATATCATTGTGCTTGAAGGGCACGATCTCGGCATTGCCCATCGCGCAGCCGTCCCAGATGCTGGCATGGCTGTCGATATCGAGCACGACATAGTCGCCCTTGCCGGCAATGGTGGAGATGATCCCGAGATTGGCCTGGTAGCCGGTCGAGAACACCATCGCGTGTTCCATGTCGTAGAATTCGCGCAAGGCGGCCTCCACTTCGACATGGCCCTGATAGGTGCCGTTGAGCACCCGGCTGCCGGTGGTTCCGGAGCCGTATTTGTCCAGCGCATCCTTGCCGGCCGCGATCACGTCGGGGTCGAAAGTCATGCCCATGTAATTGTAGGTGCCGAGCAGGATCGTATCGCGCCCGTTGCAAATCGCCCGTGTGGGGGAGAGCACTTTCTCCATCACCAGGCCGAACGGATCTTCCGCGCCTTGCGAAAGCAGGTTCTCGCGGGTGCGGATGATGTCGTCGAACTTGGCGAAGAGATCGGGCGCGGAATCGCCCGCTGCCGGCCGGTCGGCCTGGGTCACTTGCTCGCTCATGCCGTTCTCACTTGTCCTGCAGGTCGCTCACGGCGCTCACCAGCTGGCCGAAGGTTTCGATCTCGGCCTGCTGGTTCATGCTGATGATGATGTCGAACTCGTCCTCGATCGCGGCGACGAAATCCATCACCGTCAGGCTGTCGAATTCCAGGTCACCGGCGAAGGTGGTGTCGTCGGCGATCGCCATGTCCTTCTTGTTGAAGGGCTCGATCAGCGAACGGATGCGACTGTCGATTTCGGCGCGATCCATGCAAAATTCCTATCCAGTCTGCGCGGTGGCGGGAGGCCTGCCACGCCTTTGCGGCGCAAAAGCGGCGCATGTCGTTGCTTGTCAAGCGAGTAGCGGATTGGCAAGCGGCGCGGCCCGGCAGTCCACCGTGGCGGCGCCTGCATGGCGAAAGCTGAATGGCGGCAGAACCCGGCCGAAGCCGGAAATTGCGCGAGGGCCTATTGCCCGACGAGGCCTTTCACGGCAGCCATGAACGGCCCGATGGAGACCGGCTTGGCGAGATAGCCTTCCGCCCCGGTCGAGCGAATCCGTTCCTCGTCCCCCTTGCCGGCATAGGCGGTGACGGCAAGCACCGGCACATCGGCCAGTTCGACATCGCTCTTGAGGCTGGCGATCAGGTCGAGCCCGGAAACATCCTGCAGTTGGATATCCATCACCACCAAATTGGGGATAAAGCTGCGCGCGCGTTCGATCGCGTGATTTCCATCCGCTACAGGTTCGACGGCGAAACCACTCGCCTGCAAAACGTCGCAGAAAAGCTTACGGTTAAGATCGTTGTCCTCGACAACGAGGATGCGCTTCGTCATGGAGCCCCCGATTACTCCGCCCCCAAACGGAAGACCTGCGGTAGCCCTATAGTCTTAACGGATGGCTGACAATTCTTAACAACCACGAAGTCTCCGTTAAGGATAATAACGCACTCGCTCTGGCCGCGCTCGGCTGGGTGCTGTCCGATACGGATCGGGCGCAGCGCTTTCTGGACCTCACCGGCCTGACGCCCGAAGGGCTGCGCGAAGCCATCGCCGAACCGGAAACGCACCGCGCGGTGCTCGATTTTCTTTGTGGGCATGAGCCCGACCTGCTGGCCGCCGCCGAGTCGCTGGGGATCGAGGCCGGGCAACTGGCCGCGGCGCGCGAGGAACTCGGCCGATGAGCCGCCCTCTGGTCGTCACCGATTGCGACGAGGTGCTGCTGCATATGGTGCGGCATTTCCGCCAATGGCTGGACGAGGCGCATGGCGTATCCTTCGCGCTGGAAGGCAATCCCTTCACCCAGTCGCTGACTCGCAAGGGCAGCGATGAGCCGCTGCCCGATGAGGAGACGTGGGACCTGCTGCGGCAGTTCTTCGTCAGCGAAATGCCCCGGCAAACGGCGATCGAGGGCGCGGCCGCCGCGATCGCGGAATTGCAGCGCGAGGCCGATGTGGTGGTGCTGACCAACCTTGCCGACGAGTTCAACGAAGGACGCCGGCTGCAATTGCTCGATCACGGGATCGCCGCGCGGGTGTTCACCAACCAGGGCCCCAAGGGCGAGGCGTTGCGGCGCATCGTCGAGGAATATGCGCCCGAACGCGCCGTTTTTATCGACGATATCGCCAAGCATCACGCTTCGGCCGCCGAGACCCGGCCCGACATATTCCGGCTGCATTTCTGCGGTGAGCCGGCCATCGCGGCGCATGTCCCCTGCGCCCTGACCGAGGGCCACGCCCATGCAAGGATCGACAATTGGCGCGAGGCCTTGCCCTGGCTGCTCGAAACATTGCATGGGGAGCGGCCATGAGCATCCACGCACGCCTTTCCGAACTCGGCATCGCCCTGCCGCAAGCCGCAGCCCCGGTGGCCAGCTATGTCCCGGTCGTCGTGACCGGCAATCTTGCGCACATATCCGGCCAGCTGCCTTTCGTGGACGGCCAGCTCGTCACCGGGCGACTGGGGGAGAGCGTTTCGCTCGATCAGGGCACGGCCGCTGCGCGCGCCTGCGGCCTGATGATCCTCGCCCAGCTGGAGGCCGCACAGATTTCGCTCGACCGGGTCGAACGGATCGTGAAGCTCGGCGCCTTCGTCAATTCGACGCCGGATTTTACGGACCAGCCCAAGGTCGCCAATGGCGCGTCGGAACTGATGTTCGAGATATTCGGCGAGGCGGGCCGGCATGCGCGCAGCGCGGTCGGCGTTCCCGTCCTGCCGCTCGGCGCCGCGGTCGAAGTCGACGCGATCATTGCCCTGGCCGCTGCTTGACCGCTTGCTGGCGCCCGCGCCCGATGCGGCGCGGGTCGGCTGGCTGGGCCAGCATCACTATGCCCATCGCGGCTTGCATCGTGCCGGGCGTGTCGAAAACTCGCCGGGCGCCTTTGCCGCCGCCATCGAAGCGGGAATGGGCATCGAATGCGATGTCCGCAAAAGCCATGATGGCCGCGCGATCGTGTTCCACGATGCCGATCTCGATCGCCTGACCGGCGAAAGTGGCCCGGTCGCCGCGCGCAGCGTGGGCGATCTCACCGCGATCGCCCTGTCCGGCAATGGCGAGCATATCCCCACGCTGCGCGACCTGTTGGCCCAGATCGCCGGCGCGGTGCCGCTGCTGATCGAGGTAAAGACGGTCCGCGGCCGGCCGGTCGGCGCGCTCTGCCGCGCGGTACGCCGCGACCTGGAAGGCTATCGCGGGCTGCACGCGGTCATGTCTTTCGATCCGCGCGTCGGGCGCTGGTTCGCCCACCAGGCGCCGGAGGTGCCGCGCGGGCTGGTGGTGACCGAGGAGGGCCGGCGGACATTGGGAGGCGCGCTGCAACGCCACCTCGCGCTGTGGCAGGCGCGGCCCGATTTTCTCGCTTACGATATTCGCGATCTGCCGAGTCGCTTTGCCGCCGGCCAGCGCGCCCGGGGCCTGCCGCTGCTGACCTGGACCGTGTCCTCCCCGGAATTGCGCGAAAGGGCGGAAATCCACGCGGATGCAACGATAATGGAGGGTGAGGGGGTCGCATAAAGCGCGCCGCGCTCCTATCTTCGGCAGCGATGGCGGATGGCGATCTGACGGCGCGAGTCGCCCCCTCGGTCGGTTCTTTCCCGGCGGCGGAGTGGGATGCGCTCGCGGGTTCCGGGGCGGGTTCCGGCAATCCCTTCATGAGCCATGCCTTCCTCACCGCGCTGGAGGATTCCGGCAGTATCGGCCCGGGCACGGGCTGGACTCCGGCGCCGCTGGTGATCGAGGATGCGCGCGGCACCCTGCTGGCGGCGCTCCCTTCTTACGCCAAGGTCCACAGCCAGGGCGAATATGTGTTCGATTATGCCTGGGCCGATGCCTGGCAGCGGGCGGGCGGGGATTATTATCCTAAGCTGCAGATCGCCGCGCCGTTCACGCCGGCGACCGGGCCGCGCCTGCTGCTGTCGGACGAAGCTTATGCCGCGCCGCTGCTGGGCGCGGCGGAGCGGCTGTGCCACCAGCACGGTTTCTCTTCCGCCCATGCGACCTTCATCGAGCGCGGCCAATTGGAACTGTTCCGCAATGCCGGCTGGCTTCCGCGCAGCGATATCCAGTTCCACTGGGAAAATCGCGATTATGCCGATTTCGAGGATTTCTTGGGCGCGCTCGCTTCGCGCAAGCGCAAAGCCGTCCGCAAGGAACGCAAGGCCGCGCAGGAAGGCGTCGAAATCCGCGCTCTGTCGGGCCCGGATATCCGGCCCGAACATTGGGACGCCTTCTGGGAATTCTACCAGGACACCGGCGCGCGTAAATGGGGCACGCCCTATCTGACGCGCGAGGCTTTCGACCTGTTCGGCGAGCGCATGGGCGATCGCGTGCTGCTGGTCCTCGCCTTCGAGGATGGGCATCCGATCGCGGGCGCGCTCAATTTCATCGGTTCGGAGGCGCTATACGGCCGCTATTGGGGCTGCGTGGTGGACAAGTCCTTCCTGCATTTCGAGCTGTGTTACTATCAGGCGATCGACGCCGCGATCGAGCGCGGGCTGAAGCGGGTGGAGGCCGGTGCGCAGGGCGGCCACAAGCTCGCCCGCGGCTATGAGCCGGTGCAGACCTGGTCGATGCATTATATCGCCGATCCCGGTTTCCGGGCGGCCGTGGCCGATTTCCTCGAGCGCGAACGCGAAGGCGTGGCGCAGGATCGGCTGGTGCTTGGCGGAAGGACGCCCTTCCGCAAAGGTTGATCAGGCGGCGCGGCGTTCGCCGGCGATCAGCCATTCGCGCGCGCGGCGCTGGGCTTCGGCGATTTCGCGGGCGGTCATTTCATCGGACACGTCGGCGCGGCACCAGCCGGCTTCCTCGTGGCCGTGCGAAGCGGCGATGTTGAACCATTTATGCGCTTCGATCAGGTCGCTGTTCACGCCGTGGCTGCCTGTGGAATAGGCAATGCCGAGATCATAGCAGGCATTGGCATCACCGGCGGCGGCAGCCGCGAGATGGCGTGCGATCAGCAGGTCTTCCTGGCTCTCATCGGCCGGTCGTATCTTCGCAAACTCCTCGATCTTGGCCCATTCCATGATCGGTCCCCTATGTTGCCCGGGTCCCCCCGCGAGCTTCAGGAACAGTGTTGGGTCCGCGATCGTCAAAAAATGGTTAACAAGCGGGCAAGCTTGTTGTGGCGCTTCATTCGGCTCGCCTTAAGACTTTGGCGCCTAGGCGGGCCCGATTGGCGCTTGTGCCGGATTCGCGCTGCCACTATAGGCCGCGCCAATCTTGCCGGGGCGCGCAAGCAAATTGCCGGAGCTGACGGGACGGGCCGGCAACCCCGCTGGGCGGATCAGGATGCGGAGTTCTCGAATGGCCTCGATGCCGGGTGACGAAATCGATATCCTCGCCAAGGCGAAGCGGGCGTTGGACCGGGACTACGCGCCTTCCGAAGACGAAGAATACATGTCCGAGCAGCAGCTCAACTATTTTCGTGTCCTGCTGCTCGAATGGAAGAAATCGATCCTCAGCGCATCCGAAGGCACGCTGCAATCGCTGCAGGACGGGCCGATTCGCGAGCCCGATCTCAACGACCGCGCATCGAGCGAAACCGATTGGGGCATCGAACTGCGGACCCGCGACCGCCAGCGCAAGCTGATCGCCAAGATCGATTCGGCGCTGCGCCGGATCGACGAGGGCGAATATGGCTGGTGCGAAGTGACCGGCGAGCCCATCGGCATCAGGCGGCTCATCGCCCGCCCCATCGCCACGATGACCGTCGAGGCCCAGCAGGCGCATGAACGGCGCGAAAAGATCTCCCGCGACGACTGACCCAATCTGGCACAAGTCGGTTGCACGGGCTCCAGCATTTACTTTCTGTTAGCCAAAACGGGCGACAAGCACCCTATCTAGTGACAAGGCGCCATGCGCGCCGCCCGCGGCGCCGCAAATAGGGACCAGATCGTCAGATCATGAGCAATGTCGACACTCGCCAAGTGAACCGAGACAGCCTGTTCCTGCTCGCCCAGTTGCGGGTGGATGGGCAGGACACGGTGCATCGCGTCAAGGTGCGCAACCTTTCTGCCGGCGGCATGATGGCCGAAGGCGACGTTCGCGTGACGCGCGGCGCGCTGGTCGCGGTCGAATTGCGGAATATCGGCTGGGTCGAAGGATCGGTGGCCTGGAAGCAGGAAAACCGCTTCGGCATCGCCTTTGTCGATGAAATCGATCCCAAGCTGGCGCGGGCCTCCGCTCCGGCCGAAGCCTCCACTTACGAAAGCCCGCGTTTCACGCGTAATTTTCAGCCGGGCAAGTTGCCTTCCGACCCGGCGGCCCTGCGAAAGATCTGACTCGCGCCGAGCGCTGTTGAAGCGCCCTGCCAGCCAGCCTAGGGCTGTGCCGATGGCCAGGCGCCCGTTCCTTATTCCGCTGATGGCGGTTCTTGCGCTGGCCGGTTGCGGCCAGCGGAACGAAGGCGCTCTCGATATCGCCTTCATCGCATCGGAAGACAGCCTCTTCGCCACCGGCCTGCGGATTTCCTCTGGCGCGCAGCATTTGCGCGCGGCGACCGGCGCGGGCCTTGTCGCGCTCGATGCGCAGGGTGAAACCGTTCCCGCGCTCGCCGATCGCTGGATCGTCACCGATGACGGCCTGAGCTTCATTTTCCGCTTGCGTGACGGCAACTGGCCCGATGGGCGGGAGATCACAGCGGAAAGCGCGCGCGCGGCGTTGCTCGATGTCCAGCGGCGCCTGCGCGGCACGTCGCTGGGCCTCGATCTCGCGCCGATCGAGGAAATTCGCGCCATGGCCGGACGAGTGGTCGAAATCCGCCTCTCCGGCCCGGTGCCGACCCTGCTGCAATTGCTCGCCCAGCCGGAGCTGGCGCTTTCCAATGGCGGCGAGGGGGCTGGCCCGATGCAGGTGGAGCGCGAAGGCAGCCTCGCGGTGCTGTCCATGAAGCCGCCCGAAGCGCGCGGCCTGCCTGAAGACGAGGATTGGGAAGAGCACGTCCGGCCGGTGCGCATTCATGCGGCGGGCGCGCAGCAGGCCATCGACCTGTTCGAGGATGGCGAGGTGGAGACGGTGCTCGGCGGCCGGATCGGATCGCTGCCGCTGGCCGATACCGGCCCTCTCTCGCGCGGCACCGTGCGCATCGACCCGACGATCGGCTTGTTCGGGCTGCAGGTCCGCCGGGCCGAGGGCTTCCTGGCCACGCTGGAAGGGCGCGAGGCGCTGGCCATGGCGCTCGATCGCGATGCGCTGCTGGCCCCCTTCAATATCGGCGGCTGGGTGGCGACGACCCGGCTTGTCCCGCCCGGACTGCCCGGCGATCCCGGCCTCGTGACCGAACGCTGGGCCGGGGAGGATGTGGAGCAGCGCCGGGCCGAAGCCGCGATGCGCGTTTCCAACTGGCTGATGGAATCCGGCGCCGCGGGCGAGGATGGCGCGGCCGTGCTCACCGTTTCCATGGGGGACGATCCCGGCCTTCAGACATTGTTCCGGCAATTGGCGAGCCAGTTCGCCACCATCGGCATCAGGCTCGACCGGGCGACGGATTCGCGCAGCGCCGACCTGCAACTGGTGGACCGCGTGGCACGGTTTGACGGGCCGCGCTGGTTCCTCGACCAGTTCAATTGCTCGCTGCGGCGCGGGTTGTGTGACGAGGATGCGGATTACCTTGTGGAACAGGCGCTGACCGAACGGAATCCGCAGACGCGCGCGTCACTGCTGGCCGAAGCGGAAGCATCGCTCACACTGTCGAACGTTTATATTCCCTTCGGTTCGCCGCTGCGCTGGTCGCTCATTCGCGGCAATGTGAACGGCTTCGCGCCCAACCGCTGGGGCTTCCATCCCTTGCCGCCGATGGCAACGCTCCCCAGATAGGGGGCATGGCGATCGAAACCCATCAGTCCGGTCCGCGCGTGGAGCGTCCGCGCCGCATGGGCTATGAGCTTCCGGTGGGCACCGATCCGCATTCGGTCCGCCAGCGGGTCGAGGCGATGGAAATCCTCCTCGAACGCAGCATGGTGATCCCGGGGATCAACCGCGCGGTGGGGCTCGATGCGATTATCGGGCTGGTGCCGGTGGTGGGCGATATCATCACCGCGGTGATGGGCGCCTACCTGATCTGGGAAGCGAAGAATCTCGGCATGCCCAAGTGGAAGCTGTGGCGCATGGCGGGGAATCTCGCTTTCGACAGCGCCGTGGGCGCGGTGCCCGTGGCCGGCGACCTGTTCGACTTCCTGTTCCGCTCCAACACTCGCAATCTGAAGATCATCAAGCGGCATCTCGACAAGCACCATCCGGTGATCGAGCAATAGCGGCAGCTTTCCGCAGCAAATCCTGCCCGCCCCATGACCTTGGCGGCGTAAACCGCTAATCGGCATCGGCTCATGGCCGACGCTTCCGCACCCACCCCGATGATGGCCCAATATCTGGCGCTCAAGCGCGAGGCCGGGGACTGCCTGCTGTTCTACCGGATGGGCGATTTCTTCGAACTGTTCTTCGACGATGCGAAGCGCGCCAGCTCCGTGCTCGATATCGCGCTGACCAGCCGGGGGGAGCATGGCGGCGCGCCTGTGCCGATGTGCGGCGTGCCCGTGCATGCGGCCGAAAACTACCTCGCCCGCCTGATCCGCGCCGGCTGCCGCGTGGCGATCGCCGAACAGGTGGAAAGCCCGGAGGAAGCGAAGAAGCGTGGCGGAGCGAAGGCGCTGGTGAAGCGCGACATCGTGCGCTTCGTCACCGCCGGGACGCTGACCGAGGAGGCCTTGCTCGAACCGCGCCGCGCCAATGTGCTGGCGGCGGTGTGCGAATTGCGCGGGACTTGCGGCATCGCCGCCTGCGACATTTCCACCGGGCGGATGGAGCTGGAGGAAGCGACGCCCGAGGGACTTGGCGCCGCGCTTGCGCGTATCGGCGCGAGCGAAGTGGTCGCGCCCGAGGAGTGGGATGGCGGGCCGGCCACGGCCATTCTTCGCCCCCTGCGCGAATTCGCCAGCGACGAGGGCGAGGCGCGGCTGAAATCGGTGCATGGCGTCGCCACGCTCGATGGGTTCGGAGATTTCACCCGGCCCATGCTGGCGGCCGCCGGCGGCCTTATCGCCTATCTCGACCATGTCGGGCGCGGCAATCTGCCGCTGTTGCTGCCGCCGGAAACGCGCGGTGGCGAAGCCGTGCTGGCGATGGACGAAGCGACGCGGGCAAGCCTCGAAATCCTCGAGGCGCAGGGCGGCGGGCGCAAGGGCAGCCTGCTGGCCGAAGTCGATCGCTGCGTCACCGGCGCCGGCGCGCGCCTGCTGGCCGAGGATCTCGCCGCCCCGCTGGTCGACCGTATGGCGATCGGCGCACGGCACGATCTCGTCCACTATCTGCATGGCGACCCGCTTTTGCGCGCGGATTTGCGCGATGTCCTGCGCGCTCTGCCCGATATCGGCCGCGCGCTCGGCCGGATCGTCGCCGGGCGCGGCTCCCCGCGCGATCTCGGGCAATTGCGTGACGGGCTGAGCGAAGCGCGCCGGATCGCCGATTTTCTGGCGCCGAAGCCGGACAAGCCCGCCCTCCTGGCCGAATTGCTGCCGCAACTCGGTGGCCACGGCGCGCTGACCGATCTGTTTTCGCGTGCGCTAGTCCCTTCGCCACCGACCGAGCGCGGATCGGGCGGTTTCATTGCCGAGGGCTACGACGCCGCGCTCGACGAATTGCGTTCGGTGTCGGGCAATGCCCGCCGCGCGATTGCCGCGCTGGAGGCGCGCTACCGCGAGGAAACCGGGATCGCCGCGCTCAAGATCAAGCACAATGGTGTGCTCGGCTACTTCATCGAAGTGCCGGCCAAGCATGCCGACCGGCTGATGGCGGCCGAGAGCGGCTTCACCCACCGTCAGACGATGGCCAATGCGGTGCGCTTCAACTCCTTGCAATTGCACGAGGAAGCGAGCCGCATCGCCGAAGCGGGCGGCCATGCGCTGGCGGCCGAGGAAGCGCATTTCGAGGAACTGGTGGGCGAGGCGATCGCCGCGCGCACCCGCATTGCCGCGACCGCCGCCGCGCTCGCTCGGATCGACGTTGCCGCCGGCCAGGCCGAGCGCGCGGCGGAGGGTGGCTGGTGCCGGCCGGAAATCCTCGAAGACGCTGCACTCGCCATCGAAGGCGGGCGGCATCCGGTGGTGGAAGCGGCGCTGGCGCGCGCGGGGGAGCGGTTCGTCGCCAATGATTGCCGGCTCGCACCCGATGACCGGCTTTGGCTGGTCGGCGGGCCCAATATGGGCGGCAAATCCACGTTCCTGCGCCAGAACGCGCTGATCGTATTGCTGGCGCAAGCGGGTTGCTTCGTGCCTGCAACGCGGGCGCAAATCGGGCTTGTCGACCGGCTGTTCAGCCGCGTCGGCGCGTCGGACAATCTCGCGCGCGGGCGCTCCACCTTCATGGTCGAAATGGTCGAGACGGCAGCCATTCTCGCGCAGGCGGGCGAACGCAGCTTCGTGATTCTCGACGAGGTGGGGCGCGGCACCTCCACTTATGACGGGCTGGCGCTGGCCTGGGCTGTGGCGGAGGCGATCCATGAGAATAATCGCTGCCGCTGCCTGTTCGCGACCCATTATCACGAGCTGGCCCGGCTGGCCGATACCTGCCCGGCGCTTTCGCTGCACCATGTCCGCGCCAAGGAATGGAAGGGCGACCTGGTGCTGCTGCACGAGCTGGCCGAGGGCGCAGCGGATCGCAGCTACGGCCTTGCCGTCGCCCGGCTGGCCGGTGTGCCGAAGGAGGTCGTCTCGCGCGCCAAATCCGTGCTCGACAAGTTGGAGAAAGGCCGGGCGGAGACCGGCGGGCTGGCGGCAGGTCTCGGCGAATTGCCGCTCTTCGCCGCGGCGGCCGAAGCGCAGGAGGAGCATTTCGATGCCTTGCGCGAGCGGCTTCACGGGCTCGATGTCGATGCGCTGAGCCCGCGCGAGGCGCTGGACCTTCTTTACGAACTGAAGCGCGAGGCGGGCGAGGGCGACTAGCGCCGATTTGCCTTTTTTGCCCCGCCGGGCCTAGCTTGCCGGCATGGCCGAAGGGAAAGATCAGGATCCCGACCGGAACACGCGCTGGGCCGAGGAACGGACCGAATGGGCCGAAGACCGCACCGTGCTCGCGGTCGAGCGGACTTTCGCCGGCTGGATGCGCACCGCTTTCGGGGCCATCGGCATCGGCCTCGCCTTTCGCGCCGTGTTCGGCGACTTCAACCCGCCCTGGCTTGCCCGTGCCATCGCCACCTTGTTCATCCTGCTCGGCGCCGCGATGGTGATCGGGGCCGAGCGGCGCGCGCGCAACTCGCTCGAACGGCTGAAAAGCCACGAGGTCGATGCGGCCAAGGGCCTCAACATGCGCTGGTTGGCCTGGGCGATCGCGTTGGGCGCTGCCGTGCTGGTCGCCGGTCTCTGGGCGCTCGACGCGAAGCAGCTTACCGCGGGCTAGCTGCCGTCCGAGGGCAGGTCGTCCACCCGGTTGCTGCGGTCGTATTTGTCCTCATTGTCGTCGAGATTGTCCTCGCCGCGATAGGCGCTCATGTCGATGCGGCCGGATTGCTCCATGTCCTTCATGCGATCGACCAGGTCCTGCGACGAATCGTCGGAATCGTCGCTGTCGCGGTGTTTCTTCTTGCTCTCGGTCGCGCGATCTTCGTCCGGCTGGCGCTTGCGCGCCTCCTCGGCGATTTCCTGCGCCTGGCTGCCTTCGTCTTCCTGTTCGTCGTTGAAGGTCTCGGGCGCGCCGTCGTCATTGTCTGCGTTGGGCTTGTCGATCATCGCGTGAACTCCTCTGGCCGGTCAACTCTTCGGCCGGCGCCGCCGTTCCCGAAGAGATCTCGGTCAACGCGTAGGCACCGGCTCCTCGCTCGAATAGTCGTAGAATCCCTTGCCCGTCTTGCGGCCGAGCCAGCCTGCCTCGACATATTTCACCAGCAGCGGGGCCGGGCGGTATTTCGTGTCGCCAGTGCCTTCGAAGATCACTTTCACGATCTCCAGGCAGGTATCGAGCCCGATGAAATCGGCCAGTTGCAGCGGCCCCATCGGGTGGTTGAGGCCGAGGCGGCAGCCCTTGTCGATATCGGAGATGCTGGCCGTGCCGCTGCCGAGCACGAAAACCGCCTCGTTGATCATCGGCAGCAGAATGCGGTTGACGATGAAGCCGGGTTCGTCCTCGCTTCGCACCACTTCCTTGCCCATGCTTTCGGCGAAGGCGATCGTGCTGGCGACGGTGTCGGCGGCGGTCGCCAGGCCGGGAATGACCTCGACCAGCTTCATCACCGGCACCGGGTTGAAGAAATGCATGCCGATGAAGCGCGCCGGATCGGCCACGCCAGCGGCCATGCGCGTGATCGGGATCGAGCTGGTATTGGTGGCAAGGATCGCTTCGGGCGCAAGCACCTTGCTGGCGGCGGTGAAAATCGCCTGCTTGATATCCTCGTTCTCGGTCGCCGCTTCGATGATGAAGGCGCACTCGCCCATCGGCGCATAATCGCCGGTCGGCTCGATCCGCTCGAGCGTGGCGTCGGCATCGGCCTGGGCGATCTTTTCCTTTTCGACCAGCCGGGCGAGGCGCTTGGCGATACCGGCCTTGGCCTTCTCGGCTATGGCGATTTCGCGGTCCGCCAGGAACACGCTCCGTCCGCTGGCCGCCGCGACCTGGGCAATGCCCGAACCCATCTGTCCTGCACCGATGACGCCGATCGAATCCATGAATCTGCTCCTTCGCAGTTGCGAAGGCGCGTTAGCGGATGCGGAATGGAGGCGCTACCGGTTCGCGCCGGGCCGCCAGAGAATATCGCCTGGCCCGGCGGCGTTCACGGCCCGGGCCAGCACGAAGAGATAGTCCGACAAGCGATTGATATAGCTGAGCGCCGCGGGGTTTACGGGTTCGAATTCGGCCAATGCGGTCATCGCCCGTTCCGCGCGGCGGGTGCCTGCGCGGGCGATATGCAATCGCGCCGCCGCCTCGCTGCCGCCCGGCAGGATGAAGCTGCGCAGCGGTTCGAGGCCTTCGTTCAGCGCGTCGATTCGGCCTTCCAGCCAGCCGGTCTGCGCCGGCACCATGCGCAGCACCATTTCCGAAGGTTCGAAATCCTCGCCCGGTGTGGCGAGATCGGCGCCGAGATCGAACAAATCGTTCTGCACATGCTCGACGTCCTTTGCTGCATCGCCGCCGAGCGCCAGCATGGCGAGGCCGAGCGCCGAATTGGCTTCGTCCACCGCGCCCACCGCTTCCATGCGCGCGGCATGCTTGGGCAGGCGCGACCCGTCGACCAGGCCGGTCGTGCCGTCATCCCCGGTGCGGGTGTAGATCTTGGTCAGCCGGACCATTGCCGTCCGCGCTCGCCGCCTAGCGGCTGATCATCAGCAATACGGCGACCACGGCGATGGCCAGCGCCTGATACTTGATGCGCGCGAACATCATCTGGTTCTGCTTGAGCTGCAGCTGGCTGACCCTGTCGGCCTCGGCCGGGTTTTCCAGATCGAGCCGGGCGCTTTGCAGGAAGGCGACGATGCCGCGCACGAGCGAAACGACGACCATGATCGCCAGGATGACGATGGCGAAGACGAGAAGATAGGTCATGCCTCGCTATGTAGGCCTTCGCCCATGACAATGCCAGCGGGCAGATCGCCCGCCCGCAGCGCGTCCGCCAGTGCGCGCCCGTCCTCGCCCGCGCGGCGGCGGTCGGCGAGCGAGGGCGATCCGCGCCTCTTGGCGAGCTTGCGGCCGCTCTCGTCGAGCAGCAGCGCATGATGATGCCAGCGCGGCACCGGCAGACCGAGCAGTTCCTGCAGCAGCCGGTGGATGTGAGTCGCGGCGAACAAGTCCCGCCCGCGCGTTACCAGCGTCACGCCGTCCGCCGCATCGTCCAGCGTCGCGGCGAGGTGATAGCTTGCCGGCGTGCTGGCATCCTTGCGCACCAGCACGACATCGCCGGCAAGATCGGGGCGCGCCCGTTGCTCTCCGGCGAGTTCGTCAATCCATGTCAGCGGTCCGGTTCGCGCGAGCGCCGCCGCGACGTCGAGTCGCCAGGCGACCGGCCCGGCCGGATCGATATCCGCCCCGCGGCAGGTGCCGGGATAGACCCGCCCGTCCGGCCCGGCGCTGGTGGCCGCGGCGGCGATTTCCGCACGGGTGCAGCGGCAGGGATAGAGCAGGCCCATTTCGCGCAGCCGCCCTGCCGCGAGTGCATAGCTTTCCAGCCGGGCCGATTGCGGCGCCACTTCCTCCCATTCCAGGCCGAGCCAGGCGAGGTCCGCGCGGAACTCTTCGGCCAGCTCCGGGCGGCTCCGGGCGCCGTCGATATCCTCGATCCGCAGCAGGAAACGCCCGCCCCGCGCATGGGCCAGATCGTGTGCCACGATTGCCGAAAAGGCGTGGCCGAGATGCAACGAACCGTTCGGGCTCGGGGCGAAGCGGGTCACGATCATGTCATAGCTGCTAATTGTGCTGCCTTGCGACTCGTGGAAATTGCTGTGGATTCACGTTTTGTAACAGGCTTGACGCTTTTCCGCGCAAATGCTCCTTTCGCACGTATCAGGGAGGACACGCAGTGTTCAAAGCCGAACTGATCGAACGCGCCGCGCATTTCCGAAGCGCGGATGACGATCCGACGCGGAAGCTGGAAAGCTGCCCCGCGCTCGTACTCAATGCCGATTACACGCCGCTTTCCTATTATCCGCTGAGCCTGTGGCCGTGGCAGACCGCCATCAAGGCGGTGTTCCTCGAACGGGTGGATATCGTGGCCAGCTATGAGCGGCAGGTTCACTCGCCCTCGCTCGACATGAAGATCCCCAGCGTGATCGCGCTCAGGCAATTCGTGAAGTCCAGCGAGTTCCCGGCCTTCACCCGCTTCAACCTGTTCCTGCGCGATCGCTTCATCTGCCAATATTGCGGCAGCCCGCAGCACCTGACCTTCGACCATGTCGTGCCCCGCCGGCTTGGCGGCAAGACGACGTGGGAGAACATCATCACCGCCTGCGCGCCCTGCAACATGAAGAAGGGTGGGCGCACGCCGGCGCAGGCCAATATGCGCCCGCTGGTCGATCCGATCCGGCCGACAAGCTGGCAGCTGCAGCAGCACGGCAAGTGCTTCCCGCCCAACTATCTGCACGAGACCTGGCGGGACTGGCTCTATTGGGACATCGAACTGGAAGCCTGATCTTCGGCAGGCCCGCCTTTTCGCTATACCGCGTGGGCGCGGCGCGTTAGGGCGCTCGCACGGGTGCAACCAGAACGACAGAGGACGCCTTGGCGGATCAGACCGACAGCTTCAGCGCGCGCGAAGCGCTTTTCTATCATGAGACGATCCGGCCGGGTAAGATCGAGATCGTCGCCAGCAAGCCGATGGCGACCCAGCGCGACCTCAGCCTGGCCTATTCGCCGGGTGTCGCCGTGCCGGTGCAGGCGATTGCCGACGATCCCGCCAATGCCGCGAAATACACGGCGCGCTCCAATCTCGTCGCGGTGATCTCCAACGGCACCGCCATTCTCGGCATGGGCAATCTCGGCGCGCTCGCGGCCAAGCCGGTGATGGAAGGCAAGGCGGTGCTGTTCAAGCGCTTCGCCGATGTCGACGCGATGGATATCGAGCTTGCGACCGAGGATCCGCAGGCTTTCATCGATGCGGTCGCGCTGATGGAGCCGACTTTCGGCGGCATCAATCTGGAAGATATCAAGGCGCCCGAATGCTTCATCATCGAGCAGGCGCTGCGCGAGAAGCTGAACATTCCCGTCATGCATGACGACCAGCACGGCACGGCGATCATCTCCGCCGCCGGCCTGCTCAATGCCTGCCACATCACCGGCCGCAAGCTGAAGGATGTGCGCGTGGTGGTGAACGGCGCCGGCGCCGCCGCCATTGCCTGCACCGAGCTGATCAAGGCGATGGGCGTGCCGCACGATCACGTGCTGATGTGCGACCGCTCCGGGGTGATCTATCCGGGGCGCGACAATATGGACCAGTGGAAGAGCGCGCATGCGGTGATGACCGAGCGGCGCACACTGGAAGATGCGCTGGTCGGCGCCGATATCTTCCTCGGCCTTTCGGCTGCCGGCGCGCTGAAGCCCGAATGGGTGGAGAAGATGGCGGACCAGCCGATCATCTTCGCCATGGCCAATCCCGTTCCCGAGATTTCGCCCGACGAGGCCAAGGCCGTGCGGCCCGACGCGATCGTCGCCACCGGCCGTTCGGACTATCCGAACCAGGTCAACAACGTGCTCGGCTTCCCCTTCATCTTCCGCGGCGCGCTGGATGTGCGGGCGACCGCGATCAATGAGGAGATGAAGATCGCCGCCGCGCGGGCCATCGCCGAACTGGCGCGCCAGCCGGTGCCGGAAGAAGTCGCCGCGGCCTATGGCCACAACCACCAGTTCGGGCGCGATTACATCATTCCCGCGCCGTTCGATCCGCGGCTGATGGAAGTGGTTTCCGCCGCCGTTGCCAAGGCGGCGATGGATAGCGGCGTGGCGCAAAGCGCGATCGAGGATTTCGACGCCTATCGCCACGCGCTCAAGAGCCGGCTGAACCCGACCACTTCGGTGCTGACCAATGTCTATGCCGAAGTGAAGAACAACCCCAAGCGGGTAGTCTTCGCCGAAGCCGAAGAGGAAGTGGTGCTGCGCGCGGCGATCCAGTTCCGCGATTTCGGTTATGGCACACCGGTGCTCGTCGGGCGGACGCAAGCCGTTCGCGAAAAGCTGGCCGAGCTCAATGTCGGCGATCCCGAAGCCTTCGAGATCCAGAACTCGGCCGATTCGGAGCTGGTGCCGAGCATGGTGGATTACCTCTACCAGCGGCTCCAGCGGCGCGGCCATACCGAGCGCGACGTGCGCCGCATGGTCAACCAGGAGCGCAACACTTTCGCCTCGCTGCTGCTGGCGCTGGGGCATGGCGATGCGATGATCTCTGGCCTCACCCGCACCTTCGCCCAGACGATGCGTGAAGTGCGCCAGGTGCTCGATCCGAAGCCCGGCCAGGTGCCGTTCGGCATCCACACGATGATCGGCAAGAACTACACTGTGTTCCTGGCCGATACGACGATCAACGAGCGGCCGAGCTCCGCCGATCTCGCCCACATCGCCAAGGAGACGGCGGCGGTGGCGCGCCGGCTGGGCCATGAGCCGCGCGTCGCCTTCCTCTCCTATTCGACCTTCGGCAATCCTTCGGGCAAGTGGCTGGAGAATATCCGCGACGCCGTGCACATCCTCGACGAGGAAGATCCGGGCTTCGAATATGAAGGCGAGATGGCGCCCGACGCCGCGCTCAATCCCAAGGTGATGGAGCGCTATCCCTTCAGTCGCCTCTCGGGGCCGGCCAATGTGCTGGTCATGCCCGGCCTGCAGTCCGCCAATCTCTCGGCCAAGCTGCTGCGCGAACTGGGCGGCAATGCCACGATCGGCCCGATGCTGATCGGCATGGAAAAGCCGGTGCAGATCGCCCCGGTCACCTCGACCGCGCCGGACGTTCTGACGCTAGCCGTGCTCGCGGCCGCCGGCGTGGTGGGCTGACACGCCGCCCCGCGCGGGGGCATCCCGGCCATAGTGTTCGCATGCGGGCGCGGTTTCCAAAAGGGGGCCGCGCCCGCATCGTTTCAGGTCCCGCTAGTTTGAGCGACGTCAAGGAATCGCCATGCGGATTGGGTCAGGGAGGCTGCGCGGCCCAGGACGCAGACGTGGCCGCTTCATTCCTGGGAGGGATATTGATGAAACGTGCTCCGTACCTGACCGCTCTCTCGCTGGCGCCGCTCGCGCTGCTTGCCGCTTGCGGCGGTTCCGCCATCGATCCGGCCGAAACGCTCGACACGGTGAAGGCGACCGAGACCGCGCAGCTCGAATCGCTGGCTGCGAAGGATGTCGAGGGCGTGATGCGCTATTACGATAGTGACGCCGTGGTGGTGACGCCCGGCGCGCCCCCGGCGACCGGAACGGCCGCGATCCAAAGCGCGCTGTCCGGCCTGATCGAGGATCCCAATCTCGACGTGAAGCTGGAGCAGGGCAAGAGCTGGGCCGCCAATAGCGGCGAACTGGCGGTGACGACGTCGAGCGGCACGATGACCGTGACCGATCCCGAAACGGGCGAGCCGACCGTCGTGCCGATGCGCAACCAGACCGTGTGGTACAAGGCGACCGGCGACACTTGGAAGATCGTCTCGGAGTATAATGTCGACCTGACCCCGGTCACCACCGGCGCGACGGCCGAGGCCGCGGAGTAACCGCCCGGCCTGCAAGGCGGGCCCGCCGGATAGCGAGGGCTGGCCGTGACGGCTCCCTCTCCGGCAGGCGGGCCCGCCCGTGGCCGAATATCAGTCCAGCAGCGTCACCGTGAACGGCTCGCCTTCGTCGGGTATCACGGTGAAGCTCTTGTCCTCGCCCACCGGGCCCGGCGTCGAGCAGCCTTCCTGGCCGCCATCGGGCAGGAAGCAGCGCTTGTCGCCCTCATTGCGCCAGGTGCCGGTCTGCACTTCGCGCGTGAGATAGGATTTTCCGTCGTCGGTCCAGATGCTCATGCCCCTGGTCCCGTCGGGAAAATCGACCAGCACAGCATCCGCTTGGTAGGGCGGGATTTCGCCGACGGTGTAGGAAACGCCGAGCGGCGTCAGGGTGGCGAGCAGGCCGTCATCGCCCTCGACCGGGAATGTGCCGTCCTCGGCCACCGGTCCATAGGTGAAGCAGAATTCGTCCTCGTCCGGCGGATCGATGCAGCCCTTGCCGTCCTTCACCGACCACATCGCGAAATCGGGCCCGACCACCGGTCCACCGTAATAGGAGCCGTCGGCGGTGGCGAAGTTTATCGCTTCCGTTCCATCGGGAAAGCTCAGCAGCGCCGCGCCGGTCTCGTCCAGGGCGCTGATGGCGGGGGTTTCTTCTTCGGCGGGCGGCGGCGGATCGTCCGCCTCTCCGCAGCCCGCAAGTGTCAGCATCGAAGCGATCAGGAAAACCCTTTTCATAGACACCTCCCAATGCATCTATATTTCGAAAAGGATCGCACAATTCTAATAAATGAACAACAGGCGCGGAATCGAGGCGCTTTTTCCTACTATTCTAAGATATGAAATTTCATATCGCTAGAAGCAACGGCTTCAAAATTAACCATGTTTTTGGTCTGATTGATTTCATCTCGCCCTTCGCGCGATCAGCCGGCAATGCGGCGCACAGCGACGTGTAACGCCTTTCCTGGACTCGGTCCCGCTGCGACTCGGGGTCTGAGTGGGCCCGCGCTAGAGCCGGCGGAAGCGGAAATACCAGACTTCGTGGCCCTGCTCGCGGGCCTTGGCCTCGTAACGGGTTTCGCTCCAGCCGCCCGGCCGCACCTGCCAACTGGCCGGCCCGTCCACCAGCCATTCGAACTGGTGCGTGTGCCGGCGCATGACCATCAACGCATGGCGCAGATAGACCGGGTGATCGGTGCCGAAGCGGAACTCTCCACCCGGCTTGAGCTTGGCTGCGATCATGTCCACCGGCCCGTCATTCATCATCCGCCGCTTGGCGTGGCGCGCCTTGGGCCAAGGGTCTGGATGCAGCAGGTAAACGAATGACAGCGCGCCGTCGGGCACGCGTTCCAGCACCTGCAGCGCATCGCCATGCTGCAGGCGGATGTTCGTGAGCTGCCGCTCGCTGATATGGGTCAGCGCGCCGGCTACGCCGTTGAGAAACGGCTCGGCGCCGATGAAGCCGTGATCGGGCAGCATGTCGGCGCGCTCCGCCATATGCTCGCCGCTGCCGAAGCCGATCTCGAAATGCAGCGGGGCGTCATGGCCGAACAGGCACTCGGCCGTGACCGGGCCTTCGGCCGGCACGGCGATCTGCGGCAGCAATTTATCGACCAGCTCCTGCGGCGCCTTGCGCAGGGGGCGGCCCTGGCTGCGGCCATAGAGTCGGTTGAGCGTTGTCGGATCGCCGGGCTTGTATGCGGTCATGGCGAGGCGGCTAGGCCGGGCACCGCGCCTCTGTCCAGCCCCTTGCGTTTCGCCCGCCGATTTCCGGCTATGCACGGCCCTCGCCTGCGGCGGATCGACCGGCTAGGGTGCCGGCATGGAACTGATCGCTATCCTGATTTCCGGCATCGTCGGCTGGCAAGTCGCCCGGCTCGGCTCGCGCGAGTTGAAGGGCATTGCCGTGGTCGTGATCGGCTGGACGGTGGCGATGATGGCCGCGAGCGTGTTCGACCTGTCAGTCGAAGCGGTGCTCTACACGCTCGTCTATAATGCGGCGCTGATCACCGTGCCTTACGGGATTGGCGTGTTGCTCCGGCGGTGGCGAATGCGCGCCGGCTAAGCCCCAACGAAAATCCCCGGACCGTGAGGCCCGGGGAGTTTCGTTCAGGTGGGTACCGAAACTTGCTTCAGGCTCAGGCGGCTTCCGCCTCTTCATTGGAGTCGCGCAGCACGTAGCCGCGGCCCCAAACGGTCTCGATGTAGTTCTCGCCGCCGCAAGCGCTCGAAAGCTTCTTGCGCAGCTTGCAGATAAACACGTCGATGATCTTGAGTTCGGGCTCGTCCATGCCGCCATAAAGGTGGTTGAGGAACATTTCCTTGGTCAGCGTGGTGCCCTTGCGGAGCGAGAGCAGCTCCAGCATCGCATATTCCTTGCCGGTCAGGTGGACGCGGGCGCCATCGACTTCCACGGTCTTGGCGTCGAGGTTCACCGCCAGCTTGCCGGTGCGGATGATCGACTGGCTGTGGCCCTTCGAACGGCGCACCACGGCATGGATGCGGGCGACCAGCTCGTCGCGGTGGAAAGGCTTGGTCACGTAATCGTCGGCGCCGAAGCCGAAGCTGCGGATCTTCGAATCCATTTCCGAAATGCCGGAGAGGATCAGCACCGGCGTCTGCACCTTGGCCACGCGCAGCTTCTTCAGCACGTCATAGCCGTGCATGTCGGGCAGGTTCAGATCGAGCAGGATGATATCGTAATCATACAGCTTGCCCAGATCGAGGCCTTCTTCGCCGAGATCGGTCGAATAGACGTTAAAGCCCTCTGTGGTGAGCATCAGCTCGATGGCTTTGGCAGTCGTCGGCTCGTCTTCGATCAGCAGAACACGCATTCGATTACCCCCGTGAAATCGCGCGGTAACTCGCCGCTAACAGGTGTTGACCGGAATTAACCACGCCGTGTCTCAACGAAAAAGGTTAATTAGTGGTAAAATCCCCGGTGATTGATGGCCGAGTCTTTTCGGCCACACCCAGGAGCCCCGCCGGCGGGCCTTTACCCAACCGAAAAGCGCCGGTTTGCAGGAAAAATCAGGCCACCCGGGCGAGTTTCTTCTGCCGCCGGCGCTGGACCGAGGAGCCGATGCCGATGGCCTCGCGATATTTGGCAACGGTGCGGCGCGCGAGATCGAAGCCGCGTTCCTTCAGCAGTTCGACCAGCTTGTCGTCCGACAGGATCGCCTTGGGATCCTCGGCATCCACCAGCGTGCGGATCTGCGCCTTCACCGCTTCGGCCGAGACGGCGCTCTCGCCATCGGCGGAGGATACGCCGCTGGTGAAGAAATATTTGAGCTCGAAGGTCCCGCGGTCGCAATGGAGATATTTGTTCGAGGTCACGCGACTGACCGTGCTCTCATGCATTTCGATCGCCTCGGCCACGGTGCGCAGGGTCAGCGGTTTCAGTTCGGAGACGCCGCGGCGGAAGAACCCGTCCTGCTGCTTCAGGATTTCGGCGGCGACCTTGAGGATGGTCTTCTGCCGCTGGTCGAGCGCTTTCACCAGCCAGTTGGCGTCGGCCAGCTTTTCGCCCAGCCAGCTCTTGGCCGCCTTGTCGGTGCAGCCGCCGCGCAGTTCGACATAATAGCCGCGATTGACGATCAGCCGTGGCAGGGTTGCCTGGTTGAGCGCGATATCCCAGCCCTCATCCTTGCCCTTGCTGACGAGGATATCGGGCACGACCGGCGCGCGATCGGTGCCGCCGAAGCTGAGGCCCGGCTTGGGATCGTAGCTGCGCAGCTCGCTGAGCATGTCGGCCAGGTCTTCGTCGTCCACGCTGCACAGGCGCTTGAGCTGGCTGAAACTTCCGCGGGCCACGAGATCGAGATTGTCGAGCAGGCGCGCCATGCACGGATCGTAGCGATCCGCCTCCTTGGCCTGCAGCGCGAGGCATTCGGACAGCGAACGTGCGCCGACGCCCGTGGGATCGAGCGATTGCACCAGCGCCAGCGCCTTTTCCACCACGGCGAGCGGCACGTCGAGATTCTGCGCCACCTCGCGCAGCGGCACGGTGAGATAGCCGGCCTCGTCCAGTTGCCCGACAAGGTGGCGCGCGATGAAAGCGCATTGCGGATCGCGCGTGGCCGTGCCGATCTGCGCTTCGAGATGTTCGGCCAGCGTCGGTTCGTCGTCGCCGCGCTCTTCGATGCCGGGGCCTTCCTCGCCCGGCGCCAGCGATGCCTGCGCCGACCAGTCGCCCGTATCGCGGTCCCGGTCGAGCGCGGTGGGATCGATATCGAGCGGCGCATCGGCTTCGCCCGCGCCGCGCAGCATCAGCTCGTCGGAGGTCGGTTCGGACAGGGCGGTGTCGCCAGCCGCGTCATTCTCGCCCCGCTCTTGCGACAATTCGCCCGCATCGAGCAGCGGATTGTTTTCCAGCGCCTCGGCAATGAAGGTCTCGATTTCGAGATTGGACAGCGCCAGCAGCTTGATCGCCTGCTGCAGCTGCGGCGTCATCACCAGCGATTGCGACTGGCGGAGGTCCAGCCTCGGGCCGAGCGCCATCAGTCAGCTGCCCCCCGCACCACCATCAAAGCGTAAAACTCTCGCCCAGATAGAGGCGGCGCACATTCTCGTCGGCCACCAGCTCTTCCGGGCTGCCGGCAAACAGCACCTGGCCGCCATAGATGATGCAGGCCCGGTCCACGATATCGAGCGTCTCGCGCACATTGTGATCGGTGATCAGCACGCCGATCCCGCGATTCTTGAGGTCGATCACCAGCCCGCGAATATCGGCGATGGAGAGCGGGTCGATCCCGGCGAAGGGCTCGTCCAGCAGCATGATCGAAGGTTTGGCGGCCAGCGCGCGGGCAATCTCGCAGCGCCGCCGCTCGCCGCCTGAAAGCGCCATTGCCGGGCTTTCGCGCAGGCCGGTAAGGTGGAATTCGCCGAGCAGCCGGTCCAGCTCCTGCTGGCGCACATCCTTGTCCGGCTCGACCATTTCGAGCACGGCGGCAATGTTCTGCTCGACGGTCAGCCCGCGAAAGATCGAGGTTTCCTGCGGCAAATAGCCGAGGCCGAGGATCGCGCGGCGATACATGGGCAACTTGGTGACATCCACGCCGTCCATCAGGATGCGTCCGCTATCGGGCCGCACCAGCCCCATGATCGAATAGAAACAGGTCGTCTTGCCCGCGCCATTGGGGCCGAGCAGGCCCAGCACTTCGCCCTTGCCGACCGTCAGCGAAATGTCGGTGAGCACGGCGCGCTTGTCGTAGCTCTTGGCGATCGACACGACTTCCAGCCCGCCCTGCGGGATCGGCGGCGCCGCATTGGAAGGCGCCTCGGCCATGGCTTCGGCCAGGGCCTCTGTGTCGAACGGGGGGTCTTCGAGCGTGGTCATGGAAGCGAATTTAGCACGGCTGGCTGCGCTTTGAAGCCCAATTGGCAAGATTCCTGCATGGCCCCGCCATAGCTATGCCCGGCGCCTGAAGGAATGGTTAGCAGGCTTGCAAGACTCTGTCGCAGGTGAAATAGTCCGGAGTCGGGAGAGAGAAGGAGAAGGGCGCATGGACAAACCCATCGTGCGGGCTGCTTCGACGAAAACACGCGAAGCGCCGAAGCTCGACTGGCGGCGGAGGATGAGCGACCATGTCGCTTATGCGCTTCTGGTCTATACCGGCTTGCAGATATTCGTGACCATGACGGCGTTGAAGTCCGGGCATGGTTCGATACTTCCCTATTTCGCGCTTATTGTTCTTGTCGCCGCGATCATTCCGGGTTGCCGGCTGTTCGAGAAACGCTGGGATTCGATCGGCGATCGGGCTGCGACCGATCCGGACATGGCCGGGCGTTTCAAGCGGGATCTCACTGCGCTCTGGCTGTGCGCTATCGGTCTGCCCTTCGCCCTTACCGGCCTGTTCAAAGGCATCACCGCGCTTCTCTGATCGCGCCCGAACCCCCTGGAATAGTTGGCGTTCGTCCTCCTCCGATGCAAAATGGCCTTCATTGAAGCCTTTGCCGCGGGAGTGAGGAAGATAGGCGCACGATCGATCATTCGGGCCTGGCTCGCGGCCCTGTTCCTGCTCGCGGGCGCCGGCCCAGCCGCGGCCATCCTGCCCACCACGCAGGAGACACTTCCAGAGGCGCAGAATGCATCCCAGCCCGCGATCGCGGCGGATCGCGATGCCGGGCAGGATGCCCGCATTCGCGAACGCATTGCGGGCATTTTCGCCGAAGTGCCCAGCCTGGTGAACGTCACTATCTCGGTGCAGCAAGGCGTGGTCACGCTGGGCGGAACGGTGAGCGATGCCCCGGCCCGCGCGCGCGCCGAAGCGATCGCCTTGCGTGTGCAGGGCGTCGCCACGGTCGAGAACGGGATCGAGCGCGACGTTTCCGTCGATAGCGGTTTCGGGCTCGGCGGGCTTAGCGCGAAATTCACCGAATTCATGCGGATGCTGCCGCTGATCGGTGCGGCGATCGGTGTCGCCCTGGTGATTGCCGCTTTCGGCTACCTGCTTGCCTCGCTCACCGGCATGTGGCGCCGCTTCGCGCCCAACGCCTTCCTGGCCGAGCTCATCGCCAGCGCGATCCGCTTCGTCTTCGCCATTGGCGGCCTCGTCATCGCGCTCGACATGATCGGGGCCAGCGCATTGCTCGGGGCGGTGCTGGGCGGGGCGGGCGTGGTCGGCATCGCGCTGGGTTTCGCCATGCGCGACACGATCGAGAACTATGTCGCCTCGCTGATGCTCAGCATCCGCCAGCCCTTCCGCGCCAATGACTGGGTGCTGATCGACGAACATGAAGGCCGGGTTATCCGCCTGACGAGCCGCGCGACCATTCTCATGACGCTGGACGGCAATCATCTGCGAGTGCCCAATTCACAGGTCTTCAAGGCCGTGATCCTCAACTACACGCGCAATCCGCAGCGCCGTTTCGATTTCACGCTCGGCATCGATGCGAATGACGATCCCACCGCCGCCCGTCATCTCGGCGCGAATGTGCTCAAGACGTTCGATTTCGTGCTCGACGATCCCGAGCCGCAGGCGCGGGTGGAGGAAGTGGGCGATTCCAATATCGTGATCCGCTTCCTGGCCTGGATCGATCAGCGGGAAACGGATTGGTACAAGGCCCGCAGCCGGGCCATCCCGGCGGTGAAGGATGCGCTGGAACAGGCGGGTTTCGCTTTGCCGGAGCCGATCTATCGGCTTCGCTTCGACAATGCCGCGCCCGTTCCGCCGCAGGACGCGGGATCGCCTGCAAAGGCCGAGCGCGAAGCTCCGCCCGTCGCGGTTGGCCGGGAAGCGGGCGATACCTCACCCGAAAGCGAGGTGGCCCGAATGGTGGAGGAGGAGCGGGCCACCAGCGGCGAGAAGGACCTGCTCGATCCCTCCCGCCCGGTGGAATAGGCGCGGCGCCCGGCCTCAGGCCGTCTGAAGCTTCGCTTCCTTGTAGCGCTCGATCGCTTCCATGACGACCGTGCGCGCTTCGGCGGTGCCGCCCCATGCGCCGATCCGGACCCACTTCTCGGCTTCCAGATCCTTGTAGTGGGTGAAGAAGTGCTCGATCTGCTGGAAGACGATCGGCGGAAGGTCGTCGATGCTCTTCACGTCGCTGTAATAGGGGAAGGTCGAATCCACCGGCACGCAGACCAGCTTCTCGTCGCCGCCATGTTCGTCTTCCAGGTTCAGCACCGCGATCGGCCGGGCGCGAACCACGCAGCCCGGGATGAAGGGCGAGCGCGCCACGACCAGCGCATCGAGCGGATCGCCATCGGGTGAGAGCGTGTGCGGGACGAAGCCGTAATTGGCGGGATAACGCATCGGCGTGTGCAGGATGCGGTCGACGAACAGCGCGCCGGAATTCTTGTCGAATTCGTATTTTACGGGCTCGCCACCGGTCGGGACTTCGATGATGACGTTAAGGCTCTCGGGCGGATTGTCGCCGACAGGTATTTGTTCGATACGCATAAAATCTCCGGATCGTGCTGCGTTTGTCGCGGCATCCTCTCCGATCTCCCGGCGCGGCGGTTAGACCAGCGAATGCGCTTTGGCGAGTAAGGATTTGCCGAATCGTGCCCTGCGCGCCATTCTCGGACGTGGAACAGGATGAATCGGAGCCTCACCAACAAACCGGGGCCCATGGGAGATCGGCAATGCATATAGGCCTGGCGAGCGGATTCGCACATCAGCGCGGCAACACATATGACGATGCGCAGTTCCTGCGGGAAGAGGTCGAGAACCTCGTCCTGGCGGAAGAGCTGGGCTTCGATTCGGTGTGGATCACCGAGCACCATTTCTCCGACTATTCGATGTCGAACGATCCGCTGCAGCTGTTGACCTATATCGCGGCGCGCACCAAGCGGGTGAAACTGGGCACGCAATGCATCATCGTGCCGTGGCACAATCCGGCGCGGCTGGCGGAAAAGATCGTCAATCTCGATATATTGTCGAACGGGCGGGCGATCCTCGGTTTCGGCGGCGGGCTCGCGCCGCATGAATTCGCCGGGCTCGGAATCGACCAGAACCGTTCCCGCGCGCTCTATTCGGACATTCTCGACGTGCTGATTCCGGCGCTCGAAACCGGCGTGCTCGAAGGCGAGGGCGAATTCGGCACGATCCCGCGCCGCGAACTGCGCCCGCACCCGATCAAGAGCTTCGCGGGCCGCAAGTTCTGCGGGTCGCTATCGGGCAATTCGATGTATTCGGCGGCACGCCACGGCTTCGGCAACATGGTCCTGATGCTGCCCCAGCGCGGCAAGGAGGCCCCGCCGGACAAATATGCCGAGGTCTGGGCCGAAGTGCATGATGACGGTTCCAGCCCGCCGCCGCCCATGGTCAGTGGCAATTTCTATATCGACGAGAGCGCCGATTACGCCGCCGAGCAGGGCCATAAATATCTCGCCAACACGATGCGTGCGGCGATCAGGAACTACAGCCTCGACAAGCCCGGCACCTTCGCCAAGGTGAAGGGCTATGAGCATTACGAGAACATGATGCTCGAGCCCGAGGCGATCGAGCCTTATGTCGAGGAATTCGGCAAGGGCGCCGTCACCGGCACGCCGCAGATGATCCTCGACCGGATGTGGGAACTGAAGCAGATCTACCGGCCGCAGGGCTTCTTCCCGCATGTCTATTTCGGCGGGATGAGCCAGCAGGATGCGCGCAAGAACATGCACCTCTTCGCGGAGAAGGTGCTGCCCGAGGTGAAGAGCTGGGACGCCGAAGCCTCTATCGACGACCGTTTCCTGGAAGCGGCGGAGTAAGCCGCCGCCTCCAGGCGGAAATCACTTCGCGGTGCGGGGGGCCAGCAGCTTGTCGAGCGGCTGCTCGCCTTCGCCGGCGGGCACCAGCCACGGATAACGCAGCCCGCCGTGATAATCGATCGGCACGGTCAGATAGCGGTCGCCGCGCTTGACCAGCAGTTCGATCGGATCCTCGCTGGTCTTGGCTGCGCTCACCGCATCGGTGATGGCATCACTGCTGAAGGCCTTGCCGTTCACGGCGACGATCTCTGCGCCGTCGACAATGCCGGCATTGAAGGCCGGCCCGTCCCACATGGTGGAAGTGACCCGCCCGCTCGAATTGAGGCCGATGCCCAGCGAATAGGTGAGGTTCACATTCTTGCGGCTCTTCAGCCGTCCGGCCTCATAGGGGTTGGGCTCGTCCTTCCACACCAGCTTGTAGCCGGCCTTTTCGATGCCCTTCACCGGCGCCGGCTGGTCCGGCTCCTGCAGCCGTGTGTGGAGGAATGTCGCCCAGTCATAGGGATAGATCGAGTTCAGCGTGCTGACGATATCGTCGAACTCATAGGTCAGCTGGCCCCAATCGCCGTCATTCATGCCGAAGAAGGCCTTGGCGAAATCGTCCAGCCCCTTCTTGCCCTTGGTGCCTTCGCGGATGATCTGGTCGGCCTCGAGCCACACCAGCATGCCTTCCGAATAATAATCCTCGCTGCGGCTGATCGAGGAGAAGGGCAGCGGACGGCGCGAATTGATGATCGGATCGTGCGTGGTGTCTTCCACCGAACGCCAGCTGCGGCCCGGCTGCTCCGAATAATAGCCGGCGGCATTGGCCAGCGCGCCAAGCACGATTTCCTTGGGCTGCAGGCCCGAACGGGCCGCCAGGATATTGCCCCAGAACTGGGTCTGGCCTTCATACATCCACAGGAGGTTGTCCTCCATCGGCTGGCGGTAATCCGGCGTCCACAGCTTGGCCGGGCGGCGATATTTGCCGTTCCAGCTATGCACCAGTTCGTGGCTGGTCACGTTGCGATCATGCGCGGTCGTGTCCCAATCCACGAAGTCGCGCGGCTCGTACTGGTTTTCGCTCGACCGCTGGTGCTCCAGCCCGATGCCGCCCATTCGGTCGGTCAGGGCCAGCAGCCAGTCGTAATGGTTGAAATGGCGCGCGCCGAACAGCGATACGGCTTCGTCCGCCAGCTTGCGGAAGGTCTCGAGATTCTCGGGTGCGATCTCCAGCAGGTCGGCCTCGTCGGCCACCACGTCCAGCTTCATGTCGTGGCCCATGTCCCAGCTACGCGCATATTTGCCTGCGAAGACCGGCGAATCGACCAGCGTTTCGTAATCCACCGTGTCCCAGGTCACGATGCTGCCGCTTTCGCTCTTGCCGTCGAGCGCGGTGAAGACTTCCCAGCCTTCGGGGAATTTGACGGTGGGCTTGAACTGGATCTGCCGCACGTAATGGCCTGCGGGATAAAGGCTCATCTTCTCCCATTGCAGGTTCAGCATTTCGCGCGTCATGGTGATGCGCCCCTCGTTCGACTGGATCGGCGAGGTGTGGACGAAGCGGGCGGTCACGGCCTTGGTGCCCGCTGGAAGCTTGATGTGGAAGGCATAGACTTCCACCGGATCGCGGATCCATTCCAGCTCCTTGCCGTCGGCCTGGAAATGAATGTCTGCCAGCAGGTTGATCGGCCCGCGCGCGGCATGGTTGCCGGGCAGCCATTCGGGCAGTTGCAGGATCAGGCTTTCCGCGCCTTCGGGCACCGGGACCGTTTCGGTCACCCGGTAGATATTCCGGTCGAGATCGCTGGCATCGATGTTCAGGGCGATCGTGCCCGGATAGGGCACGTCCTGCGCATCGGGCACGGAGATGACGACCGGCACCGCCTCCGGCTTCGATTTCGGCACAGCGGCGAGCGCGGGCTGGGCGGTGGTGGCGAGGAGGAGGGCGGAAAGGAGCGGGGCGACCGCGCGAAGTGTTTTCATGGGATACCTCCATGCCGTCTAGAATGCCCCGCCGCAATACAATGTATCATCGGATCGGCGCGTCTTTGCGAAATTCCTTATTCGGGCTAAGCGCGCGCGGATCATGAGCAGGATAGAAACGCCCCGGCCCATTCGCGGCACGCAGGACATCTTCGGTGCGGAGGCGGAAGCCTTTGCCTTTGTCGTCGAAACCTTCGAGCGTGTGCGCAAGCTCTATCGCTTCCACCGCGTGGAAATGCCGGTTTTCGAGAAGACCGAAGTGTTCTCGCGCTCGCTCGGCGAGACGACCGACGTGGTCTCCAAGGAAATGTATTCCTTCGACGATCGCGGCGGGGAATCGCTGACACTGCGGCCCGAATTCACCGCCGGCATCGCGCGAGCCTATCTGACGGACGGCTGGCAGCAATATGCGCCGCTCAAGGTCGCCACGCATGGCCCGATATTCCGTTACGAGCGTCCGCAGAAAGGCCGCTATCGCCAGTTCCACCAGATCGATGCCGAGATCGTCGGCGCGGGCGAACCGCAGGCGGATGTGGAACTGCTGGTGATGGCCGACCAGTTGCTGAAGGAACTCGGCATAGCCGATGGCGTGACGCTGCAGCTCAATACGCTGGGCGATGCCGACAGCCGCGATGCCTGGCGCGTGGCGCTGGTCGCCTATTTCCAGTCCGTCCGCGCCGAATTGTCGGAGGACAGCCAGGATCGGCTGGAACGCAATCCGCTGCGGATTCTCGATTCGAAGGACCCGCGCGACAAGGCATTCGTGGCCGATGCGCCCAGGATCGACGATTACCTGACCGATGAAGCACAGGATTTCTTCGGTGCGGTGACCTCCGGCCTCGACGCCGCCGGCGTCGCCTGGACCCGCCTGCCGGCGCTGGTGCGGGGGCTCGATTATTATCGCCACACGGCCTTCGAATTCGTCACCGACAGGCTCGGCGCGCAGGGCACGGTGCTCGGCGGCGGGCGTTATGACGGGCTGATGGAGAGCCTCGGCGGTGCTCCGACACCCGCGGTCGGCTGGGCCGCCGGGATCGAGCGCCTGGCTATGCTGGTGGAAGGCGTGGGTGAGCCCGCAGCCGATGTGATCGTTGTGGTTGAGGACGATGCGCTGCTGGATCGCGGGATCGGCACCGTGGCCGAGCTCAGGCGCGAAGGCCTGTCCGCCGAATTGGTTGCGACCGGCTCTCCGCGGAAGAGGTTCGACAAGGCCGTGAAGCTGGGCGCGGCTGCCCTCATCTCGATTGCCGTGCGTGACGGCGAAACGAAAACATCGCTGCGCGCGGAAGGCGAAATCCGGGCGAGGCTGGAAGGTCTCATCTCGTGATTCCCGTCACCTTCCGTCACCCTGAACTTGTTTCAGGGTCCATGCCTCCATCCGCGCAGGTCCGTGCGGGGGCGCGATGGATGCTGAAACGAGTTCAGCATGACGGCCTTGGGATTGTTCCATGAAAATTCCTGAGGAACGTCTGTCCCAGATCACGCACCGCTTTGCCGAGCTTGAAGCACGCATGGCTTCAGGGCAGCTCGAGGGCGAGGCCTTCGTCGCAGCGAGCCGGGATTATGCCGAGCTGGAGCCGGTGGCGAAGGCGGCCGAGGAAGTGCGCGAGATGCGCGTCGAGATCGCCGAACTTTGCGCGCTCACCGAAGATCCGGAAATGCAGGCTATTGCCGAGGAAGAGCTCGCCGAATTGCGCGAGAAGCTGCCCGAGGCCGAGCACCGGCTGGCCATCGCGCTGCTGCCGAAGGATTCGGCTGACGACCGCCCGGCGATGCTCGAAATTCGTGCAGGGACCGGCGGCGACGAGGCGGCGCTGTTCGCGGGCGACCTCTACCGCATGTATGAGCGCTATGCCGCGGAGCAGGGCTGGCGTGTCGAGCCCGTCAGCATGAACGCGTCCGACGCGGGCGGCTTCAAGGAAATCGTCGCCAATGTCGCCGGGCAGGGCGTGTTCGCCAAGCTGAAGTTCGAAAGCGGCGTGCACCGCGTGCAGCGTGTGCCCGTCACCGAGAGCGGAGGGCGAATCCACACCTCCGCTGCGACTGTCGCCGTGCTGCCCGAACCGACCGAGGTCGATGTCCAGATCGAGGACAAGGACCTGAAAATAGATATTTACCGCGCCTCGGGCGCGGGCGGGCAGCATGTGAATACGACCGATTCCGCCGTGCGCATCACCCATCTGCCCACCGGCCTCGTGGTCATCCAGCAGGACGAGCGCAGCCAGCACAAGAACCGCGCCAAGGCGATGCAGGTGCTGCGCACGAGGCTCTATGAAAAGATGCGCGAGGAAGCGCATGGCGAGGAGGCCGAGGCGCGCAAGGCGATGGTCGGCAGCGGCGACCGGTCGGAGCGCATCCGCACCTATAATTTCCCGCAGGGGCGCGTCACCGATCACCGGATCGGTCTGACGCTGCACAAGCTGACCGAAGTGCTGGAAGGGCCGGGGCTCGGCGAATTGATCGATGCGCTGATCGCCGAGGATCAGGCCAAGCGCCTCGCCGCGATGGGCGATTGAGGTGACGGTTTCCGAGGCCCTGCGCGACGCCGCGCGGCGGCTGGAGCCGGTATCCGGCACTGCACGGCTCGATGCCGAATTGCTGATGGCCGAAGCGTTCGGCGTCCCTCGCTCCGATGTGCTGCTTCGCCATATGGGCGATGCCGCGCCTGCCGGTTTCGCCGCATTGGTGGAGCGCCGCGCGCGGCATGAGCCGATCGCCTATATCACCGGGCGGCAGGAATTTTACGGGCGCGAATTTCTCGTCGAGCCGGCCGTTCTCATTCCGCGCGCCGATAGCGAGACAGTCGTGGCGGCCGCGCTTGAGGCCTGCCCCGCACCCCGGCACGTTCTCGATTGCGGCGTCGGTTCAGGGGCGTTGTTGCTGACCGTGCTCGCGGAGCGGCCCGAGGCGAAAGGGATTGGTATCGACCGTTCCGGCGAAGCCCTGGCGATCGCCGCGAGGAATGCGTCTCGTCACGCTCCCGACACGGCGCAATTGCTCCGGCGCGACTGGCACGAGCCGGGCTGGGCCTCCGATCTGGGAATTTTCGACCTGATCCTCGCCAACCCGCCTTATGTGGAAACGGATGCCGAACTCGATCCCGATGTTCGCGAATGGGAACCGGGCGGCGCGCTTTTCGCCGGTGCCGACGGGCTCGACGATTATCGCGTGCTGATCCCGCAATTGCCCGCGCTGCTGGAAGAGGGCGGCGTTGCGGTGCTGGAAATCGGCGCCGCGCAGGCCGCGACGGTTTCGGCGATCGCGGCGCAGACCGGCTTTGACAGCTCGTTGTGCAAGGACCTCGCCGGGCGGCCTCGCGCGCTTGTTCTGAGATTAGCACTTGGCAAATAGCTTGGGAGTAGCTACCTCTTCTTCAGGCCAGCGGTGAAGTGGCATATGCCGCGCACCGCGCCTAAACTCCATCATTTGCCCTCAAGAACGGCGTCGGAACGCCTTTCGTTCGTGCAGATGGGGAACCACGCAGCGCCGAAATAGCGCAGTGGTGGGGGTCATGCGGCTGGCGGATCGCCGGTCATCAATGAGGAAAGCGGATTTCCCTTGAACAACAACAATCGTAACAACAATCGCCGGCGCGGCCGTGGCAATAATCGTGGCTCCGGCGGTGGTAATCAGTCCAACCGGATCGACAGCAGGGCGCGCGGCAATGCCCCGCAGCTGCTGGAGAAGTACAAGAAGCTGGCGCATGACGCCTCGCTCAATGACGATCGGGTGCAGACCGAATATTACCTGCAGTTCGCGGATCACTATTTCCGCGTGATCGCCGACAACAAGGCGCAGAAGGACGAGCAGCGCGCCCGTCGCGATGCCGAGCGCGATCCATCCTCCGAAGACGAGGATGAGGACGACCGCCAGGAAGCGCGCGGCCGCCACGACAATCGTGGCCGCCGCAATCGCGACGATGACGATTCCGGCCCGGACGAAGGCCAGCACGCCGCCGAAAGCGACGATGGCGACGATGCGAGTGACGACGACAACCCGTTCACGCGCGACACTCGGCCCCGCGCTCCGCGCACCCGTAGCCGCCGCAAGCCGGCGAATGACGCGGCCACGGATAGCGGCGGAATCGATGCCGGCGCCTTGCCGCCCGCCATCTCCCGTAGCGACGACGACGATGCGGAAGAGAAGAAGCCGGCCAAGCCGCGTACGCGCAGCCGCCGGGCCCGCCCGGCAGAGGATGGCGATGGGGAAGCGCTCGAAGCGGTCAACTGACCGCTAGAGCAGGCTTGCACCGGAAGCTTTGCCGGGCCACGGGGACGCCATGCCGCGCGCCGCCCAGTTCTGGCAGGTCTTCCTCCGTCATCCGCGGCTTGCCGCGCTCCTTTTCGGCGTTCTCGCCGCCTGCGGTTTCCAGCCGATCGGGTTCTGGCCCGTGGCACTGGCCGCGATGGGCGCCTTCGTGGCGTTGCTTGCCGAGGCCCCCGATGCGAAACGCGCCGCCCTGCTGGGCTGGCTGTTCGGCATGGGCTATTTCACCCTTGCCAATAGCTGGATAGCGACGGCCTTCACCTATCAGGCGGAGATGCCGCCGGTGCTGGGCTGGCTCGCCGTCCCGCTCCTATCGCTTTATCTAGCCATCTATCCGGGTCTCGCGGCGCTGGGCGCCTGGGCGCTCGTGCAGGTCGGTGCGCCCGCACCGAAACGGCCGGGCTGGCCACTCGCCTTTGCCTTCGCCGGCTGCTGGACCCTTTCCGAGATCCTGCGGGCGACCGTTTTCACCGGCTATGCCTGGGATCCCTTTGCCATGATCCTGCTCGGGCCGTTCGATCGGCCGGGCCTTGCAGCACTGGCACCGTGGATGGGCACTTATGCGCTGTCAGGCTTCGCCGCCTTCCTGGCCTCCGCCCTGGCGATCCTCCTGCGCGAGCGGCGACTGGTGCCGCTGGTGCTGGTCTGCGTCCTGCTGGCCGCGGGGATGTATCTCCCGGCCGGGAAGCCGCGCGAAGGAAAGCTCGCCTTCACGCTGGTGCAGCCCGATCTCAGGCAGGAGCGGCTCAACAATCCCGAATATTACGAGGCGAATTTCCAGCGCCTGGCCGAGCTCTCGCGCCCGCGCGAGCCCGGCGCGCGGCGCATCGTGCTGTGGCCGGAATCCGGCCTCGCCGACTATCTGCAGCCCGGCTATCCGCAGCGATATTATGATCAGATGACGGCGCTCGGCAGTCCCGAATTCGCCCGCCGGCGGATCGGCCGCGTGATCGGGCCGGGAAGCGTGCTTTTGACCGGGGCGGTCGATCTTGAGATCGTGCAGGGCCGCGCGGCCGGAGCCTATAATTCGGTCACGATGCTGGACGGGCAGGGCACGATCATTGGCGGCTATGCCAAGTCGCATCTCGTGCCTTTCGGCGAATATCTGCCGATGCGGGAATTGCTCGAACCGATCGGGCTGAGCCGGCTCGTGCCTGGCGCGATCGATTTCCTGGCCGGGCCGGGGCCTGAGTCATTCGATCTCGGCGCCTATGGCAAGCCGGGCATCCAGATCTGCTACGAGATCGTCTTTTCGGGTCAGGTCGTCGATCGCACCCATCGTCCGGACTATGTCTTCAATCCTTCCAACGATGGCTGGTTCGGTGCCTACGGTCCGCCGCAGCATCTCGCCCAGGCGCGGATGCGCGCCATCGAGGAGGGTTTGCCGGTGCTGCGTTCAACCACCACCGGGATCAGCGCGGTGATCGACGCGCGCGGCGTGGTGCGCGATCATCTGCCTGCGCACGTGGCCGGGCGGATGGACGGTTTCGTGCCGCCTGCGCTGCCGCCGACATTATTCGCGCGTCTAGGCAACATATTGGCGCTTTTCTGGACAGTGGTATTCCTAGGCGGCGCTTTCGTTGCCATGCGGCGGCGAGCCCTATAGGACGCCGCATCGGACGACGACAGTAACACAAGCTCAAGAGGACCGACCTGCATGCGCAGCAATTATCTCTTCACCTCCGAAAGCGTTTCAGAAGGACATCCCGATAAGGTCTCGGATCAAATTTCCGACGCGATCGTCGATCTCTTCCTGTCGAAGGATCCCGAAGCGCGCATTGCCTGCGAAACGCTGACGACCACCCAATTGGTGGTTCTGGCCGGCGAGATCCGCTGCAAGGGCGTTTACGAGAATGGCGAATGGGCGCCGGGTGCGCTCGAGGAAATCGAACAGACCGTTCGCAACACGGTGAAGCGCATCGGTTACGAACAGGACGGTTTCCACTGGGAGACGCTCGAATTCCAGAACCACCTGCACGGCCAGTCGGCGCATATCGCCCAGGGCGTGGATGCCAGCGGCAACAAGGATGAAGGCGCAGGCGACCAGGGTATCATGTTCGGCTACGCCGCCGACGATACGCCCGATCTGATGCCGGCGACGCTCTATTACAGCCACAAGATTCTCGAGCAGATGGCAGCGGACCGGCATTCCGGCGCGGCGCCGTTCCTCGAGCCCGACGCCAAGAGCCAGGTCACGCTGCGCTACGAGGGCAGCCGGTCCATCGCCTGCACCGCCGTGGTGGTCTCGACCCAGCATGCGCCGGGCTATGACAAGGGCGAGAAGGAAGCCGAGCTCAAGAGCTATGTGAAGAAGGTGATCTCCTCGGTCATTCCCGACGAGCTGCTTTCGGACGCCACTGAATATCACATCAATCCCACCGGCACGTTCGAGATTGGCGGGCCGGATGGCGACGCCGGGCTCACCGGCCGCAAGATCATCGTCGACACCTATGGCGGTGCGGCCCCGCATGGCGGCGGCGCATTCAGCGGCAAGGATCCGACCAAGGTGGACCGCTCGGCCGCCTACATCACCCGCTACCTGGCCAAGAACATCGTCGCCGCCGGGCTTGCCCAGCGCTGCACGATCCAGCTGGCCTATGCGATCGGCGTGTCCAAGCCGCTTTCGCTCTATGTCGATTCGCATGGCACCGGCACGGTGGGCGACGACAAGATCGAAGAAGCGATCATGTCCATCGCGAAGCTGGGCGGGCTCACGCCGCGCGCCATCCGCACCCATCTCGGCCTGAACAAGCCGATCTACGAGAAGACCGCCGCTTACGGCCATTTCGGCCGCATTGCGGAAGGCGATTTCTTCCCGTGGGAGCGCACCGACCTCGTGGATGACCTGAAGGCCGCTCTGGCCTGACCGGCGCCGGGCGGCGCCGCGCATATGGCTGGCCCCGCCCGAGGCACCGCCCTCGCGCCCGGTAATGGCGGGCGCATCCTCGCCCTCGATGCGTTGCGCGGGCTCGCGGTGATCGGCATCATCGCGATGAATGTCTTCGCCTTCGCCATGCCGGGGCCGGCCTATTACAATCCGCGCGCATGGGGCGGCCCAGGCCCGGTCGAACTGGCGCTGTGGACGCTCAGCTACCTGTTCATCGAGGACAAGTTCCGCGCGCTGTTCGCGATGATGTTCGGCGCCGGGGTGGCGATCCTGCTCGATCGCGCCGGGGGCCACCGCCTTCGCGCGCATTACGCGCGAATGGCGGTGCTGTTTGCGCTGGGCTTCATCCATGCGCTGGTGCTGTTCAGCGGCGACGTTTTGCGGCTCTATGCCTTGGCCGGGCTCCTGCTGCCGATCTGTGCGCGCTGGCCGGCGCGCCGGCTGTGGATCGCCTGCGCGGTGCTGATGGCCGTCTATATGGCCGTGGGCGGCTATATCGGCTTCGGCTGGCTCGATTATTGGTGGCGCACCGTCAGCGTGCCGGGCACCGATCCCGCGCCGCTCGCTTCGGCCGAGATACCCTTCGGCGCCGATCCCACCGCGCTGCAGCACGGGCTGGAGATGGGGCGGGAGACCTTCGCGGAGCGCATCGACCGGCGGCTCGCTTCGCCGCTCTCGGCGCTGGTTGCGGCGGCGGTGGTGATGCCGACCACGCTGGCGGCGATGCTGGCCGGCATGGCCTGCTGGCGCAGCGGCCTGCTTGCCGGCGAATGGCAACCGCGCCGGGCCATCCGGCTTGCCGCATGGATGGCGCTGCTGGCCCTGCCGCCGCTCACCTTCCTTGCCTTTCTCGCCTTCTATTCGGGCTTCAACGGCGCGGTGATCGGCACCAGCGCACTGGTCTGGACTGCGCCGTTCAACCTGTTGCTCGGCATCGGCTGGGCGGGGCTGGCAATGGGCCTGTTCGTCGGCGCGGACGACAGGGCTAGCTGGGTGCGCCGACTGGCCGCCGTCGGGCGGCTGGCGCTGACCAATTATCTTGCCACCAGCCTGATCCTCGGCGCCATATTCTACAGTTGGGGCCTCGGCCTGTTCGGCGAGGTCGGGCGGCTCGGAACCTATGCGATCGGCCTGCTGCCGGCGATCGGCATGCTGATCTGGTCACCGCTCTGGCTGCGGCACTTCCGCCAGGGCCCGGCCGAATGGTTCTGGAGAAGCCTGGCGCAGCTGCGCCTTCTGCCCTTCCGCAAATAGCGAAAGGCGGGCCCCGCAGCACCCGCCTTTCCCTTCTTGCCGGTATCGAATTGGCACCGGCAGATCAGCTTTCCGCCCGCACGAGCTCCGCTTCCTGGCGGTTGGCCCAATAGGTGCCCTCACGCAGCCAAGCGGCGACCTTGCGGCCGAAGCGGGCGATGGCATGCATGTTGAAGAAATGCATGGCGCCCAGCGCGACCACGGCCAGACCGACCTTGCCGCTCAGGAAACGGATCATCTCGGGCAGGGTCTGCGGTTCCTGCCCGAATTGCAGCGTCAGAAGGATGAAGCCGAGATTGACGAGGTAGAAGCCGACGACGAGCAAGTGGTTGGTGGATGTCGCCAGCACCGTATCGTGGCCGAAACATTCGACCAGGAACACCCGACCATTGCTGGAAAGCGTGCGCGCCACCCATACGGTCAGCGCGATGGAAATGGCGAGATAAAGGAGGTAGGCAGTCGTGACCATCATTTCCTCCTGTTATTTCGGTAAAAACAGAAATAATTGAGCGTATTCGATCGTTGACGGTGCCTCCTTTCTCTCCGGCTATCTGGCTGGGTCAGTCCGGCTTTGCCGGGCGTTTCTTCGGAGCCGCGCTCTTGCCGGGCACGAAGCGGGCGACCTTGCCGCCCAGCTTCATCAGCGCGACGAGGGTCGGCTTTGGAACGCGGCGGATATCGTCATACCAGTTCGATAGTGTGCCGATGAACTGGCTCATCCGGCCGATTCGCTCGCGGATCACGGCCGGCACTTCGGCCTTGCCCTCGAGATCTTTCACAAGGCTTTCGAGTAGGGCGATTGTGGGATCGATCTCGCGCCGCTTGCGCTCGGCCGATATCTTCAGCAGCAGCTCCCAGGGATCGGTTTCGGCCACGAAATGATCGCGCCGGTCGCCGCGGATATGCGTGCGACGAACGATCTCGTAGGATTGCAGCTCCCGCAAAGCGGTCGAGACATTGGAGCGGGCGAGCCCCAGTGCGTCGCAAATCTCTTCGGCATGGAGCGGGCGGTCGGACAGGTAGAGCAGCGCATGCACCAGCCCGACCGAGCGGTTGACGCCCCATTGCGTGCCCATTTCTCCCCAATGGAGGATAAAGGCTTCGGCTTCGGGATAGCGAGTCGGGAGCATTGATCTACCGTTATTTCTGTAATTTCAGAAATACACGACGGCCAGCCTGCGTCAAGCCTCAATCTGCGTCCTGGCCACGTCGCGGCGAATGCGCGTAGTCAGCCCTGCGTCGAGCGGGTTGTTTCGAGATCGCCGGCGAGGTGGCGCCCGGCGAGCAGGTAATGCAGGCCGGCCCATAGATAGAGCGCGGCGGCGAGGGCCATGGCCATGGCCAGCGCATTGCCGTTGTCGAAACCGTATCCCCGCATCAGCCAGTCACTCAGCGCGCCGAGCGCGACCGGCCCGATGCCTTGCCCGATGAGGCCGTAGATCGCGCCGAGCACGGCACTTCCCGTGGCGCGCATGCGCGGGTGGAACAGGTTCTGGAACGTGCCGTAGGTCACGCCGAGATAGGTGAACTGGAACAGCGCCGCCGTCGTCATCAGCACCAGCAGCAGGGCGATATCGTCGCGCGTGATCGCCAGCACATATAGCGGGCCGGCGATCAGCAGGCTGATGCCGGGCAGCAGGGCGTAGGCGGCTGGGCGCTGGCTGCCCAGCCAGTCCGCCAGCCGTCCACCGGCCAGCACCGAGAACGCCGCCGGGAAGCTCGCCAGCAGGCCCGATGCCAGCCCCGCCTGCACCAGCGTGAAGCCGAACTTGCGGACCAGCAGGATCGCCACGAAGCTGTTGAGCGCGAAGCCGATCATCGCGGCGATCGTCGAACCGATCAGCAGATGCCGGGCGCTGCGCAGTTTGAAGATCCGTTCCAGCACCGCGCCGATGGCCGGCACCTCTTTACTCGCGCCCGGATCGTGGCGCCCACGCGGCGGTTCCGCCACGAACAGCCAGACCAGCAAGGCGAGCAGGAAGCCGGGCGAGGCCGCGACCCAGAAGGCCGTGCGCCAGCCATAGGTCTCGCCCAGCCAGGCGCCGCCGGCCGCGCCGATCAGCGCCCCTACGGGAGGAGCGAGCATGATCACCGATATGGCGGTGGCGCGGCGTTGGGGCGGGAAATAGTCGGACACGACCGATTGCGTGGCGGGCAGGCCGACCGCTTCGCCGACGCCGACGCCGATCCGCGCCAGCAGCAGATGAACCCAGTGCCCGGCCACGCCGCACAGCGCGGTGGCGATCGACCACAGCAAGGTCCCGAGCGCGATCAGCGACAGCCGCCGCTTTCGCTCCGCAATCCGGGCGATGAAGATACCCAGCGCGACATTGAGCACCGAAAAGGCGAGCCCTGTCAGCAGGCCGACCTGCGTGTCGCTGAGGCCGAATTCCTGCTGGATCGGCACGGCCAGCACGTTGAGCACGATCCGATCGACAAAGCCGACCGTGCTGATCGCCATCAGCAGCAGCAAGGCCAGCCACGGCGCGTCGCGGCGCGTCGCAAGTTTCGTCATGCGGGTACCTCTCCCAGACCTTTTTGCGGGAGAGCATGCCAAGCCGGGCGCGTCTTGGCGAGCGTTAAGCGTCCAGCGCGTAGGCCGCGCTATCCTCGTCCGGCCAGCTCGCGAGGCGCGGCGTGTGGCGAGCGAGGAACAGCGCCGGCAGCTTCACCAGCATCAGCGTCTTGTGAATCCAGAAATCCGCCCAGCGCTCGCGCCATTGCGCGCGCACGCGGCCATGGGCGGTCAGCCAGCGGTCATAGGGTTGCCAGTGATCGGGCTCGTCCCTCTCCACGACCTGGAAGATCCGCAGCAGCGCCTTGTCCGATCGCACATGCCGGTTGCGCAGCAGGATTTCGACCTGCCGCATCCCGCGCTGCTCGGTCAGCATGATGACCCGGCACAGCTTCTCGAACTCGCGGCCATCGGCGACGATCGCGCGCGTATCGAGATCGTCGATCATGCAGTGGAAGACGCGCTGAATGAAATGGTCGATATGGCCGCAGGTGCGGTCGACCTTCAGCGGCATCGTCCCGCGCAATTCGAACCAGCGGCGAAACATGCGGTAATGCTTGTGCTCGTCGGCGCGGTGCTTTTCGACCTCGGCGATGAAATCGGGTTGGTCCGGGCAGCGTGCGCGCACTGCCTCCAGCACCCGGTCGAGCGAGGTGTAGCCGCGATGCTCGTTATAGATGTAGATTGACGCGAGCACGTCGAGGAACCGGGCGCGAAAGGCGAGATACGGTTGCATCGCGCATATCTCGCACTCGGGCGCGTCTTGCGCAAATCCTATACCAGATAATGCGCAGTGGTCTTCGCCGCCACTTCCTCCGCGGTCACGCCCGGGGCGAGCTCGATCAGCTTGAACGGGCTCTGATGGTCGGGGCGCTGGAACACGGCCAGGTCGGTGATGATCATGTCGACCACGTTCTGCCCGGTCAGCGGCAATGTGCATTCGGGAATGAACTTGGGTTCGTCATGCTTGGAAGCATGGCTCATCACCACGATGATCTTCTTCACCCCGGCGACGAGATCCATAGCGCCGCCCATGCCCTTCACCATCTTGCCGGGGATCATCCAGTTGGCGATATCGCCATTCTCGGAGACTTCCATCGCGCCGAGCACGGTGAGGTCGATATGCCCCCCGCGGATCATCGCGAAGCTGGCCGCGCTGTCGAAATAGGCCGATTGCGGCAGCTCGCTGATGGTCTGCTTGCCGGCATTGATGAGATCGGCGTCGACCTCGTCCGGATAGGGGAAGGGGCCGATGCCGAGCATGCCGTTTTCGCTCTGCAGCGTGACTTCCATGCCATCGGGAATGTGGTTCGCCACCAGCGTCGGGATGCCGATGCCGAGATTGACGTAGAAGCCGTCCTCCAGCTCCTGCGCGGCGCGGGCGGCCATCTCGTCGCGGTCCCAGCCATGTTTCACTGCACTATCGCTCATGCTCACTCGCCTTCATTCGTGGCTTCGCCCGGCGTCCAGCGCGCGGCGGGCGGGAAGACATCGTCCACGCTGCCCCGGATCGAGGCGCCATAGACGGGGTTGGGGATCGCGAACCAGCCATTGCCCCACAGGGCGGCCAGATCGCCGCGCGCGGCCAGTTGCCGCCGGTCGGTCACGCTGCGGCTGCGCTCGTTCAGCAGATCGGCGAAATCGCCGAGATTGTCGCCCGCCAGCGCAATCACGCAATATTTGGCGGCGATCATGGCGCGCCGGCCATCCTTGGCCGAGCCCGTCGAATCGTCCCCCTGCAGGAACAGCGTCTCGCCATGCACGGCATCGCCAAGGCCGTTGGCCTTCAGTGCGGCGACGGTGTTCGTGGCATTGGCGGCATCGCGATTGGTGTTGAACACCACCGTCACGCCGGCGGCACGGATCCGGCGCAGGCCGGTGACGGCGCCGGGAACGGGGGCAGCTTGCGTGACGCCAGTCCGCTCCCAGGCATCCCATGCCTTGGCATCGAAGCCGCCGCCGGTCGCGGCCTGCCAATATTCGTATCCGAGATTGAGCAGCACCGTCTCGTCGACATCGAACACGGCGGCATAGGGCTTCGCGGTGCCGTCATCCGCCTTGCAGGATGCGCGGGCCACGCCGCCCTCCGCGCCGGGCAGGCCCATCGGCACCGACTGGTCCGTGCCTGCGGCCACCTGCACGTCAACATAGTCTGCCAGCATGCGCCAGGCCTGGATCGAGACGGCGGCGGCTTCGCCCGATCCGAACAGCCAGCGCATCGAATCCGGCGCGGCGGCATTGCCGTCCGGCGTTTTCGCGGCGGGCGCTGCGGGAGCGGAGGTGGCGGGCGGGACGGCCTGCGTGGCGCATCCGGCCAGCGCGAGCGCCGCAAAGCAGGCGGGTGCGGTGCGCATCAGGCGGCTTCGCGTTCGCGGGTGGTCACGAATTCGATCTTCTTGTCATAGGGGCTGCCCACCACCATTCGCTGCACATAGACGCCGGGCAGATGGATGCAGTCGGGATCGAGGCTGCCGGTCGGCACCACTTCCTCGACCTCGACGACGCAGACCTTGCCGCAGGTCGCGGCGGGCAGGTTGAAGTTCCGCGCCGTCTTGCGGAACACCAGATTGCCGGTCTCGTCGGCCTTCCACGCCTTGACGATCGAAAGGTCGGCGAAAATGCCGCGTTCGAGGATGTATTCCTCCCCGTCGAAGCTCTTCACTTCCTTGCCTTCGGCCACCTGTGTGCCGACGCCGGTTTTGGTGTAGAAGCCCGGGATGCCCGCACCGCCTGCGCGCATCCGCTCCGCCAGCGTGCCTTGCGGGCAGAATTCCACTTCCAGCTCGCCGGCGAGATATTGCCGTTCGAACTCCTTGTTCTCCCCGACATAGGAGGAGATCATCTTCTTCACCTGCTTGGTGCGCAGCAGCTTGCCGATGCCTTCATTGTCGATCCCGGCATTGTTGCTGGCGAAGGTCAGGTCCTTCACCCCGCTGGCCTGGATCGCCTCCAGCAGCCGCTCGGGAATGCCGCACAGGCCGAAACCGCCGGAAGCGATCAGCAGACCGTCGCGTAGCAATCCGTCGAGCGCGGCGCTGGCATCGGGAAATACTTTCTGCATTCGGCTGGCTCCGTGATTGCGCCCTGTTGCATCGCACATAAGGAATCGGCCGGGTGCTGTCACGCCGGGACTGGCGAGACCAAAGCGGCGATTGTGGAGCCCGATACAGTTGCTGCGATGCAACATTTTGCCTGAGACGGCTGCGCTTCTTTCACGGGAGTCAGCGGCGGATAATCCACAAATAATACTGTTTTTCAGATGGTTACCACCAAGATGACAGCCATATTGCAGTTTTTGCAACCCGAGTTGCGCTTTTCGCACTTGCGAAGAAGCGGCCGTCCAAGCATATCGAACCTGCCTTTCAGGCATCCTCTCCCAAAACTTCCAAGGCCCGGCCGGCAACGGTTGGGCCTTTTTTCTTGCCCTCTTTCCCGGCTGCCGGTGCGCGCGGATTCGCCCGCGCGGCACCTTCATTCGTTTCGATGGTTTGCAATCGGGGGAGGGCGACCCTAGCTCTTTCGCTCAAAGCAAACCGAAGAAAAGGTGAGAGAGCCGATGGCCGATGCCAATGTCGCTGAAGTCGAAGAGGGGACGGTCCGGCTGCAGGTCGCAGCGGCAAGGCAGGAGGAAAGCGGTCGCGGCGTTGCCCGCATGCCCCGCTCGGCCTTCCAGGCGCTTGGCATTACCGAAGGCGATACGGTCGAGATCGAAGGCAAGCGCACGACCGCTGCGGTCGCCCTGCTCGCCGCGACCGAGGATGACGCGCTCGACGTGATCCGGCTCGACGGGCTGCAGCGCGGCAATGCGGAAACCAGCTCGGGCGAGCATGTGGCGATTCGCCGCGCCGAATCGCGAGCGGCCACTCGTGTGGTCTTTGCGCCCGCCCAGCGAGAGATGCGGCTGCAAGGCCCGACCGAGGCGCTGAAGCGCGTCTTCTTCGAGAAGCCGCTGGTGGCGGGCGATCTCGTCGCCACCCATGGCCAGCAGCCGGTGCAGAACGTGCCGCCCGAAGTGCGCCGCATGTTCAACGCCCCGGCCTATGCGCTGACGCAGATCCGCCTGCAGGTGATCTCCACCCAGCCCAAGGGCATCGTCCATATCGACGAGAATACCGAGGTCGAACTGCGCGCCGAATTCGAAGAGCCGCGCGACGGGCGCGGCATCATCAATTACGACGATGTCGGCGGCATGGACGAGACCATCAAGCAATTGCGCGAGATGGTAGAACTGCCGCTGCGCTATCCCGAACTGTTCACCCGGCTGGGCGTCGATCCGCCCAAGGGCGTGTTGCTGCATGGCCCGCCGGGCACCGGCAAGACGCGGCTCGCGCAGGCTGTCGCCAATGAGAGCGACGCTGAATTCTTCACGATCAACGGGCCCGAAATCATGGGCTCCGCCTATGGCGAGAGCGAGAAGCGGCTGCGTGAAGTGTTCGAGGAGGCAGAACGGTCCCAACCGGCGATAGTCTTCATCGACGAAATCGATTCGATCGCGCCCAAGCGGCAGAATGTCAGCGGCGAGGCGGAAAAGCGGCTTGTCGCCCAGTTGCTGACGCTGATGGACGGGCTGCAATCGCGCACCAATCTGGTGGTGATCGCCGCCACCAACCGCCCCGATGCGATCGATGAGGCGCTGCGCCGGCCCGGCCGGTTCGACCGCGAGATCATCATCGGCGTGCCCGACGAGAATGGCCGGCGGGAAATCCTCGCCATCCATACGCGCGGCATGCCGTTGGGCGAGGGTGTGGACCTCAAGGAACTGTCACGTAGCACGCATGGCTTCGTCGGCGCCGACCTCGCCGCGTTGGCGCGCGAGGCGGCGATCGAGGCCGTCAGGCGGATCATGCCCAAGCTCGATCTCGATGCGCGGGAGATTCCCGCCTCGGTGCTTGAGGAGCTCTGCGTCGAGAAGAACGATTTCCGCGAGGCGCTGAAGCGTGTCCAGCCGAGCGCCATGCGCGAGGTGATGGTGCAGGCGCCGACGGTTGGCTGGGCCGATATTGGCGGGCTCGACGAAGCGGAAGAGAAGTTGCGCGAAGGTGTGGAACTGCCGCTGAAAAACCCGCAGGCCTTCGACCGGCTCGGCATCCGTCCGGCCAAGGGCTTCCTGCTCTATGGCCCGCCGGGCACCGGCAAGACCCTGCTCGCCAAGGCCGTCGCCAAGGAAGCTGAAGCGAACTTCATCTCCATGAAGAGCTCGGACCTGCTGTCCAAATGGTATGGCGAAAGCGAGCAGCAGATCAGCCGCATGTTCGCCCGCGCGCGGCAGGTGGCGCCCTGCGTCGTCTTCATCGACGAGATCGACAGCCTTGTCCCTGCGCGCGGCAGCGGCGGCAATGAGCCGCAGGTCACCGCGCGCGTGGTCAACACGATCCTCGCGGAAATGGATGGCATGGAGGAGCTGAACTCGATCGTCGTGATCGGCGCCACCAACCGGCCGACCCTGGTCGATCCGGCGCTGTTGCGGCCGGGCCGGTTCGACGAGCTGGTCTATGTCGGCGCGCCGAACGAGGCGGGACGGCTGCATATCCTCAAGATCCACACGCGCAACATGCCGCTGGCCGAAGGCGTCGATCTTGCCGATCTTGCAGCCAAGACGCCGCGCTATACCGGCGCCGATCTCGGCGATGTCGTCCGCCGTGCGGGCCTGGTGGCGATCCGCCGCGACGGGACCAATACGGAGGCCGTAACCGCGGCGGACTTCGCCGAGGCGCTGGAGGATAGCCGTCCGACCGTGACCGAGCAGATGGAGCAGGAATACGGGAAGATGAAGGGCGAGCTGAAGAAGCGCGCGCTGGAAGTCCGCCCGATCGGCTTCATCCATGAAGGCATGCTCGAATCCACGCGCGAGCAAAAGCACGAGGACTAGGCTGCTCCGCCCCTGAGTACGTACAGAAAGCCCGGCCGCCGTGCCGGGCTTTCTATTTCGTCCCCCCGTTGCCATTGCCGCCCATTTGCGAGAGGGCCTCGCCGGAAACCGGGCCCAGCCCGTTCACTTCCACCGGCCCCACCGGCAGCACGCGGCTGCGGACGATCGCCTCGGGCATGGCCTCGCGCATCCATGCCATCAGCGCTTCTCGGATATCGCAGCGCAGGTCGAACAGGGTGGGCGAATCCTTGGCCGTCATCAGGAAGCGGACTTCGATCGCATCGCGGGTCAGCTCGGTTACCTGCATCCATTTCACGCGCTTGTCCCAGCGCTCGTTCTGCTCGATCAGCTCGTAGAATTTCTCGCGGATCGGATCGAGATTGGTAAGCGGATCGACATAGAGCATCACCGTGCCCATCAGCTGGGAGGTGGTCTTGGTCCAGTTCTGGAAGATCTCGTCGAGGAACTTGGTGGTGGGCACCACCAGCCGCCGCTCGTCCCACACCTTGACCACGACATAGGTGGTGCGGATCTCCTCGATCCAGCCCCATTCGCCGCCGATGATCACCGCATCGCCGATCACCACAGGCTCGGTCAGCGCCATCTGGAAGCCCGCGATCAGCGATTTGAGCGCCGGCTGGGCGGCCGCGCCCACGGCAAGGCCGGCCAGGCCCGCCGATGCCACCAGCGTGACGCCGATCTGGCGGACGCCGGGGATGGCCAGCATCATCAGCCCGATCGTCACGAACACGATGATGAATGTGGCGATGCGTCCGAAGATCGACAGCCTTGTGCGCCGCCTGCGCGCAGCGCGGTTGTCGGCGACCGAGATGTCGTTGCGCAGGATCATCGCTTCAACGAGGGCGTGCAGGATCGCGACCGCCATCCAGCCGATCAGCAGCGGCATCACCAGCCCGCCGATCCGGTCCCACAAGGTGTCGAGCGCGGGAATCGCGTCCGCGGCGACGACCAGGGCCAGCGCCACCAGCGCATAGCGGCTCGGCCGGGCCAGCTTCTTCACCACGATATTGTCAGATTCGCTGTTGCTGGCCCCGGCGATCCGCCGCAGCACCCGGAACACCACCCAGTGGATGACCAGCCCGGCAATGACCGCGACCACGGCTGCGATCAGCCCGATGACCGTGGCGCTCACCCAGTCGGGGAAGCTTTCGAAATAGCTCTCGATCTGTTCAATCATGCGTCGGACCCGTCTGTAGCAGCTTCATGCTGCAACTGCGAATTGGCCCTGACTCAATGGGCGGCGTCCCAGCTCGTTCCATGGCCGATCTCGACAGCCAGCGGCACGTCGAGCTTTACCGAAGGCAGGGCGGCTTCGCCCATCACCCGTTCGATCACGGGCGAAGCGGCTTCCACATCGCCTTCGGGCAGTTCGAATACCAGTTCGTCATGCACCTGCAGCAACATGCGCACTTGCGGCAGGCCGGCCTCGGCCAGCGCCGGCATCATGCGGACCATGGCGCGCTTGATGATATCGGCGCAGGTGCCCTGGATCGGCGCATTGATCGCCGCGCGCTCGCTGCCCTGCCGTTCGGCCTGGTTCTTGGAATCGATGCGCGGGAACCAGGTCTTGCGGCCGAACAGCGTCTGCGAATAGCCACGCTCTCGCACGCCTTCCAGCGTGGCGACGATATAACGCTGGATGCCCGGGAAGCGTTCGAAATAGCGATCGATCATCGCCTGTGCCTCGTCGGCCTCCACGCCCAGCCGCCCGGCGAGGCCCCAGCGCGAAATGCCGTAGAGGATGGCGAAGTTGATCGTCTTGGCGCGGGCGCGCGTGTCGCGGTCTACATGGCCGAACAATTCCTCCGCGGTGCGGGCATGGATGTCCTCGCCGCGAGCAAAGGCTTCCTTTAGCGGCGGCACATCGGCCATGTGGGCGGCGAGGCGCAATTCGATCTGCGAATAGTCGGCCGCGAGCAGGACATTGCCCGTCTCGGGCACGAAGGCGGTGCGGATCTGGCGGCCGATCGCGGTGCGGATCGGGATATTCTGCAGGTTGGGATCGGTGGAACTGAGCCGTCCAGTCTGCGCGCCGACCAGACTGTAAGAGGTATGCACCCGGCCCGTATCGGGGTTGATCGCGGCCTGCAACGCGTCGGTATAGGTGCTCTTGAGCTTGGAGAGCTGGCGCCAGTCGAGCACTTTCTGCGCGATCGGCGCGCCTTCGGCGGAGAGCTTTTCCAGCATCGACTGGTCGGTGGAATATTGCCCGCTCTTGCCCTTACGCCCGCCTTTGTAGCCGAGCTTGTCGAACAGGATATCGCCGAGCTGCTTGGGGCTGCCGACGGTGAATTCCTGCCCGGCCAGTTCGTGGATCTCGCTCTCGATGCGGCCGATCTCGTTGGCGAATTCTTCCGACAGCCGGGCGAGGGCGGCGCGGTCCACCTTGATGCCGCTGCGCTCCATTTCCGCGACCACCGGGATCAGCGGCCGGTCGACCCGCTCGTAAACGCGGGTGCTGTGTTCGATGGCGAGGCGCGGGTGCAGCAAAGCGTGCAGCCGCCAGGTGACGTCGGCATCCTCGGCCGCATATTCGGTGGCGCGCGACAGTGGCACTTCGCCGAAGGGTATCGCCTTCTTGCCGGTGCCGCAGACATCCTTGAAGGCGATCGGTGCGTGGCCGAAATGGCGCTGGCTCAGCTCGTCCATGCCGTGGCCGCCGCCGATCCCGTCCATCGAGCGGCCCGCATCGAGCGCGAAGCTGATGATCATCGTGTCGTCCACCGGCGCTACGGTGACGCCGTGGCGGGCGAGCACGTTGAGGTCGTATTTGATGTTCTGCCCGATCTTCAGCACTGCATCGCTTTCCAGCAGCGGCTTCAGCGCGGCGATGGCCGCGTCGCGCTCGATCTGCTCGGGCCGCTCGGCGAACATGTCGCTGCCGCCATGGCCCAGCGGGATATAGCAGGCATCGTTGGGCCCGAGCGCGAGGCTGATGCCGGTCAGGCTGGCCTGCAGCGCGTCGAGCGAACTGGTTTCGGTATCGAGCGCCAGCTTGCGCGCGGCGAAGGCGCGGGCGATCCAGTGTTCGAGCCGCTCCATCGTCTGCACGCATTCATAGGCCGCATGATCGACCGGCGGCATGTCGGGCATGGCCTGCCGGTTGCCGTCCGGCGAAGCGGGCGCGCCTTCGCGTTCGGGCTTGGCCGGATGCAGATCGGTTTTGCGCGCGGGCGAGCCGGTGCCGCCATCGAGCCGCTTGAGCAGGCTGGTGAAGCCGTGCTCCGAAAGGAAGGCCGCGAGCGGTTCCTTGGGCACCGCGTCGAGCCGGAAATCGTCGAGCGGCATGGGCAGGGCGCAATCGTCCTTCAGCTGCACCAGCACGCGGCTGAGTTCCGCCATCGCGCGGCCTTCGAGCAGCCGTTCCTGCAGCTTCGATTTTTTCATTTCCGGCGCGGCGTCGAGCGCGGCCTGGAGCGTGCCGTGTTCCTGGATCAGCTTTGTCGCGGTCTTCGGCCCGACGCCGAAGATGCCGGGAATATTGTCCACCGAATCGCCCATCAGCGCCAGCACGTCGCCGACCTTCTCCGGGGGCACGCCGAACTTCTCGATCACTTCGGGAATGCCGATGCGCTGGTTCTTCATTGTGTCGAGCATGTCGACCTTGCCCGGCGCGATCCCGTCATCGGGTTCGACTTCCTCGCCCACCAGCTGCATCAAATCCTTGTCGCCGGAAACGATCGTCACGTCCCAGCCGCGCTTGGCGGCGGCGCGGGCGTAAGAGGCGATCAGATCGTCCGCCTCCAGCCCCTCTTCCTCGATGCAGGGCAGGCTGAAAGCGCGGGTGGCATCGCGGATCAGCGGGAATTGCGGCTTGAGGTCCTCGGGCGCTTCGGGCCGGTTGGCCTTGTACTGGTCGTAGATCTCGTTGCGGAAGGACTGGCCCGATGCGTCGAGGATCACGGCAAGGTGAGTCGGCCCGTCGGCCTTGTGCAGGTCGTCGGCCAGCTTCCACAGCATGGTGGTGTAGCCATAGACCGCGCCGACCGGCGTCCCTTGCGGATTGGTCAGCGGCGGAAGCCGATGATAAGCCCGGAAAATATACGACGAACCGTCGACGAGATAGAGATGCTGCTTGTCCGCCATGCGGAACCTGCTAGCAGCGCCGCGCCGCGAGGTCAGCCGCTTTCCGCTTCGGCGTGTGGCTGGTGTGGGGCGATGGGGCGCTTGCCCCGATCTCGCCATAATTCAGCTTGCGCCGCCACAAAGTTGCCATTATTTAACCGACCCGGAACTGACCCCTAGAGGGGTTGGATTTCACACTTGCCCCAAAGGGGCATGTGTCTCCTTCTCGCTGTTTAAGGATAGACAAACATGCGCAAGATCGTTCTCGCCGCCGCCGTTGCCGGCGCTGCTCTTTCGCTGGCTGCTTGCTCGAGCGAAACCACCGACGCCGCTGGCGACGCTGCGGATTCGGCCATGGCCGACACCGAAGCCAATGCCGACGCCGTGGGCGATGCCATGGGCGACGCTGCCACCGAAGCGACCGACGCTGCTGGCGACGCGATGGATGCTGCTGGCGAAGCCGTCGACACCGCGACCGACGAAGCTGCGGACGCGATGGACACGACCGAGGAAGCGCCGGCTCAGTAAGCCGCACTTTCTGGCAAGTTCAGGAAAGGGCGTGGCCGCGAGGCCGCGCCCTTTCTCTTTGTGCGCTGGTGAAGCGAAGATCGGGCGGGCGTCAGGGCCCGCCGGCCGGCCCAAACCTTAGTTGGTGGAGCGGTACTTCGCGCTGGCCCACTGGCGGCTGTCTTCCGCCGTGTAGCCGTCATAGATCGCGCGGGCGATGCTGGCGATCTTGTGTTCGCGATTGAGCCGCGTGCCCTGGCCGGTGACATAGATTGCCACGGCGATCGAACGCCCGTCCGGCGCGGTCAGGATGCCGACATCGCTGGAGGTGTTGTTCAGCGATCCGGTCTTGTGCGCCACGGTCACGTCATCGGGCATCAGCGCGGGAATGCGGCGCGTGCCGGTGCGGCATTGTTCCATCGTGCCGATCAGCAGCGTGCGGCTTTCCGGGCTCAGCCAGCGGCCCTGATAGAGCCCGCTCAGCAGCTGGACCATCGCCTTGGGTGTGGCGCTGTCGCGAATGTCGATCTGCACGGCAGGGTCGATCTCGCCGTCGTCGCGCACCAGCGTGGCGATGTCGCGGGTGAGATTGTAATCCTCGATGCCGGCGCGGCGCGCCCAGTCATTGACCACGGAAGGCCCGCCGACAGCGGCCAGCAGCGCGTCGGTGGCGGAATTGGAGCTGCGCGTCAGCATCAGCGTCAGCAATTCGCGGGCCTGCAGATACTGGCCCTTGCGGACCGGCGCCGCGGCGCTGGAGAAGGGCTTGGAATTGACCGGCAGCAGCAGCGGATATTCGCTGGTCAGGCTCAGCCGGCCCTGGTCCACGCCTTCGAGGAAGGTCGCGGCGATAGCCACCTTGCTGGTGCTCGCCATCGGGAAACGCTGGTCGCCCAGGACGGCGATCTGCTCGCCCGTGGCAAGATCCACGGCGGCGACGCCGATGCGGCCGCCGGAACCGTCGGCCAGCTTGGCGATCTGGCGCTCGAAAGGCGTGTCGTAATTGGGGGTATAATCGCGCGGCTGGCGCAGCTCAGTGCCGAGCGCCGAGTCGAATGCCGCTTCGATAGTGTCGTTGCTCGCCTGCGCCGGGGCGATCGAAGCCAGAGCAAGGCCGAGGCCGGCGGCGAAGCGTGCGAAATTACCGAGTCCCATAAGCTCCCGAAATTACCCCGTCGTGGTTGTTAAATACTTAACCACGGCGGGGCACTCGGCAATGATATACGGGATAAATCGCGATGAATCGACCGCTCAGGACGGTAGGTTGCGCCTGAAACCGGGAACCCTGCGCGAAAAGTGACTCAGGCCGGTTTTCGCAGGCGCAGCGCGAACTGGTCCGTCTTTCCGCGAATCGAAGGGTCGAACACATTCGCATCGCGCGGATCGTCGGGCTGTGCGTAGAGGTCGCTTTCCTCTTCCAGCACGAAGCCGGCGGCGGTCAGCGCGTCGATCGCCGTCTGCTTGTCGATCCGGTGCAGCGCATTGGTGTCGGTCGTCCCGCTGCCGTCCTTCGCGCTGTGATCGACCACCACCAGCGTGCCGCCGGGCTTCAGCGCGTCATACAGCGCCTTTATCGCTGCCGCGCCGGTGCCTTCGGGCTCGTTGTCGGTGTAGAGATCGTGCAGGTTCTGCACGGTGATGATCGTGTCCAGCGGCTCGGGGAAAGGCGGCGCGGCGATCGGCCCGCGCAGCGGGATCACGCGGCCGGGATTGCCTTCCTCGTCGCCATAGGGCGCCACCGCATCGTCCTGCTCGGTGGCATATTCCGGGCGGAAGGCGATGAACTCGTCGGGCTGGAAGGCATAGACCTTGCCATCGTTGCCGACCGACATGGCCAGCAGCCGGGTCACGTAGCCGCCGCCCATGATATAGTCGCCGACCTTCTCGCCCTTGTCGATCTGGGCGAAGGCCAGCAATTCGCCGGGCTTGCGCGCCGCATCGCGCGCGCGATCCGCTTCGGGGCGGGCGATATCGTTGATCGCCTGATTGTAATCCTTGGCGGTATGGGCAGGCGGCGCATCGGCCGAGCTATCGTCCGCACCGGGCGAACAGGCGGCGAGCGCTGTGCCGAGGCACAGCGGCAGAATAATGTGGCGCATTGCAGTTTCCTCTCCCTGTTATTGGCGCCATTCTACCACTGCCGCCCCGTGCGGCAAGCCGTGCACGCCTCAGGCCGAGGCGATGGCCTTTTCGAGCGCCGGGATCGGCTCCCCGGAAAGATCCTTGGGCAGTTCGGCCACGATCCGATCCTGCAATTCCTTGTGATAATGCCGCCGCATTTCTCCCAGCGTCTTGGGATCGGCGATCACGGTCAACTGCTCGATATCGCCGGAAAGCGCCCGTCGGTTGAGCCATTCTGCGGCCGCCGCGCCGTGGGCGAGTTCGTTAAGATCCGTATTGCCGGTTCGCTGCCCGCCTTCGTCCTGATGGCGGACGCCCGCGCTGAAATTGGTTTCCTCGAGTTCGGGTTCCGCCACCACTTCCAGGCTCGGCTCGAAGATCTGTCCGACATTGCGCATCAGCAGGAAGCGCTCGCCATCGACCAGCGCGACATGGGAATTGTGCGGACATTTCATGGATAGTCTCTCCTCTGGGTTTCCGGTCAACCAATGGATGAGACCGCGCGAAGTGCCGAAGCGGCAATAGTTCGGGCGGCAGACAAAGAAAAAGGGCCGAGGGATCGCTCCCCCGGCCCCAATTCCGTGCCATGTGGCGCGGGCTTTAGAAGCCCATGCCGCCCATGCCACCGCCCATGCCGCCCATATCGGGCATGGCCGGGCCGGACTTGTCTTCCGGAATCTCGCTGATCGCCGCTTCGGTGGTGATCAGCAGGCCGGCGACCGAAGCCGCATCCTGCAGCGCGGTGCGCACGACCTTGGTCGGGTCGATCACGCCGGCCGCAACCAGGTTCTCATACACGTCCGTGGCGGCGTTGAAGCCCTGGTTCTCGTCGTCCTCGCGCAGGAGGTTGCCGGAAACCACGGCGCCGTCGAAGCCGGCATTGGTCGCGATCTGGCGCACCGGCGCCATGATCGCCTGGCGAACGATGTCCACACCGCGGGTCTGGTCGTCATTCTCGCCCTTCAGGCCTTCGAGAGCCTTGGTGGCATAGAGCAGCGCGGTACCGCCGCCCGGGACGATGCCTTCTTCCACCGCGGCGCGGGTCGCGTGCAGCGCGTCGTCGACGCGGTCCTTGCGTTCCTTCACCTCGACTTCGGAAGCGCCGCCGACCTTGATCACGGCAACACCGCCGGCCAGCTTGGCCAGGCGTTCCTGCAGCTTCTCGCGGTCGTAATCGCTCGTGGTGGTCTCGATCTGGGCGCGGATCTGCTCGACCCGGGCCTTGATGTCCTCCGCATTGCCGGCGCCGTCGACGATGGTCGTGTTGTCCTTGTCGATGGTGACCTTCTTGGCCTGGCCGAGCATGTTGAGCGAGACGTTCTCGAGCTTGATACCGAGATCTTCGCTGATCATCTCGCCATTGGTCAGGATCGAGATGTCCTGCAGCATGGCCTTGCGGCGATCGCCGAAGCCCGGAGCCTTGACGGCAGCGATCTTCAGGCCGCCGCGCAGCTTGTTGACCACGAGGGTGGCCAGCGCTTCGCCTTCGATGTCCTCGGCGATGATGAGGAGCGGGCGTCCGCTCTGCACCACGGCTTCGAGGATCGGCAGCATGGACTGCAGGTTCGAAAGCTTCTTCTCGTGGATCAGGATGTAGGGATCGTCGAGCTCGACGGTCATCTTCTCCGGATTGGTCACGAAATAGGGGCTGAGATAGCCGCGGTCGAACTGCATGCCTTCAACCACGTCGAGTTCGAATTCGAGACCCTTGGCCTCCTCGACGGTGATGACGCCTTCCTTGCCGACCTTTTCCATGGCTTCGGCGATCTTCTCGCCGACTTCCTTGTCGCCATTGGCGGAGATCACGCCGACTTGGGCGATTTCGGAGGAGCCGGAAACGTCCTTCGAACGGCCCTTCAGGTTCTCGATGACCTTGGCGACGGCGAGATCGATGCCGCGCTTCAGATCCATCGGGTTCATGCCCGCGGCGACCGACTTCATGCCTTCCTGCACGATGGCCTGGGCCAGCACGGTGGCGGTGGTGGTGCCGTCACCCGCAGCGTCATTGGCCTTGGAAGCCACTTCGCGCAGCATCTGCGCGCCCATGTTCTCGAACTTGTCCTTCAGTTCGATTTCCTTGGCGACGGTGACGCCGTCCTTGGTGATGCGGGGAGCGCCGAAGCTCTTGTCGATCACCACATTGCGGCCCTTCGGGCCCAGCGTGACCTTCACGGCATTGGCGAGGGTGTCCACACCCTTGAGGATGCGTTCGCGCGCGTCGCGCGAAAATTTCACGTCCTTGGCAGCCATTGTGTTTCTCCTGTTCGTCATCCCAGCGAAAGCTGGGATCGGGTGGCGCGTCGCGCGCCTTCGAATGTTCTATTGAAGCGGCACGAGATCCTGATTTTCATCAGGATGTCCGTTATCGGCTGTTGCTCAGCCAATAACTCCCATGATGTCGCTTTCCTTCATGATCAGCAGGTCTTCGCCATCGAGCTTGACCTCGGTGCCGGACCACTTGCCGAACAGCACGCGGTCGCCGGCCTTGACGTCCAGCGGGGTGACGGTGCCGTCTTCAGCCTTGGTGCCCGTGCCGACGGCGACGATTTCGCCCTCGCTCGGCTTTTCCTTGGCGCTGTCGGGGATGATGATGCCGCCGGCGGTCTTTTCCTCGGCTTCGATGCGGCGGACCAGAACGCGGTCGTGCAGCGGACGGAATGCCATGTCTATGACCTCTTCCATTATGAGTGGTTATCACTGTTGGCACTCTCGGGGTGAGAGTGCCAGCGGCGCGCATATGGTTGGGCGGCGGATGACCGTCAACACCCGCCGGGCACTATTTTTTGCCGCTTCGCCGGAATGGTCCGGCCGATCGACGAGGCGCGTCAGGCCGGCGCTTGCGCGACCAGGCCGAGCCGCCCGCGCCAATGCCAGCGCAGCAGCAGCAGCGCGGCGGCGAAGGTAAGGCCGGTAGCCAGCCCGATCCACACGCCCACGCCTTCGAGCGGGGTGTAGAGGCCGAGTCCGGCGGCCAGACCGAAGCCGGGCACCCAATAGGAGAAAATCGCGATCCACATCGGGATGCGCGTATCCTGCAGCCCGCGCAGTGCGCCGGCGGCCACCACCTGTATGCCGTCGGTGAGCTGGAAGGCCGATGCGACTGTAAGATAGCTGATGGCGAGAGCGCCCAGCGCGGCATTGGTCCCGCTATGCGGATCGATATAGATGCGCAGCAGCAATTCGGGCGCGAGGATCATCAGCAGCGCCGTCAGCATCATGAAGCCCGTGCCGAGCACGACCGCCGCCCAGCCGGCGCGGGTGACGCCCAGCGCATCGCGCGCGCCATGGAAATAGCCGACCCGGATCGTCGCCGCCTGGCTGACGCCGAAGGGCACCTGGAAAGCGAGCGCGGCGATCTGCAGCGCCACAGTATGCGCGGCCAGCTCGGCCGCGCCGATCAGGCCCATCAGGAAGGCGGCGGTGCCGAAGATCCCGGCCTCGGCCGTCACCGTCAGCGCGATCGGCGTGCCGATCCGCAGCAGCGCGGCGAAGCGCGGCCAGTCGGGCCGCCAGAAATAGCCAAAGACGTGATAGCGATGCAGCCCGGGCACGAGCCGGATCGCCAGCACATAAGCGGATAGCGTCACCAGCGAGGTGACCACGGTGGCCCAGGCCGCCCCTTGCAGGCCCAGCGCCGGGGCGCCGAAATTGCCGAAGATGAAGGTGTAGTTGCCGAGCGCGTTCACGCCGATCCCGGCGGCGGTGATCAGCGTCGCCAGCACCGGCCGGCCGAGCGTGGAGACGAAGCTGCGCAGCACGCCGGCGGCGACCATCGGCACCATCGCCCATAGCAGCACCTGCATATATTCGCCCGCCAGCGCGGCGATGCGCGGCAGCTGTCCGGTGAGGAGCATGAAGGGTTCGGCGAGGGCGCATAGCACCATCGCCGCCGCGCCGCTCATCACCGAAAGCCACAGCGCCATGCGCACCGATCGGCGGACCGGGCGCAGTGCCGGGGCCCGCGCGCCGAGGTCTGCGGCGGCCAGCGGGGCGACCGCGCCGGTGAGGCCGGTCAGCGCCCAGGACAGCAGGCCGAATATGGCGACGCCCAGCGCCGATGCCGCCAGTTCGTCCTCGCCGAGCCGGGCGATGAACATCACGTCGATCGCATAGGTCAGCATCTGCAGCAGGTTGGCAGCCGCCAGCGGCGCCGAAAGACGCAAGGTGGCGGCGAATTCGCCGCGCCAGCTGGAAGGGTTCGTTGCGAGAGACATGCGGCCGGCGCAGATAGAGCCGGAGCATTGCAGCTAGAAGGCCCTGTTCCCCCGCGGCACGCGATTGCGGCGAAGTGCGGCCTTGCGGCCACAAATGCTTCCACTGCCGCGATTCCGGCTATAGAGGGCGCTCCGCTCTGTTTGACCGGGAAAGGTTCTCATGAAGTTCGATCGCAAGACACTCGCCTCGCCGACCCTGGTTCTGGCCCTCGCTTTCGCCCTGTCCGCATGCGGCGGCGGCGCCGAAGAGGCCGATGATCCGGTGGCCGGCGATACGCCCATGGCCGCGGAGACCGAGGCCGCGCCGGCCGACATGGCGAGCGAGGAGGCCAGCGCCGAGCCGACTGCCGCTGCCACGCCGAGCGAGGAACCGAGCGAAACGCCGTCCCCGACGCCCACTCCCACAGCCAGCAAGGCTGCCACGCCGACACCGGCTGCGGCGGCCGCCCCGGCCGATCCGCCGCAGGCCTTCGTCCAGTGCAGCGTGTGCCACTCCACCAAGCCGGACGACAACGGCATCGGCCCGAGCCTGGCCGGCATCTACGGCACCAAGGCTGCGGAAGTGCCCGGCTTCAAGTTCAGCCCGGCGATGAAGGAATCGGGCCTGACCTGGGACGAGGCGACGCTCGACACCTATCTGAAGGACCCGCGCAAGGTGGTGCCCGGAACGATCATGGGCTTCGGCGGCGTGAAGGACGATGCCAAACGCAAGGCGATCATCGACTATCTGAAGACGCTGTAGGATAAGAGGCCGGGCCGCGAGGTTCGGCCTTCTTCTTTTCCGGCAAACGAAAAGGGCGGCGCCTCGCGGCACCGCCCTTCCTTTGCGACCCGAAAGGGAAGCTTACTTGAGCTCGACGGTGCCGCCAGCGGCTTCGATCTTGCCCTTGATCTCTTCGGCTTCGGCCTTGTTCACGCCTTCCTTGACGGCCTTGGGCGCGCCTTCGACGAGAGCCTTGGCTTCGGTCAGGCCCAGGCCGGTGATGGCGCGGACTTCCTTGATGACCTGGATCTTCTTGCCGCCGTCACCCGTCAGGATGACGTCGAACTCGTCCTTTTCCTCAGCCGGAGCAGCGGCGTCGCCGCCACCGGCCGGGCCGGCAACCGCAACGGCGGCAGCGGCGGAAACGCCCCACTCTTCCTCGAGAGCCTTGGCGAGTTCGGCAGCTTCCATGACGGTGAGCTGCGACAGTTCTTCAACAAGCTTGGCGATATCAGCCATGATGTTTCACTCCGTTCAAATGATGGACCCGGGCAAACGCGCTCCGGGGAATTCGAGAATTGGAAAAACCGCTTACGCCGCTTCCTTGGCGCCATAGGCACCGAAGACGCGCGCGAGCTTGGACGCGGGCTCGTTGACGACCCGGGCGATCTTGGTCGCCGGGGCGTTGATGAGACCCACGATCGTGCCACGCAGCTCGTCGAGGCTCGGCATCGAGGCGAGTGCCTTGACCCCTGCTTCGTCGAGCACCGTGCTGCCCATGGAACCGCCGACGATTTCGAGCTTGTCGTTCGTCTTGGCGAAGTCCACCGCAGCCTTGGCGGCTGCAACCGGATCGGCCGAATAGGCCAGAGCGGTCGGGCCGTTGAGGAGATCCTCGAGCCCGGTGTAATCCGTGTCCTTCAGGGCGAGCTTGGCGAGGCGGTTTTTCGCAACCTTGTAGGACGCACCGGCATCACGCATCTTCGTGCGAAGATCGGTGGACTGGGCCACCGTCAGGCCGAGATTGCGGGTGATGACCACCACGCCGCTCTCGCTGAAGACTGCGCTGAGCTGGGCGACCGAATCGGCTTTCTGCGAACGATCCATGCCTTACTCCTTCACTGTCCGCCGCATGGATAACCATGCGATGGCACTATGGCCGCGATGCCCCGAAAGACGCCGCGACCGGCTCACATTGACCCATGCCGATCACCGACACGGGCAAGGTCCGTTGATGGGGAAGGAGATGCACGCCTGAACGTGCGAATGCGGCGCCGCGAGGCACCGCCTGGAAACTCGTTTCCCCGTCTAGGCTGGAAATTAAGAAGGCCAGATTGCCTTCACCAACTGTCTCGGACGGATGACTGCCCTCCGAAATCGGAAAGCAATCGGGCGCGCCATTGGCCGGGGCCCGGGTAAAAGTCAAGTTCTCACTCAAAAATGGCGGCCAGACCGGGTTGGGAATCGACCCTCATGCCGGCGCGATGCGCGATGACGAATATCGCGGTGCCGAAAGCGGTATTGTAGGCGAGGCCCATCACGGCGTTCTTGATCGTCATCAGCGCAATCATCAGCGGCAGCATTGATCCCGCTGCATCGTTCAGCGCATTGATGGCGTTGGCCAACAAGTGATCTGCGATTGCAATTATCGCCTGGATGACGAGCAGGAATGCACCCGACCAGAGCAGGTGCGGAGTCATGATCCGTGCGGAACGCAGCGGTCCGATCACTGTCGCTCCAGATGGAGCGGTGACGATCCACAGGGCCAGCGCGGCCAAGAGGATAAGTCCCGGAATGAGCGCCAATGCGAGAACCGCTTGGGCTCCTTGCATGAGCAGGACTCCGGCGCTGAAGCCGAACAGCCACATGAAAAGAGCGAACGGCGCGAATGTCTTGGCAGAAGCCCGGTTTATGCGGATTGCCTCCGCCAGATTGTGTTTCAGGGCCTGGAAACGGATCACCCAATAGATGGTAAGGACATTGGCTGCCGAGGATGCGGCCTGAAAGGCGATAAGGCGTTCCTGCACCGCCGCGCCGGGCGTCACCAAATCCGAAAGGCCCAGAATGAAGCTGGGCACGGAAAGTAAAAGTGCCAGGAGCCAAGCCTTTTCGACGAAGGCCAAGCTTTCCTCGAATACAAAAGCAACGCCTCTGCCAAATCGCACTTTTGCCTGCTCCTCACGCGGATTTGTTCATATCCCAGCACATCGCCTGGCCCGCAATCGTGGAACACTTGGAACACAGTCCTTGGGTAGGAAATACCGTCCTTTCCGGATGGCATTTGGGACCAGGGTGACGCCGGGGAAAGCGGTCGGATGCTAGCCGTGGCCGGCCGGCGTAGGGAAGCGGGGCAAGGAGCGCGGACGATGGCGCCCGCGCTCCCGCAACTCAGATTTGCGCGAGCCCGCCATCGGTGAAGATCTCGCTCCCGGTCATGAAGCTGCTGTCAGCCGAGGCGAGGAATGCCGCGGCCGCGGCCACTTCCGCCGGATCGCCCAGCCGGCCGACCGGCGTGCTCGCGCCCAAGGCCTCGAAGGCTTCGGCGCCGACCACCTCCAGCGCCAGGTCGGTCCGCGTCGGCCCCGGCGAGAGGACGTTGACGCGAATGCCGGTGCCGCGCAGGTCCTGCGCCCAGCTGCGCGCGAAATTGCGGACCGCGGCCTTGGTGGCGCTGTAGACGCTGAAGCCCGGCGTTCCCATTTCGCCGGTGGTCGATCCGGTAAGGACGATCGAGCCGCCTTCGCCCATCAGGGGCAGGCCCTTCTGCACCGTAGCCAGCAATCCCTTGACGTTGACATCGAAGGTCCGGTCGTAATCCTCGGGCGTGATCTCGCCGAGTGGCGCAATGGATCCTGTCCCCGCATTGGCGAAAAGGATGTCGAGGCTGCCGCGCTCGGCTTTCACCGTCTCGAACAAGCGGTCGAGATCGGCCGGTTCGGTGACCGATCCGGCAACCGCACGGGCATTGTCGCCAAGCTGGCCGAGGGCTGCGTCCAGCGCCTCCTGGCGCCGGCCGAAGATATAGACGAAGGCGCCTTCGTCGATGAAGCGCTGCGCGGTGGCCAGCCCGATGCCGCTGCCGCCACCGGTCACCACCGCCGTCTTGCCTGATAGTCTGTTCATGTCGTGCTCCTTGCTTGAGGTTGCACGTAGCTGGCTTTGCACCTACCTGTGGACAAGTATGCACCTTTTGGTAAGTACCCAAATCATGTCCGAAACAGCTCCTCCGGTCCCCGGATTCACTTGCGGCCTCGATGCCACCCTTCGCCTGATCACCGGGAAGTGGAAGCCGTTGATCATCTATTTCCTGCGCCTCGAGGGCCCGATCCGTTACGGCGAACTGAAGCGCGCCGTGCGTGACGTGAGCGACAAGGTGCTGATCCAGCAATTGAAGGAACTGGAGGCCGACGATCTCATCAAGCGGACCGATTACAAGGAAGTCCCGCCCCGGGTGGATTACGCGCTGACGCCGCTCGGCCTGAGCCTTTCGCAAGCGCTCGAGCCGCTATGCAGCTGGGGCAGCGAGAACATGGCCGAGGTTTCGCGCATCTTCGCCGAGCGCGGCGCCGCGCGGAAGGGCAAGGCGGCCTAGGGAGCGGCTAACCGCCTATTGTCTCCACCCCGGCCATCTGCAACTCTCGCTCGACTGGCCCAGGGGAACGAATGACAGCGAGCAATGCCGGGCGCGGTTGGTGGCGCCATCTTTATGTGCAGGTTCTGATCGGCATCCTGCTCGGGGCGCTGCTCGGCTGGGCCTCGCCCGAATGGGGCAGCGCCATGAAGCCGGTGGCCGATGGCTTCATTCGCGCGATCAAGATGATCATCGCGCCCGTGATCTTCCTCACCCTGGTGAGCGGCATCGCTCATATGAGCGCGCTTGGCGAGCTGGGCCGCGTCGCGCTGCGCGCTTTCGGCTATTTCATCGCGGTCTCCACGCTGGCGCTCATCGTCGGCCTGATCGTCGCCAACACCGTCCAGCCGGGTGCCGGGCTGAATATCGATCCTGCCACGCTCGATGGCGGCGCGGTGGCCGATTATGTCGGCAAGGCGGAGCATGCCTCGCTCACCGATTTCGTGCTGCACATCATCCCGACGACGCCGCTTTCCGCCCTCACCGAAGGCTCGATCCTGCAGGTGCTGTTCGTCGCGGTGCTGACCGGCATCGCCATAGCGCTGGTGGGCGAGCCGGCCGAGCCGGTCGTCGACCTGCTCGACCGGCTCGGCATCATCGTCTTCCGGCTGGTCGCGATCATCATGAAGGCGGCGCCGCTGGGCGCCGCTGCGGCCATCGCGTTCACGGTCGGCCATTACGGCCTTGGCGTGCTCGCCAACCTGGTGGAGCTGGTGGCCACGGTCTATGCGACCTCGATCCTGTTCGTGCTGGTTGTGCTGGGTGCCATCGCCCGGCTGGCCGGCTTCTCGATCCTGAAGCTCATCGCCTATCTCAAGAGCGAATTGCTGCTGGTGCTCGGCACCTCATCCTCCGAAGCGGCGCTACCGCCGCTTATCGGCCGGCTGGAAGCGGCGGGGTGCGAGCCGGGCGTGGTCGGCCTTGTCGTGCCACTGGGCTACAGCTTCAATCTCGATGGGACCAATATCTACCTCACGCTTGCTGCGCTGTTCATCGCGCAGGCGACCGGCGTGGATCTGAGCCTGGGGCAGCAGCTTGCCCTGCTCGGCGTGGCGATCATTTCCAGCAAGGGCGCGGCCGGCGTTACCGGCGCGGGCTTCATCACGCTCGCCGCCACGCTGGCCGTGGTACCGGACGTGCCGGTCGCCGGCATGGCGCTGATCCTGGGCGTCGATCGCTTCATGAGCGAATGCCGTGCCCTGATCAATTTCGTCGGCAATGCGGTCGCGACCATCGTCATCGCCCGCTGGGAAGGCGCGCTCGACCGCGATCTGCTGCAGAGCGCTCTCAATGGCGAGACCGAGGCGGAAGACTGAAGAGGCGGGGAAGCGCCTTTTCAAAGCGAAGCAATCCGGGGCGGCATGGCCCCGGATTGCCTGTTCGAGATATTCCTCGCGAGGGTGAGGAGGGTTATTCCCCCTCATATCCCAGTACGTCGCCCGGCTGGCAGTCCAGTTCGCGGCAGATCGCTTCCAGCGTGGAGAAGCGGATCGCCTTGGCCTTGCCGGTCTTGAGGATCGACAGATTGGCGAGGGTGAGGCCGACGCGGTCGGCCAGTTCGGTGAGGGTCATTCGCCGCTCGTGGAGCAGGTCGTCCAGTTTGACAGTGATCGGCATCAGACTTCCTCCTCCCTGTGTTCGCGGGTTGCGGTGATCTTGATGAGCAGGCCGGTGAGGGCGAACAGCATCAGGGCGATTGCGATGATCGGCATCAGGCGTTCTCCTCTCGGTTCTCGCGCGTCGCGGCGAAGCGGACGAACAGGCTGGCGAAGGCGAACAGCATCAGCGTGATTGCAATGATTGGCATCAGACCGTCCCCTCCAGATCTTCGCGCATGGCCGCGCCCTCGCGGAACACGCGGGCGAGGATGAACAGCACGATGGCCAGGGCCACGCCGGTCAGGGAAACGCCCGAATCGATGTCGATATTGGCCTCCGGGAAATACTGGCCGAGGATCGAGGCGAGGGCCGTCAGCGGGATCTGCGCCACTTGCAGGCCGGCCGCGATCCAGCCCATCCGGGCCAGCCGGTCGGCATTCACCGGCACGAAGGGATCGCCTTCGCCGACCGTGTCGATCATCCGGCCGAGCAGGTGGACGAACCAGAAGGCGGCGGCCAGCATGGCCAGGCCCAGCAGCATGGTGACCACGACCAGCGAGAGTCCGGCCCCGAGGCTGAAGCCCGCGGCCAGCGCTTCCGCGACGTGGCTCTGGCTGAAAATCACGACCGGGATGGCGACGGTCACCCCCAGCGCGGCAATGCCCAGCACCACCTTCAGGAAGATGACGAGTATCTTCGCCGCGATCAGCAGCTTGTCTCTTTTCATTCGGCTCATTCTGTTGCTCCTCTCCGCAGCGGCGGGTCAGGCCAGCACGGGCGCGGCAAGAACCGCCGCATGGGCGGCGGGGACATTGACGACCGGCACCAGCGTGGCGACGGCGATCAGGACCGCGGCAATCGCGACGGCGGTGTTTTGCAGGAATTGGGCCATTTGTCGTTCTCCGATATGTTCAATATCGATATTCAATAAAGCGAGTCGGATTTATTGTCAATCGATAATATCGAAAAACGATATATCGCTTATCGTTTTGCGGGAATGGCGGAAATCCGCCCTTGCGCGGCCCCGCCGGCCGGCCCGGAGCTCTTGACCCGCCCCGGTGCGAATCCTATATGCCGCTCAGCCGGAGAGCTTCGAGCAAGGCGCGCCTGACGCGGGGGTGTGCCAAGGGATGGAAGCCCGGTAATCCGTGAGACGTAATCGTAGCTGCAGCCGGGCGGCCCTTCAGGGCGCGCCTCGTCCTGCGGCTTTCGCGCGTTTCACGCCCCCTCCCGCCCGAGATTTTTCCGCCGGCCCGTTCCGTGGCCGGCCCAATGGCAAGAGGCACACCTCTCTTATGGCGACCAAGGCGAAGGCTCCGGCCCCCACCGGCTCCAAGAAGAAGCGCATCCGCAAGATTTTCGGCGACATCCACGAAGTGGTGCAGATGCCGAACCTGATCGAGGTGCAGCGCGAGAGCTACGAACAGTTCCTGCGCTCCGATCCTTCGATCGGTTACGTTTCCGGCCTTGAGAAGACCCTGCGTTCGGTCTTCCCGATCCGCGATTTCGCCGGCACGGCCGAGCTGGACTTCGTCCATTACGAGCTCGAGGATCCGAAATACGACACCACCGAATGCCGCCAGCGCGGCATCACCTATGCGGCGCCGATGAAGGTGACGCTGCGGCTGATCGTGTTCGAGGTGGACCAGGAAACCGAAACCCGCTCCGTGCTCGATATCAAGGAGCAGGACGTTTACATGGGCGACATGCCGCTCATGACCGGGAACGGCACCTTCATCATCAACGGCACCGAGCGCGTGATCGTCTCGCAGATGCACCGTTCGCCGGGCGTGCTGTTCGACCATGACCGGGGCAAAACTCACTCCAGCGGCAAGTTCCTCTTCGCCGCGCGCGTGATCCCCTATCGCGGTTCGTGGCTGGACTTCGAATTCGACGCCAAGGACATCGTCAATGTCCGCATCGACCGCAAGCGCAAGCTGCCGGTCACCGCGCTGCTCTATGCGCTGGGCCTCGACAGCGAGGATATCCTCGACGTCTTCTACAACAAGGTCACCTGGAAGCGCGGCAAGGACGGCTGGGAAATTCCCTTCGTCGCCGAAGCATGGCGCGGCCAGAAGCCGGCCTTCCCGCTGGTGGACGCCAAGACCGGCGAGGAAGTGTTCCCCGCCGGCCAGAAGGTCAGCCCGCGCGCGGCCAACAAGGCGGCCAAGGACGGCCTCGAAACGCTGCTGATCCCGACCGAGGAAATCTTCGGCCATTATTCGGCGCGCGACCTGATCGACGAGAGCACCGGCCGCATCTATATCGAGGCGGGCGACGAAGTTTCGCCCGAAAATCTCGACAAGCTGGATGCCGCCGGCATCGACCAGCTCGACCTGCTCGATATCGACCATGTCACCACCGGCCCGTGGATCCGCAACACGATGCAGGCCGACAAGGCCGAGAATCGCGACGAGGGCCTGGAAGCGATCTACAAGGTCATGCGTCCGGGCGAACCGCCGACCAAGGAAACCGCCGAAGCCCTGTTCGAAGGCCTGTTCTTCGACGGCGAGCGCTATGACCTGTCGGCCGTCGGCCGCGTGAAACTCAACATGCGACTCGGCCTCGATGCCGAGGACACCGTCACCACGCTGCGCAAGGAAGACATCCTCGCCGTGGTCAAGGAACTGGTCGACCTCAAGGACGGCAAGGGCGAAGTCGACGACATCGACAATCTCGGCAACCGCCGCGTGCGTTCGGTGGGCGAGCTGCTGGAAAACCAGTACCGCGTCGGTCTGCTGCGCATGGAACGCGCGGTGAAGGAACGCATGAGCTCGGTCGACGTGTCGACCGTGATGCCGAACGACCTGATCAACGCCAAGCCTGCCGTGGCCGCGGTGCGCGAGTTCTTCGGTTCTTCGCAGCTCTCGCAGTTCATGGACCAGACCAACCCGCTCAGCGAAGTCACCCACAAGCGCCGCGTTTCGGCGCTTGGCCCGGGCGGCCTCACGCGTGAGCGCGCCGGCTTCGAAGTCCGCGACGTTCACCCGACGCATTATGGCCGCATCTGCCCGATCGAGACGCCGGAAGGCCCGAATATCGGCCTGATCAACTCGCTCTCCACCTTCGCGCGGGTCAACAAATACGGCTTTATCGAAACGCCCTATCGCACGATCACCGATCACAAGGTGTCGGGCGAGGTGAAGTATCTCTCCGCCATGGAGGAGCAGAAGCACACCGTGGCGCAGGCTTCGGCCGAGCTGAACCCGGATGGCAGCTTCGTGGAAGAGCTCGTCTCGGCCCGCCAGAACGGCGAGTTCGTGATGAGCCCGTCGGACCAGGTCACGCTGATGGACGTTTCGCCCAAGCAGCTCGTCTCGGTCGCCGCGTCGCTGATCCCGTTCCTGGAAAACGATGACGCCAACCGCGCGCTGATGGGCTCGAACATGCAGCGCCAGGCGGTGCCGCTGGTCAAGGCCGAGGCGCCCTTCGTCGGCACCGGCATGGAAGAGACCGTGGCGCGCGATTCCGGCGCCGCGATCGCCGCCGTGCGCGGCGGCGTGGTTGACCAGGTGGACGCCACCCGCATCGTCATCCGCGCCTCGGGCGAAGTCGATGCCGGCAATCCCGGCGTGGACATCTACAATCTGCAGAAGTTCCAGCGCTCCAACCAGAACACCTGCATCAACCAGCGCCCGCTGGTGAAGGTGGGCGACACGATCGAGGCCGGCGACACGATTGCCGACGGTCCCTCGACCGATCTGGGCGAGCTGGCGCTGGGCAAGAACAGCCTCGTCGCCTTCATGCCCTGGAATGGCTACAACTATGAGGACTCGATCCTGATCTCCGAGCGGATCGTGAAGGACGACGTCTTTACCTCGATCCATATCGAGGAATTCGAGGTCATGGCCCGCGACACCAAGCTGGGGCCGGAAGACATCACCCGCGACATCCCGAATGTCGGCGAGGAAGCGCTGCGCAACCTCGACGAGGCGGGCATCGTCTATATCGGCGCGGAAGTGCATCCGGGCGATATCCTGGTCGGCAAGATCACGCCGAAGGGCGAAAGCCCGATGACGCCGGAGGAAAAGCTCCTCCGCGCCATCTTCGGCGAGAAGGCCAGCGATGTGCGCGACACTTCGCTCCGCCTGCCGCCGGGCGTGGCCGGCACGATTGTAGAAGTGCGCGTGTTCAACCGCCACGGCATCGAGATCGACGACCGTACCCGCGCGATCCAGAACGAGGAAATCGAACGCCTCAAGAAGGATAGCGAGGATGAGCGCGCGATCCTCAACCGGGCGACCTATAACCGCCTGCGCGAGATGCTCGGCGGCCAGACCGCTTCCGCCGCCCCCAAGGGCGTCAAGAAGGGCACGGTCATCACCGACGAGCTGCTGGACGAGGTCGAGCGGCACGAATGGTTCAAGTTCGCCGTCGCGGACGACAACATGCAGGCCCAGCTGGAAGCGGTGAAGGGCCAGTATGACGAGGCCGTGAAGCGCATCAAGGACAAGTTCGAGGACCGCAAGGAGAAGCTCGAACGCGGTGACGAACTCGCCCCGGGCGTGCTCAAGATGGTCAAGGTCTTCGTCGCGGTGAAGCGCAAGCTGCAGCCGGGCGACAAGATGGCCGGCCGTCACGGCAATAAGGGTGTGATCAGCCGCATCCTGCCGGCGGAAGACATGCCGTTCCTCGAGGACGGCACGCCGGTCGATCTCGTTCTCAACCCGCTGGGCGTGCCTTCGCGCATGAATGTCGGGCAGATCTTCGAGACTCACCTGGGCATGGCCGCGCGCGGCCTTGGCCAGCAGATCACCCAGGCGCTCGAGGAATGGCGCGAAGCCAATCCCGACCCTGAAGCGGCCGCACCGCCGTCCGCCGTGGTCGAGAAGCTCAAGGACGTCTATGGCGAGCAGTATCACGAGGACATCGAAAGCCGCACGACCGCGGAAGTGGTCGAACTGGCGCAGAACCTGAAGAACGGCGTGCCGATGGGCACTCCGGTGTTCGACGGCGCGCGCGAGGCGGACGTTTCGCAGATGCTGACCAAGGCCGGTTTCAACACCAGCGGCCAGGTCACGCTGCTCGACGGCCGTACCGGCGAGGCCTTCGACCGCAAGGTCACCGTGGGCTACATCTACATGCTCAAGCTGCACCACCTGGTGGACGACAAGATCCACGCCCGTTCGATCGGCCCCTACTCGCTCGTCACCCAGCAGCCGCTGGGCGGCAAGGCGCAGTTCGGCGGCCAGCGCTTCGGCGAAATGGAGGTCTGGGCGCTGCAGGCTTACGGCGCGGCTTACACGCTGCAGGAAATGCTGACGGTGAAGTCCGACGACGTGGTCGGCCGCACCAAGGTCTACGAAGCGATCGTCAAGGGCGACGACACCTTCGAGGCCGGCATTCCCGAGAGCTTCAACGTGCTCGTCAAGGAAATGCGCTCGCTGGGCCTCAATGTCGAACTCTCCTCGCTCACCGATGACGAGGACGAAGACGGCGACGGCATGCAGATCGCGGCTGAATGACAGGGAGCGGGCGGCCACCGAGAATGATCGGCCGGTCGCCCACCCCCACCGCCCCCTGTTTTCCCCTCAAGGGATGTGAAAAATGAACGAACTGACCAAATTCACCAACCAGCTCGCCAAGCCGGAAACCTTTGACCAGATTCAGATCGGCATCGCTTCGCCTGAGCGCATCCGTTCGTGGTCCTTCGGCGAGATCAAGAAGCCCGAGACGATCAACTACCGCACGTTCAAGCCCGAGCGTGACGGGTTGTTCTGCGCGCGCATCTTCGGCCCGGTGAAGGATTACGAGTGCCTGTGCGGCAAGTACAAGCGCATGAAGTACAAGGGCGTCGTCTGCGAGAAGTGCGGCGTCGAAGTCACCGTGACCAAGGTCCGCCGTGAGCGCATGGGCCATATCGAACTGGCCGCGCCGGTCGCGCATATCTGGTTCCTCAAGAGCCTGCCCTCGCGCATCGGCCTGCTGCTCGACATGCAGCTTAAGCAGCTCGAGCGCGTGCTGTACTTCGAAAGCTACATCGTCACCGAGCCCGGCCTGACCCCGCTCGAGAAGTTCCAGCTCCTCACCGAGGATGAGCTGCTCGAAGCGCAGGACGAATATGGCGAGGACGCCTTCACCGCCGGCATCGGCGCCGAGGCGGTCAAGATCATGCTCATGGATCTCGATCTGGAGCAGGAACGCGACGACCTGATGGAAGAGCTGGCGACCACCAAGTCCACGCTCAAGCCCAAGAAGATCATCAAGCGCCTGAAGGTCGTGGAAAGCTTCATCGATTCCGGCAACCGCCCGGAATGGATGATCCTCGAAGTCGTGCCGGTCATTCCGCCCGAGCTGCGCCCGCTGGTGCCGCTGGATGGCGGCCGTTTCGCGACGTCCGATCTCAACGATCTCTATCGCCGCGTGATCAACCGCAACAACCGCCTCAAGCGCCTGATGGAGCTGCGCGCGCCGGACATCATCGTCCGCAACGAAAAGCGCATGCTGCAGGAAGCCGTTGACGCGCTGTTCGACAATGGTCGCCGCGGCCGCGTCATCACCGGTGCCAACAAGCGTCCGCTGAAGTCGCTCAGCGACATGCTCAAGGGCAAGCAGGGCCGCTTCCGCCAGAACCTGCTCGGCAAGCGCGTCGACTATTCGGGCCGTTCGGTCATCGTGACCGGGCCGGAGCTCAAGCTGCACCAGTGCGGCCTGCCGAAGAAGATGGCGCTCGAGCTGTTCAAGCCGTTCATCTACGCCCGCCTCGACGCCAAGGGTCTTTCCATGACCCTCAAGCAGGCCAAGAAGTGGGTCGAGAAGGAGCGCAAGGAAGTCTGGGATATCCTGGACGAGGTGATCCGCGAGCATCCGGTGCTGCTGAACCGCGCGCCGACGCTCCACCGTCTCGGCATCCAGGCCTTCGAGCCCGTGCTGATCGAGGGCAAGGCGATCCAGCTTCACCCGCTGGTCTGCTCGGCCTTCAATGCCGACTTCGACGGCGACCAGATGGCCGTCCACGTCCCGCTGAGCCTCGAGGCGCAGCTGGAAGCGCGCGTGCTGATGATGTCGACCAACAACATTCTCAGCCCCGCCAACGGCAAGCCGATCATCGTGCCTTCGCAGGACATGGTGCTGGGCATCTATTATCTCTCGATGGATCGCGAAGGCGAGCCGGGCGAGAAGATGGTGCTGTCCGACATCGCCGAGGTTCACCAGGCGCTGCATGTCGGCGCGGTTACGCTGCACTCCAAGATCACCAGCCGCGTCCCGCAGGTGGACGAGAATGGCAAGGAGTACATGAAGCGCGTGGACACCACGCCGGGCCGCATGCTGATCGGTGAGTGCCTGCCGAAGAACCACAAGGTTCCTTACGAGGTGATCAACCGCCTTCTGACCAAGAAGGATATCGGCGACGTCATCGACGAGGTCTATCGCCACACCGGCCAGAAGGACACCGTGCTGTTCGCCGACGCGATCATGGCGCTGGGCTTCCGCCACGCCTGCCGCGCGGGCATTTCCTTCGGCAAGGACGACATGATCATCCCGGACACCAAGGACGGGCTGATCGATGAGACCAAGGCGCTGGTTGCCGATTACGAGCAGCAGTACCAGGACGGCTTCATCACGCAGCAGGAAAAGTACAACAAGGTGATCGACGCCTGGAGCCGTTGCGGCGACACGGTGGCGGCCGCCATGATGGACGAGATCCGTGCCACGCCGAAGGACGAGAACGGCCGCGAAGCGCCGATCAACTCGATCTACATGATGAGCCATTCCGGTGCGCGTGGTTCGCCGGCGCAGATGAAGCAGCTCGCCGGCATGCGCGGCCTGATGGCCAAGCCTTCGGGCGAGATCATCGAAACGCCGATCATCTCCAACTTCAAGGAAGGCCTGACCGTCCTTGAATACTTCAACTCCACCCACGGTGCCCGCAAGGGCCTCGCGGATACGGCGTTGAAGACGGCGAACTCCGGTTACCTGACCCGCCGCCTGGTCGACGTGTCGCAGGATTGCGTGATCGTCGAGGACGACTGCAAGACCGAGAACGCGCTGGAAATGCGCGCGATCGTGCAGGGCGGCAGCGTCATCGCCTCGCTCGGCGAGCGTATTCTGGGCCGCACCACGGCCGAGGATATCGTCAATGCCGCGACCGGCGAAGTCATCGTCAAGGCGGGCACGCTGCTCGACGAGCCGATGGTCAAGGCGATCGAGGAAGCCGAGGTGCAGCAGGCCAAGATCCGTTCCCCGCTGGTTTGCGAGGCGGAGCAGGGCGTTTGCGGCAAGTGCTACGGGCGCGACCTCGCCCGCGGTACGCCGGTGAATATCGGTGAGGCTGTCGGCGTTATCGCCGCGCAGTCGATCGGTGAGCCGGGCACGCAGCTGACCATGCGTACCTTCCATATCGGCGGGGCCGCGCAGGTGAACGAAACCAGCCACCTGGAAAGCATCAGCGACGGCAAGGTCGTCTATCGCGACATGCCGACCATCACCGACAAGCGGGGCCGCCGCCTGTCGCTCGCCCGCAATGGCGAGATGGTCGTGGTCGACGAACAGGGCCGTGAGCGCGCGATCCATCGCGTGCCCTACGGCACCATGCTGATGCATGAGGACGGCGCCGCGGTGAAGGAAGGCGATCGCCTGGCCGAGTGGGACCCGTTCACCCTGCCGATCATCACCGAGCAGTCGGGCATCGTCCGCTACCAGGACCTGGCCGAAGGCAAGACGATGGAAGAGCGCGTGGACGAAGCCACCGGCATCGCCCAGCGCGTGGTCACCGAATATCGTGCCACCGGCCGTTCGAAGAAGGAGGATCTGCGTCCGCGCCTGACCCTGCTGAACGAAGCCGGGGACGAGACGGAAGCCGCGCGCTACATGCTGGCGCCGGGCACCACGCTCTCGGTCGAGGACGGCCAGCAGGTCGAAGCCGGCGACATCCTGGCGCGTGCATCGCGCGAGGCTGCCAAGACGCGCGACATCACCGGCGGTCTGCCGCGTGTTGCCGAGCTGTTCGAGGCGCGCATCCCGAAGGACAACGCGATCATCGCGAAGATTTCGGGCCGGATCGAATTCGTCCGCGACTACAAGGCCAAGCGCAAGATCGCGATCATCCCGGAAGAGGGTGATGCCGTCGAGTACCTGATCCCCAAGACCAAGGTGATCGACGTGCAGGAAGGCGACTTCGTGAAGAAGGGCGATACGCTCATCTCGGGAAGCCCCAACCCGCACGACATCCTGGAAGTCCTCGGCGTGGAGGCCCTGGCCGAATATCTCGTCGCGGAGATCCAGGAAGTCTATCGACTGCAGGGCGTGAAGATCAACGACAAGCACATCGAGGTGATCGTTCGCCAGATGCTGCAGAAGGTTGAGATCACCGATGGCGGCGACACCACGCTGCTGGCGGGCGAGCAGGTGGACCTCGAGGAAATGAACGAGGCCAATGCGAAGCTGGGCAAGGGCAAGCAGCCCGCGGTCGGCACGCCGATCCTGCTCGGCATCACCAAGGCGAGCCTGCAGACGCGCAGCTTCATCTCGGCGGCCTCCTTCCAGGAGACCACCCGCGTGCTCACCCAGGCCGCGGTCGAGGGCAAGCAGGACACGCTGATCGGTCTCAAGGAGAACGTGATCGTTGGCCGTCTCATCCCCGCCGGCACCGGCGCGGGCATGAACCGGCTGCGCGTCACCGCCTCGGGCCGCGACGCCGCGATCCGCGCACAGTATCGCAAGATGCAGGAAGCGCTGGTCGCCGCCAATTCGGCCGCCGATGAGCATGAGGCCGAACTGCATCGCGATCCGGCCGACGATCTCGGTGACGATCCGCTGGCGGCTGTCGAGGGCGAGACCCACGGCACCGATGCGGATGCGGGCGATTACCTGCAGCAGAGCGACGAGACGCTCGAAAGCCCCGACGCGGCGGCTCCCGAAGAGGAGTGATCCGCAAGCCGGCTTTCGGCTGACGAAACGCGAGGCCCCGCCGGAGCGATCCGGCGGGGCTTTCGCTTTTTGGAGCCGGCTTTTGCGATCGCGCCCTTGCCGGTCTTCGAGAAGGCTTGACGCCGGCCACCCGTCTCCAGATATGCCGTCTTATGACAGCAACACGCCAATTCCGTGCCGCCATCCTCGCGCTGGCGGCCACGGCCTGCCTCGCAGCCACGCCCGCTTCGGCGTCCGAACCCTCCGAGCAACCCGCATTCGACCGCCAGGCATGGCTGGACGATTATGCCGGCCTCAAGGCGGCGATGGCGCAGGGCTATGCCAATCTCGACTGGATCGAGGCCCATCGCGGGCTCGACCTCGCCGCGCTCGACGGGCGGATCACCGCCCGGCTGGAAGCGGCCACGAGTGCGCGGGAGGCGCTGGAAGCGCTCAAGGATTTCATCGCCGCTTTCCACGATCCGCATCTAGCCGGCCTGCCGGGCGAAGCGCCCGAGGCGGCGCTGCGCAATTCCGCCGGGCTGCCGCCGCCCGAGGATGACAGCGAGGATGGCGTGGGCGAGCCCGTCTCCGGCAGCTGCGCCGATCTCGGCTATGCGGCCGACACAGGCTCCGGCGCTTTCGATCCGGCTGCCCTGCCGGGCTGGAGCGCGCTTGCCTCCCCCGATTTCGCGGCGGGCACGGCCGGACCAGTCGCGATCATTCGCATCCCTTCCTTCCGCGAGCAGGATTATCCGGCTGCCTGCGCCGCCAGCTGGGAAGCAGGCCGCAGCGCGCGCGAAACGCAGATCGCCACCCGCGCCGTGCTGCAGGCCGAACTCGCGCGCCTCGCCGAAGCCCTGCAGGCGGGCGGGGCCGAAATCCTCCTGCTTGACGTTACCGGCAATGGTGGCGGCAGCGAGTGGAGCGAGGAGGCCGCAAGCCTGTTCACCGCGCACGAACTGACCCGCCCGGCGCCGCTGCCTGTGGAGCCGAAATGCGACCGCTCCGCCGTGTGGCGGGGCGAGCCGGCCTGTTCCAATCTCGCCGAGCCGGGCGAAGTGGATCGCCTCCCCGGGCTCGGCCACTGGCGCGGCCCACTGGCCGTGCTGGTCGATCACCGCAGCGCTTCGGCGGCGGAGGATTTCGCCTATTGGCTCAAGGGCAGCGGCGCCGCGCTGCTGGTGGGGGAGCGGACCTTCGGCGCCGGTTGCGGCTATATGGATGGCGGTCGCGCTTTCCAGCTCCGCGCCATCGCCGGCTATGTGAAGATGCCCAATTGCTCGCGCTACACCGCCGAAGGGATCAACCAGATCGAAGGCCTCGCGCCGGACATTCCGCTGGACTGGGCGGCGGCGGACGGGCCGGGGCTGCGGGCCTTGCTGGAAGGGCTGCCTCGCCAGGCGCAATAGCCGCCTGCGAGATTATCTTTGCACTGCACAAATCGGCTTGATCGGGCGGGTTGCGGCCCCAGCTAGGTCGCGTCCTCAAACGGAGCCTCGCACATGTCCGCAACCGATATCCTGTTCCAGCCCTTCGCCTCCCCCAAGCTCAACCTGCCCAACCGCATCGTGATGGCGCCGATGACGCGCAACATGTCGCCGGACGGCGTGCCCGGGGCGGCCAATGCGGCCTATTATCGCCGCCGGGCGGAACATGGCGTGGGCCTGATCCTGTCGGAGGGCACGGTGGTGGATCGCCCGGCCTCGCGCAATCTGCCGAACATCCCCTTCTTCCATGGCGATGCGGCGCTGGCCGGCTGGAAAGGCGTGATCGACGCCGTGCATGCGGCCGGCGGACGGATGGGGCCGCAGATCTGGCATACCGGCGGAACGCGCGCGGGCGAGGGCTTCGAGCCGGGCCCCATCGACACCCCATCGGGCCTCAACGCGCCCGACGATCCGCGCGGGGAGCCGATGAGCGAGGAAGCCATCGCCGATACCGTGGCCGCTTACGCCCGGGCCGCCGCGGATGCGAAGCGGCTCGGCTTCGACACGTTCGAGATTCACGGCGCCCATGGTTATCTGATCGACCAGTTCTTCTGGAGCGGCACCAACCGCCGCGAGGACCGCTATGGCGGGGCGACGATCGGCGAGCGGGCGCGCTTCGCTGCCGAGGTGGTCGCGGCCATGCGCGAGGCGGTTGGCCCGGATTTCCCGATCCTGCTGCGCGTCAGCCAGTGGAAGCAGCAGGATTACAATGCGCGCCTCGCCACCACGCCGGACGAGCTGGAGAGCTGGCTGGGCCCGCTGGTCGCCGCCGGCGTCGATATCGTCCATTGCTCGCAGCGGCGCTTCTGGGAAGCGGAGTTCCCGGAGATCGACGGCGAGCAGGGGCTCAACTTCGCGGGCTGGACCAAGAAGGTGCTCGGCGTGCCGACGATCAGCGTCGGATCGGTGGGGCTGGAGACCGATTTCATCACCCTGCGGACCGAGGAAGGCGCCAGTAGGCAGAAGGCCGGCCTCGACGGGCTGATCGAGCGGATGGAACGCGGCGAGTTCGACCTCATTGCGGTCGGCCGCGCGCTGCTCAGCGATCCGCTGTGGGTGGAGAAGGTGCGCGAAGGGCGGCTGGACGAGATCGGCGATTTCGATCCGGCGAAGCTCGGCGTGCTGGAATAACGCCATCGGCGCGCACCGGGTTTCCCCTCCCTGCCGGGGAGGGGAACCGCTTCGCGGCGCGGTTCATTCCTGCACATATGACAGCGCCCGACCATTGCCGCTGCGCGGCCCTTCGCCCGTGAGAGGGTTCGGCACGGGCTCGTTCGGGAGACGGCTGGCCGATTGGCTGGAAGTGTTCTTCGGCCCCGATCCCGGCCTCGCCCGGCTGCACGCTGCCGCGCGCGGCATTGCCAGCGCTGCGCTGGGGGTGACAGCCGTCATATCGCTGTTCGGCGCCAGTATGAGATACGCTCCGGCTCTCGCCGTGGTCTTCTTTCTCGGCGTGCTCGGCAACGTCGCCTTGCGCGACAAGGGGCGCGGGCGGCAGGCGGGCACGCTCGCGCTGATGGGGCTGACGCTGAGTACGGCGATCGGGACGATCGGGGCGCTCAGCCCGTTGGGCTGGCCGGCCGATGCAGCGGTGATCCTCGTCGCCACCGTCGCCACCTATGCGCAGAGCCTTGGGCCGCGCTACGGCACGGTCGGCGTCGCGGCTTTCATCGGCTCCTTCATCGGCGCGGTCCTTCATCCGGCGCTGGCCGTGATGCCTGTGGTGTTCGCGGCGGCGGCGATCAGCGCCGCGATCACTGCGCTGCTGCGCTTCGTTCTCTTCGCGCCCGATCCCGCGCGCATCCTGCGGCGGGTGCGCACCCATCTGTTCCGCCGCGCCGGCCGCATCGTGCATCTCGTGCGGGAGATGCTGAGCGACGCAGCCGGTTCGGACGATCCCGATGGCGAGCAGGGGCTGGAGCATCGCGCCCATCGCGAGCTTGGCCGGCTCAACGACGCCTTCATGATCGCGCAGAACGAGTTGCAGGACATGGCCGGCCCGCCCGATGGCGAAGGTGCCCTCTCCTGGGATCATTTCTTCGCTCTCGAACTGGCGGCCGAACGGTTGTTGCGCGCCGCGGCAGAGAATGGCGCTTCTCCGCAGCGCGAGCGGGCGCTGGAGGAATTGGGCAGGCTGGACCGGGCGCTGCTCCAGGGGCAGCCTCCGGACCAGCCGCAGCCGCGCGACGACGCCGGCGATCCGCTGCTGGTTTCGATCCGCCGGCTGGAGGAAGCGCTCGCCGCGTCGGCCCGCAGGGGCCGCAACGCCGAAAGGCCGGCAACGTGAGCGGCCCGGCGCTGTTCCAGCGCAAGGAAGTGCGCCGCACGCTGCAGGTCTTCGTCGCGGCCACGGCGGCGGTGGTGGCCGGCACGCTGATTTCGCCGCAGCGCTGGTATTGGGCGCTGATCGCGGCCTTCATCGTCGGCGTGGGGGCGGCTTCCCGCAGCGAAGTGATGGTCAAGGCCCTTCAGCGCGTGGGCGGAACGCTGTTCGGCGTGCTGGCGGGCATCGGCCTTGCCACTCTGGTCGCCGGCCATGCGTGGCTGGCGGTCGGCCTGATCTTCACCTGCATGTTCCTCGCATTCTATGCTTTCCAGGCCGCCTATGGGACGATGATCTTCTTCATCACCCTGATGCTGGCGCTGCTTTACGGCCTTCTCGGCATGTTCCAGCCGCACTTGCTGGTCTTGCGGCTGGAGGAAACGGCGGTGGGCGCGGCGATCGGCATCGCCGCCAATTTTCTCGTGCTGCCGATCCGCCAGGGCGAGGCCTTTCGCGAGAAGCTGGCGGATTTTCTCGATGCGCTGGCCGACGCGATCGGCCGCTGCGGCGCGGCGGACGGGGACCGGGCCCTGCACCGCCTGCAAGCGGCCAAGCAGGAACTGCGCCAGTCGCTCGGCGGCGTGAAGCGCGGCTGGGTCCCGCTTGTCAGCCGCAAATATCTGACCGCCAACCGGGCGGCGATGCGCTGCGCCTATCTCATCCGCGAGGCCGCGCGCAGCGGCGGGCTGGAACGGGCGGACGCCGAAGCGATCGTCGCCATGGTCGATCGGCTGCGGTCCGTCGTGGCGAAGGGGCCGGGAGAGGAAATCCCGCCCCTGCCGGAGCCGGACCGGACCAATCCGATGGCCCGCGCAATAGAGCGCGCGGTCGGCCGGCTGGACCTGCGCCTTCGGCAGCTATGATTGCGCGCCGGGCTTCACCTGCCCGGTACTTCGCCTATAGGGGCGGGCATGGTCACCACGCGTTTCGCTCCTTCGCCCACGGGCCGGCTGCATGTCGGGAATATCCGCACCGCGCTGCATAACTGGCTGCTGGCGAAGCAGGCGGGCGGGCGCTTCCTGCTGCGGATCGACGATACCGATGCGGCGCGCAGCGAGGAGCGGTTCGTCGATACGATCCGCGAGGATCTCGCCTGGCTCGGGCTCGAGCACGATGGCGAGGAACGGCAATCGCTGCGGCTGGCGGAATATGAGGCCGCCTTCGAGACGCTGCGCGAGGCGGGCCGGGTCTACCCGGCCTATGAAACGGCGCAGGAACTGGAACTGAAGCGCAAGATCCTGCTCGGGCGCGGCCTGCCGCCGATCTATGACCGCGCGGCGTTGCAGCTGACCGATGCCGAACGGGCCGCGAAGGAAGCGGAAGGCGTCGCTCCGCATTGGCGCTTCAGGCTCGACCATTCGGCGCCGATCGAATGGGAGGACGGCATTCGCGGGCCGCAGCATTTCGATCCCGCGCAGCTCAGCGATCCGGTCGTGCGGCGGGCCGACGGCTCGTGGCTCTACATGCTGCCGAGCGCGGTGGATGATATCGCCATGGGCGTGACGGACGTGCTTCGCGGCGAAGACCATGTTTCCAACACAGCCGTTCAAATACAGATGTTTACCGCACTCAATGCTGCACCTCCGCGCTTCGCGCATGAGGCGCTGCTGGTGGGGCGCGAGGGCAAGCTGTCCAAGCGGCTCGGCGCGCTGGGCTGCGATGCGTTTCGCGAGGCGGGGATAGAGCCCGAAGCGCTGGTGGCGCTGCTCGCGCGGCTCGGCACCTCGCAGCCGGTCGAACCGATCGCGGCGCGTGGGGAGCTGGTGACGGGGTTCGATCTCTCCAGCTTCGGCCGCGCCCCGGCCAAGTTCGACGATGCCGAACTGGCGCGGCTGAACACGGCGATCATCCACCAGCTTCCCTATGATCATGTCGCCGCGCGCCTGCCCTCCGGCATGGGCGCCGAAGCATGGGAAGCGATCCGCCCCAATCTCGAGACGGTGGCGGGAGCGGGCGAATGGTGGGCGGTCGTCACCGGGCCTATCGAGGCGCCGGACTTCGATGACGAGACGCGCGCCTTTCTCGCCCTGGCGGCGGAGATGCTTACTTGGAGCGAGGATCCGTGGCGCGACCTGACCGGCGCGCTCAAGCAGGCGACCGGGCGCAAGGGCAAGGCGCTGTTCCTGCCGCTGCGCCAGGCGCTGACCGGGCGTGACCACGGCCCGGACATGCACGCCATGCTGCCGCTGATCGGCGAGGAAGCGGCGCGCGCGCGCCTGCAAGCCGCCAGCGCCTGACCGGCGTTTCCCCGCCCTGGCTCGGACCTGATAATCCCTTTGTTGCGATGCCCATAAAAAGGGGCTTGCTTGTGCATTGCAGTATGATGATATACCGTCACATTCTTTCGACACTCGACAAGACAGGCGGAACGTTTTTCATGAAATCCCTCCGGGCATCGCTGCTTTTTTCGGCTTCCCTCCTTCTCGGCACACCGGCATTCGCGCAATCCACCGAAGCGGAGAGCGAAGAGGAGGTCGAGCCGACCGGCGATGACCTTCACGGGCGTGTCGCGAGCACGCCGATCGTGGTCACGGCGGCCGGCCTGAAGCGGCTGGACCTGTTGGCGGGCACCTCCGTGCTCGACGGCACGGAATTGCAGCGCAATCTCGATTCCCAGGTGGGCGAAGTGCTGGCCAAGCTGCCGGGCGTTTCCGCTTCCGGCTTCGCGCCCGGCGTGTCGCGCCCGATCCTGCGCGGCTTCGGCGGCGAGCGGGTGCGGGTGCTGACCGACGGTGTCGGCGCGATCGACGCATCGAGCACCTCGGACGACCATGCGGTGACGGTGGACCCGCTGATCGCCGAACGGATCGAAGTGCTGCGCGGCCCGGCCGTGCTGCTCTATGGCAGCCAGGCGATCGGCGGCGCGGTGAACGTGATCACCAAGCGCATCCCGCCGCGCATTCCCGATGAGCCGATCCATATCGACGCGCTGGCTGGGGTGGATACCGCGTCGAACCGGCGCGAGGGCGGGCTTTCGGTCGATATGCCGGTCGCGCCAAACGTCGCCTTCCATCTCGACGGTTCCTATCGCAACACCGACAATCTCGAGGTCCCGGGCTATGTCGCCACTGACGAGCTGCGCGCGCAGCTTCTGGCGCAGGCCGACGAAGAGGAAGAGGAAGGCCATCTCGACGAGGCCGAGGAATTCCGCGAGGGCGCCAACACCAAGGGCACGCTGCCGAACAGCTGGACCGAGACCTACACGCTCGGCGCGGGCATCGGCTTCGTCTCCGGCGAGAACAATCTCGGCATGTCCTTCGACTATTTCGACACCAAATACGGCATTCCTGGCCTGCCCGGCGTCGGCCATGTCCACGAGCATGAGGGCGAGGATGAGGATCACGAAGAGGAAGAAGAGCACGAGGAAGAGGGCCCGGTCTCGATCGGCATGAAGCGCTATCGCTTCGACGTGCGCGGCGCGGTCGATCTGGGTGAGGGCTTCTTCGACAGCTTCCAGACCCGCTGGAGCTACAGCGATTACACCCACACCGAATTCGAAGGCGAGGAGACCGGCACCGTCTTCGACGTGGAAGGGGTCGAGGGCCGGGCGGAACTCGTCCAGTCGCGCCGCGGGGGCTGGCAGGGCTCGATCGGCGGGCAGCTTTCGCACACCGATTTCTCCGCCACGGGCGAGGAAGCCTTCGTGCCGACCAACACCACCGACACCGTGGCCGTGTTCGCCCTGCAGGAACTCGATTTCGATCCGTTCGAAATCGAGATCGGCGGCCGTTACGAACATACCAATGTCGATGCCCAGAAATCGATCGGCGTGACGCGCGACTTCGATTCCCTCTCCGGCGCGGCCGGCCTGTCCTACGGCCTGCTCGACGAACTCAGGGCCGGCTTCAACGTCTCCCGCGCCGAGCGCGCGCCTTCGGCGCAGGCGCTGTTCGCCGACGGGCCGCATGTCGCCACCCAGCAATATGAGATCGGCGATTCCGAGCTCGACACCGAGGGATCATGGGGCGTCGAGGGCTATGTCCGCGGCGAGATCGGCCGCGCGAAAATGTCGGTCAGCATCTACCGCAACTGGTTCGACGGCTTCATCTTCCTGTCCGAAACCGGCGAGGAAGAGGACGGGATGGAAGTGTTCCAGTTCCTGCAGCAGGATGCCGACCAATGGGGCGTGGAAGGCGAGGTGACCGTGCCGCTTTACGAAGGCGACGACTTCACCGTGCTGACCGACCTGCGCGGCGACTATGTGCGTGCGACGCTTGCCGACGGATCGCCGGTGCCGCGCATCCCGCCGCTCAGCCTGCTCGGCGCGCTGGAGGGCCAGTTCGGCCATTTCGATGCCCGCGCGGAAGTGCAGTGGTTCGACAAGCAGGACCGCGTTTCCGAACATGAATCGCCGACCGACGGCTTCACCTTCGTCAATCTCTCGCTCGCCTGGCATCCGGTGGAGGGGGACGACAATGTCACCTTCATCGCGCAGGTGGACAATCTGTTCGATGCCGAAGGCCGCCGCGCTTCCAGCTTCACCAAGGAATTCGTCCCGCTTCCGGGCCGCAATTTCAAGCTGACCGCGCGGGCGAGCTTCTAGCCCGGCGACACCGTGCTTTCCGCTCCGGCTTTTGACTGCTTCGGCCGGGGCGGATTGGGCGGAGGAGACTGAACCTCCCTCCTCCGCCCCTTTTTGCCGGTCAGGGCTCGTCGTAATGGAACGGGGCGATCACCGGTTCGGGATAGGCCTCATATTCGAAGCTCGGCGGCAGGTCGGGCTGCAAGCCCTCGACATTGCGCAGCAGGGGTACGCCGCCGGCGGCCCAGCCGCCTTCATATTCGGCGTAGAAATTGATCACCCCGTGCAGGTGGGCGATGCGCCACTTGCCGCCCACGCGGCGATATTCGTTCTCGTAAGTCGCCTCGCCCCAGCGGGCCTGCTTGCCGAGCCAGCCGATGGTGATGAAGGTGCGCCAGCGTGCCTTGGCCGTGCCCGCCTCGCTATCGGCATGGATCACCGGCTGCAGCTGCATGTGATTGAAGATCGCGCCATAGCCATATTCGGGCAGGCGCTTGAGATAGGCGCGCACGCGCTCGCGGCCGACATAGACGCCGCGGCCGGCGATCTCCAGCGTGCCGTCTTCCGCGAACAGCGCCGCCGCCTGGTCCCACAGCCCCTTGTCGACATAATAGCCATAGGCGCATTGCAGGTTGACCAGGTCGCGATAGTCCTCCGCGGCCTGTGCGCGCTTTTCCAGCGCTGCGGTCCGTTCCGCGAGGATGAGCAGATCCTCGTGAAGCCGGGCGATTTCCTCTTCCATGGGCAGTCCTCCTTCGAGGACAGATTTGCCCTATAGCTTGGGAAGCGTCACCCCGCGCTGGCCCATATATTTGCCCGAACGGTCGGCATAGCTCATCTCGCAGGGCTCGTTGCCTCGCAGGAACAGGAACTGGCAGGCGCCTTCATTGGCGTAGATCTTGGCCGGCAGCGGCGTGGTGTTGGAAAATTCCAGCGTCACATGGCCTTCCCATTCGGGTTCCAGCGGCGTGACGTTCACGATGATGCCGCAGCGGGCATAGGTGCTCTTGCCCAGGCAGATCACCAGCACGTCGCGCGGGATGCGGAAATATTCGACCGTGCGGGCGAGCGCGAAGCTGTTGGGCGGGATCACGCAGACATCGGTCTTGCGGTCCACGAAGCTGTTGCCGGCGAAATTCTTCGGGTCGACCACGGCATTGTCGACATTGGTGAAGATCTTGAACTCGTCGGAAACCCGCGCGTCATAGCCGTAGGAGGACAGGCCATAGGAGATGCAGCCTTCACGTTGCTGCTGCTCCACGAATGGCTCGATCATGTTGCTGTGGCGGGCTTCGTTGCGGATCCAACGGTCGCTGAGAATCGTCATGTCCGAGGGATTCCGCAGGCCGCCGGGCGGGGCAAGCCTGCGGCGGACTTATCCCCCGGAGAGCAGGCTCGCATTGCCGCCGGCGGCGGTGGTGTCCACGGTCGTCACGCGTTCGGTGGCGAAGCGGGCGACGTAATGCGGGCCGCCGGCCTTGGGGCCGGTGCCGGACAGGCCCTCGCCGCCGAAAGGCTGGCTGCCGACCACCGCGCCGATCTGGTTGCGATTGACGTAGAGATTGCCGACCCGCGCGCGCGCTTCCACCAACCTGCGGGTGGCGTCGATGCGGCTGTGCAGGCCGAGCGTCAGGCCGTAGCCGACCGCGTTGATGTCCTCCACCACCTGCGCCAGCTTGTTCGCCGGGAAGCGGCAGACATGCAGCACCGGGCCGAAATTCTCGGTTTCGAGATCGGCGATGGAATCGATTTCGATGATGGTCGGCGGCACGTAGCTGCCATTGGCGCAATAGTCCGGCAGCTCCCGCTGCCACACCTTGCGGCCGGATGCATTCATCTTCTCGATATGGGCGAGCAGCTTGTCCTTCGCCTCGTCGTCGATCACCGGGCCGACATCGGTGGCGAGCTCGGCCGGATCGCCGATCACCAGTGCTTCGAACGCGCCGCGGATCATTTCCAGCATGCCGTCGGCGATGTCGGATTGCAGATAGGCCACGCGCAGCGCGCTGCAGCGCTGGCCCGCGCTCTGGAAGGCCGATGCCATGACATCGCGCGTCACCTGTTCGGGCAGGGCCGAACTGTCCACGATCAGCGCGTTCTGCCCGCCGGTTTCGGCGACCAGCGTGGCGATCGGCCCTTCGCGCGCGGCGAGGCTGCGATTGATCTTGTGCGCCGTCTCGGTCGATCCGGTGAACGCCACGCCGGCAAGCCGCGCGTCGGAGGTCAGCGCGGCGCCGACCTTGCCGTCGCCCGGGGCGATCTGGAACACGTCGGTCGGGATGCCCGCCTCATGGCACAGATGCGTGGCGAGGGCGGCGATCAGCGGGGTCTGCTCGGCCGGCTTGGCGATCACCGTATTGCCGGCGGCCATCGCGGCGGCGGCCGGGCCGATGAAGATCGCCAGCGGGAAGTTCCACGGGCTGATCGTGGCGAACACGCCGCGGCCGTGCAGGCGCAGCAGGTTCTCCTCGCCGGTGGGGCCGGGCAGCGGCAGCGGCGCGCCGAATAGCATCCGCGCCTCGCAGGCGTAATAGCGCAGGAAGTCCACCGCCTCGCGCACTTCCAGCACGCCGTCGATCGCCGTCTTGCCCGCTTCGCGCTGGCACAGCGAAATGAACTCGCTGGTGTGTTCCTCGAAAAGCTCGGCCGCCTTGTCGAGCAAGGCCGCGCGCCGCATGCCGCCCAGCGCATCCCAGCCGGGCTGCGCGGCAACGGCGCGGGCGAACATGGCGTCCACCTCTTCCGGCGTCGCGTCATGCACATGGCCGAGCAGGCTCCGGCGATCCTGCGGCGAGCGAACTTCTCGCGCGGAGCCGGCTTCGACATTCTCGTCCCACTCGCGCTTTTCGAGCGCCTTCAGCTCGGCCAGCAGCGGTTCGCGCACACTCGGGTCGGCCAGGTCCACGCCGGCGCTGTTGCGGCGATTGGGATAGATGTCGGCGGGGAGCAGGATCGAGGGATTGCGCTTCGGCTCCAGCCCGGCGAGCTCGGCCACCGGATCGGTGACGAGGTCTTCCACCGGCACTTCCGCATCGGCCATGCGGTTGACGAAGGAGCTGTTGGCCCCGTTTTCCAGCAGGCGTCGCACGAGATAGGCGAGCAGGTCCTTATGCCCGCCGACCGGCGCATAGATGCGCACGCGGGTGGGCGTGCCGTCCTTCTCCTCGGCGGCGAGCGCGGCATAGACATCCTCGCCCATGCCGTGCAGCCGCTGGAATTCGAAATCCGCCTCGCCCGCGAGGGCCTTGATCGCGCCGATCGTATAGGCGTTATGCGTGGCGAAGGCCGGATAGATCGCATCCTGCGCGGCGAGCAGTTTCCCGGCGCAGGCGAGATAGGACACGTCGGTGGCGATCTTGCGGGTGAAGACCGGATAGTCCTTATGCCCGCCGACCTGGCTCAGCTTAATTTCGCTGTCCCAATAGGCGCCCTTGACCAGCCGCACCATCAGCTTGCGGCCATGTGCGCGGGCCAGTTCCGCCACCCAGTCGCAGAGCGGCGCGGCGCGCTTCTGATAGGCTTGCAGAGCGAGGCCGAAGCCTTCCCAGCCGCCCGCGAAGAGTTCGTCGTCGGCGACCAGTTCCTCGATGATGTCGAGCGAGAGTTCGAGCCTTTCGGCCTCCTCGGCATCGACCGAGAAATGGATATCGGCGTCGCGCGCGGCCATGGCGAGGTCGCGCAGGATCGGCACGAGCGCCGCCTTCGCCGCATCGGCATGCAGGAAGTCGTAGCGCGGATAGAGCGCCGAGAGCTTGACCGAAATGCCCGGGCTGGCCCGCATCCCGCCCTTGGCCTCGCGCGCCAGCCGTTCGATCGCGGTGGCATAGGCGGTGCGGTACCGCTCGGCATCGGCGAAGGTCATCGCCGCTTCGCCGAGCATGTCGAAGGAATGGGTCAGGCCGCGCTTGCGTTCGGGGGCGGCGCGTTTCAGCGCTTCCTCGATCGTGCGGCCGAATACGAATTGCCCGCCGAGGATGCGCATGGCCTGCAGCACCGCCTTGCGGATCACCGGCTCGCCCATGCGGCCGACCGTGCGCCGCAGCGTGTTGGCGAGCCCGGCCTCGGCCTTGCGCCCGGCATCCAGCACCTGCCCCGTCAGCATCAGCGAGAAGGTCGCCGCATTGACGAAGGTGGAGCTGCTTTCGCCCAGATGGTCGGCCCATTTCACATCGGCCAGCTTGTCGTGGATCAGCGCATCGGCGGTGTCGATGTCGGGCACACGCAGCAGCGCTTCGGCCAGGCACATCAGCGCGATGCCTTCCTCGGTGGCGAGGCCATAGCTGTTCAGGAAGGCGTCGAGCCCGTTGGCCTTGTGCTTTCGCGCGCCCTCGATCAGCCTTGCGGCGAGCGCCGAGGCTTGCGGATGCAGTGCGGAGGCGCCGGCGGCCTGCTCAAGCCGCTGCTCCACGCAGGTCTGTTCTTCGAGGCGATAGGCGGTACGCAGCGCTTTGCGGTCGGGTGACATTGCGGCCCCTTGAACGTGGTTTCACCCGCAATCAAGCTTTGCGTCAGGGCGCGATCCACTCATAGCGATAGGCATCGCCATCCCGCTTCACATGGCCGGCCGATGTGCGGCGGAAATGCGCGGGAAAGCAGACCAGGTCGCTATCCGCCGCCCGCTCCAGCGTCGCCTTGCGCACCACGCTCGCCCTGGCCGGATCGGTGTCGAAGGCGAAGGGCAGGTCGTGGCGAATCAGCTGCACCGGGTGGTGGATCACGTCGCCCCAGAAGATCGCCGGCGGTCCTTCGGCCTGGGCGTTGATCGTGCAGCAGCCGGGCGAATGGCCGAATGCGGGTTCCAGCCACAGGCCGTTGCCGATCTCGCGATGGACGATCAGGTCCTCGTCCACCAGCTCGCCTTGCCCCGCTTCCATCACCGGCAGGATCGAATCGAGGAAGGCTTCGCAATGCAGCGCCTCGCCCTCGGGATTGGTCTTGAAGAATTCGTAGTCGCGCTTGCCGAACAGATAGCGCGCTTTGGGGAAGGTCGGCACCCATTTGCCGTTCTCCAGCCGTGTGTTCCAGCCGACATGGTCGAAATGCAGATGGGTGCACATCACCATGTCGATGTCTTCCGGCGCGAAGCCGGCGGCGCGCAGATTGTCGAGATAGCGCGTATCGAGCTGGTGCACGGCTTCGAGCGAGCGGTTCTTGTGATTGCCGTCGCAGGTGTCGATCAGGATGGTCAGCCCGTCGATCTCGATCACCCAGCTATGGACCGAGAAGGCCATCAGGCAGGTCTCGGGATCGTCGGTCATCTCGTCCGGCTGGTCGTACCAGCGCATCACGCGGCGCAGGTCTTCGGCCTGGGTGCCGGGCAGCTGGCTGAGCAGCGGCACGGGGCTGACCATTTCGAGTACCTTGTGGACCCGCATCCGGCCCAATTCGATCGGTGTCATGCAATTCTCCCGCCGCCTGCCTAGCCGCCGCATCCGTACACGGCTTGGCTGGGAGCGAAACCTGCGCGAAAGGCGGGCCATGCGGATCGTGCTGAGCAGGAAGGGTTTCGACAGCGCATCGGGCGGCGGCCCGTCGCCGATCGTGGACGGGCGCCCGGTCAGCCTGCCGATCCCGGCGGGCAAGGGCCCCTCGCGCACCAGCTATGGCGCGCTGGGGCTGGGCGAGCATGTGCGGCGCGCCAGCCGCGGGAAGCTTGGGCCCGGCGACGCCTGCCATCATGATCCGATGTTCCTCGAAGACGGCACCTGCCTGTTCGGGCAGGTCGGCGCGGCGCAGACCCATCTCGCCAATCGCGGCGTGGGCGTGGGCGACCAGTTCCTGTTCTTCGGCTTGTTCCGCGAGGAAGGCGGTAAGCCGCATCACCGCATCTTCGGCTATTTGCGGGTCGAACGCGTGCTGCCGCTCGGCCGATGCGATCCGCTGCTGGTGCGGGAGCCCGCCGCGCTCGGCCATCCGCATGCGCTGGCCATGCTCGGCGCGAACGACACGCTTTATTGCGGGCCGGGCAGGGTGGCGGCGCAGGCTTCGGACGCCTTGCGGCTGACCGTGCCGGATGGGCCGCCGAGCCTGTGGGCCGTGCCGCAATGGCTGCGCGGCATTGGGCTCTCCTATCACGACCGCGCCGACCGCTGGCTGCGCGGCGGCCGCTTGCGCAGCGTGGCGCGGGGGCAGGAATTCGTCGCCGATATCGGCCGCCGCCGTGCGCCGCTGGCATGGGCCGAAGCGATGATCGCCGAGATAGAGCGCCCGCCCGCCCGGTAAGGCCGCCGCGCCGGGCAAGCGCCATTGCGCCGGCCCGCGCCATGTCCTAGCCGCAGACGAGGCAGGAGGATGCGAAATGAGACGCGGAAAAGGCGATACAAGCCAGCAGGTCCACGCGAATGGCACGGTCGCCGATGCGATCGCTGCGGTGCTCAAGCGCGAAGGGGTGGAAATCGTCTTCGGCTATCCGCGCAACGCGATCCTGGAGGCCGCCGCCCGGATCGACATCCGCACGGTGATCGTGCGGCAGGAACGCACGGGCATGCACATGGCCGATGCCGTCAGCCGCATGAGCAAGGGCGAGAAGATGGGCGTCTTCGTCATGCAGCAGGGCCCTGGCGCGGAGAACGCGATGGGCGGCGTGGCGCAGGCCTTTTCCGAAAGCGTACCGGTGCTGGTGATGCCGCAGGGCTATGCGCTCAGCCAGATGCACGTGCCGTTCAATTTCAACTCCACCCGCTCCATGGCGAGCTATACCAAGCATGCCGAACCGCTGACCGCGCCGGACCAGGTCGTGCCGGTGCTGCGCCGGGCCTTCTCCATGTTGCGCAACGGCCGCCCGCAGCCCGTGCTGGTGGAACTGCCCTTCGACCTGATGGACAAGCCCTATCCGGGAGAGCTCGATTATCGGCCGGGCAAGGTCGTGCAGAGCGAGCCGTCGGCCGGCGATATCGCGGCGGCGGCGGACCTGCTGGTATCGGCCAGGAACCCGGCGATCTATGCCGGGCAGGGCGTCCACTGGTCAGAAGCCTACGACGCGCTGCGCGAACTGGCCGAGCATCTCGCCATCCCGGTGATGACCAGCCTGGAAGGCAAGAGCGCCTTCGACGAAACGCATCCGCTGGCGCTCGGCTCGGGCGGCAACGGCATCAATGGCTGCGTGCGCAAATGGCTCGACGAATGCGACCTGCTGTTCGGCATCGGCTGCAGCTTCACCCCCACTTCCTTCGGGCTCAAGATTCCCGAGGGCAAGCGGGTGATCCATGCGACGCTGGACCCGCTCGATATCGACAAGGCGGTGCCCTGCGAAGTGGCGCTGGTCGGCGATGCCAGGCTGACGCTGTCGGCGCTGCAGGAAGCCGTGTGGCAGCGCGTGCCCAAGCCGCGCGAGCAGGAGCCGGTGGCGCTGCGCATCCAGGAGGCGGAGAAGGAATGGTTCGCCAAATGGGAAGCGAAATGCACGCAGGAGACCAGCCCGCTCTCGCCCTATCGCGTGTTGTGGGACCTGCAGAACACGGTGGATGTCGCCAACACTATCATCACCCATGATGCCGGCAGCCCGCGCGACCAGCTGGTGCCTTTCTGGAAGAGCATCACACCGCATTCCTATATCGGCTGGGGCAAGTCCACCCAGCTCGGCTACGGCCTCGGCCTGGTGATGGGGGCCAAGCTGGTCCACCCGGGAAAGCTGTGCATCAATGTCTGGGGCGATGCCGCGATCGGCTTCACCGGCACCGATCTGGAAACGGCCGCGCGCGACCGAATTCCGATCCTTTCCATCCTGCTCAATAACGAGGCGATGGCGATCGAACTGCCGATCATGCCGGTAGCGACCGACAAGTTCCGCGCGACCGATATCAGCGGCGATTATGCCGCCTTCGCCCGCTCGCTGGGCTGCCATGGCGAACGCGTGACCAAGGCCTCCGAAATCGTGCCCGCCCTGCGCCGCGCGATCGCCGCGACCGAGGCCGGCCAGCCCGCGCTGGTGGAATTCATTACCGAGAAGGAAACCCAGATCTCGCGCGGCTAGCGCGGCCCCTAAGCAGGGCATAACCGGGAATTAACCCTGCCGCTTCATACAGGCCCTTCGAAACGAGGGCCCCATGGACGACTTGCTGGCAGAGTTCCTGGCCGAAACGCGTGATATGCTGTCCGAGCTGTCGGGCGAGTTGGTCGCCTGGGAGGCGGATCCGGCCGACCGCGCGCGGCTCGATACGATCTTCCGCTTCTTCCACACGGTGAAGGGCAATTGCGGCTTCTTCGACTTCCCGCGGCTGGAAGCGCTGAGCCATGCGGCCGAGGATGCGCTGGCCGATGTCCGCGCCAATCGCCGCCACGCCGATGCGCGGCTGGTCGATCTCGCACTGGCGGTGATCGACCGCATCGAAGCGATGATCGCCGAGATCGAAGCCAGTGGCGAAACTGCCGAGGGCGACGATGACGACCTGATCGCCGCGCTCGCCGCTGCGGGTGACGAGACGGCGATGCCCGCGCCGCGGCCCGGCGCCCCGGCCCATGTCGAGAGCAAGCCCAGCGAGCAGCGCACCATCCGCCTGCCGGTCGAGCTGATCGACCAGGTGATGAGCGGCGTTTCCGAAATGGTGCTGGTGCGCAACGACCTTGCGCGGAGGATGCTGTCGCTGGGCGGCGAATCCGGGCTGGAGGCCCCCTTCGGGCGGCTGTCCGGCCTGATCAACGAAGTTCGCGATGCGATCACCCGCACGCGCATGCGCCGCATAGACGGGCTGTTCGCCACCTTCCCGCGCCTGGTGCGCGATCTCTCCGCCGAACTCGGCAAGCAGGTGCTGGTCGATCTCGAAAGCGGCGAGGTCGAGCTCGACCGTGAGGTGATCGAGCTGATCCGCGATCCGCTCGTCCATATCATCCGCAACGCGGTCGATCACGGGATCGAGCCGCCCGAGGAACGGCGCGGCGCGGGCAAGCACGAATGCGGCATCCTCACCATCAGCGCGCGCCAGTCCGGCAACACCATCATGATCGGTATCATGGATGACGGGCGCGGCATCGATGACGAGAAGCTAGCCGCCAAGGCCGTCGCCGCCGGCCTCGTCACGGTTGCCGAAGCCGAGGCGATGAGCCGCGAGGAACGGATCGAGCTGATCTTCGAGGCCGGCCTTTCCACCGCGGATTCCGTCACCGAGATTTCCGGCCGCGGCGTCGGCATGGATGTGGTGCGCGCCAATATCGAGAAATTCGGCGGTTCGCTGGAAATCGAATCCCGTCCGGGCGACGGTTCGCGCTTCCTCATCAGCGTGCCGCTCACGCTCAGCATCCTGCCCAGCCTCACCCTGCGCAGCGGCGGCCAGACCTTCGCTCTGCCGCGATCCTATGTCGAGGAGATCGTCAGCCCGATCGCCGGCAATCTGGATTTCGCCGATGTCGGCGATCGCCGCTTCCTGACCTATCGCGACCGCCGCCTGCCCTGCGTCAGGCTCGGCCAGGCGCTGAAGCTTCCCGAGCCGGGCGAGGACGCCAATGTCCACATCATCCTGCGCCTCGGCTGGGGCGATCTCTTCGCATTGTCGGTGGACGAGATCCTCGATCACCAGGAACTGGTCATCAAGCCGCTCGCCCCGGCGGTGATGAAAAGCGGCTTCTTCGTCGGCTGCACCCAGCTCGATGACGGCTCGCCCGTGCTGGTGCTCGATGTCGCCTCGATCGGTTACGGTTCGGGCATTCCGCGCGAACTGCACCGGCCCTCCGCCGCCGATCACGCCGCCAATGGAGATGGGCTGGAGGATCAGGGGCTGCAGGTCATGCTGCTGCGCGATCTGCAGGGCCGCCGCCAGGCCGTGCCGATCGGCGCCGTGGCCAAGGTCGAACGCGTGCCCGCCGCTTCGGTGCGGCAGGCCGGGGAGAATTCCACCGTCACCAGCGGCGGCGCGATCATTCCGCTGGCCGGACTTCCCGAGGGCTGCGAGCTGCCTGATCCGCTGGTCATGCTCCACCTGGCCGATGGCGACCGGCAGATCGCCTATGCCGTGGGCGAGGTGCTCGATGTCGCCTGGATCACCGATACGCCGAAACCGGCGGAGGACCGGACGGATGTGGCTGGCCTGGTGCTGGTCGGCGGCCAGACCATCGAACTGCTCGATTGCCATGCGCTGTTCGCCCGCCGCTCCGCCGGCTTCGCCCCGGCGCGCGATCTCACCTGCCGGCTGGTGGGCGAGAAGGACTGGATGCGCGGCTTCCTCGGCCCGATCGTGGAGGCGGCCGGATACCGCATCGCCGGCGCGCGCGAGGAAGCGGATATCGCCTTCATCGATGCCGATGTGCCCGAGAGCGAACCCGTGGCCGCCCGCAAGGCCATTCGCCTCCATGCGCGGCCGCTCGGCGCGGCGCAGGCCGACGGCATCTATCGCTATGACCGCGCCGCGGTGATGGCCGCGCTGCTGCGCGCAGGCGAGGAGCTGGCGGCATGAGCGCGATGTTGCTGGTGGTGGAACTGGCCGGGCGCCGCGCGGCGCTGCCTGCCGATGCGATCGATTCGGTGATCGAGCTGGAGCGGGCCGTGCCGGTGCCGGGCGCTCCGCCGCATATTGCTGGGCTCGCCGCTTTGCGCAGCCGCCCGCTCACCGTGGTCGATTGCCATGCGGCGATGGGCCTGCCCGCGGGCTGCACCCCCGATGCGTGCCGGGCCGTGGTGGTCGATCTGGAAGGCCATCTTTACGGGCTGCTGGTGGACAATGCCGACGACATCGTCGGCGCGCGCGGCGACCTGATGCCGCTCGGCGCCGACCCCGGCCCGGGCTGGGATCGCGCCTGCCAGGGCATGATCGAAACCGAGATCGGGCTGCTGCCCCTGCTGGACATCGCCGCGCTCCTCGACGGGCCGGCCGAGGCGATGGTTGCTTAAGCGAATGATAACCACCGTAACTTACATCCGAGACGATAAGAACAAGAGACCGGTCCAATGAAGCAATGCCTCATCGTCGATGATTCGCGGGTGATCCGCCGCGTTTCGCGGCACATCGTCGAAAGTTTCGGCTTTACCGTATCCGAAGCCGAAAACGGTGAGGAGGCGCTCGCCCATTGCGAACAGGTCATGCCGGACGTGATCCTGCTGGACTGGAACATGCCGGTGATGGACGGCATCTGCTTCCTCGGCGAACTGCGCCGCCGCGAGGGCGGGAAGGAGCCGAAGGTCGTCTTCTGCACCACCGAGAACGACGTTGCGCATATTCGCGAGGCGATCGAGGCCGGCGCCGACGAATATGTGATGAAGCCCTTCGATCACGATACCCTGCAGATGAAGCTGCAGCTTATCGGCGCAGCCTGAGCGCCGGGCCATGAGCACCGCACCAGCTATTGCGGTCCGCAAACCCTCCGGCCGCGACGGGCTCGATCCGGTTCGCGTGCTGGCGGTGGACGATTCGCCGGTCGTGCGGGCGGTGTTCCGCAAGCTCGTCACCGCCGAACCCGATCTCGATTTCGTCGGCTCGGTCGGCACGGCGGAAGAGGCGCTGGCCCTGCTCGATACGGTCAGCCCCGACGTGATCCTGCTCGACCTCGAAATGCCCGGTATGGGCGGGCTCGATGCGATCCCGCGGATCGTCGAGAAATCGGCGCCGGCCCGCATCCTGGTCGTCTCCACTCTCACCGTGCGCGGCGCGGAACATACGCTGGCGGCGCTGTCGCTCGGCGCGGCCGACACGCTCGCCAAGCCGCGCCCCGGCGAATTCGACGAAATCTATCGCGACGTGCTGCTGCGCCGGATCCGCCAGCTCGGCCGGGTGGCCAAGCGCGTGCGGGCCAAGGCCGCCCTGCCGCCGCGCCCGCCGCTGCGCGCATGCTGCGAGACCCGCCCGGAATTGCTGGCGATCGGCGCTTCGACCGGCGGCATCCACGCGATGGGCCAGCTGCTGCGCGCCCTGCCTACCCAGATGACACTGCCGATCCTCGTTACCCAGCACTTGCCGCCATCCTTTTCCGACGCGCTCGCGCGCCAGCTTCAGGCGGCCTCGGGCCGCGAGGCGCTGGTCGCCGCCGACGGCATGACCGTCCTGCCGGGCCAGATCTATGTCGCGCCGGGCAATGCCCATCTCACCCTCGCCGCCAATGCCGGGGGCATGCTGCATATCAGGCTCGATCACGCCCAGGCCGCCAATGGCTGCTGCCCTTCGGTCGATACGATGTTCGCCAGTTGCGCGCGCGCGCTCGACGGCAAGGTGCTGGGCATAGTGCTGTCCGGCATGGGCCGTGATGGTGTGTCCGGCGCGGCGCGGATCGTCGAACGGGGCGGCACGATCATCGCGCAGGACCCGGAAACCAGCGCCGTATGGGGCATGCCCGGCGCGGTCGCCAATGCCGGCCTCGCTTCGGCGGTGCTGACGCCCGAACAGATCGCCATTCGTGCGGCGGCCTGCGCGGTGCGGTCGTGATCGGGCGCAGCGCGACCGTCAGCAAGCCGGTGGGTTGCGGGGTGGTGGAAGAGAACGGGCGGCCGCATGGCCACGTGGACCAGAGCGAAGTCGCGCTCGGCATTGTCGCCGGCCTGCTGGAAACGCGCACCGGCCAGCGGCTGACCGCCGACCGCGCCTGGCGCGTGGGCGGCGCGCTGTCGGGCGTGCTGCGCGTGCATGGCCTTCCCTCGATCGACGCGCTGGCGGAGCGGCTGAAGCAGCCCGGCCAGGCTACGCTGGCTCAGCAGGTGGTCGAGGCGCTGCTCAACAACGAGACATCCTTCTTCCGCGACCGCGCGATGTTCGACCAGCTCGACGAAGTGGTGCTGCCCGCGCTGGCGCAGCGGCATGCCGGGCGGCGCAAGCTGTCCATCTGGTCGGCGGGCTGCTCCACCGGGCAGGAAGCCTATTCGCTGGCCATGATGTTCGCCAGCCGGCCGGATCGCTGGCGCACCTGGAAGATCGAGATCCTCGGCACCGATGTTTCCGCCGGCATGGTCCAGGCCGCGCGCGAGGGCAATTATTCGCAGTTCCAGGTCCAGCGCGGGCTTGGCGTCGCGCAGATGGTCACCTGGTTCGAGGAGAATCCCACCGGCTGGCGCGTCCGGCCGGAACTGCGCCGCATGGTCCGTTTCGAAGTGTGCAACCTGCTGGGCGAGCTGCCCGAGCCGGGCCGGTTCGACCTGATCCTGTGCCGCAACGTGCTGCTCTATTTCGACCATGAGACGCGCCGCGCCGCCTTCGATCGCCTGGCCGCGGGGCTGGCCGACGATGGCTGGCTGATGCTCGGCCTCGGCGAAACCACCAAGGGCTATACCGATGTACTTGTGCCCGAACGAAATGTCTGGGGCTTCCGCCGCGCGACCGCAAGTCGCGCCGCCGCCAGGCCGCCTTCTATTGGCGAAGTGTAAATGGGCAATTCACTCAAACTTAAGCAGTTCTGGTTAGCTGAACATGTTGGATTAGGGAAAGGGGGTCCCGGAGTGCCGCAGTTGTTGCGCCAGGTCAGGGTGCAGCCGGCGTTGCTTGTCATCGCCCCTATTGTGGTGCTCACTGTCATTTCGGTGGCCATCTTCGGGCTGCTGCTCGCGAGCATCCAGCATGCGAGCTACGGAACCACTGCCATTCTCGGCGGCGGCGCCGCGATCTACACGATCGCAGCCGCGGTCCTCGTGCGCTACGGCCTCGCCAATATCTCCCGGCTGCAGAATCTCGGCCTGACCGACAGCCTTGCCGGCCTGCCCAATCGCCGCGCGCTGCATCTCGATTATTCCCATGCCAGCCAAGGCAAGGAGCGGGCGCTCGCCCTGATCGATCTCGATGGCTTCAAGATCATCAACGACCAATATGGCCATTTCGTCGGCGACCGGCTGATCCGCGAATGCGCGGTCCTGCTGAAGGAATTGTGCGGCCGCGATGCCCGTTCCTACCGGCTGGGCGGGGACGAATTCGCCATCCTCGTACAGGGGCCGATCGCCGGCAACATCCTCGAAGGCATTTGCCGCTCGCTGCTCGCCCGGCTGGAAAAGCCGATCGCCGTCGATGGGCGCGATGTCGTGATCGGCGCCAGCGTCGGCCTCTCGAAAAGCAGTTCGCGCGACGATTTCTCGTCCTCCGAATTGCTGCGCCGTTCCGATGTCGCCATGTATGCCTCCAAGGGCGCGGGCAAGAACCGCTGCACCTGGTTCAGCGAGGAATTCGACCGCAATCGCGACCATGCGCAGAAGGTCGAGGATGATCTTCGCGAAACGCTCAACCAAAACAAGCTGAGCCTGGTCTACCAGCCGCTCGTCAGCGCCAAGACCAGCAAGATCGTCGCGGTCGAGGCGCTGCTGCGCTGGCATCGCGACGACGGTTCGGAAATGAGCCCGAGCGCGTTCATCTCCATCGCCGAGCAGACCGGCCTGATCTATCCGATCGGCCTGTGGGTGCTGCGCAAGGCCTGCACCGAGGCGGTGGACTGGGACGGCATCACGCTCTCCATCAACGTTTCCCCGGCGCAGCTGCGAAATCCCGAGTTCCCGATCGATCTCGGCCAGATCCTCGAAGAGACCGGCTTCCCGGCATCGCGGCTGGAGCTGGAAATCACCGAGACCTATCTCGTCACCGATCCCGCCGTCGCCAGCCGCAATCTGGAAGTGATCCGCGGTTTCGGCGTCGGCATCACGCTCGACGATTTCGGCTCCGGCTATGCCTCGATCGGCTTCCTGCGCAATTTCCGCTTCGAAAAGCTCAAGATCGACCGCACGCTGATCGTGGACGCTGCCAAGGATGACGGTTCGCTGGCCATGCTCGCCTCCAGCATCGCCACGGCGCGGGCGATGGACATGGCGGTCACCGCCGAAGGGGTGGAGACGCAGGCGCAGGCCGATCTCGTCCGCACCGCCGGCTGCGACCAGATCCAGGGTTGGTTCTATTACAAGGCGATAAGCGCGGACGAAGTCCGGCTGCAGCTCAATGACAATCGCGAAAAAATCGAGGAAGCCCATGCAAATGTCGGCTGAACTACCGCACGCCCAGGACGCCGCGGAAAAGGCGGATGAGCTGGAGCAGAAGCGCGTGGAGCTGCGCGCGGAACATCACGCTCCGCGGCCGACCGGCTTCGCGGCGATGGTGGCCTCGTCGGTCGCCTGGAAGCTGACCATGCTGTTCGGCGCGGTGGCTGCGGCCGCCGGCCTGATGTTCCTGGTATCGCTCTCCACCTTGATTGCGGAGCTGGCCCGGGGCGGGATGGGCGGCGCTTCCGGCCTCGCCATTTCGGTGGTGCTGATGTCCGCCGCGATGCTGTTCGTCGCCACTATGGCGATCCGCTTCGTCGGCAAGGAATTGTCCCACCCGATCGAGGAAGTCTGCGGCGCGATGCGCAGCCTTGCGGAAGGCGATCGCGACGTGGAAGTGCCCCATGCGGGCCGCCGCGACGAAGTGGGGGAGATGGCCCGCTGCCTGATCGTCATCAAGAAGGCCGCCTCCAAGTTCGACCGCATCCGCCGCGAACGCGAGGCATCGAGCGCGCTGGAACTGACCCGCCAGCTCGAGCTGGAAAGCGAGCGCGAGGAATTGCGCAACAAGCAGGCGGAAACGCTGCGCCAGCTGGCCGACAAGTTCGAAGCCACCGTGGGCGAGATCGTCGGCAGCGTTGCTTCCGCGTCGAGCCAGTTGCAGGCCACCGCCAGTTCGATGGCGTCCTCCGCCGAACAATCCGTGATGCAGACCGAGGAGGTTTCGATCAGCCTCGGCGATGCGTCGGCGGGCGTCACGGCCGCCGCCGCTGCGAGCGACGAATTCGCCATGTCCATCGGAGAGATCAGCCGTCAGGCTTCAAGCTCGGCCGAACTCGCCCGGCAGGCCACGGCCGCCGCCGGCGAAGCGGATTCGACCATTTCCGAGCTGTCGCAATCGGCCAGCGAAGTGGGCGAGATCGTAGAAGTCATCTCCAAGATCGCCCAGCGCACCAATCTGCTCGCGCTCAACGCCTCGATCGAGGCGGCGCGCGGCGGAGAGGCCGGGCGCGGCTTCGCCGTCGTCGCGGCGGAAGTGAAGGATCTCGCCAACCAGACCGGCAAGGCGACCGAGGAAGTTGGCCTGCAGATTCGCGCGATCCAGCAGACCACCACGGCCAGCGTCGAGGCCCTGCGCTCGATCGCCGAGCAGATCGGCCAGCTCGAAGCGACTTCGGTTTCGATCGCCGCCGCGGTCGATCAGCAGTCCATTGCTGGGCGCGATCTTGCGCGCAGCATCGACCTTGCCGCGCGCAATACCGAGAACGTCACCGGCAATATCGACCAGCTCGGCCGCAGCTCGCTGGCCACCGGCGAAGCGGCGTCGCAAGTGCTGACTTCCTCGACCGAACTCGAACGCCAGGCCGTGGAGCTGAAGGCGCAGGTCGGCCAGTTCCTCGGCCACGTCCGCGCCGCCTGAACCGGCATTGGGGGGCGGCGATCCGCCCCCTTTTTCGCTTCCTATTATTCGGCGGCCTGCCGCTCGGCCTTCGCGAAGTCGCGCGTGGCGAGGAAACGTTCGGCATCGAGCGCGGCCATGCAGCCCGTGCCCGCCGCCGTCACCGCCTGGCGATAGGTGTGGTCCATCACGTCGCCGCAGGCGAACACGCCGGGCACATCGGTCTTGGGCGTGCCGGGCTGGACGATCAGATAGCCGCTATCGTCCATCGCCAGCTTGCCCTTGAACAGCTCGGTCGCCGGGGCATGGCCGATGGCGACGAAGGCGCCTTCGCAGCCGAACTCGCTGAACTCGCCGGTTTGCGTGTCCGCCAGGCGGAGCCCGGTGAGGCCGCCCGCCAGCGGATCGCCGAGGAATTCCTCGACCCGCTTGTTCCACAGCACGCTGATCTTGGGATTGGCGAATAGCCGGTCCTGCAGGATCTTTTCCGAACGCAGCTCGTCGCGGCGGTGGATCAGCGTCACGTCGTCGGAATGGTTGGTGAGGTAGAGCGCCTCTTCCACGGCGGTGTTGCCGCCGCCGATCACGGCGACCTTCTTGCCGCGATAGAAGAACCCGTCGCAGGTGGCGCAGGCGGAGACGCCCTTACCGGAAAGCGTTTCCTCGCCCGGCACGCCGAGCCATTTGGCCTGCGCGCCGGTGGCGATCACCAGCACGTCGCCGACATATTCGTCGCCGCTATCGCCCTTGGCGGTGAAAGGCGATCCGCCGGCAATGTCGATCTCGGTGATCGTGTCCCACATCATCCTTGTGCCGACATGCTCGGCCTGGGCCTGCATTTCCTGCATCAGCCAGGGGCCCTGAATCACGTCGCGGAAGCCGGGATAATTCTCGACATCGGTGGTGATGGTCAGCTGGCCGCCGGGCTGCAGGCCCTGCACGACGATCGGCTGCATCCCGGCGCGCGCGCCATAGATGGCGGCGGAAAGCCCGGCCGGGCCCGATCCGATGATCAGCATCTTGGTGGTATGGGTGGTCATTTCTCTGTCCCGTCGGAGTGTGGCTTCTAGGTAATCGGTGGGGGTGGCGAGTCAACGCGGCGGCTCCCCCTGTTCCCGGAAGCTTTGCTGGGGCCGGGCGAAGCGGAAGTTTCGGTTCCGCGCGACGGCGGGGAGAGGCCTCAGCCCTCCCGGATCATCGCCGCCGCCTTTTCCCCGATCATGATGCAGGCGGCATTGGTGTTGCCGCCGACGATGCGCGGCATGACCGAGGCATCGGCGATCCGCAGCCCCTCGATCCCGCGCACCCGCAATTGCGGATCGCATACCGCATCGGGCCCGGTGCCCATCGCGCAGCTGCCGACCGGGTGCATGGCGGTGTTGGTCGCCTGCCGCACCCAGGCGTCGATCTCCTCGGTGGTCCGCACTTGCGGGCCGGGCGCGATTTCGGTGCCCATGATGTCGGCCAGCGGGGAGGTGGCGAAGATCTCGCGGATCTGCGGCACGATGCGGCGGAAGAAGGCGCGGTCGTTCTCGCTGCCGAGGATGTTGGAGAAGATGCGCGGTTTCGCTGCCGGGTCCTTGCTGGCCAGCTTCACCCAGCCGCGGCTTTCCGGGCGCAGCAGCACGCAGGCCATCGCCACCACATCGGGGGCGGGCTGCTTGATGCCGGGGAACCAGGGACGGGCGAAGATGCTGGTCGGCTGGAACAGGCATTGCGCATCGGGACGCTCCAGGTCGGGCCGGGTCTTGATCCAGCCATTGGCGGTGACCGGCATGTTGGCGATGCGGCCCTTGCCGGTCGCCAGCCATTCGAGCACGGAAAGAGTTAGCCGGTCGAACCGCAGATCATTGGTCAGCGTCACCTCCCGGTCCGCCGCCGAGATGATCGCGACCGATGGATGATCCTGCAGATTGCGGCCGACGCCCGGCAGGTCGTGGACCACGCCGATGCCGATCTCGCGCAATTCGTCGGCCGGGCCGATGCCGGAAAGCAGCATCAGCTGCGGCGTGTTGAAGGCGCCGCCTGCAAGGACGATTTCGCGATCGGCCTCGAGCCGGTGCTCCATTCCATCCCGCATATATTGTAGTGCCGTTGCGCGGCCGTTGCGTGTCTCGATCCTGGTGGCCAGAGCGCCGGTTATGACGGTCAGGTTGGGCCGGTTCATCGCCGGATAGAGGAACCGCGCGGCAGTGCTGCCGCGCCGGCCATTATGGATCGAGATATCGGGCGAGCCCCAGCCTTCCTGGTCCGGCCCGTGGTGATCTGCCTGCGTCTTGTATCCAAGCGCCCTCACCGCCTCGATGAAGCGCGGGAACAGCTTTTCGTCGGGCACATGCTTGGTGATCGTCAGCGGGCCGCCCTTGGCATGGTACTGGTCGGCCGGGCCCCAATGGTTTTCGGACTTCTTGAAATAGGGCAGCACATCCTCGTAGCTCCAGCCTTCGAGGCCGAGCTGGCGCCATTCGTCATAATCGCGCGGATGGCCGCGCGCATAAAGCATCCCGTTGATAAGGCTCGATCCGCCAAGCCCCTTGCCGCGCGGCTGGCGCAGCTTGCGGCCATCGCCATGCGGCTCCGGCTCGCCTTCGTAATTCCAGTTGAAGCGCTTGTCGGCCATCACCATCGGGAAGGCGATCGGCATGGTCAGCAGCGGATGCCGCTTGCGCTCGCCGGCCTCGATCAGCGTTACGCGGACGTCCGGATCCTCCGACAGCCGCGCGGCGACGACCGCCCCCGCCGAACCCGCGCCGACGACGATATAGTCCGTATTGGCAGTCATTTGCTGGAATAGCGCCCGGATTTGATCTGCACGATCCTGCCGCCTTTGGTGCGGTACATGTTGATGCTCTCCACCACCCGGACATCGCCTTTCACGGTCGGCCAGATCTCGAAATCGGGCCAGTCCCTGATGGTGGTGAACGTGGTCCGGCTATGCAGCGCGGCGCCTTCCGGGGCGACGATCAGGTCCACCACTTCCAGCGCCTCGTCGATATGGTCGAACACCTCGCGATAGAAATCGACGATCCCCTGCTTGCCAACGATCTGCTTGCGGTCGCCCAGATTGAACTCGACATCATCGGCGTAATATTTGCTGAAACCGTTGAAATCGCTGGCGTTGAAGGCGGCGATGTGGCTGCGGAAATCCTCCTCGGTCACGCTTTCTCCTCCTGCGATGCCTGTTCCGCGGAGGGCAGGCTGCGGCCGCGAATGATATCGCTCGCCTTCTCGGCGATCATGATGGTGGGGCCGTTGGTATTGCCGCCCGGCACGTCGGGCATGACCGAGGCATCGACCACGCGCAGCCCTTCGATCCCGTGCAGGCGAAGCTCGGGATCGACCACGGCGTTCGGCCCGATACCCATGGCGCAGGTGCCCACCGGGTGCTGCGTCGTCCCGGCCATCGCGCGAATATGCGCGTCGATCGCCTCGTCGCTCTGCACCTCCGCGCCGGGGATCGTCTCGCGGTCGATCAGCCCCGCCTGCGGCTCCGTGCCATAGATCTTCCGCGCCATGCGCAGCCCGGCGCGGGCGGTGGCGAAATCGGCCTCATTGTCGAACAGGTTGAGCTGGATGGAAGGCAGGTCGTGCGGGTCCGCCGATTTCAGCTTCACATGCCCGCGCGCCTGCGGATGCAGCAGGATCACATCGGCGGAAAAGGCATGCGGCGGGCTCTTCACCACGCCGGGAAACCACAGATGCGCGGTCAACTTCACCGGGTTGGAGAAGAGCTGGATATCGGGCTGCTCCAGCCGTTCGTCGGTGCGCAGCATCGGATTGGCGCTGTTGAGCTGGCGGGCGAAGGGCCCGGTGCCGAACAGATACCATTGCGCCACCGCGCGCATCGCCCGGTCGAAGCGGAGCTGGTTGACGAAGGTGACGGGGCCTTTCGCCGCGAATTCCAGCGGCACGCGTGGATGTTCGGCAAGGTTGCGGCCCACGCCCGGCAGATCGTGCCGCACCTTGATGCCGTTGGCGGCGACATGCTCGGCCGGGCCGATCCCGGAAAGCAGCAGCAATTGCGGGGAATTGTAGGAGCCGCCGGACAGGATCAACTCCCGGCCGGCCTTCGCCACCCGCACTTCGCCGCCTACCTCATATTCGACGCCCACGGCGCGCCGGTCTTCCAGCACCACCTTGCGGGTCAGGGCATTGGTGACCACGGCGAGGTTGGGCCGCTGCATGGCGGGCTTGAGATATGTTTCATAGGTCGAGGCGCGGCGGCCCTTCTCGTCGATCGTCAGCTCGACCAGGCTCGCGCCTTCCTCGGCGCCGGCATGGATATCCTCGGTCACCGGATAGCCGGCATTGGCGACGGCCTGCATCAGCTCGTCATGCAGCAGATATTGCGTGTTGTTCTTCGTCACCGGCAGCGGGCCGGAATGGCCGTAGCCGTCATTGTCCTCGCGCCAGCTGCGCTCCATCCGCTTGAAATAGGGGAGCACTTCCTCATGGCTCCAGCCGCGGCAGCCCATCTGCGCCCAGCGGTCGTAATCGCGGCTGTGCCCGCGCATATAGACCATGCCATTGATCGAGGAGGACCCGCCCAGCAGCCGCCCGCGCGGCAGGAACAACCGGCGATTGTCGAGATGCGGCTCCGGCTCGGTCATCATTCGCCAGGTCAGCTCCGGCTTGAGCATGGCCTTCATCATGCCGAGCGGCATTTTGACGAGGAACTTGTCCGCCCCGCCGCCGGCCTCCAGCAGCAGCACGCGCGTGGCCGGGTCCTCGGTCAGCCTCGCGGCAAGCACCGAGCCGGCCGATCCCGCGCCGACGATAATATAGTCGAAGTCCCCTTCCAGGGCCGCTCTCCTCGATGGCGATCTAGTAAGTGCCGCTTACAATCTCTATGCGCTGCCAAAGCGAAGACAACAAGACTCGGGAGAGTGCCGTGAACGCCGAAACGCCGATCGAAAACCGCCTGCAGGCCTTCCGCGAGCGCTGGGAAGGCAAGACCGGCAAGATGCTGATCGGCGGCGAATGGCGCGAGGCGGCCAGCGGCGAGACCTTCTCCACCGAGGATCCCGCGACCGGCGAGAAGCTGGCCGATGTCGCCAGCGCCGGGCAGGAGGATGTCGATGCCGCGGTGGCCGCCGCGCGCGCCGCCTTCGAAGGCCCGTGGAGCAAGGTGAAGCCCGACGAGCGGGCGCGGCTGATCAACCGGCTGGCCGATCTGATCGAGGAAAATGGCGACGAGCTGGCGCTGACCGAAACGCTCGATGTCGGGCGCCCGATCCAGTTCAGCCGCATGGCCGATGTCGGCGGCGCGGTCAGCCAGCTGCGCTACCAGGCCGGCTGGGCGACCAAGCTGCAGGGCGAGACCAACGAGATTTCCGCGCCCGGCGAATGGCTGAGTTACGTGCTGCGCGAGCCGGTGGGCGTCTGCGCGCAGATCGTGCCGTGGAACTTCCCGCTGGCGATGGCCTGCGGCAAGCTCGGTCCGGCGATGGCGGCGGGCTGCACGGTCGTGCTCAAGCCCGCCGAGCAGACTCCGCTCTCGACGATCCGCCTTGGCGAACTGGCGCTGGAAGCCGGCTTCCCCGAAGGCGTGGTCAATGTCGTGACCGGCTTCGGCCGCACTTCGGGTGCGATGCTGGCGAGCCATATGGATGTCGACAAGGTGGCCTTCACCGGCTCGACCCAGACCGGCAAGGCGATCATCGAAGCGAGCAAGATCAATTTCAAGCGCATCAGCCTGGAGCTCGGCGGCAAGTCGCCCACCTTCATCTTCGCCGATGCCGATCTCAAGAAGGCGATCCCCGCCGCCGCGATGAGCATCTTCTTCAATGCCGGGCAGGTCTGCGCCGCGGGTTCGCGGCTGTTCGTGCAGGAAGAGGTGGCCGATCAGGTGCTGGAAGGCATTGCCGGCATGGCGAAGATGCTGCGCGTCGGCCACACGCTCGACCCCGAAACCGTGATCGGCCCGCTGGTCAGCGAAGTGCAGCTCGACCGCGTGACCGGCTATATCGAGAGCGGCAGGCAGGAAGGCGCGACCGTGATGGTCGGCGGCGGACGCAAGGACGGTGCGGGCTGGTTCGTCGAGCCGACCGTGCTGGTCGATACCGAAGCGAGCATGAAAGTGCGGGCCGAGGAGATTTTCGGCCCGGTCCTTTGCGCCACGCGCTTTTCTTCCGCAGACGATGCGGACCGGCTGGCCGCGCTCGGCAACGAAACGCAATACGGGCTCGCCGCCAATATCTGGACCAGGGATATCGGCATGGCGCACCGGCTGGCGCGCCGCCTCAAGGCCGGGACGATCCGCATCAACGGCTCGGGCGGGGTCGATCCCGCGTTGCCGCTCGGCGGTTTCAAGGCCAGCGGCTGGGGCCGCGAGAACGGCCGCGCCGGCGTGGAAGCCTATACCGAACTCAAGGCCATTTCGGTCGCGCTGGACTGAACCGCCACGCCCGCTCCGGGCGGGTCAGGGCGCCTTGCCCGTCGCATCGAAGGAGAAGCTGACGGCGACATTGCTGTCCAGTTCTCCGCCGGTCGAGCCCATCCCGAGATCGAAGGGCGCGCGGGCGATCGAGGCGGTGCCTTCGACATGCCGCTTCATGCCGCTGCCGGTAAGCCGGAAGCTGATGGATTGCGGCTTGCTCACGCCTTTCAGGCTCAGCGTGCCCTGCGCGGTGTAGCTGTTCGCACCGGTCTTGCGCGCGGAGCTGGCGCGGAAGGTCGCCGTGGCGAACCGGTCGGTGGCGAAATATTCCGCGCCTTTCAGCATCCCGTCCTGCGTCCCGTCGCCGACCGAAGCGCTGGCGAGATCCACGTCGATCTTGATGTCGGCGCTGGCGGGATTGTCCGGATCGAAAGCGATCGAGCCGCCCCATTGGGCGAAGCTGCCCGAAATCGTGTCGCCGCCATTGCCGACCGAGAAGCGCAGGCTGCCGCCCGGCTGGATGGTCCAGACCGGCGGCGGGCCGGGTTCGGCTGATGCGGCTGCGGCGGGCTCTTTCGCCGCTTCCGGCTCGGCCGCCTCTTCACTGGCGGCTGCGGTTGGTTCGGCATCGGGGATAGGTGTCTCCTCCGCCTGCTCGGGCTCGGGCTCGGCCAAGGGCGCGGGTTCAGGCGCGGCCGCTTCGGCGCGGCGGGCGGCGGCTTCCTGCGCGGGCACCAGGTAGGTGCTCGAAATATACATTCCGGTGGCGAAGAACACGGCGACCACGCCCACGCCGAGCGCCCAGCCGACGAAGCGGGTCGGCGCCATACGCTGCACCAGCGCCCGGCGCAGGAGCACTTCATGGCGGATCGCGCCGACGACATGCAGCACGAACAGCGCGATGCCGATCCATGCCAGCAGTTCGTGGATTTCCTCGGCCGGCTCGTTGATGCCGCCGGGCAGCGGCAGGTGCGGCAGCGGCACCACGCCATAGAGCACGGTCGGCACGACGAGCTTGGAGGTGGAGACCACGGCCCAGCCGGTCAGCGGGGCCAGCAGCATGAAGGCGTAGAAGCCGATATGCACGCCGTTGGCGAGCAGATGGGTGACGCCCTTTTCCACCGCGGGCGGGCGCTTATGCGTCAGCCGCCAGCCGATTCGCAGCAGGGTGAGCAGCAGGATCGTGATGCCGACGGATTTGTGCAGCTGGAACAGCGCGAAGCCTTCCGTGCCCTTGGGCATGGAGAAGCCGAGCGCGATCTCGAAGGCCAGCGCGAAAGCAATCAGCCAGTGGAGGATAATCGCGCCGCTGCTGTACCTTGTCATGCTTCTCTCCCCCAGGACCCGCCATCGATTGTTGCGCTATCCATAGCGGCGGGTTGGAGAATGTTCAGCAATGAATGTGACTTGGCGGGGGAAGGGCTTCTATTTCGCCTCTTCGCGGCCGAACAGGACGCGCAATTCGTGCTTGGCCTGCTCCAGCTTGTCGCGCTCGTTCTTCGAGAGGTTTTCGCCTGCGCGGTTGATGTAAAAGGTCAGCATGCTCATCGCCGATTGCAGCGGCGATCCCTTGCGGCGCTTGCTCCGTTCGGCGGAGCGCTTGAGCGAGCGGGCGATGTCTTTCGGATCGTCCTGCGCGAAGACGCCCTCTTCGAGATCGAGCGCGTCCGAATGTTCGGTGACGTCCTGCGACCATTTGCGCGTCATCGCGGCAGCCTCACATCGTCAGGCCGACGAAAGCGGCGAGGATCAGCGCGAGCACCGCAAGACCTGCCAGCCCGGCGACGAAGATCACCCGCCGGCGCCGGCTGCGCAGGATGATCTCCGCACCCCTTGCGTCCTGCGCCGAAAAACTCGGCGGCTTTCGCTCGCTGTCGGTTCGCTCGTCCATATATATCGAGTCGACTCAACAATGGAGCGACAGTTCCTGCCGGGCGACAAAATGGCCGGGCGATTTCCGGCTTGCGGGCCCCCTCGGAAAATTGCGGATCGAATTCCCGCGGATGCGCGTTCATCCCGCGTCGATCCAATTAATCGAGGAGACGTCAGCATGGCAGAAACTGGTGGAAGCTCTGGTGCGAAGTGGTTCTGGGCGATCGTGGTCATCCTGCTTTTCGCCCTGGTGGTGATCTGGTTCCTCGATCCGTTCGGTGACGTGCCCGAAGCGGCGCCCGCGGCGACCCAAACGCCCAGCACCGAATGGACGACCGCGCCCGACGAGGCCGGCGTTCCTATCGAACTTCCCGAAACGCCGATGACCAACGCGCCGGCCGACGAGGCAAGCCCCTCCGCCGCACCGACGGAGTAGCGCTCCCTCCACCGCGCCATCGCCGCGCATGCGGCCGATGTCTGTGGTATGGGTCCGGGACTCGGGCGGGGCCGCGCGGCGCGGCCCCGCCTGCTGAACCGGACGAGGAGGACGATGGCTGATTCGCGCTTGGTCCATGTGGTGGATGACGAGGATTCGATCCGCCGCTCGCTGGATTTCCTGATGCGCACGGCCGGCTACCGCGTGATGCGCTGGGCCGACGGGCAGGAGTTCCTCAAGGGCGTGGACCCGACGGAACCGTCCTGCGTGCTGATGGATGTCCGCATGCCCGGCATGGACGGCCTCCAGGTGCACCAGGAGATGGGGCAGCGCGGCATCAACCTGCCCGTGATCATGCTCACCGGGCATGGCGATATCTCCATGGCCGTGCGCGCGATGCGCGCGGGCGCGGTGGACTTCCTCGAAAAACCCTTCGAACGCGAGACTTTGCTGCGGGCCACGGATGCAGCATTCCGCGTGCTCGCCGATGCGCGGGAGCAGCGCAATCGCGGCGACTGGGCGCGCGCGCAGATCGGGGCGCTGACCCAGCGCGAGCGCGAAGTGCTGGACGGGCTCGCCTGCGGGTATCCCAACAAGACCATCGCCTATGATCTGGGCATCAGTTCGCGCACGGTCGAAGTCTATCGCGCGAACCTGATGGCCAAGCTGGAGGTCGGCAATTTCGCCGATGCGCTGCGGATCGCCTTCGCCGCCGGCCTCGGTTCCGAACCCGATTGGCGGGAGGCGCATGCGGCGGACATGCCCGCGGCGAAGGCCGACCGCTCCGGTTTCGGTTCGGCCTAGGCCCGCCTTCCGGCTGCTAAACTAGAAGATGCAGGAGCCGGGCGCGATCGAACCGTGCCCGGCTCCATTAGTCATGCTGCAAGCGAGAGGGGTTCCGCCTGCGGCCGTCACCGCGTCGCCTCTGGCCAGGCGCGCGTATCAATGGGCGCGCGTATCAGTGAACCAGCAAGAGCGGGATATCGCTCTCCTCGAGCATGGTCAGCGTCACGCCGCCGAAGATCGCCTCGACCGTGCGGCTATGGCCGAAGGCGCCCATCACGATATAAGCCGCCGCGCTGTCCAGCGCCTGCTGCAATATCGCGTCCGCAATGCGGCCCTTGGTCGATTGCTGCACGATCCGGGCATGGACATCGTTCCGCGAGAGATAGCTGGCGGCGCCGTTCACGGCGAATTCGGCCGAGGGCTGGTTCACTTCCAGCAGGGTCACGCTGCCGGCTTTCTGCAGCAGCGGAAGCGCGCCCTTGAGGGCATTGTTGGCTTCGGTCGTCCCGTCCCAGGCGACCAGCGCATGGCCGGTAAGGTCGAGCGATTTCGCAGTTGGCGGCACGGCGAGCAGCGGGCGGCCGCAATCCACCACCAGTTCACTGGCGAAACGCCGCGCATCGAGCGGATCGTCCTTGCTCGCATGGCTTGTCACCACGATCAGGTCCGCCAGTTCCGACGCGGTGCGAATCTGATCGGCCGGAAAGCCGCTTGCCGGGATCATGTCCCACGGCACGTCCTCCTGCGCCAGCCGGAGCTCGATCGCCTGGCGGTTTTTGGCTTCGTGCTTGCGCGCATCGTCCAGCACCATCGCTTCGCCGGCGCCGCTGTAAAAGTCGGAGACGATCAGCGGCGGTATCACGATGTCGATGCAGTTGAGGTGCCCTTCGAGCCCGCGCACCACGTCGAGCGCAACCTGCAGGCGCGCCTCCTGGCCTTCGTCGTCATGGATCGGGACCAGCACGTTCTTCATCGCAATCCTCCAGCTTGGAGCCTGAAGCGAACCTAGTGCCCGGCAGGCTTCGCTCCATCGGGAAATTTACGGAGTCGGCCGCCCGTCGCGGTATCAGGCCGTCACGGTATCAGGCCGTCACGGGATCAGCACGATTGCGCCTTCCACCTCGCCCGCGCGCAGCCGGTCGAGCGCTTCGTTCGCCTCGGCCATCTTCATCGGCGTGACATGGGTCCGCACGGGAACCTGCGCGGCCAGCGCCAGGAATTCCGTACCGTCCGCGCGCGTGAGGTTGGCGACCGAGAGGATCTGCCGCTCTTCCCACAGATCGGCATAGGGAAAGGCCGGGATGTCCGACATGTGAATCCCCGCGCAGACCACGCGGCCGCCCTTCTTCACCGATTTGAGTGCCAGCGGCACCAGCGGCCCGACGGGCGCGAAGATGATCGCCGCGTCCATTTCCTCGGGCGGAGCTTCGGTCGATTCGCCGGCCCAGGCGCAGCCCAGCTGGCGGGCGAATTGCTGGCCTTCCACATCGCCCTCGCGGGTGAAGGCGAACACCGTGCGGCCCTGCCACGCGGCCAGCTGTGCCAGTATATGGGCCGCCGCGCCGAAGCCGTAGAGGCCGAGTACTGGCGCATCGCCGGCCATGCGGTAGGAACGATAGCCGATCAGCCCGGCGCAAAGCAGCGGGGCGGCATGGACATCGTCGAAACCTTCAGGGATCGGGAAGCAGAAATGCGCATCGGCGATGCAATGGCTGGCGAAGCCGCCATCACGCGTGAATCCGGTGAAGAGCGGCCGGTCGCAGAGGTTTTCCCGCCCGGAGAGGCAATAGGGGCAGCGGCCGCAGCTATGGCCGAGCCAGGGCACGCCGACCCGGTCGCCGATCTGCAGTTCCGTCACGCCGGCGCCGATCGCATCGACCCGGCCGACGATCTCGTGCCCCGGCACGATCGGCAAGGTTCCGTGAATATCGCCATCCGCCACATGAAGATCGGTCCGGCACACGCCGCAGGCAGCAATGGCGAGGCGGATCTCGCCCTCGCCGGGCTCGGGCAGCGGGCGGTCGACTTCGTGCAGGCGCATGCCCGGCGCGTCGAGCTGCATTGCATGCATCCGGACCATATTCGTCTCCCGATAGGAGGGGCCTTGTGCCGCCGGTGCCCCCGCGCCGCATTCCGCATATTTGCGTAGCGCGCCGAAGGGGTCAAAAATGCATTTCCCGCCCTATATTGTGCACTGCAATGTCATCATTATCGGCGAGGATGCCGGTCATATGATCTTCGCAGCCTGTCGGTGAAACCGCCGCCAATTTAGGATTGATGCCTTGGCAGAAGCAGATTCGGTCGTCCCGCCCGCTCCCCCCTCGCTGGTTTCCGCCGCCCATTGCGACGAGCTGGCCGCCCCCGATCCGGTCGAGGGCGTGGCGGAGCTGATCGACCGCGCGACGAGCGCGGCGCTGGCGCAATGGACGATGGGCATCGCGCCCGAATCGCTGGGCGCCGCCTTCGCCGATTGGGCGGTGCATGCCGCGCGTTCGCCGGGCCGGGCCATGCTGCTGGGCGCCAAGACCGAACGCAAGCTGCACCGGCTGGCCGATTACATCGCCCGCGCCGTCAGTTCCGGGGGAGAGGCGCAGCCCTGCATCGAACCGCTGCCACAGGATCACCGCTTCACCGATCCGGCCTGGAGCCAATGGCCGTTCGGCCTCTACCAGCAGGCCTTCCTGCTGACGCAGCAATGGCTCGATGCGGCAGGTGGCGGCCTGCCGGGCGTCACGCCCCATCACGAAGAGGTCGTGCGCTTCACCATGCGGCAATTGCTCGATCTCGTTTCGCCCGCCAATTTCGTCTGGAGCAATCCGGTCGTCCAGCAGCGGGTCCTCGCCACGGGCGGGATGTGCCTGCTGGAAGGCGCCCGGCTCTTCGCGGAGGACTGGCAGGCGCTGATCCGGCGCGAGCCGCTCGGCGATGGCGGCGATTTCCATGTCGGGCAGAACCTGGCGGTGACGCCGGGCAAGGTGGTGTTCCGCAACGAACTGATCGAACTGATCCAGTATGCGCCTACCACCGACGAGGTGAAGCCGGAGCCGGTGCTGATCGTGCCGGCCTGGATCATGAAATACTACATTCTCGATCTCTCGCCGGAAAACTCGCTGGTGCGGTTCCTGGTCGGGAAGGGCTATACCGTGTTCATCATCTCCTGGCGCAATCCGGGGCCCGATCAGCGCAATCTGGACATGGAATCCTATCGCCGTGACGGGGTGATGCGCGCGCTCGACGCGGTGACGGAGATCACCGGGGCCGAGAGCGTGCATGCCTGCGGCTATTGCCTCGGCGGCACGCTGCTGTCGATCGCGGCGGCCGCCGCCGCGCGCGATGGCGACAAGCGCTTCCATTCGCTGACCTTCCTTGCCGCGCAGACCGATTTTTCCGAGCCGGGAGAGATCGGCCTGTTCATCGACGAGGCGCAGGTGCGTTTCCTCGAAAACCTGATGTGGCAGCAGGGCTATCTCGACAGTTCGCAGATGGGCGGGGCATTCCAGATGCTCCGCTCGGCCGATCTCGTCTGGTCGCGCGGCGTGCAGGATTACCTGCTGGGCGAACGCGCGCCGGTGAACGATCTGATGAGCTGGAATGCCGATGGAACGCGCATGCCCTATGCCATGCACAGCCAATATCTGCGCCAGCTGTTTCTCGAAAACCGCCTCGCGCAGGAGCGTTTCCGCGTGGGCAATTCGACCATTTCGCTCGAGGACATCACCGCCCCCACCTATGTGCTGGGGACGGAGAAGGACCATGTCGCGCCATGGCGTTCGGTGTGGAAGATCCACGTGCTGACCGATTGCGACCTGCGCTTCGTGCTGACCAGCGGCGGCCATAATGGCGGGATCGTCTCGCCGCCGGGCCACCCGCATCGTCACTATCGCAGCCTGTCCCGGCCCGACGGCACGCGGCATGTCGATGCCGATGCCTGGCTCGCCAATGCGCAGATGAACGAGGGCAGCTGGTGGACCGACTGGGCCCAGTGGCTGGGCGAGCATTCGGGCGAACCCGTGCCCGCGCGTGAGCCTGGCAATGCGAAGAAGGGCTATGCCCCGCTCGAAGCCGCGCCGGGGCGTTACGTGCTGCAGCGCTAGGCCACGCGGGCCGTCAGGCGAACAGGTCCTGTTCCTCTTCCGCCGCGATCGGATCGGGAATTTCGAGCTGGCAGGCGCTCTCGTGCGGATGCGGCGGAAAGGCCGAACACATGCAGTAATGGGCCCAGAAATGGTTCCATTCCACCTGCCAGTCATGGACCGCCTTCGCGCATTCCCACGGCATCGAGACCAGATCGAGGAATGCTGCGAGCGTGCGGTCCAGATCGGGGACGGCCGGTGCGGTACTGTCCATCGACGCTCTCCGTATTTTTGCCGGATCGGCAGTTTCTCGCTGCGCGCAGCTTAGGCAAAAGGCGCGGTGCGAACGCTACGTATGTTACCCGATAGGGCGTCCGGGGCTCGCTGCCGGTCCTCTCAGCAGGCCGAGAAATGGTCCACGATGGCCGGTTCCAGCGGGGCGGTGAAGCGGATGGAGAGCCGTTCCTCGGCAAGTGCTTCGGTAAGGCCGCCGAACGGGCCGAGGCCGCCGATCCAGAACTCCACCCGGCTGCCCACCGTCGCCCGAACCGGGTCTTCCTCTATCTCGCAGGCCTCGCGCGAGAGCCCGACCACCACGACCTGATGGGGAAGGTGCTCCCCATCCACATAGACACCCAGTGCCTGCATTTTCGCGCAACTCCTGGCGGACAAGCTCGCGGCTGCACGGCCGCAAACCCCGCCTTCCTTTTTAGCATACCGGTTCGGCACCGAACCGTTCCCATGCCGACGGCTTGTAGGGGCGGAGCGCGTCAGAACCGCGACAGGCGGATGGGAATTCGGGCGGTTCGGCGATTGGCCAAATGGCGCTCGCGAAACCTCGGGCCGTCTCGCGTGTTGCTGATCGAGAGGTGGAAAATGGCAGCACGCGCCTATTGGCAAGGACAGATCAGGCTGGCGCTGGTCTCCATCCCGGTGGAGATCTACGCGGCGACGCAATCGGGCGCGAAGATATCCTTCCGCCAGATCCATGAGCCCAGCGGCAAGCCGATATCCTATGAGAAAGTGGTGCAGGGCGTCGGCCCGGTCGATCGCGACGAGATCCTGAAGGGGTACGAGCTGTCGAAAGGCAATTACGTCCTGCTCGAGGACGATGAGATCGAGGACGTCCGGATCGAGAGCCGCAAGACGCTCGAACTCGTCCAGTTCGTCGAAAGCCACGAGATCGACCCGCTCTATTTCGAGAAGCCCTATTACGTGGTCCCGGCCGACGACCTGGCCGAGGAAGCCTATATCGTGCTGCGCGACGCGCTGCGAAAGGCGAAGAAGGTCGCGCTCGGCCAGCTATCGGTGCGCGGGCGCGAGAAGCTCGTGGCGATCAAGCCCTGCGGCAAGGGGCTGCTGCTCGAAATGCTGCGCTATTCCGACGAGGTCCGCGAAGGGCAGCAATTCTTCAAGGCCATCGGCGACGAGAAGCCCGGCAAGGAACTGCTCGATCTCGCCGCCACGCTGATCGACAGCAGGACCGCGCCCTTCGACGCCAGCGAATTCCACGATCGCTATGCCGATGCGCTGAAGAAGCTGGTCGAGAAGAAAGCCAAGGCCAAGGGCGGCAAGGTGCTGGAAGATGTCGGGGAACCGGCCGAGGGTGCCTCCGGCGGCAATGTCATCGATCTGATGGCCGCGCTGAAGAAATCGGTCGGCGAGGAGAAGCCGGCGAAGAAGCCGGCACCGCGCAAGACGCGCAAGCGGGCCTGACATGGCGAGCGCGAAGGACGACCTGCTTGAGGAATATAATCGCAAGCGCGATTTCGCGAAGACGCGCGAGCCCGCCGGCAAACCCGCTAAGGAGAAGGGCGGGCATCGCTTCATCGTCCAGAAGCACGATGCGAGACGGCTGCATTGGGACTTCCGCCTGGAAATGGACGGGGTCCTGAAAAGCTGGGCGGTGACCAAGGGCCCATCGCCTGATCCGGAGGTAAAGCGCCTTGCCGTGCGCACGGAAGACCATCCGCTCGCTTATGCGGATTTCGAAGGGTCGATCCCCAAGGGCGAATATGGCGGCGGCGCGGTCATGCTGTGGGACGAGGGGACATGGGCCCCGATCGAAGGCAAGAGCGAGCGGGATCTCGAGGAAGGCCATCTCCATTTCATCCTCAAGGGCCAGCGGATGAAGGGCGAATGGCTGCTCGTCCGCATGAAGCCGCGCAAGGGAGAGAAGCGCGAGAACTGGCTCCTGCGCAAAATCGACGACGACTATGCCGAAAGCGGAGACCCGCTGGTCGAGAAATGCCTTACCAGCGTGCTCACCGGCCGCTCGATGGCGGAGATCGCGGCCGACAAACAGGGCGAGCATTCGCTCGAGGGGAAGCAGGGCAAGGCCTTAGCGCGCGAGATGGAAAAGGCCGCAGGACACAACAGCCGGAAGGCGAAACGCGCCAGGCCGAGCGGCAAGCCTCCCCCATTCCGCAAGCCGCAGCTCGCCACGCTGGTCGATGCGGTCCCCGCCGGCAATGGCTGGATGCACGAGATCAAGTTCGACGGCTATCGCGCACTGATTGCCGCGGCTGGCGCGAAGGTCGCGATCTACACCCGCAGCGGCAAGGACTGGACCGACAAGTTCGCTCCGCTCGCCCGGGCGATTGCCGATCTCGACCTGCCGCCCTGCCTGATCGACGGCGAGATCGTCGCCTATGACAGCAAGGGCAATCCCGATTTCTCCTCGCTCCAGGCCGTCCTCAAGCGCGGCAACGGAGCGCAGAAGGATAGCGACGCGCTCGCCTTCCACGCCTTCGATCTCGTCGAGCTGGATGGCCGGGACCTGGCGGGCCTGCCCAATATCGAGCGCAAGGAGCGGCTGGAGGCATTGCTGCGCGATGCGAAGCCGCCGATCCATGTCGCCGATCACGTGATCGGCGCGGGCGAGAAGCTGTTCCACCGGATGTGCGAGGCCGGGCAGGAAGGGATCATCTCCAAGAAGATCGACGCCAAATACAGTTCGCGGCGCGGCAAGGCCTGGGTTAAGGTCAAATGCACGCGGCGGCAGGAATTCGTGATCGTCGGCTGGACGAAGAGTACCGCGAAGGGGCGGCCCTTCGCCTCCCTCGCATTGGCGCAATATGAGGATGGCGAACTCGCCTATCGGGGCAAGGTCGGCACCGGCTTCGATGCGGATACGCTGGACGATCTGGCGGGCCGGTTCGCGCGGCTCGAACGGAAGACGGCGCCGGTCGAAGTGCCCCGTGCCGAAGCCCGCGGGGTCACCTGGATGACGCCCAAGCTCGTGGCCGAAATCGCCTTTGCCGAATTCACCGCGGATGGCCGGGTCCGCCATGCTAGTTTCCTCGGACTGCGCAGCGACAAGGAGGCCGCGGAGGTGACGCCGGAAAAACCCGCCGAGCAAGCGGAGGAAAACGAAGCAGCGGTAAAGATCACCAGCCGCGACCGGGTCGTGTTTCCCGATGCCGGCTACACCAAGGGTGACCTTGCGGATTATTATGGCGAGATCGCGCCGCTCATGCTGCCCTTCGCGGCCAACCGCCCCGTCAGCCTCGTGCGCTGCCCGCAGGGGCGAGCCAAGCAATGCTTCTTCCAGAAGCACGACACGGGCGGCTTCGGCTCGCATGTCCACCACGTGCCGATCAAGGAGAAGGACGGCGGCACGGAGGACTATCTCTATATCGACGACATGGCTGGCATCCTCGCCTGCGTGCAGATGGGCACGATCGAATTCCACGGCTGGGGCAGCCGCAGCGAGGACGTGGAAGCGCCCGACCGGCTGATCTTCGATCTCGATCCCGATGAAGGCCTCGATTTCGGCGATGTGAAATGGGCCGCGCGGCATATTCACGACCGGCTGGCCGAGATCGGCCTTGCCAGTTTCGCCATGCTGTCCGGCGGCAAGGGCGTGCATGTGATCGCGCCGCTGGCCCCCGGCCATTCATGGGATGCGCATAAGGACTTTGCCCGGCGTTTTGCCGAGGCGCTGTCCACGGCGGAGCCCGATCGCTTCACCGCCACGATGAGCAAAGCCAAGCGCAAGGGAAAGATCTTCATCGACTGGCTGCGCAACCAGCGCGGCTCGACGGCGGTCGTCCCCTATTCGGCGCGTGCGCGAGAAGGCGCGCCCGTGGCGGCGCCCGTGGCATGGGGCGAATTGTCCGGCATCGACAGCCCCCGGGCATTCTCCATCGGCGATGCCAAGACGCTGATCGACCGGGCCGGGGCAAAGAGCCTCTCCGGCTGGGGCTTTGCCGACCAGCCATTACCCGACGTCTAGAACGCCCTTCGTACCCACTCTCGGCGCCATGTTTATCGGGCCGCCGGGTTGTCCGGCCGGGCAAAGTTTGCCATCCGCCCTGCATTCCAAGGTGACGGTTTGACACAGGGAGAGGGGTGCCGCCCCTGTCATGGACAGCTTGCAGACTTTCCTCGCCGAACAGCCGCTGTGGCTGCAATCCCTGATCGGCATCGCGCTGCTGGTGCTGGCCGCGGCGGCGGTGAATTTCATCGTCAAGAAGGTGATCCTGCGCGCGGCCGCCCCCTTCCTCGACGAGCGCAGCCTGACGGCGGACAAGGCCGTGGCCCGGCTCGCCAATGTCCTGCCGGCGATGATCATCGGCAATGGCATCCACCTGGTTCCGAACCTGCCCGCGGAACTGGTCACCGTGGTGCGCAATGTCGCCGCGGCCTGCATCGTGCTCAGCGTCGCCTTCGCGATCAGCGGCGGGCTCGATTACGTGAACGAGCTCTATCGCCGCCGCCCGGAATCCAACAACCGGCCGATCAAGGGCTATGTCCAGCTGCTCAAGATCGTGCTTGCGGTCGGCGCCACCATCCTCGTCATCGCCACGCTGATGGAACAGTCGCCGCTGCTGCTGCTGTCCGGCCTCGGCGCGATGGCGGCGGTGCTGCTGCTGGTGTTCAAGGACACGATCCTCTCGCTGGTCGCGTCCGTCCAGCTGACCTCCAACGACATGCTGCGCGTGGGTGACTGGATCGAAATGCCCGCGCTCAACGCCGATGGCGATGTGATCGATATCGCGCTGCACACCGTGAAGGTGCAGAACTGGGACAAGACGATCACCACCATCCCCACGCACCGGCTGATCGCGGAGAGCTTCAAGAACTGGCGCGGCATGTCGGAATCGGGCGGGCGGCGGATCAAGCGCCCGCTGCTGATCGACCAGAACAGCATCCGCTTCCTGGAACCAGACGAAGTGCAGCGGATGCACCGCTTCAGCCTGCTGGTCGATTATCTGGCGCGCAAGGACGAGGAATTGCGGCACTGGAACGACACGCAGGCCGGGGCCGGCACCGATCCGGTCAATGCAAGGAAGCTGACAAATATCGGCACCTTCCGCGCCTATGTGATCGCCTATCTGCAAGCGCATGAGCGGATCGCCAAGGACAAGACCATGCTGGTCCGCCAGCTCGATCCCACCGCGGCGGGCCTGCCGCTGGAAGTCTATTGCTTCACCAACACGACCGCCTGGGGCGAATATGAGGCGATCCAGTCCGACATTTTCGATCACCTGCTGTCGATCATGCCGGAATTCGGCCTGCGGCTGTTCCAGGAGCCGAGCGGGCTGGACTTGCGCGGTTGCATGCGCGCTGGCTGACACGGCCGGTCGGCACTAGCAGGAACCGCCAAAAAACCGCCGGAACGGTGCCTTTCGGGGCCATCGCGGTCTTGGCGAATTGGCGCATTTCTCTTAATGAATCACGACAATGATTACGGGGCGCGCAACGGGTAGTGTGTGGCGCTTTGGCAGCGTCGAATTCGACGAAGCCAAGGGCGTACTACAGGTTGGCGGTCGGGCGGTGGAGCTCGACCGGAACGGCCGCGCTATATTCGCGGCGCTGCTGCACCGGGCGGGGCAGGATGTCAGTAAGGAACAATTGCTGCAAGCCGGCTGGCCGGACCGCATCGTTCACGAAAATTCGCTGGCCAAGGCCATCGGCCGGTTGCGCGATGCGCTGGGCGAAGACGGCAAATTGCTGGAAACGGTCTATGGCCATGGATACCGGCTCTCCGTCGCGTTCGAGACCGAGCAGGAAGTGGGGGAAGACGCATCCGCCAATCCGCAAGCGGCTCCGGCTGCGGAAACGAATGCCGATGCGCTGCCCGATGCCGGCAAACCCCGCTCGCGGGGCAAGCTGCCCCGCTTCGCCGCGGCATTTGCCGCGATCGTGGTGATCGGATCGGTCGCGGCTTACGGCATCAACCGCGCGAATGAAGATCCGCCGCTGCGGATCGGCGAGCCGCCGGACACGGTCGGCCGGGTGCTGTGGGTGGACGATCACCCCGAAAACAATCTCAAGGAACGCCGTTACCTCGAGAGCCAGAAATTCGCGGTTTACACGGCCGATTCCAGCAAGGATGCGATCGCCTTGCTGGACATGTACAAATACGATGCGATCATTTCAGACATGGGCCGCAATGACGAGCCGCTGGCCGGCATCAAGCTGGTCCGGCGCCTGCGCGCGCGCGGCAACACCACGCCGTATTACATCTACACGATCCTTCCCTCCAAGGCGCAGCGCCGGGTGGTGACCGAAGCCGGCGCGCAGGGCGTGGCGGTGACGCCGGAGGAGCTTTACAGGTCGGTTCTCAAGCAGCCGGCACGCTCTGCGGAGGGTTCCCAAGCGGACGAAAACAGACCGAAAGGGTGAAATTAAATCGTTCCTAACCATATAGTTAATTGAATCCGGGGATTTCATCACTTTTCATAATTCGGGGAAAGATTCCTACACCCGGATCGGCCAGTCCGCTCGCGTCGAATTTCGCGGGGGGCGTTAGGTCAGGATCGGGCTGATGGTTGGGCAAGCTGCCCCGCCGCTGCCGAAGATCCCGGACCCAATCTTTTCTCCCTCGCCGAATGTGTGAACGAGGGAGAATACCGGTCGTGAAATCTGCAACCCCCACCCGCACCGCCTCTGGCCACCGCATCCGCCTGCTCATGCAATGCGGCACAGCGCTGCCCCTGCTGGCGCTCGCCGTCCCCGCACTTGCGGCGCCGATCCAGGAAACCTCCGCCGGCGATATCGAGATCGACGCGGTGGATGCCAGCGGCACCCCCGAAGCGGTGCAGGCGGAAAGCACGGGCGGTTCGATCACGGCCTCCGTCGGCACGGTGACGTCCACGGCTGGGCAGGGCGTGCGCGGCGCGGTGGTCGAGCTGGAAACCGACACGGACGGCGCGATCGCGGGTGATTTCGGTTCGATCACCGGCACCGGTCAGGGCGAATTGCTGGCGCTGCATTCGGAAAGCGCAGCGGGCGACATCGCCCTGACCGTCGGCACGATCGACGTGGACGGCTCGGCCACTGCCGGCATTGCCGCCCATAGCGGATCGGGCGCGGTCTCGATTTCCGCCGACAGCGTGATCGCGCGCGGCACCGGCATGGATTCGGGCGGCGAATTCTACGAAGCGGTGCAGGGCGTTTCCGATACCGGCCCGGTGACGATCAATGTCGGTTCGGCGGAGACCTACGGCCAGTACGGCTCGGCCATCGGCGCCATTGCGGGCGGCGATATCGACATCACCGCCGACAGCGCCACGATCCATTCCGACCAGACCATCGTCGTCTATGCCAATGCCAGCGGCGATGGCGACGTGACGCTCGATCTCGGCAGCGCGACCTCCACGGCGGCGGACGGCCAGGGCGTCTATGTCACCACGGAAACGGGTGATGCGAGCGTCGCGGTCGACACGATCACGCTCGGCACCGAGGCGGAGGCTGCCCGCATTCTCGCCGGCGGTGACATCGACCTCACGGTGGGCGATGCCGATGCGGGCGGCGGCGTCACCGCACGCTCGACCAATGGCGATGCCAATGTCGTCGTCACCGGCGATATCGTCGGCCGGACCTATGGCGGGCTCGAAGCCACCGGCAAGAACGTCACCGTGACGATGGAGCAGGGTAGCTCGATCACCGCGGCGGGCGACACCTGGAACGGCATTTTCGCCTCCGGCACGGATTCGGTCAGCGTGGTCGCCACGGATGTGGACACGGTGGGCCAGTCGATCCGCGCGGCCAGCACGAACGGTTCGGCTTCGGTCGCCGTGGACGGCGATGTCACCTCGCACACTTACAATGCGATCAGCATCTCGTCCGAAGGCGCAGACGTAACCATCGCCGATGGATCGACGATCACCTCCGGCGGCGGCAGCGCCGCGATCGCGATCGGCGGGCATGGCGGCGATGTGACGATCGACAATGGCGGCACGATCATGGTGCAGGGTTCCGGCGAATCCGCGATCGGCACCACGACCGGCGGCGATATCAACATCACCAGCAATGCCATCACCGTTGCGTCCGACGTCGCGCCGAGCGGCACGTTCAATTCCGGCGGCATCAATGCGGATTCGAATGGCGGCGGCAATGTCTCGGTCGCCAGCAACACGATCGACGTTTCCGGGCCGGGCCGCTTCGGCATCGCCGTGTCGGCTATCGGTGACGGAACGGTCACCGTGGACGCCACCGACACGGTGCTCGATTCCGCCGAGCATTCGGGCATCAATGCCACCAGCGAAGCCGGCGACATCGCGATCACCGGCGGCAGCATCGAGACGATGGCTGCCGGCAGCGGCGGCGTTTACGCCAGCAGCACGGATGGCGACGTGTCGATCGCCTTCGATAGCGCGCTGACGCATGGCGACGACAGCAACGATTACTATTCCGAAGCGCTCTTCGCCCAGTCGGCGAACGGCACCGCCAGCGTCACCGCCGGAAGCTCCACCGCCGAAGGCTTCGCCGCGAGCGCCGCGGTCGCACTGGGCGGCGCCGGCGCGAATGTTACGGTGGACGAGGCAAGCGTGGGCGGCCAGTTCTCGGCCGCGCTCTATGCGCAGTCCAACAATGGCGATGCCGTGGTCAATGCCGGCACGGTCACTCTGCTGGGCGACCAGCAGGCGGCCGCCAACGCGTTCGCCGCCACGGGCAAGGCAATCGTCTCGGTCGATTCGATCGACAGCCAGGGCACGCTCGGCCAGGGTATCTATGCGCAGGGCGCCGGCGGGGTCGAGATCGAGAGCGGCACCATTTCCGTACAGAAATCGGGCATTTACGGCGAAGGCCTGAGCCAGACCACCGCCATGCTCTCCGATGTCAGCATCGTCACCACGGGCGACACGGTTTCCGAGGAAAGCTACGCGATCGGGGCGAAGGGCGCGAATGTCGCCATCACCACCGGGGCGGACACGCTGACCAGCGGCACGACCGGCATCACCGCGGATGGCAGCCAGAGCGTTACCATCGTCAATGGCGGCACCACCAGTGCTTCGGGCGGCCTTGGCAGCGCGATCATCGCGACCTCGGCCGGCTCGATGTCGGTGGTTTCCGACACGGTCACCGTCACCGGCGCGGGCACCGATCCGGGCGTTCGCGATGACGGCAGCAATTACCGCGTCGAGCAGGGCGGCATCATCCTGGAGCAGACCAGCGGCACGGCCGACGCACCGATCACCGTCGATGCCGGCACCGTCACCGTGGCGGGCGATCATCGCTACGGCATTTCGGTCCGTGGCAATTCCGACATCACCATCGATGCGGACGACGTGACGCTGGCCAGCGCGGATTCGGTCGCGGTCGTCGCGCGCGGCGGCGAGGGCGATGTGTCCATCACCACCGGCACGGTCACGACCACCGGCGCCAGCGGCGTCGGCGTGTTCGGCAACACCACCAGCGGCGACATCACGATCGCCGCCGGCACGACGCGCGTCGAGAATGAAGGGCTCGCCGGCGATTACACCGGCGATGCGGTGACGGGCATTTCCGATAGCGGCCATGTCGCCGTAAGCAGCGAGGACGCCTTCACCGCCGCGCTTTACGGTTCCGCCGTGGTCGGCGTCGGCGGCTCGGTCGAGATCGCGTCCGGCAAGGCCGAGACCACCGGCGATGGCGGCGTGGCCGTCTATGCCTATGCCAGCAATGGCGATGCGGCAGCGAGCGTGGATGATGTCAGCACCTCCGGTGCCGACACGCAGGCGGTCACCGTGCGGTCCAACACCAATATCGCGACGCTTACGCTCGGCAACATGACCACCACCGGCGCGAATGGCGCCGGCGCCTTCGTCGAGGGCGCGAACATGGCGCAGGTCGTGGTCGATGGCGACGTACAGACCAGCGGATACGCCGTTTCGGCCGGAACCATGAACGGGGCCGCCGTCGTCACGGTGAATGGCAGCATCGATGCTGGCGCGACCGGCGTGAAGCTGAACGGCCCGATCGGCGTACTGGTCAACAACGGCAGCATTTCCAGCGCCGAAGGCCCGGCCGTGCTCAGCCTGGCCGGCTATTCGGAAATCCTGAACAACGGCATCCTCGACGGGGTCGACGGCATCGCGCTGCAGACCGGCGCGGGGGACGACAAACTCACGCTGACGGAAAATTCCGACGTGACCGGCCTGATCGACCTGGGTGACGGCGACGACGTGCTCGAACTCGGCTTCGCGGACATGCTCAGCGACGATGTCGGCCAGGTCGCCGGCACGACCAATGTCGAAAGCCTGTCGGTGCTCAACGGCCAATGGCTCGCCGAAGGCCCGGCCAGCGCTTACGATTCGGTCTCCATCGCTCAGGATGCGGCGCTCACCGTGGCCTGGACCAATGGCGATGCGGCGATCGAAACGGGCAATGTCCTCGTCGATGGCACACTGAACCTGCAGCTCGACGTCGATAGCGAAGCGGGCGATTTCTCCGACATCGTCATCGCGGGCGCCGGTTCTGTCCACCTGACCGGCGACGCTACCGTGCTGTTCGACGATACGAGCGGCATGCAATATGAAGGCGGCACCTTCGTCGAGAATGGCGAGCTGCTGCTGACCGACGAATTCGGAGGCGACATCACCACCTCCGGAGACGGCACCTTCACCCTCGCCGAGGGCGGGGATTTCACCGGCAATCTGGAGAATAACGGCCACTTCGTGTTCGACCAGGCCGGCGATTACAGCTTCCTCGGCGATTTCTCCGGCACCGGCAGCTTCGACAAGAATGGCGACGGCACGCTGACCTTCGCCGGCCTTTACGATTTTGGCGGCACCACCACGGTCAATGGCGGCACGGTCTCCTTCACGGGCGATCTGGATGAGGATACCGAGCTCGACCTGTCGGGCGGCGGCACGGTGGACCTTTCGCAGAATGCCAGCGGATCGCAGACCGTGGCGCAGCTTTCCGGCAGTGGCGGCTCGCTGAATCTCGGCCAGACCAACCTCGTGATCGAGCAGGAGGAAGACACGGTCTTCGCCGGCGAGATCGAGGGTACGGGCGGGTTCGATAAGAGCGGCAGCGGCAATCTGGTGCTCGCGGGGACCAGCACTTTCAGCGGCACGGCCAGCGTCAATTCCGGCACTCTCTCGGTAAACGGGTCGCTTGCCAATGCTACCGTGGTGGTCAATTCCGGCGGCAAGCTGGGCGGCAACGGCACGGTCGGCCAGACCCAGGTCGGCGCCGGCGGCGCGCTGGGCGCGGGTAACTCGATCGGCCACCTGACCATCGCCGGTGACCTGACGCTTACCGCCGGTTCGACACTGATCGTGGAAGTCGATGCCACGGGCGCCAACGACAAGGTCGATGTCACCGGCACGGCCACGCTGGGCGGTGCGGCGATGGAAGTGCTGGCGGAGGACGGCGTCTATGCGCCCTTCACCGACTACACCGTGCTCACCGCAGAGGACGGGATTGTCGGCACGTTCGGTTCGGTCACCACCGATCTCGCCTTCCTCGTCCCGACGCTCGATTACGGTGCCAATGCGGTGACGCTGACGCTGACCCGCAACGATATCAACTTCTCGGCCTATGGCACCACGCCCAACCAGCGGGCGGTTGGCGGCCTGATCGAAGCGCTCGGCTTCGGCAGCGCGCTGTATGACGAGACGCTGACTCTCGCCACCGAGGATGTGGCGGCGGACTTCGCCACGCTGACCGGCGAGGTCTATCCGGCTCACGGCGCGGCCCTGATCGAAACGGCGGACATGCTCCGCCGCCAGATCGCGCCGGAAATGGCCGGTGCGCAGGCTGAAGGCGCCTTCATCTGGGGCGCTGGCCTGGGCGGCTGGATCAAGGGCGAGGGCCGTGGCGGCGTCGGCCAGGTCAAGGTCGACAATGCCGGTCTCGCGGCGGGCATCGGCTATGGCTTCGGCGATTTCAGCGTGGCCCTGGGCGGCGGCGCGGTTTCGCAGGATCCGCAGACCACCCAGCTCCACAATGCCGACATCACCTTCCTCGGCGGCCAGGTGACCTATGGCGGTGTCGGTGCCGGTTCCGGCCTTTCGGCCCATGCCGGCGTGCAGTTCGGCTGGTCCGACGCCTCCGTTTCGCGCCAGAGCTCGCTCGGCACGATCGGCGACAGCCTCTCGGGCAAGCTCGACGGCAACTTCACCGAGATCTACGGCGAAGCGGCCTATGGCGTGCCGTTCGGCGAGGGGCTTTCGATCGCGCCCTACGTGGGCGTCAGCCATGTCTCGCTCGATTTCGACGATGTCGCGGAAACCGGCGGCGTCACGGCGCTGACGGTCAGCGGGCTCGATCGCGACGTGACCTTCGCCGATATCGGCGCGCGGATCGAAAGCTCGGGCGAAGGCTTCAACGGCCATGTCGCGACCGCATGGCGCCAGGCCTGGGGCGATCGCGCCTCCAATGCGCTGGTCGGCTTTGCCGGCAGCCCGAACGGGGCGCTGATCTCCTCGCTCCCGATCGCCAAGGGCGCGGCGCGGCTTGAGGCCGGCCTGTCCTACACGGCGGGCCCGATCACGGTCGGCGTCGATTATGACGGCACCTTCTCGAACAGCTTCGACAGTCACGGCCTGAAGGGAGCGCTGAGCGTTCGCTTCTGAGCCGATCGACGATCCCGGCCCTGGCCAGCATGGGCCGGGATCGTCCCCCTGACTGCCCGGAGCCGATCACCGGGAATTCCCGAGATTGCGCAGCGTGGCCACGCAGGCGACTATCGCGGCAAGCGGGAGAGTCGGGCGTGGTCGGGATTCGGAATATGCGAGAGGAAAGGCGCCGCGCCGCGGCGCCTTCCGCTTGTCGGCCGCAAGCGAAAGCGCGGCATTGCCCCTGACATTACTGATCCCGATTTTCGCCGCTGCCGCGGTGGCGGTCTGGTGGGCCGGCACCCGGCTGCCGCTTTATGCGGCGGCGATCGGGGACCGAACCGGGATCGGCCAGGCCTTCGCCGGCATGGTGCTGCTCGGCGGCGTCACTTCCCTGCCGGAGCTTTCCACCGCCGTCAGCGCGGCGGCGATCGGCGCATCCTCGCTCGCGCTCAACAACATCCTCGGCAGCGTGGCGTTCAATATCGTGCTGCTGGCCCTGGCGGACATGGTGCTGGGAAAGCGGCCGCTGACTTCGGTGATCGCCAAGCCGGCGACGCTGATCCAGGGCGTTCTCGGCATGCTGCTGCTGGCGCTCGTGGCCGCCGCCGTGCTGTGGCGGGACGTGCCGCTTGCCGGGGTCGGCCTGTGGTCGCTGCTGCTGTTCGCCGGCTGCCTTGCGGCGATGCGCATCGCCTATCGCTCCGAACGGCGGCCGATGTGGGCGGTGATCGATCCGCAGGCGCCGGAAAGCCTCGCGCTGGAGGAAGAGGCCGCGAAGGAGCCCGAGCGGCTCTATTGGGGCATGGCCGGGCTGGCGCTGGTGATCCTGGCGGCGGGCACGGTGCTGGCCGCCACCGGCGATGCGATCGCGGCGCGCACCGGGCTCGGCGGAGGGGTTGTCGGCCTGATCTTCGTCGCGCTGGCGACCTCGCTGCCCGAACTGAGCTCGATAAGCGGGGCGATGAAGGCGCGGCGTTACGAGCTGGCCGTGGGCGAGGTGTTCGGCTCCAACATCTTCAATCTCGCGCTGATCGTGGTGATAGACCTCGTCGCGCCCGGGCGGCCGGTGCTGGGCATGGCCGGGCGGTTCGAAGCGGTGGCGGCGCTGCTCGGGCTGGTGCTGACCGGGATCTACGTCATCGGCCTGATCGAGCGGCGCGACCGGACTTTCCTGCGCATGGGCTATGATTCCGTCGCGGTGATCCTGCTCTATTTTGCAGTGCTGTTCTTCCTGCTGCAGGCGCCGGGCTAGCGCGCACCGCCCCAGCCGTGGCGGGTGATCCATTTCTCGATCTCGACAATCGCATAGGCCAGTACGCCGAACAGGATGACGAAGCCCCAATCGGCCCAGCCCAGCGCGACCGAGCCGAACAGTGCCTGCATGAAGGGCGCATAGGTGAACAATATTTGCAGGGCGATCACGCTACCGATCGAGACCAGCACCACCGGGTTCGCCAGCAGCACGTCCAGATGCACGGCGGGCTGGCGCAGGTGCCGGCAATTGAGCAGGTAGCCGATCTCGCAGGCGACCAGCCCGTTGACCACCACGGTGCGGGCCAGCTCCACCGATCCGGCATCGCTGAAGCGCCCGAACAGGTACCAGCCGGCCAGCGTCATCAGCGTGGCCACGAAGCCGATCCGCCACATCAGGAAACCCGTCAGCAACGGTTCGCCGCGCGGCCTTGGCGGACGCCGCATCAGGTCCGGCTCGGCCGGGTCGAAAGCGATGGCCACGCTCAGCGTCGCTTCGGTGACGAGGTTGACCCAAAGGATCTGCAGCGCGGTGATCGGCAGCGGCTGGTCCAGCAGCACGGCAAGGATGATCAGCCCCGCCTCGCCGAAACTGGTCGGCAAGATATAGACCAGCGCCTTGCGGATATTCTCATAGACCGTGCGCCCTTCATGCACGGCGGCGACGATCGACGTGAAATTGTCGTCGGTCAGGACCATGTCTGAGGCTTCACGCGCCGCTTCCGTTCCGCGCCCGCCCATCGCCACGCCGATATCGGCCTTCTGCAAAGCGGGCGCATCGTTGAAGCCGTCGCCGGTCATGGCGATGCTTTTGTTCTGTGCTTGCAATGCGCCGATAAGCCGTTGCTTGTGCTGCGGCGTGGCGCGGGCGAAGATTGTAGCCTGCGCGGCGCGGGAGGCGAATTCCCCGTCTTCAAGCCGGTCGAGCTCGGTTCCGGTGACGGTTTCTCCCTCGAGCCCGACCGAGGCCCCGATCGCCCGCGCCGTGGCCGGATGGTCGCCGGTGATCATCTTCACCGCAATGCCGGCTTCGCGCGCTCTGGCGATGCTGTCCTTCACGCCGCTGCGGGCCGGGTCGATCATGCCGACAAGGCCGAGCAGGGAGAAATCGCCGTTATCGACCGCGGCGGTATCGAGCGAGCTTGCGGCCTCGGCCGGCTTGCGCGCAATGGCCAGCACGCGTTCGCCTTCCGCCGCCAGCGCATCCACCTGCTTCGCCCAGCCGTCGCGGTCTATCGGCGTCTCGCCGTCCGGGCCCGTCTGCCGGGTGCAGAGGGCCAGCACGCGCTCCGGCGCGCCCTTCAGCCAGATGGATGTGCCCTCCCCGTCGCGGTCGAGCACGGCCATATATTGCTGGTCGGCTTCGTAGGGGACGGATGCGAGGCGTTCGGCCTTGTCGCCATCCAGCCCGAGCTTGTGCGCAAAGATCAGCAGCGCGCCGTCGGTCAGGTCGCCCTCGATCGCCCAGTCGCCATCTTCCCGGCGGATCTGCGCGTCATTGGCCAGCAGCGCCCCGCGCGCCAGATCGTGCAGCAGCGGATCGTCCGTCTCCGCCTGTTCGTCCCCGCCGGATATCTCGAACCGCCCGCCGGCGGTGAGTGCGGTGCGCACCGTCAGCCGGTTCTCGGTGATCGTGCCGGTCTTGTCGGCGCAGATGATATCGACCGAGCCGAGCGCTTCTACCGCCGGCAGCTTGCGGATGATCGCCCGCCGCCGGGCCATGCGCGTTACGCCCACGGCCATGCTGATCGTGAGGATCGCCGGCAGCGCTTCGGGCACCGCCGCGATCGCCACGCCCACCGCCGCGCGGAACGCATCGACCATGCCCATGTCGTTGAGCCAGCTGCCGATCGCGAAGACGAGGGCGGCGATGGCGAGGATCGCGATGGTCAGCCGCCCGCTGAAGCTGTCGAGCTGGCGGGAAAGCGGCGTCTCGATGCTTTCGTGCCGGGCGAGCATGCTGCCGATCCGCCCGATCTCCGTCGCATCGCCGGTCGCCACCACCGCCCCGAGCCCGGCGCCGCGCGCCACCGTCGTCCCCGACCATGCCATCGAGCCGCGCTCCGCCAGCGGGCTGTCTTCGGCGCATGGCCGGAGCGATTTCCCGACCGGGGCGGATTCGCCGGTCAGCGCCGCTTCCTGGATTTCCAGCCCGCGCTGTTCGATCAGCCGCAGGTCCGCGGGCACGATCGTGCCCGCGGAAAGGACCGCGATATCGCCGGTCACCAGCGTCTCCGCGGGGACGGTGATCTGCCTGCCATTGCGGACCACCAGCGCCTCCGGTGCAACCGCCTTGCGTACCGCTTCCAGTGCCCTTTCAGCGCGGCCTTCCTGGATGAAGCCGATCAACGCATTGACCACCACCAGCGCGCCGACCACCGCGGCGTCGAGCAGCTCGCCGATCAGCAGCATGATCACGGCCGAGACCAGCAGGACCAGCACCAGCAAATTGGTGAACTGGCCGAGAAACCGCAGCAGCGCGGATTGCCTTTTCGCCGGGGTCAGCCGGTTGGGGCCCTGTTCGGCAAGCCGCCGTTCGGCCTCCTGCGCGGCCAGCCCGTCCGGCCCGGACGCAAGACGATCCAGCGCGTCCCCGGTTTCGATTGCATGCCAGGCCGTCGCATCGGGGTCGGTCAAGGCAGGCGCTCTCCAATGGCGGATTCGGCGTGACGGAAGACTTCTAGGAACCGGCGCGGGCAATGCCAACCGGCTCGCGGCCGGGAATTACTCCTCCGGCTCGCCCGGTTTGCGGCGCGACGACCGGCAGCCCTTGGCGCAGCAGGCGCCCGTTCCCGGCGCCACCGGCACTTGCTCGACCGGGACGGTAAGCGACCCTCCGCCGCACAGGGCGAGCACCAGCGCTCCGCCGGTCGCCGAGGAGCCCGGCACGGGCCCGGTCATCGCCGGAAGCAGCGCCAGCGTGGCGAATAGCGACAGGGAGCCGCTCATTCCTCGTCCTCGTCGATCAAGATGCGCGCGGCGGCGCCGTCGGGATCGTCGAACTGGCCGTTCCTCAGCGCCCAGAAGAACGCCGCGAGGCCGATTCCGCCCAGCAGCAAGGCGACGGGGATGAGGAACAGCAGGCCGGTCATTTCGCGGCCCGTGCGAGACGCAGCGAATTGCCGATCACGATCAGCGAACTGGCGGACATCGCCACGGCGGCGAGCAGCGGCGTGACGAGGCCGGCGAGAGCCAGCGGTACGGCCAGAACGTTGTAGCAGATCGCCAGCCCGAAATTCTGCCGCACCACCCGCATCGTTGCCCGCGCCGTGCGCACCGCACGGGGCAGGGCGAGCAGCGAATCCTGCACGAAGACGAAATCCGCCGCCTGCAGCCCGACCTCGCTGGCCGATCCCGGCGCGATGGAGGCATCGGCGGCGGCAAGGGCGGGGCCGTCATTAAGCCCGTCGCCCACCATCAGTACGCGCTGCCCGGCATTGCGCAGGCGGGTGATCGCCTCCTGCTTGGCGGCCGGCCCCGCGCCCGCCTGCGCGGTGAGGCCGGTGGCGCGTGCCACTTCGGCCACGGCGGCGGGATTGTCGCCGGAAAGGATCGAGCAGTTGACGCCGAGCGCCTTCAGTTGCGCCAGTGCTTCGGCCGCATCGGGCCGCAGCCGGTCGGCATAGGGGATCAGCCAGGTCGGCTGGCCGGTTATGTCCAGCGTCACGGCAATGCCGCTGGCGCTGTCGGGACGCCGCAGCGCCACCTGCTTGCCCCCGGCAGCGGCGAACACGCCTTCGCCGGGCAGTTCCTGGACGTTATCGAGCGGCGCGGCGCGGTGGCCGGCGGCGGAAAGCGCGTCGGACAAGGCGCGGGAGAGCGGGTGGCGGCTGTGCGAGGCAAGGGCGAGGGCGATCGAAGCGGTCTCGCCCGGCAGCGCTTCCAGCACGGCGGGATCGGGCAGCGGCCGGCCGAGCGTGAGCGTGCCGGTCTTGTCGAGCAGGGCCCGGTTGACCGTGGCGAGCCGTTCCAGCGCGGAGCCATCCTTCACCATCACGCCCGCGCGCATTAGCGATCCGCTGGAGACGACTTGGGCGACCGGCACGGCGAGGCTCAGCGCGCAAGGGCAGGTAATGATCAGCACGGAAACGCCGATCACCAGCGCCTGGTAAAGCCCGGCGCCCGCAACCAGCCAGCCGATCACCGCCAGCGCCGCCAGCGTATGAACCGCCGGGGCGTAAAGCCGCGCCGCGCGGTCGGCGATGCGGACATAGCGGCTGCGGTTCTGCGTGCTCGCTTCCATCAGCCGGGCGATTTCCGCCAGCGTGGTGTCATGCCCGGCATGGCTGACGCGCACATCCACCGGCGCATCGAGATTGAGCGTGCCGGCCAGCGCCATGTCGCCCTTATGCGCGGCGACCGGCGCGGACTCGCCGGTAAGCAGCGACTGGTCGAAGCGGCTCGATCCGGTGACGATCTCGCCATCGGCTGCCAGCCGCTCGCCCGCCGCCACGCGCATCAGCATGCCTGGGGCAAGCCGGTCGGCATCGCGCCAGCCAAGCGTGCCGTCCGCGCCGGCCACCATTGCGCCCTGCGCCGCCTGGCTGAGCAGCGCGTCCACGCCCTTGCGCGCGCGGTCGCGCATCATCGCGTCGAGCACGCGGCCCGCCAGCAGGAAGGTCAGCAGCATCAGCGCGCCGTCGAACCAGGCGTTCGCGCCGCCGATCACCGTCTCGTAAAGGCTGAGGCCGGTGGCGATCAGCACGCCGATCGAGATCGGTACGTCCATATTGGTGGTGGCATGGCTGACCGCCTTCCATGCCGAGCGGAAGAAGGGCTGGCCGGCATAGGCGACCGCGGGAATGGCGATCAGCGCGGAGATCCAGTGGAACAGCGCGCGGGTCGATCCCTCGGCCCCGGCCCAGACGCTGACCGAAAGCAACATCACGTTCATCGCCGCGAAGGCGGCCACGGCCAGCGGCGCGAGCAAGGGGCGGACGGCAGAATAGGGGCGCACCGCCTCGTCGCGCCGCGGCTGCGCTTCGAAGCCGATATCGGCCAGCGCGGAAACGAGCGCGTGACTGTCCACCTCGGGCGCGTGCTGCACGGTGACCATGCGGGAGGAGAGGTTTACTCGCGCATCGGCGATGCCGGGCAGGGCCTCAAGTCCGCGCTCCACCTTGCTCATGCAGCCCGCGCAATGCATCCCCGGCACGGCGAGGACCGTGCATTCCAGCGCATCCTCGGGATGGCGCAGCGCGCTCATTGCAAGGTCTCCTCCCGCCGCCAGCGGTGGGACCCGTCGGAGAGTTCGAGCCGCAGCGTCCAGCGCCCGGCCGGCAGTTCCTTGTCCGAGAGGTAGCGGCCGTTGCCGAGCGGGGCGAAGGCCAGGTGCTGGTCCGGCAGGCGGCCGAGCGGATGGCGCGCGATCGCGATCACCTTCAGCCCTTCTGGCGCGCCGGTCACCGTCACCGCCAGCCTGCCATCGGGCCGCCAGGCGGTGACCGCCTCCCAGCCGAGCGCTTTCTCTGCCTCGGCCTCGTCCAGCCAGCCGTTGAATTCCTGGCTCGCGACATAGGAGTTTTCGACCACGATCCCGCCGAAGGTGGAACTGGCGAAGCTCGCCATGGTGAAATTGACCGCCATTACCACGCCGAAAAAGCCGACCAAGATGCCGGTCATGTGCCAGCCGGTGAACCTGCCGCGCGCGCTTTCCTTCATCACTGGCCTCCCGGTGCTTCGAAATAGGTGTCGCTGGTGTCCATCTCGCCCTGCTCGTCGAGCGAGGTGACGGTGAAGGCGAAATCCTGCGCGTCCGTGTCGGGCGGTGCGATGACATAGATGCGCAGCGGTTCGGCGGAATCCGCCGGCACGGTGACGGTCAGTTCGCGCGCGGCGTCGGCGCGGTTCATCTCGTCGGTCCACATGGCGGCGCCGGAAAGGCCGTCGAGAGCCACGCGCATTTCGCGCGGGCGGCTTTCCATATTGCGCAGCTTGACCGTGTAGGCGTTGCGGATGCTGCCGTCGCTCATCAGCATGAAGGGCGGGTTGCGGTCGGGCGCGACCGAGATGTCGGTATGGCTGCGCACGCCGAGCGCGAACAGCAAGGCCAGGCCGATCCCGCCCCAGACGGTGAAATAGATCAGCGTGCGCGGATGCAGCAGCGCCTTCCATGCCGGGCGGGGTTCGCCGCCGGCCTTCTCGCTCTCGCAATCTTCCAGCGTGGCGTAGTCGATCAGCCCGCGCGGGCGGCCGATATCCTTCATCACCCGGTCGCAGGCATCGATGCACAGCGCGCAGGTGATGCAGGCGATGTCCGGCCCGTTGCGGATGTCGTAGCCGGTGGGGCAGACGGCGACGCACTGGTTGCAGTCGATGCAGTCGCCGAATTCGCCCGGGTGCTTCTCGGCCTTCTTCAGGCTGCCGCGCTTCTCGCCGCGCCAGTCCTTATAGGTGACGATCAGCGATTTCTCGTCCAGCATCGCGCTCTGGATGCGCGGCCAGGGGCACATATAGATGCACACCTGTTCGCGCATGAAGCCGCCGAGCACGAAGGTGGTCGCGGTCAGCACGGCGACGGTGACATAGGCGACCGGCGCGGCCTGCCCGCTCCAGAAATCCACGGTCAGCGTCGGCGCGTCGGCGAAATACATGATCCACGCGCCGCCGGTCCAGAAGGCGATCACGAGATAGATCGACCATTTCACCACCCGGTGGGCGATCTTCTTCAGCCCCCACGGCGCGCGCTCCAGCCGCATCTGGGCGTTGCGATCCCCATCCACCAGCCGGTCGATATGCTGGAACAGGTCGGTCCACACCGTCTGCGGGCAGCTATAGCCGCACCAGGCGCGGCCGACCGCGCTGGTGACGAGGAACAGGCCAATGCCGGCCATGATCAGCAGGCCGGCGACGAAATAGAATTCCTGCGGCCAGATCTCGATGCCGAACATGTAGAAGCGGCGATGGGCGAGATCGATCAGCACCGCCTGGTCCGGCGCATAGGGGCCGCGATCCCAGCGGATCCACGGCGTGCCGTAATAGATGCCGAGCGTGACGAACATCACCAGCCATTTGAAGCGGCGGAACGGGCCGTCTACCTTTTGCGGGTGGACGGCCTTGCGCTTCTCGTAGAGCTGGACGGGGGCGCCCTCGGTCAGCGGTTCAGGATTGTTCATCGGGTTCGGCCTCCGGAGCGTCTTCGCCTTGTTGGGCGACCTCCGCGAAGTCCTCGCCTCCCCCGAGCGAGTGCACATAGGCGGCCAGCATCTTGATCGTCACCGGATCGAGCCGGCCGGACCATGCCGGCATCACGCCCATGCGCGGACTGGTGATCTGCCGCACGATATCGTCGCGCGTGCCGCCATAGAGCCAGATCGCATCGGCAAGGTCCGGCGCGCCGAACTGGCGCAGGCCGCGGCCATTGTCGCCGTGGCAGACCGAGCAATTCTCGGCGAAGAGCCGGGCGCCCTCGGTATTGTCCTGCGCCTTGCCGGAAAGGCTCAGCACATGGTCGGCCAGCGCGCCGATCTGGTCCGAAGTCAGGAAGCCGTCACCGAAAGCGGGCATGATCGAATTGCGCGTCTCGCCGTCACCGGGCTGGCGGATGCCATGCATCAGCGTGGTGTGGATCGTGTCGAGATCGCCGCCCCACAGCCAGTCGTCGTCATTGAGGTTGGGAAAGCCTGGGGAGCCGGCCGCGCCGGCGCCGTGACACTGCACGCAATTGACCTTGAAGGCCGCACGTCCGCCTGAAACGGCGGCGCGCATCAGCCTCTCATTGCCCTGGATCTTGCCGAGCGGAAGCCGGGCCAGTTCGGCCACGGTGGAGGCGCGGCGCTGGTTCTCGGCGGCCATTTCCTTGGCCAGCTGGCCGCGGCTGGTCCAGCAGAGCACGCCTTCGGTGCCCTTGTTGATCAGCGGCCAGGCCGGATAGGCTATGCCATAGCCGATCGCGAACACGATGCAGGCATAGAAGGTCCACACCCACCAGCGCGGCAGCGGGTTGTTGAGCTCTTCGATGCCGTCCCATTCATGGCCGACGGTTTCCACGCCGGTTGCTTCGTCGATGTGCTTATTCGCCATCGTTTTCGTCCTTGAAGATCGAGTTGGCCGCGTCCTCGTGATGCCGGCGGGCGCCGGGGCGGAAGGGCCAGAGCGAGAAACCGAGGAAGATCGCCACCATGGTCAGCAGCACCCAGCTGTCGGCCAGATGGCGCAGCATGTCGTAAGTGGAATGGTCGCTCACCGGCCCGTCTCCTGTGCCAGCTCTTCCTGCGCGGCGGCGCTGTTCACATCGACCAGCGTGCCGAGCATCTGCAGATAGGCGACCAGCGCATCCATTTCGGTGAGCCGCTTGGGATTGCCGTCGAAATCGCGGATCTGAGCCTTGGGATAGCGTTCCTCCAGATCGCCCGCATCGGCATCGGGATTGGCCTGCGCGACGATATCGGCCTTGGCCATTTCGAAATCGCGATCGGTATAGGGCACGCCGACCATGCGCAGCGCGCGCAGGTTGGCCTCAGGGTCGGCGATCGTGAGGTCCGTCTCGGCGAGGAAGCCATATTGCGGCATCACGCTTTCAGGCACCACGCTTTGCGGGTTCTTGAGGTGCTGCACATGCCATTCGTCGGAATAGCGGCCGCCCACCCGGGCAAGGTCCGGCCCCGTGCGCTTCGATCCCCATTGGAAAGGGTGATCGTACATGCTTTCCGCGGCGAGGCTGTAATGGCCATAACGTTCCACCTCGTCGCGGAACGGGCGGATCATCTGGCTGTGGCAGACATAGCAGCCTTCGCGCACATAGATGTCGCGCCCGGCCTGTTCCAGCGGGGTGTAGGGGCGCATGCCCTCCACCTTCTCGATCGTGTTGTCGATCCAGAACAGCGGCGCGATCTCCACGATACCGCCGATGGCGACCGTGACGAGGGCGCCGACGCCGAGCAGCGTTACGTTCCGTTCGAGCTTCTTGTGTTGTTCGGTAATGCTCATCGAAAGGTGCTCCTACTCGGCCGGAACAGCGACGATCGGACGATCGGCTTCGGGATCATATGCGGCGCTGCCCATCGGCATTTCCGTCCGCAGCTTGCCCAGGATCGTGGCCCAGACATTGATCACCATCAGCACGGCGCCGGTGAGGTAGAGGCCGCCGCCGAAGGCGCGCAGCAGATACATCGGGTGCAGCGCGCTGACCGTTTCGGCGAAGCTGTTCACCAGATAGCCGTCGGCCCCGTATTCGCGCCACATCAGGCCCTGGGTGATGCCGGCCACCCACATGCTGGCGGCGTAGAAAACGATGCCGGCGGTCGCGAGCCAGAAGTGCCAGTTGACCATGCGCAGCGAATAGAGCCGCTTACGCTTCCACAGCCGCGGGACGAGAAAATAGACCGCCGCGAAAGTGATCATGCCGTTCCACCCCAGCGCGCCGGAATGGACGTGGCCAATGGTCCAGTCGGTGTAATGCGAGAGGCTGTTGACCGACTTGATCGACATCAGCGGGCCTTCGAAGGTGCTCATGCCGTAGAAGGCGATGCTGATCACCAGCATGCGGATGATCGGATCGGTGCGGATCTTGTCCCACGCGCCGTTCAGCGTCATCAGCCCGTTGATCATGCCGCCCCAGCTCGGCATCCACAGCATCACCGAGAACACCATGCCCAGCGTCTGCGCCCAGTCGGGCAGCGCGGTGTAGTGCAGGTGATGCGGGCCGGCCCAGATATAGAGGAAGATCAGTGCCCAGAAGTGGATGATGGACAGCCGATAGGAATAGATCGGCCGCTCCGCCTGCTTGGGCACGAAGTAATACATCATCGCCAGGAAGCCGGCGGTGAGGAAGAAGCCCACGGCGTTGTGGCCGTACCACCACTGCACCAGCGCGCCCTGCACGCCGCCGAAGACGGGATAGCTCTTCGATCCCAGCAGGCTTACCGGGATATCGAGATTGTTCACCACATGCAGCATCGCCACGGTGATGATGAAGGCGAGGTAGAACCAGTTGGCGACGTAGATATGCGGTTCGGACCGCTTCACGATCGTTCCGACGAAGACGATCAGATAGGCGACCCAGACGATCGTCAGCCACCAGTCCACATACCATTCCGGTTCGGCATATTCCTTGGACTGGCTGATGCCGAGCAGATAGCCGGTCGCCGCCAGCACGATGAATAGCTGGTATCCCCAGAACACGAAACGGGCGAGGCCGGGAAAGGCCAGCCGCGCGCGGCAGGTGCGCTGCACGACATAGAAGCTGGTGCAGATCAGCGCGTTGCCGCCGAAGGCGAAGATCACCGCGGATGTATGCAGCGGCCGCAGGCGCCCGAAATTGAGGAAAGGTTCGAAATTGAGCTGGGGAAAGGCCAGCTGCAGGGCGATAAACAGCCCCGCCAGGAAGCCGGCCATGCCCCAGAACACCGTGGCGATGACGCCCCAGCGCACCGGATCGTCGTCATAGCGGGACGGATCCTGCGGCATCCGAAAGATGGCATTGGCCGTAGCGCCGACATCGGCCCGGAACGCGTCCACGCACAGGGCGATGAACACGGCGATGGCCACGATGGTCATATGCGCGGCGAAGCCGGCATCCTTCGAAAGGGCAATCGCCATGACCGCCAGAATGAGCAGGCCGAACCACATGCCGACCCGAGAGAGTGTTGTTTCCATGAAACCGGTGTCCCCAACGTGCTGGGAACGCGCTGCCCGTTCGCGCGGGCGCGCTCATTGATTGCGGTCAAATAGGAAAGTTCGCCTGCGTGAAACTTTCCTGCGCCGCTTTTGCGTACTTCGTGCCTAGCGGCTGGCCTGTTGCGGCGGCGCTTTGAGGATCGAATTGCGGGCGACGATCCCGGTGAGATAGCAGTAGTTCCATCGCGGGCTCTCGGGCGCGGCGGCGTCCGTCGCGGCCGGGCAGCTTTCCGGCGCGTCGAGCGGATATTCCTCCAGCGGATCGGCTGTGAGATCGTACAAAGCGCAATTGTCCGCCGCGTCGATGCAGACGACCTTGTAGGTCGCGTTTCGCGCGCCGACGACCGTCTCGCCCTGCTTCATCAGATTGCTCGATTCGGTCAGGAGGTAGCCTTCGACCGGATCGCGCACTTCGGTGGCCTCGCCGCTCAGGATCGGCATCAGCGAAACCCCGTCGAGCTTCACCATGCCGTCGCCCGTACTGTTCGGAACAGTTTCAGGTGCCGTCAGCCCGGCCACGGCGAGGATGGTGGAATAGAGATCGACGACATGCACGAACTCGCCGCTCTTGCTGCCGGCGGCGATTCCCGGACCGCGGATCGCCAGCGCCACGCGCGCGCCGCTTTCGAAGGCGCTGCCTTTGCCGCGCCCTTTGCGGGTGATGTACATATTGTCGATGAAATCGAGATTGGGCCGGCCATACATCGGCGTGCCGTTGTCGCTGACGATGATCACATAGGTGTTGGGGTCGATCGCGTCGACGGCCTCCAGCACCTTGCCGATTATCGTGTCCATCGAATTGGTCATCGCCCGCATTTGCGCTTCGCCCGAACAATCGCCGGGATCGGCAGTGCCGAAATGGCCGCCGCAGGCCTCGATCTCGCGCCGCGTGGCTTCGTCGAGCGTATCGGCATTGGGGATGATCATCTGGCTCGGATGCCCGCCCGCCGTGGCGTGGGAGAGGTTGAAGGCCAGCCAGCCGAACCACGGCCGGTCGGGATCCTCCGCTTCCCGCGCGCGGATCCAGTCGATCGTGTCGGCGCCCTTGGCCACCGCCGCATAGGTGGTCGGGGCGATGCCGGGCAAAGAGCGTTCGCGCGGCGCCTCGGTCCGCCATTCGCCGGCGGGCGTGGCTTCGTCCTGGACCTGGATTTCATAGTCCCAATAGCTTGGCAGGGCGGCGTGCAGACCGCCTTCGAACAGGTCGAACCCAGCTTCCTTGGGCTTCATGCCGGGATAGTCCGGGCCATTCGGATCGGGCAGGCCGGCCATGTGCCACTTGCCGAACACGCCGGTGGCATAGCCGCCTTCGTCGCGCAGGTGCTTCACGAAGGAATCGTGGTTCTGGCTTAGCGCGTCGGCATAGGTCGCGACGTCGGTCTTGGCCACGAACAGCCCGGTCAGCAGCGATGCGCGGGTGGGCGAGCAGAAGGGCTGGGCCCAGGCATCGCTGAACACCATGCTCTGTTCGGCGAATGCGTCGAGCACCGGCGTCGAAGCAGGCGCGCCGTCGATCGCGCGATAATCGGGATGGTTCAGCCCTTCGGGCCCATATTGCCGCAGCAGGTCCTCGGTCAGTCCGGGATACATGCCGGTCGTCACGTCCATGCCCACATCGTCGGCGATGATCAGCAGGATATTGGGGCGCGCGGGTGTCCCGGCATCGGCGGCGCCGGCCGGCGCGGCAAAGACCCCGGCACCGAGCGCGCAAGCGATCGCGCATGTTGAAACCTTGTCGAGCACCGGAACCCCTCCCTCTTGCGCCTGTGCAGGCCGCGGACGGCCGGTGGTCCGGCCTGCCAGCCACGCAACCTAGGAGGGCTGCCCGTCGAAGCAATCTGGTGCGAGCTTATAAGGAGGTATCGGCCTTACCCTATAAGAGCTATAAGCCGCGGGCCGGTTGCTTCGGCGTTGCAACCGGTCTCCATTGCTTTCCGGGAACGAGGGAGACCAATGGCAAACAGGACATTCCGCCGCATCGCGCAGGCTCGCTTCTCCGCCGCCGCGATCGCCATGGCCACGGCCGTTCTCCTGCCGGAGGGGAATTGGGGAGCGGCCGATGCGCAGGTGGCGGATACGGCGCGGACTCACCTCTATTGGGGCGATGTCCACCTCCACACGAATTACTCGCTGGACGCCTATGCCACCGGCAACACCACGATCAGCCCGGACCTTGCCTATAAATTCGCGCGCGGTGTGCCGATCCGTCAGCCGGGCATAGACCGGAAGATCCAGATCCGCCGCCCGCTCGATTTCCTGGCGGTCACCGACCATGCCGAGATGATGGGTATCCAGGTCGAGCTCGACCGGGAGAACCCGCTCTACACTTCGACGCCTTGGGGCCGGAAGGTGCTGGAGGCGCATCGCGAAAACCCCGCGCGCGGGGCCATGCAGGTGACCGGCGGCGGGCTGGCCGAAGATACGCCCGAACGGCGCGCGATCCTGGCCGATGTCTTCTCTCCGGCGGTGCGTCGCTCGGCCTGGGGCCACCAGATCGACGCGGCGGAACGCAATTACGTGCCCGGCACTTTCACCACGCTGCTCGGCTGGGAATGGAGCTCCATGCCCGGCGGCAAGAACCTGCATCGCGTGGTGCTGAGCGATGTGGGCGCGAAGCGCGGCAGCGAATTCTATCCCTACAGCAATATCGACAGCGACCGGCCCGAGGATCTGTGGTCGTGGATGGCCTCCACCAAGGCCCGCACCCAGGCCGATTTCCTGGCCATTCCGCACAATTCGAATATTTCGGGCGGGCTGATGTTCCAGATGACGGATAGCAACGGCAATCCGATCTCGGCCGCTTATGCACGCATGCGGCAGGAGTGGGAGCCGCTGGTGGAAGTGACCCAGATGAAGGGCACGTCCGAGATCCGGCCCGAACTCGCGCCGAATGACGAATTCGCCGATTTCGAGATCCGCCGCAAATTGCTGATCGGCACGCCCACGCCGCCCGACAAGGCAGATTATGCGCGCAGCGCCTTGCTGCGCGGGCTGGTGCTGCAGCAACGGGTCGGCGCGAACCCCTACAAGTTCGGGATGATCGGATCGACCGACAGCCATACCGGCATGTCCTCGGTCCAGGAGAGCGATTTCACCGGCAAGCTGGTGGTCGATGCCCGGCTGAGCGATCATTACCAGCCGGAACGACCGGTGATCTTTCCGGCCTGGGAGATGAGCGCGTCCGGCCGCGTGGCAGCCTGGGCCAGCGAGAACACGCGCGAAGGCATCTTCGCTGCCTTCAAGCGCAAGGAAGTCTATGCCACCACCGGCACACGCATCCAGCTGCGCATGTTCGGCGGCTTCGGCTTCACTGCGGCCGATGCCGATGCGAAGGACATTGCCGCCCTCGGCTATGCCAAGGGCATCCCGATGGGCGGCGATCTGACCGCCGCGCCCAAAGGCCGCGCTCCGGGTTTCCTGATCCATGCCGCCAAGGACCCGCTCAGCGGCAATCTCGACCGCGTGCAGATCGTGAAGGGCTGGATGGATTCGCAGGGCGAGGCGCAGCAGAAGATCTACGACGTCGCATGGTCCGATGGCCGCAGGAAGCGTGCCGACGGTTCTCTGCCGCCGGTCGGCAACACGGTGGATCTCGCCACCGGGCTCTACACCAACACGATCGGCGCCGTGCAGCTGGCGACGGTCTGGACCGATCCCGATTTCGATCCCGGCCAGAGCGCCTTCTATTATGTCCGCGTGCTGGAGATCCCGACACCGCGGCACTCGCTGCTCGATGCCATCGCGCTGGGGATCGACGTGGAGGAGACCGGCCAGCCGGCGACCTTGCAGGAACGGGCCTTCTCGTCCCCGATCTGGTACACCCCAGCCAGCTGACATGACGGCAATTCGCAGGATCCTGCGCGATCCGCTCGTCTATCTGTTGCTGATCGGCGGCGCGCTGTTCGCGCTCTACAGCCAGTTCGGCGCGAGGGATCTCCGCGATGCCGACGAGACCGTGATCACCGTCGATCGCGATGCGCTGATGACCTTCATGCAATACCGGCTCTCCGCCTTCGAGCCCGAATATTTCGAAGCACAATTCGATGCGCTCACGCCGGAAGACCTGCAGCAACTCCTCGATGCCTATGTGCGCGAGGAGGCAATGGTGCGCGAAGCGCGAGCGATGGGGCTCGATCTCAACGACTATGTCATCCGCCGGCGGCTGATCCAGAAGATCCAGTTCCTCGTCGAGGATTCGGGCAATGACCGGCCCGCGCCGACCGAGGCCGAATTGCGCGGCTATTTCGAACGGCATCGCGGCGAATATTCGAAGGCCGCGCGGCTGACTTTCACCCATGTCTTCGTGGACGACGAGAAGCAGCATGCCGGGGGCGGCAGGGCGGCCGCCGAACGCCTCGGGGCCGAACTCCAGCGGCGTGGGGCCGGTTTCAACGACGCGCCAGCTTATGGCGACCGTTTTCCCTACCAGCAGAACTATGTCGATCGTGACGAGACCTTCCTCGCCAATCAGTTCGGCGCGGCGTTCGCCAGGGCGGTCATGGGCTTGCCCGCCTCGAAAGCATGGACCGGCCCGATCCGTTCGAATTTCGGCTACCACCTCGTTTATGTCGAAAGCCGGACCGAGCCGGCCACCCCGTCTTTCGCGGATGTGCGCGACCAGGTGGAGAGCGATTATCTCGACGATCGCCAGGTGGAGGACAGCGCACGAGCGATCGACGAATTGCTCGCGCAATATACGGTGAAGCTGACGGACTTGCCCGAGGGGGTACATGCTCCGGGGCTGGGCGAATGACTGCGCGCGTCGCCCTGCGCGGATTGCTGGGGGCGGCGGCCCTCACGCTGCTGGCCCTGCTGGCCGCGCCCGCAGTCGCGCATGATGCGCGGCCGGTATCGGTCGAATTGTCCCATCTCGGCGGCGATCGCTATGCGGTCCGGATCAGGATTCCGGACACGGTGGCGGCGGACAACCTACCGGAACTCATTCCGCCTTCGCAATGCCGCCGCTCCGGGGCGGGCGGCGAGCGCCCGGCCGGGCGCGCTCTGCCTGCGCAGCGCTTCTTCATGTCCTGCCCCGGGGGGCTGCGCGGGGAGACGGTGGCGATCGCCTATCCGCTCTACAACCCGTCGCTTTCGACGCTTTTCCGCCTGCGCATGGATGGCGCGCCGATCACCCGGCTGCAGCCGCCCGACCGGCTGCAATGGACAATCCCCGCCCGGCGCAGCGCCTGGCGGGTCTTCGCCGACTATATGCAATTCGGCATCGGGCATATCTTCGCCGGTTACGATCATCTGCTGTTCGTGGCCGGACTGCTGCTGCTTGCGCGGTCCTTCCGCCGGGTGCTGCTATGCGTGACCGGCTTCACGCTCGCCCATTCGCTGACGCTGGCGCTTTCCGCGCTCGATGTCGTGCGGCTGCCCGGCCCGCCGGTGGAGGCGGCCATTGCACTATCCATACTGTTCGTGGCGCGGGAAATCATCCGGCCGACGCCGGGAAGCCTTACCGTACGTTTCCCTGCGCTGGTGGCCAGCCTGTTCGGCCTGCTGCACGGCTTCGGCTTCGCCTCGGCCCTGCGCGAACTCGGCCTCGCGCAGGAGAATTTCGCGCTCAGTCTGTTCGGCTTCAATCTGGGGGTGGAGATCGGCCAGCTGGTCTTCATCGGTGTGCTGATGTCGATCTATGTCGGCTGGCGCCATGTCATCGCGCGGATCGGCGGCCATCCGCCCGTAACCCGCGCGCAGGCGCTGCAACTGGGCGGCTATGCGATCGGCGTGCCGGCGGCCTTCTGGTTCGTGGAACGCACCGCCAATTCCTTCGGCCTGGCGTGACTCGCGGCGTCAGCCAGGGGTGCCTTTGGCCAGTTCCTCGCTCAGATAGTCTTCGATGATGCGCGCCTCGGGCGGGGCGTGGGGTGAGCGGCCGATGATCCGCTGCATGGGTGACAATTCGTAATCGAGAATTTCGAGCGCGCCCGCGCGCAGCCTGTCCTCGACGGATTCGCGCATGAAGACGCTCACGCCTTGTCCTTCCTCGACCAGTTGCATGGCGACGTCGGCGATCTGGAAATAGGCCGGCGCCACCTCGGGCTGGACGCCGAGCTCGCCGAGTACCGATTCCGCCCAGCGCTGCACTGTCTCCTTCGCTCCCGGGAACAGGAATTTCAGAGAGGATAGCGCGATTTCGCCGGAAGCCAGCCGCGCGCCCGTTCCCGGCGGGCCGACCAGCACGGTGGGGACGCTGCAGACGGTCCTTGCCTTTTCAGTCCATCCCCCGGCTTCCGAACTCACGGTATAGACTGCCAGGTCGATCCGGCCCTTCTCCAGCGCCTCGCCGATCTCGTGGAAGGAGACTGCCGGCTGCGAATCGATCTGCATTTCCGGATGTTCGCGGTAGATTCGCGGCAGCAGCGGCTTGAGATAGGCATCGAGCAGGCGCGGCCCGATACAGATATTGAGCACCACAGACCGGCGCGAGGGCGCTGGGCTCGCGCCCGCCAATGCCTCAACATCGCGAAGGATATCGACAGCCTTCTCAAGCGCTTCGCTGCCCTCTTCGGTCAGGACCGGCGTGGTGCCGCGGCGCCGGCGGAACAGCAGGTAGCCAAGCTTTTCTTCGAGCCCGGTGATCTGTTCGCTGACGGCCGGCTGCGTGATCCCGAGGGCATCGGCGGCCTTCACGAAACTGCCCGCCCGCGCCACGCACACGAAGGTGCGCAGCTGGCCGAACGTCACATCCTCGCCCGCTTTCGCCAAGGCATGCCTCTCACAGATGACCCCGGCGATAAGTATCTGCTTATTAGCCTCGCAGACAAGCATGGCGATTTTGGCCGGCAGCGGAATGTGGTTTCCACCTGTCCGCGGGCTCGATCCCGATCTTCTGCGCGCGTGTCGTTGCTCCGTGCGCACGGTTTGAGCTTTGTCGCTGCATTACAGCATAGCAGCACCGTTTCGAGCCGGTTGAGCAAGGCTCGCTGTCACAAAAAGTGAGTAATACTCATCTTTACGATCAAGATTGATTGAGTATAGGGCGTGGCTGGACCGGAACCGTGAGGGGAGTGAGGCTTGTCGGATAACCATCCAGCCTTGCTGGGCTGGCAGGAACGTCACATGCTCAGCGCGGCCAAGGGTATACTTTTGGACTGGGATGGTTGCATCGCCGTCGGTAACCGTGTGCTACCCACCGCCAGGAAGCTAATTGCGCGTCACGCGGGCCGGGTCGCGATCGTTTCGAACAATTCGACCCATTTGCCGTGCGACCTCGAGGGCATTCTTGCGCAGCAGGGCGTGTGGGTTCCGCGAGAGCGTATCTTCCTCGCCGGGACCGAAGCGGTACGACATGTCGCCCTATCTGCCGAACAGCGGGTGATGCTGTTGTCTTCCGCAAGGATCGGACTTTATGCCCGCGAACAGGGCATGACTCTGGTCCGCCGGAATCCCGGCGTGGTCCTGCTGATGCGCGATGCGAAATTCACCTATGCGAAGCTGGAACTGGCGGCCAATGCCTTGCGTGCGGGCGCCGAGCTGGTCGTGGCCAACGGTGATTTGACGCATCCGGGGCCGGATAACCGCGTCGTCCCGGAGACCGGAGCGCTGCTGGCCGCATTGCTCGCCTGTGCGGGGGAAGCGCCGCTCCAACTGATCGGCAAGCCAGGCCCCTTGCTGTTCGAGCGCGCCTGCGCCGCGCTCGGCGCCGCGCCGGAAGAGGTCGTGATGATCGGGGACAATCCGGATACGGACGGGAAGGGCGCCATGAGCGCCGGCATCAAGCCGATACTGATCGGAGAGCCTTCTCCGCTACGGCTGGAGCACCTTGTCGAGCCGGTCCGCTCCTGATCAAAATCGCTTGATCGACAGGACGTCGAACGTCTTCTTGAGAACGTCCGTTGCGTGGTCATAATCAGCCAGCGCCAGTCCGGCGATGAGGGCGTCCACCACGCAAAGCTGCGCGATACGGCTGGTCATCGCTTCCGTGCGAAAGCGCGTTTCCCGCGCCATAGTGAACAGCACGACATCGGCATAAGCCTGGATCGGCGAGCGAGCGAAATTGGTGATCACGATCGTCTTCGCGCCGGCCTCTTTGGCGAGGCGCGTCGCAGCCACAGTCTCATGCGTCGCGCCGCTGTGAGAGATCGTGATCGTTGCGACTTCGGGATCGCAGCGCGATGCGGAGATAGCCTGGATATGGCTGTCCGTAACCGCGCGGACGTCGAGCCCGATGCGCAGCATGCGATACTGCGTGTCCTCCGCGATCGGTGCCGAAGAGCCGATGCCGTAGATCTCCACGCGCCTTGCCGCGCTCACCGTTTCAACCGCGCGTGTCAGAGCATCGGGTTCGAGCACCGACAGCGTGTCACGCAGCGCCTGCATGCCGGAATGGAAGACCTTCCGGCAGATCGTGTCCATGTCGTCATGGCGGTCCAGGTCTTCATGGATGAACTGGACCGGCTGCACGATTTCCTGGGCCAGGCTGAGCTTCATCTGCTGGAAGCCGGACAGGCCGATGCTGCGACAGAAATTGATGACGCTGCCTTCGCTGACCCCGGTCGCTTCCGACAATTCGGTGACGGACATGCCGACGATCTCGTCCGGACGCTCGAGTATATACTGCGCAATCCGCTGTGCGCTTTTGGCCATGTTTGGCTGGGCGATCCTGATTCGTCCCAACGCGTTCTCGACGGGGCGGACACTTGACTGCCCCTTCGGTGCTTTGCGCGTCATCATGCATTCTCCTGTCCTGCGCATACCATGCTCGCTCACGGGTGAAATCACCAGAGTTGAGCTTTACTCAATTTTCGCCAGGCGTGGATTTCTCCAAGTTTTCTTGAGCTTGGCTGCCTTCCCTCATTACGAAATGCGCATTACTTATTTTTGAAATCTCCATAAAATGAGCAGATTTCACTTATCTGTCATATCGAATCGCTAGATGCCGCAACGGCAGCGAACAGGCCTTGCCGCAAGCAGCTTCAAAGAATTGCGCAGCCAGGTTCGCTCTTGAAAGAATTCACTCTCAGGGAGAGGCGATGAAGTGCTTTTAAAATAGATATGGCGCTTACCAAATATTTGCAGCTCTCTATTTGGAGATAAATTCTCCAAAGATGTATTACATTTTCCTCAAGGGGGGATAATATGCGCATCCGATCTTCAATTCGTTTGATTCTATTCACATCTTTGATGAGTTGTTCTTCAATTGCGCTTGCTCAAGCAGAGGCCACGTCAGCAGAAGGCGGCAAAGAAAAAGCGGTTGCACCCCAGAATACGATCATCGTGGAGGGGAAGCGGATCGATGCCGACACTACGGAGCTGGCGGCAGACTTCGTCGAATATGGCACGCAGGTTCAGTTGATCTCGGATGACGAGATCAAGACCGGCGGCTTCACCAACTTTGGTGAGTTGGCGGCTGGTCTCATCCGCGGCGCGAATATCGGCTATTCTCCGGATGAGGGTGAGTTCACTATCCGTATCGATGGCGGCACGGATCGCGACACGCTGTTGATGGTCGATGGCGTGCCATACTTCGATCGCTCGTCTCCCTCGGAAGACATATGGCCGGCGACCGCGATCGACCCGCGCATGATTTCGACGGTCGAGGTGTATCGCGGCGGGCAGAGCCTTTATTTCGGGTCCAACGGCGGCCTGGGCGTTGTCGCTGTCCATTCCAAAGAGCCTCGCAGCGAGTTCGGCGGGGAACTTGGCGTCTATGCGGGGTCGTTCAAGACGCGCGAAATCTACGGCAATGTCTCGGTCCCGCTGCCGATCGGCGGCGATACCGGGGAACATTCGCTGATGTTCTTCGGCCGGTCATACGAAACGGATTCGAACATCCTGTTCGATCGGGATACGTTCGCCGACACGCTGCTGGAACTGGGCGGCTTTCGGAAATATCCCTACAGCTACAATAATCTCGGCGCCAAATATCTCTGGAAGATCAATGCGGATACGGAATTCCGCGCCGGCTTCCAGTTCGCGACGGTCGATTTCGAGGACACCTTCCCGAACTCCACGCCGTATGCGCCGAACAAGACCGAATTCCCGATCTTCAATGCGAGCTTCAAATCGCATCTGACTGACCGGCTGCGCGTGGAAGTGGAAGGGCATTATCAGGCGCCTTCGCTGCGCAACACTGAATTCGATCCGATGGTCTGCTCGATCCCGCGTGTGCAGGATCTGCCGGCCAATGTGCGCGATCTGGCCCCGTCAGGCGGGTTCGCGACCGCTACCGCCTATGAAGCCTTCGCCACGGCGAATGGCCTTCCGACCGGCTGCGTAACCAACCCGCAGTTCAATTTCGGCGACGCCAATGTGAGCGCCTCTCAGGGCATCTACATCAATCCTGAAACCGGCGAGCCTTACGGTACGCTCGACAACCCATTCCCGATCGGCAATCCGATGGGCTTCGTGATCCAGTCGGTCGCCAGCTTCGGCACGGGCGTTCCCTACAAGGGCATCGGCGATGTCGATCAGTTCAAGTCGGGCTATATCGACTACGGGATAAACGGCAGGGCCTATTATCGCTGGACCGATTGGCTGGAGACTGTCGTCGGCCTGCAGAACACCAGCTACAAGGACAATTCCGACGCCGAGTTCGGGGTGCGTGACGTTACGCTCAGCTCCACCGGCATCTATGGCGATCTGCGGTTCGACCTGCCGGTGCTCGAAGGCCTGCATGTGTCGGTGGCCGGCCGCCACGATTTCAACACCAACTTCGCGGACGAAACCGTGTGGAAGTTCGGCGCCCGTCAGGATCTGCCGGGCGGTTTCTACGCGCGCGCCAGCGGCGGCACGTCCTACAGTCTTCCCAAGATTGACGAGATCGGGGCGTTCGGCGCGACGGCCAACCTCAATCCGGGCCTGGAGCCGCAGAAGGTCGAAAGCTACAATTTCGGCGCGGGCGTCAACGGCGATATCTTCGGTGGCACTTTCAATATCGAGCTTGGCTATTTCGACACCAAGATCGACAATCTGTTCTCCAGCCGCTCGGTCGAATCCGTCTGTCTGGAATATGCTCTCGACGTAAATCCGAACGGCCAGCTCACCACGGATGAAATCGAACGCAATCGCGAACTGATCATCCCCCCGGACGCTTTCTGTGCCACCGCCGCGGCTGGCAATCTTCCGGGTGATCAGTCCGTCGCGGTGAATGCTCGCGCTCGCCAGGACATCAAGGGTTACACGGTCGATCTCGCGCTGGATACCGATCTCGCCCAGTTCGACATTACTTTCACCAAGAACGACTCGCTGGAACCGAACCCGGTTTACGGCGTGCTCGCCCGGCTCGACGGCACCAGCACCAATCTGGACTTCGTCGTTCCCGGTGCGGCTGGTGCGAATGAGAAGCGTCAGTCCGCCGAACGTCCCGAATGGTCGCTCTCCGGCCTGATTACGGTCACGCCGAGCGATCGTTGGTCGATTGCGCTCAATCCCCGCTACCAGGGTCCTGAATGGGCTTATGCCGGCACCACGCTTGCGCGCATGGTCGATGCCAATGGCGAACGCGTGGTCGATGATGTCAATTTCGGCAACTACTTCGTGATGAACGCCTCGATCCAGTACTTCCTGGGCGAGAACAAGCAGCACCGCTTCATGATCCGCGCGGTGAACATCTTCGACGAGGACTATTACGAACGGGCTTCGGGCGGTTCGGACCTGCGCATCTCTCGTGCCGCCGTGCGCGGCGAGATCGGCCCGAACGACAGCGCTTACTACCGGCAATATGGCTGGAACGGCAAACCGCGCTCCTTCTGGCTGCAATACGAATACAGCTTCTAGAAACCGGGCACCGGCGCCGGCCGTGGCCGGCGCCGGATTTCCCCATCCATTCATAAAGACGGAGATTGAGCCATGCTGCCGATTGCCGCTTTGTTCACTGGTGCCGTTTCGCTGGTTTTTCATGCTCCCCATGATGAGCGGGTGATGCACACGCCGGAGGGGCAAGCCGGCCGGCCGCAGCATGGAATCTATGACGATCACGGTTTCGACCGGCAGATCAGCTTTCCCGATGCGCCGGACGGAAGCCGCATACTGACGGCGGACCTGCACACCCACTCGGTGTTTTCCGACGGCCAGGTATGGCCGGCCGTCCGGGTGGAGGAAGCGGATCGGGATGGGCTGGACGCCCTGGCCTTCACCGAACATCTCGAACACCAGCCGAAAAAGGCCGACATTCCGCATCCGGATCGCAACCGCGCCTACCAGATTGCGGTAGAAGACGCCGCCAACCGGCATATCGATGCGGTAATGCTGATCAACGGCGCGGAGATCACGCGCGGCATGCCGCCCGGGCATGTGAACGCGGTGTTCCTGCAGGACGCCAACAAGGTGCTGACTGACAAGCCCGAGGATGCGATCCGGGCAGCCAATGACCAAGGTGCCTTCGTCTTCTGGAACCATCCGAACTGGCTGCCGCAGGCGCCGGACGGCGTGGCCAAGATCTTTCCCTTCCACCAGCAATTGATCCGCGAGGGCAAGCTGCATGGCGTCGAGGTGGCGAATGGGACGCTGGATGCCTATTCGGAGGACGCTTTCGGCATCGCGCTGGAATATGGCCTGACCGTTCTCGGCACATCGGACATTCACGGCCTCGTCGACTGGACGCATGATGGCGGGCATGGCGGCCATCGCCCGCTCACTTTGGCGCTGGCGCCGGAACGATCCCCGGAAGCCCTGAAGCAGGCCCTGTTCGACGGAAAGACGGTTGCCTGGATCAATGACGATCTGATCGGCAAGGCCGAAAATGTAGAGCAGGTGGTGCAAGCCTGCCTCAATCTTGAACCGCAGGCTTACCTGCCGAATTCCAGCGTGCTGGAAGTCAGTCTGACCAATCATTGCCCGCTGGCCTTCACGCTCGAAAACGAGGGCGAGCGCACCTTCCACAATGTCAGCGATGTCGTCCGCGTGGAGCGATATGGCGAGACGAAATTGCAGGTCCGGATGAATGAGGAGCGGCGCCTGCTGCAACTCGAGGTCACGGCCCTCAACACGCAGATCCGCCCGCGCGAGCATTTGCGCACCACGCTTTCGGCCGATCTGTCTCCGATCGCGCAGCCTTGAAGACAGGGGCTCGCCATTGTCTTCCGCCGCGCCCGCGAGCGGGTTTCACCCTGGTGTCACGGCGGACGCCTAGCGAACCGTGTGATGTCATGCGGCAGCGCAACATAGGGAGGAAATGACGATGCGGAGACTGGTGATGGGAGCGCTTTCGCTCCTCGCCCTGGCGGGTCTCGCCGCCTGTTCGGGATCGCAGGATTCACAGGCGGCATCGCGGCAATTGCATGTTCTTTTGATCCCCGCCGATGGCGGCACCGAAAGCGGGACTCTGGCCGATTACCGGCCGCTGTTCGGCGCAGTCGGCAAGACCACCGATCTCGATTTCGATCTCAAGGTCGCGCAGTCTTACGGCGCGGTGGTGGAAGCGATGTGCAACGGCACTGCCGACATCGCCTTTGTCGGGCCGGTTACCTATCTGCAGGCGAAGGAACGCGGCTGCGCCCAGCTGCTGGCCGTGGCGGTCAAGGATGGCGAGTCGGTCTATTATGCGGGTTTCTTCGCCCGCAAGGATTCGCCGATCCAGACGCTGAAGGATTTGCGCGGCAAGAGCGTCGCTTTCGGCGACATCAATTCGACTTCTTCCTTCGTTTTCCCGGTCGCAATGCTGCTGCAGGAGGGGATCGATCCGGTGAAGGATCTGGGCGCGTTGCGGCTGACCGGCACCCATGCCAACAGCCTGGCCGCGCTGATCGAAGGTCGGGTGGACGCGGCGGCTCTTTCCTTCGATTCCTATGAAAAGGCTGTGCGCAGCGGCGTTCCGGGCGCCGAGGATGTGCGCGTGATCGGGCGCAGCGAGCCGATACCCTATCCGCCGCTGGTGATGAACAGCGCGCTGCCCGAGGACCTGAAGGAGAAGCTTCGCGGGGCCTTCGAGGCGGTTGCGGATTCGCCCGATATCCGGCCGGAAATGATCCGGGGTTATGGCGGCGCGCAGGTGGATGGCTATGACGCGCATTTCCCGCCCGAAAGTTTCGACGGCGCCGCGCGCAAGATGGCGCTGCTCAGCGACGAGTTGAAGGGTGAAATCCTCAAGAAATCCTCGGAACGCTGAAGGGGCGGATGGTCATGGACATTCGCTTCGATGCCCTGTGCAAGACCTGGCCCGACGGCACGCGCGCGCTCGATCAGGTCAGCCTGACCATCCCCGCCGGGCAGTTCTGCGTGCTGCTCGGCCATTCCGGTGCCGGTAAATCGACCTTGCTGCGCTGCGTGAACGGGCTGGAGGCACCGACCGGCGGCGAGGTGAGTATCGATGGACGCAAGGTGGATCGGACATCGCTGCGCACGCTGCGTCGGCGGATCGGCATGATCCACCAGCATTTCGGACTGGTGCCGCGTGCAAGCGGAGCGGCCAATGTGATGGCCGGCGCGGCACCGGCGCTGCCACTATGGCGGATACTCACCGGACTTTATCCCTCGCGCTTCCGGCAGCGTGTGTGCGAACTGCTGCAGGCGGTCGGACTGGAGGAAAATCATTTGCGGCGCCGGGCGGAGCGGCTTTCCGGCGGTCAGCAGCAGCGCCTCGGCCTTGCCCGCGCCTTCATCCTCGATCCGGCAATCATCCTGGCCGACGAACCTGTCGCCAGCCTCGATCCCGCGATCAGCCGCGACGTGCTGGCCTTGCTGCGCAGCCAGGCGCGCGAACGGGGAGCCACCGTGCTGTGCAGCCTGCATCAGCTCGATCTGGCGCGCGCCTTTGCCGACCGTATCGTTGCGCTGCATCGCGGGCGCGTGATCTTCGACGGGCCGCCGGAAGCGCTTGAAGAGCGCGACCTAGCGGTGATCTATGCCAAGCAGGACGCGAAAGAGGCGCCGGCCGCTTTGCCCGCCAGGCTGCGAGAAGCGGTATGAACGCGCAGGCCGGGCCTCTGCTCCATGGTGAGTGGGCTTTCCCGCGGCCTTTCGGAACGCGCGCCGTTCTGATCGCGCTCGCCGCACTGGCCGTGCTCTTCTACACCGGCCAGCGCGTGGAGGTTGGCCGGATGATCTCCATGACCGCCAATTCCATGTTGCCGGCGGATGCGTCCGGGGAAGGTGAAAGCGTCCGGGGATTGGGGAAGCTGCTCGGCCGGCTGGTCCCCCTGCAGGTTTCCGATCGCGAGGACGTTTCCCGCATCGCGAATTTCGACCCCGATCAACTGCCGGCATTCGCCTATCTCGAGGAAGTGAGCGCCCATGAGAAGGTGCTCAATCCCCGCACGCTGGAACTGGAAGATCATCCGGTCAGCAAGACCTATCTCGTCCGGCCGTTCGGCTATCTCGGGCATGTCGCGGTCAAGACGCTGGAAACGCTGGAGATCGCGCTCTGGGGAACGGTGATTGCCGTGCTGTTGGGCCTGCCGCTGGCCATGCTGGGCGCGCGCAATATGATGCCTTACGCGCCGCTGCGGTTTCTCGCCCGCTCGGTGGTCGGTTTCCTGCGCGCGGTGCCCGAACTGATCAGCGCGCTGTTTCTCGTCGTCGCTTATGGTTTCGGCCCGATCGCCGGTTTTCTCGCCCTCGGGTTGCACGGGGCAGGTGTGCTGGGCCGCTTCTTCGCGGATGAAATGGAACATGCCGATCCGCGCCCGCAAGAAGCGCTGACGGCGATCGGCGCAGATCGCCTGGCTATCTGGCGCATGGCCATCCTGCCGCAGGTAATGCCGCATCATATCGGCAGCACGCTGTATGTCCTCGACCGAAATGTGCGCATGGCAACGGTCATTGGCCTCGTCGGTGCAGGCGGCATCGGTCAGGAGCTCAAGGGCCGCTACGACATGTACGAATACGGCCATGTCGGCACGATCCTGCTCGCCATCTTCCTCGTCGTCCTTCTGCTCGATCAGCTGTCGGGAAGGCTTCGGCGGCGGTTCCTCTAGCTAGTCCTTTCCCTTCGAAACTAGGAGACTGTTCCGTGGCGATGAACAACAGGCGTGATTTTCTGAAGACGGTCACCGTTCTGGGCGCTGCGGCGTCCTTTCCGGCCAGCATCAGCCGGGCGCTTGCCCTTCCTGCGCGCCGCGTCACCGGCACGATCAAGGATGTGAAGCACATCGTCATCCTGATGCAGGAGAACCGCTCCTTCGACCATTATTTCGGTACGATGCGCGGGGTGCGCGGGTTCGGCGATCGCAACACGGTTCCGCTGCCTGGTGGCCGCACGGTCTGGGAGCAGTCCAACGGAGCGCGCGATCTGCCGCCGTTCTGGCTGGACACGGAACATACCAACGGCATGAAAGTGCCCGGTACGCCCCATAGCTTCTCGGATGCGCAGGCGGCCTGGAACCAGGGCAGTTTCGGGCTGTGGCCCAAGTTCAAGACCGACTATTCGATGGGCTATTTCAAGCGTGAGGACATACCCTTCCAGTTTGCCCTGGCCGAGGCTTTCACGATCTGCGACGCTTATCATTGTTCGGTTACATCGGGCACCGATCCCAATCGCGTCGTCTTCTGGTCGGGCTCCAGCTCTGACCCTGAAATGCGTGCCCAGGGGATCAATTGCCGCGACGACAAGTCGGAGCCCAACAATTTGCGTTGCTGGATCAAGGGTGCATTGCCCGAGCCGGGCTACACTTATGCCGGCAACGCGCTCACCTGGCCTACGCTGCCGGAAGTCCTTGAGCAGCAGGGCGTCGATTGGCGCATCTACCAGGATCCCAACGATAACTGGACCGGCGCCATGCATGGCGGCCTCGCCTTCGACGGCTTCCGTGAGGCCAAGCCGGGCGAACCCCTATACGAACGCGGGATGCGCCATTGGTCGCTGGAGCAATTGGCGCAGGATGTGAAGGATGGCACCCTGCCGGCCGTTTCCTGGGTATTGCCGCCCAAGCAGTGGTCCGAACATCCCTCAGCTTCGACACCGATAGAAGGGGCGGAATTCACCGCCCAAGTGCTCGACGCATTGACGGCCAATCCCGATGTCTGGGGCAGCACGGTGTTCTTCCAGACTTTTGACGAGAATGACGGGCTGTTCGATCATGTCCCGCCTCCCGCGCCGCCGTCATGGAACAAGGACGGCACGCTCGCGGGCAAGGCGACTTTCGATCTGGCCGGCGAATATTTCGACGATCACGAAGATCGCTACACCTCGCATGACGACAATGTGAGCGGCACGACCCGCCCCTGGGGGCTCGGTCCGCGGGTTCCGATGTATGTCGTCTCGCCGTGGAGCAAGGGCGGATGGGTCAACAGCGAGACGTTCGACCATACTTCTGTCGGGCGCTTTCTCGAGGCGCGTTTCGACCTCACCATTCCTGCGATCGGCCGCTGGCACCGGTCGATGTGCGGCGATCTGACGTCCTGTTTCGATTTCAGCCTCGATGGGGATCGGGAATTCCCGCCGCTGCCGGATGCCAGGGGTTCGCAAGAGGCACTGACGCGGCACCTGCAGCGTCCGAAAATACTGCCACCTCGCGCTCCGGAGCAGCTGTTCCAGGAGCAGGGGCTGCGCCGTTCCCGTGCGTTACCTTACGTGCTGCACGTCGATGCAGAGGCGGGTGCCGAGCCCGGGACGCTTTCGCTTCGCTTCGTCAATGATGGTGAAGTCGGCGCTGTCTTCCACGTCTATGACAAGCAGCAACTCAACCGGATCCCGCGCCGCTACAGCGTGGAGGCCGGCAAATCCCTTGAGGATAGCTGGATGGCCGATGGCGAAAATGGCTGCGAACTCCTGGTGCTCGGCCCGAACGGGTTCCAGCGGTCCTTCAGTGTGGCCGGAGCTAAGCCGTTGCCGAAATTGGTCGCACGCTACGCGCCCGGAGACGGGGCACTTGATCTGACGTTCGACAATCCAGGCGGGGCTCCGATCGAGCTTACCATCGGTGAAGACCAATATGGGGTGAACCAGCCACGGACGATCCGCATTGCTGCCGGTCAATCGGCCAAAGCGAGCTGGTCGGTTGCAGAAAGCAATAACTGGTACGATTTCGTCGTTACTGCGGATGGCAATGCGATCCGCCTGGCGGGCCGTCTGGAGGATGGCAAGCCGGGCGTGAGCGATCCGCTGATGTTTACCTGAGCCGTATTTCGACCGTTTCAGCGTCCGCCGGGGTAGGGATTTCCCGAACCTCGGCGGGCTTTGACGGTAGAACTGCAATGTAAGGCAGAAATTCAAGCCACGAGGTCACCAGCATCGTTCGATGCTCGGGGACAAATGCGCGCGGGCTGCTCCATCTGCAGTAGCCTGCCGAGCATCTCACGCATTTTCGTGTTTATCGCTTCAAGCCAGTGGCTTGGACTATATGGTGCGGTCGAGAAGACTCGAACTTCCACGGGCTTTCGCCCACAACGACCTCAACGTTGCGCGTCTACCAGTTCCGCCACGACCGCATCATCGAAAAGGGCCGCGCTGGGCGGCCCCCGGGGTAGGAGCGCGCCCTTAGCAAAGCCGGTGTGGGCCTGCAAGCCGCCTCAGCCGAACTATTTGCATCGGCATTGTAAGCGGTCGCCAAGCGCACTGCAATTGCGTGGCCCTAGCTGGGTTTCCAACCGATTTCGGCGAACTTGGCGCGGCGCGGAATATCGGTGACGGCTTCGTTCACCGATACCGTCTCGCCCGGCGCCAGGGTCGGCTTGGGCGGCATGACTTCCCAGCTATAGACGATCACGTCCTGCTCGTCGCGCAGCTGGATCAGGATCGGCGGGACCTTGCGTTCCTCGCTGCCGGTATTGGTGATCGTGCCGCTGGCGCCGAAGAATTCGGTGCCATTGGGCAATTGCCGGCGCTCCTGCTGGTCGGGCGGGAAGTTCAGTTCCAGATCGGGCGGGCCGAGCGCGAAGTTCGCCTGGCTGACCGGCATCCAGTTGGGCAGGCCCCAATAGGAGGCCGCGGCGATCGTGCCCGCCGCCAGCAGCGCGAAGATCGCGGCGGCCCATGTCCAGATCTTCAGCATGTTGCGGCGCCGGCGGAAGGGCGGGGCCGCATCGAAACGCGAATTGCCGTAATCTTCGTCCGTCTCGCCGAAATCCGGTTCGACGGGCGGCGGGGGGACGGGGGCTTCGGCCGCGGGCTCGGCGGGTGCGGGTTCCTCCCGGTCCGGCCCTTCGGACCATTGCTCGCCGTCGCCGGTCTCGTTCGCCGGCGGCTGCGGAACCACGAAACGCGGGCGTTCTTCGCGCGGCGGGGCGGCGGGCGAGGGCGGAGGCGCCGCCGGAGAAGCTGCCGGGGCCGGCCGCGCCGCCCGGGCCGGCTTGCTTGCCGGCGGCTGGGCCGCTGCCGTTTCGAGCACAGGCCCATCCTGGAACCAGCTATGGCGGCATTTGGCGCAGCGCACGGTGCGGCCTTCGGGGCCGATCGCGCTGTCGGGCACCACATAGCGTGTCGCGCAGGCTGGGCAGGATATAATCATGATGCGCCGAACCTAGGGCGGGGGAACACGTCCAACAAGCTATGTTGCAACCATGTTGCGCGCCCATGAAGGCTTTTTCCACATCGAACAGCGCGATTAGGAGAAGAACGGCATGTCCCTGCCACGCGGACCGCGCTACCGAGTCAGCCCATGAGCGGCAAAGAGGGAAGCATCGTCCAGTTCGACAATGTCGGATTGCGCTATGGCACCGATCGCGAGGTGCTGAGCGATGTTTCCTTCACCCTCTATCCCGGCAGCTTCTATTTCCTCACCGGCGCCAGCGGCGCGGGCAAGACATCGATGCTGCGGCTGCTCTATCTCGCGCAGCGCCCCTCGCGCGGGATCATCCGCATGTTCGGCACCGATATCATCACCGAACCGCGCGAGCGCCTGCCCGCCTTCCGCCGCCGGATCGGCGTGGTGTTCCAGGATTTTCGGCTGGTCCAGCATCTTTCCGCCTTCGACAATGTGGCGCTGCCGCTGCGCGTGTCGGGCGTGCCGGAGAGCGAGATCGAAAAGCCGGTGGCCGACATGCTCGAATGGGTGGCGCTCGATCATCGCGCCGATGCCCGCCCGGCGACGCTTTCGGGCGGCGAGCAGCAACGCGTGGCCATCGCCCGGGCGGTGATCGCCCGGCCCGAAATCCTCGTGGCGGATGAGCCGACGGGCAATGTCGATCCGGAAATGGCGGTCAAGCTGCTGCGCCTGTTCGAAGCGCTGAACCGGCTGGGCACGACCGTGGTGGTCGCCACGCATGACGTACACCTGCTCAAGAAAGTGCCCGATTCGCTGATCATGCGGCTCGACAAGGGTCGCCTGTCCGATCCCACCGGCGCGCTGCGCTATCCGCCGCGCCGGGAAATGCGCGAGGACGGGACGCCGTGAGCGAAGCGCCGTCTCCCATCCGCCGCAATTTGCCGCGCTTCGGCAGCGACCGTTCCGCGCTGGTGCCGCAGACGCGGCTGGCCGGGCCGATGCCCTGGGTGATCGCGATCATGATCGCGCTGACCGTGATCGCCGCCGCCGGCGGGCTGGCGCTCGACAATGTCGCCGGCAATGCCGAGGCGGAGATTCACGGCGGGCTGACCGTGCAGGTGGTGGAAGCCGCGCCGGCCGAGCGCAGCCGCCAGGCCGAAGTGGCGCTGGCGATCCTGCGCGCCCGCAACGATGTGGCGGAGATCCGCCGCGTGCCCGATCAGGAACTGGAATCGCTGCTCGAACCTTGGCTCGGCGCGGAAGCCGGCGTGGGCGAGGAGGAATTGCCGATCCCGGTGCTGATCGATCTGCGGCTGAAAGGGCCGGTCACGCCCGAACGGCTGGAGCGGCTGCGCAGCAGCTTGCTCGCTTCGGTCCCCTCGGCGCGGGTCGATGCCCAGTCCCAATGGCTCGCGCCGGTCTTCGACGCGATCGCTTCGCTGCAATGGCTCGCCGTCGGGCTGATCGTGCTGCTGGCGCTGACCAGCGCGGCGGCGGTGTGGCTGGCGGCGCGCAGCGCGCTGGGCTCCAATCGCGAGACGATCGAGATCATTCACCTGCTCGGCGGAACGGACCGGCAGATCGCGCGGATATTCCAGCGTTCGATCGGCGTGGACGCGGCCCTGGGCGGGGTGGTCGGCCTGTTGCTCGGGCTGGCGGCGGTCCTCGTGCTCGGGCGGCAATTCGGCCGGCTCGGCTCGGGCATGGTCGCGGGCGGCGGGCTGGAACTGCTCGACTGGGCGCTGCTGGCGGCGATCCCGCTTGTCGGTATCGTGCTGGCGATGCTGACCGCCCGTATCACCGTATTGGCTGCGCTGAGGCGGATGTTGTGATCCGCCGCCTGCTTGCCGCACTGGTCGTCCTCTGGGCGCTCGGCTTCCTGTGGTTCGCGGTGACGCTGCCGCAGCCGGAGGGGCCGCAAAAGACCGACGCCGTGGTCGTGCCCACGGGGAGCGGCGGGCGCATCCCGCGCGGCCTCGCCATGCTCAATGCGGGGGAAGCGGGCAAGATGCTGGTCACAGGCGTCGATGACGAGGTACGGCCGGCGGAATTCGCGGCGGAATATGATGTGCCCGACAGGCTGATGGAATGCTGCGTAACGCTCGGCTTCACCGCGCTCGACACGCGCGGCAATGCGCGCGAGACGGCCGACTGGGTGGCGCAGGAGAAGGTCCATTCGATCCGGCTGGTCACGGCGGACTGGCATATGCGCCGCGCCGCGCTGGAACTGCACAGCACGCTGCCGGGCGATGTGACCGTGGTGCGCGATGCCGTCCGCTCCGAACCGTCGCTGTGGACGCTGTTCCTCGAATATCACAAGCTGCTGGCGAGCTGGCTGGCACAGGCATGGCCGGGCTGATCCCTGATGAATGTGCTACGCAGCCTGCTGTTCTACATCGCCTTCTATGGCGGGACGCTGCCCTATCTGACGGCGGCCCTGTTGGCGCTGGTTTTCGCGCCGGGCAGGATCTTCGCGATCGCCACCGCATGGTCGCGCTATCACCGCTTTTGCCTGCGCCATTGCGCGGGGATCAGGGTACGCGAGACCGGGCAGAGGCCGGGCGGGCCGGTCGTCTATGCCTTCAAGCATGAGAGCTTCTTCGAAGCGATCGACCTGCCGGTTTCGCTTCACCTTCCGGTGGTCTTCGCCAAGGAGGAGCTGTTTAGCATCCCCGGCTGGGGCCGCGCGGCGCATGCCTATGGCGCGATCCCGCTGGCCCGGAAAGACGGCGCCAAGGCGCTGCGCCGCATGCTTTCGGATGCGCGGCGCTACACCGAAGGCGGCCGGCCGCTGGTGATCTTCCCCGAAGGCACGCGCGTTCCGCATGGGCAGATCGCGCCGCTGAAATCCGGTTTCGCCGGCCTCTACAAGCTGCTGCGACTGCCGGTCGTGCCGGTCGCGGTCGATAGCGGGCCCTGTTACCACCGCCGCTGGAAGCGCCCCGGCACGATCACCATCCATTTCGGCGAACCGATCGAGCCCGGCCTGCCGCGCGAGGAGATCGAGGCGCGGGTGCGCGATGCGATCAACGTGCTGAACGAAAAGGGCGGCCCGGCCTAGTCGTGATCCTTGCGCCCGAAATCGGGCCGGGCATCGTCCTGCCCGATGGCGACGATCGAACGGCGCACTTCGCGCGTGCGGCTGAACAGGTCGAACATCGTCTCCCCGTCCCCGGCACGGATCGCTTCGCGCATCAGCGCCAGGTCGGTCAGGAAGCTGTCGAGCATTTCCAGCACCGCATCGCGATTATGCAGGAAGACGTCGCGCCACATGGTCGGATCGGAGGCGGCGATGCGGGTGAAATCGCGGAAGCCGCCGGCCGAATATTTGATCACTTCGCTGCGCGTCACGGTCTCGAGATCGGATGCGGTGCCGACGATGGTGTAGGCGATCAGGTGCGGGATATGGCTGGTGACGGCCAGCACGCGGTCGTGATGCTGCGGGTCCATCGTATCGACCATCGCGCCCAGCGCCTGCCAGAAATCGGCCAGCGCGGCGACCCTCTCCGGATCGGCGCCTTCGGGCGGAGTGATGATGCACCAGCGCTGGTGGAACAGCGTCGCGAAACCGGCATCGGGGCCGCTATCCTCGGTGCCCGCCACCGGATGAGCCGGGATCACCTCATGGCCCGGCAGCGCCTCGGCCAGCGCGCGCGAAATGCTCTGCTTGGAAGAGCCGACATCGCTCACCAGCGCGCCGGGTTCCAGCGCCTCGGCCATGGCCCGCGCGGCATCGCCCATCGCGCCCACGGGTACGCACAGGATCACCAGGTCCGCGCCTTTCACCGCCTCGGCGGCGCTGTCGCAGATCGTGTCGGCCAGTTGGCGTTCGGCGGCGCGGATGCGCACGGCGGCATCGCTGTCGTAACCCGTGGTGACCGTGCCGGGCAGGTGCTGGCGCACCGCCAGCCCGATCGAGCCGCCGAGCAGGCCGAGCCCGATGATCGCCACATGCTTGAAACTCATCGCGCGGCCTCCGCCATTTCGCGCAGCCCGCCGGCGATCGCGTCCATCTGTTCGGCGGTGCCGACGGTGATCCGCAGGCCCTGCGGCAGGCCCTGCCCGGGCAGGTGCCGCACGGCATAGCCGCGTTCGGCAAGGCCATCGAGCGCCGTTGCCGCGTTCAGCGTGCCCTCGAACAGCACCAGCACGAAATTGGCCTCGCTCGGCAAGGCGCGCAGGCCGTGATTGCCGAGCGCTTCGATCTGCTCGACGAAACGCCGGCGTTCGGCGCGGTTGTGCTCGCGCGATCGGCGAACGAACTCCTGGTCCTCCAGCGCGGCGGCGGCGGCCTTCTGCCCGGTCAGCGTTACGTTGAACGGCCCGCGAATGCGATTGAGCGCGCCGACGATGTGCGCCGCCCCGGTGCCCCAGCCGACCCGTTCCCCGGCAAGGCCGTAGATCTTGGAGAAAGTGCGGGTAATCAGCACATTATCATGGCTCGCGGCCAGCGCCAGGGCGCCATCATCGTCTTCGGGCGCGAGATATTCGGCATAGGCCTGGTCCACCACCAGCAGCACGTCGCCCGGCAGGCCGGCATGCAGCCGGGCGAGATCGGGTTTCGGCATGAAGCTGCCCGTGGGGTTGTTCGGATTGGCGAGGAACACCACGCGCGTCTTCTCGCTCACCAGGCCGAGGAGTTCATCGGCATCGCTGCCGTAATCGCGGTCCGGCGCTTCCACCGGTGTCGCGCCGCAACGCCGCGCGGCGATGTCGTAGACGGAGAAGCTGAAGCGGCTGAACAGCACTTCGTCGCCCGGCCCGGCAAAGGCTTGCACGGCGAGGTTGAGCAGCTCGTCCGACCCCGTGCCGCAGACGATCCGCGCCGGATCGATGCCGTGCAGAGTGCCGATCGCCGCGCGCAATTCGGTCGAATCGGGGTCGGGATAGCGATCCGGGCCGGGCGCGGCGGCGCGCGCTTCCAGCGCCCTGGGGCTCGTGCCCAAGGGGTTCTCGTTCGCCGAGAGCTTTGCCAGTTCGCGCCCATCGGCCGCGCGGCTCTTGCCGGGCACATAGGCGTGGATCGCCTCGATCCAGGGCTTCATCCGGGGTACCATTTGCGCTGGGGTCTCCTCCAAGGGGGCGCGCATACTCTGTGATGGCGGCAATTGACAGCCCGCTTGGGCTTCCCCAAGTCCCGCATTCCATGGCCACCGCAACCTCACTGGACACACCGGGCATCGAGCTTGCCGAAACGCTGCCGCTCGACAGCGGGCAGGCGCTCGAGAATGTGCGGATCGCCTACCAGACCTATGGCACTCTGAACGCGGAGAAATCCAACGCCATACTGGTCTGCCACGCGCTGACCGGGGACCAGCATCTGGCCAGCCCGCATCCGATCACCGGCAAGCCCGGCTGGTGGAGCCGGATGGTCGGGCCGGGCAAGCCGATCGACACCAATCGTTTCCACGTGATCTGCGCCAATGTGATCGGCAGCTGCATGGGCTCCACCGGGCCGGCCAGCCCGGCGCCGGACGGCGCGCCTTATGGCAGGCGCTTCCCGGTCATCACCATTCGCGACATGGTCCGCGCCGAAGTCGCCATGCTCGATGCGATGGGGATCGAGCGGCTGCATGGCGTGGTCGGCGGATCGATGGGCGGGATGCGCGCGCTGAGCCTGGCGGCGAATTTCCCCGACCGCGTCGCCCGCGTGCTGGCCATCGCCACCACCGCACGCCATTCGGCGCAGAACATCGCCTATCACGAGGTCGGGCGGCAGGCGATCATGGCCGATCCCGACTGGCAGGGCGGCGATTATTACGGAACCGGCCGCACGCCGGACAAGGGCCTCGCCGTGGCGCGGATGGCCGCGCATATCACTTATCTTTCCGAAGCCGGCCTGACCGAGAAATTCGGCCGCCGCCTGCAGGAGCGCCCGAATGGCGAGAAGGGCGCCAAGAGCTTTGGCTTCGACGCGGATTTCCAGGTCGAGAGCTATCTGCGCCACCAGGGGCTGAGCTTCACCGACCGGTTCGATGCCAATTCCTATCTCTATATCACCCGTGCGACCGATTATTTCGATCTCGCGGAAGAACATGGCGGCAGGCTGGCCGATGCTTTCGCCAGGACGAAAGCCCGCTTTTGCATCGTCAGCTTCGACACGGACTGGCTCTATCCCACGGCGGAATCGCGCAACATCGTCCATGCGCTGAATGCCGCCGCCGCGCCGGTCAGCTTCGTCGAACTCAGCGCGCCTTACGGGCATGACAGCTTCCTGCTCGACGTGCCGGCGCTGGACCGGGTGGCGCAGGGCTTCCTCGAAGGATGAGCACGCTGCGGCCCGACCTCGCCGTGATCGCGCGGCAGATGCCGGCGGGCGCCCGCATGCTCGATGTCGGCTGCGGCGATGGCGAGCTGATGGATGTGCTGGCGCGCGAGAAGGGCGTCGATGCGCGCGGCATAGAGATCGACCCGGAAGAGGTGCAGAAAGCCGTCAGCCGCGGCCTTTCGGTGATGCAGGGCGACGCCAATCGCGAGCTTTCGGCCTATCCCGACGACGCCTTCGATTACACGGTGCTGAGCCAGACGCTGCAGACCGCGGAGCGGCCGGACCTGATGCTGGACGAATTGCTGCGCATCGGGCGCCAGGCCTTCGTCAGCTTCCCCAATTTCGCGCATTGGCGGATGCGCATGGCGCTGCTGTGGCATGGGCGCATGCCGGTGACGAACCACCTGCCGGTGACCTGGTACGAGACGCAGAACATCCACCATGTGACGGTGACCGATTTCCGCGAATTGCTGCGCCAGAAGGGCGTCTCGGTCGAGAAGAGCTGGTTCTTCAGCCGCCAACGCGAAATCGCGGCCACCGGCGCCAACTGGCGCGCCGAATATGCGGTCTATCTGCTGAGCCGCTGACCGGCGCAATCGCGCTCGCTGGAACACCTGGAACAGTGTCCTGGGACAGAAAAGCGCTCCTTCGCGGAAGGCGGCGCGGACATATCGACATGAGAAAGAGCCCGCCGGATGGTGATGTGGGCGCGGGCGGTAGGAAAGTGCCTTCCCTCCTTCGTCATGCTGAACTCGGTTCAGCATCCATCGTGCGTTCCGGACTGATCAGCGCGGGTGGAGAAATAGACCCTGAACCAAGTTCAGGGTGACGATTGTGGAGGAGATCAGCAACGAGGCGAGATCCGCTCGCGCCTCACTCATTCACCAGCAGCACGCTGTCGTCGCGCGCTAGGCTCCACAGGCTGAGGCCTGCCGCCTTGGCCCGCCGCACCGCCATGCTGGTCGGCAGCGAGATGGTGACCAGCGCGGTCGCGCCCGCGCGCACGGCTTTTTCGACGATCTCGTAGGAGCAGCGGGCGGTGGAGAGGATGAAGCCTTGCGCGGCGTCCTGCCCGGCGCCGGCGAGCGCGCCGACCAGCTTGTCGAGCGCGTTGTGGCGGCCGACATCCTCGCGCGCGTGGAGGATCGTGCCGTCCATGGCGCAGAAGGCGGCCGCATGGGCGGCGCCGGTCGCGCGGCCGAGCGGCTGGTATTCGCGCAGGGCGGCCAGCGCGGCGAAGATCGCCGCCGGATCGAGCGCGTCATGCGCCGGGACCCTGGGCAGCGGCCTCGCCACGGCTTCGAGATTTTCGATGCCGCATAGCCCGCAGCTCGATTCGGCCACGCGCGCGCGGACGCGGTCGGTGAGCTGCTCCACGCCGAGCCCGGTGAGCATGGCGCGCACGATCCAGCCATTCTCGACTTCGGCCACGCCGATATCGGTGAGGTCGGAGGGCGCCTTGGCCAGCCCCTCGGTCAGCGCGAAGCCGAGCGCGAAATCTTCCAGATCCTGCGGGCTGGCCATCATCACCGCGTAGGACAGCCCGTTGAATTCCAGCGCGACCGGCGCTTCGGGCACCCATTCGCGCGCGATTTCGCGGCGCTCACCCTCGCGGCGGATTTCGATGGCGTCGCTCACTGGCCTCTCCATTCGTCATTGCGAGCCGCCGGAGGCGGCGCGGCAATCCAGAGCCGTTGCGATCCGCCCTGGATTGCTTCGTCGCTACGCTCCTCGCAATGACGAGGGAAGGGAAGTCGGACTGCCTCCGGATGGGGCGGATGGTATCCGCGCCTCAACCGGCGTCGGAATGGCCGATTTCGTCCACCTTGTTGAACTCGGTCGCCGCGCTCTGGGGCGGCGGGTTGGCGCCGGCCGCCAGCTTTTCGATGGCGGCCCGGGCGATCGGGTTCAGCACCGAGTGATCGTCGGCGAAGATCTGCGCCTTCATCCGCGGATCCCAGAACTTGTTGATGTGATCCGCCGTCGCCAGCACGGCATTGTCATGGCCGATGGCAGCGAAATTCATGCCGATCTGGTCGGCCATGCGGCGCAGCTTTGCGATGCTCATTACTCGGCGGGCTCCATTTCCTCGCCGGCGATGCGGCGGGCGCGCACGGTCAGCTCGGCATAATCTTCCTGCCATTCGCTGGGGCCGTTGCTCGGCGTCACCTGCACCGCGGTCACCTTGTATTCGGGGCAGTTGGTGGCCCAGTCCGAATTGTCGGTGGTGACGACATTGGCCTGCGTCGTCGGGTGGTGGAAGGTGGTGTAGACCACGCCCGGCGCCACGCGATCGGTCACCTTCACGCGCAGCGTCGTCTCGCCCGCGCGGCTGGCGAGGCGGGCATAATCGCCATCGCGCAGGCCGCGATTCTCGGCATCGGTCGGGTGCATTTCGAGCAGGTCTTCCTCGTGCCACACGACATTGCCCGTGCGGCGGGTCTGCGCGCCGACATTGTACTGGCTGAGGATGCGGCCGGTGGTGAGCAGCAGCGGGAAGCGCGGCCCGGTCTTCTCGTCGGTCGGCACATATTCGGTGACGACGAACTTGCCCTTGCCGCGCACGAAGCCGCCGACATGCATGATCGGCGAGCCCTTGGGCGCCTTGTCGTTGACCGGCCATTGCAGCGGCTCGCCGCTGGCGACGCGTTCCCAGGTGACGCCGGCAAAGGTCGGCGTCAGGCGCGCGATCTCGGCCAGGATCTCGCCCGGATGGCTGTAATTCCAGTCGCAGCCGATGGCATTGGCGAGCAGCTGGGTGACTTCCCAGTCCTCATAGCCATTGGCCGGCTCCATCACCCGGCGGACCGGCTGGATGCGCCGTTCCGCATTGGTGAAGGTGCCTTCCTTCTCGAGGAAGGTGGAACCCGGCAGGAAGACATGCGCGTAATTCGCGGTCTCGTTCAGGAACAGGTCGTGCACGATCACGCAGTCCATCGCGGCCAGGCCGGCGGCGACGTGATGCGTGTCCGGGTCGGACTGCAGGATGTCCTCGCCCTGGATGTAGATCGCCTTGAAGCTGCCATCCACGGCGGCATCGAGCATGTTGGGGATGCGCAGGCCCGGCTCGGGATCGAGCGTGACGCCCCAGTCATCCTCGAACAGCTTGCGGACATCGCCGCCCGAAATGTGGCGGTAGCCCGGCAGTTCGTGCGGGAAGCTGCCCATGTCGCAGGCGCCCTGCACGTTGTTCTGGCCGCGCAGCGGGTTCACGCCCACGCCCGAGCGGCCGATATTGCCCGTGCACATGGCGAGGTTGGCGATCGCCATCACGGTGGAGGAACCCTGGCTGTGTTCGGTCACGCCGAGGCCGTAATAGATCGAGCCATTGCCGCCGGTGGCGAACAGGCGGGCCGCCTCGCGCACGGTCTGCGCGGGAACCTTGGTGACGGCTTCGAGGAATTCGGGGCTGTGCTTGGCGTCGGACACGAAGCGCGCCCAGTCCTGATATTCGTCCCAGTCGCAGCGTTCGCGAATGAATTCCTCATTGGCGAGGCCTTCGGTGACGATCACATGGGCGAGGCTGGTCAGCACGGCGACATTGGTGCCCGGCTGCAGCGGCAGGTGATGCGCGGCCTGGATATGCGGCGACTTGACCAGGTCGATCCGGCGCGGATCGACCACGATGATCTTCGCGCCCTGGCGCAGGCGCTGCTTGATGCGGCTGCCGAACACGGGGTGGGCATCGGTCGGATTGGCGCCGATCACCATGATGACGTCGCTGTCCATCACGGAATCGAAATCCTGCGTGCCGGCGCTGGTGCCGAAGGTGGTCGACAGGCCATAGCCGGTCGGCGAGTGGCAGACGCGGGCGCAGGTGTCGGTGTTGTTCGAACCGAAGCCGGCGCGCACCAGCTTCTGCACGAGGAAGGTTTCCTCGTTCGTGCAGCGGCTGGAGGTGATGCCGCCCAGCGCGCGGGCACCATAATTTTCCTTGATCGACTTGAGCTTGCCGGCGGTGAAGTCCAGCGCCTCGTCCCAGCTCACTTCGCGCCAGGGCTGGTCGATGCTCTCGCGGATCATCGGCTTGGTGATGCGGTCCTGGTGGTTGGCATAGCCCCAGGCGAAGCGGCCCTTCACGCAGCTATGGCCGTGATTGGCCTTGCCGTTCTTCCACGGCACCATGCGCACCAGCTGCTCGCCGCGCATTTCCGCGCGGAAGGTGCAGCCGACGCCGCAATAGGCGCAGGTGGTGACGACGGCGCGCTCCGGCTTGCCGATCGTCTTGACGCTCTTTTCCTGCAGCGTGGCGGTGGGGCAGGCCTGCACGCAGGCGCCGCAGCTCACGCATTCGCTGGTGAGGAAATTGTCGCTGTCCTGCCCGGCGCTGACCATCGAGGCGAAGCCACGCCCGTCGATCGTGAGGGCGAGCGTGCCCTGCACTTCGTCGCATGCGCGCACGCAGCGGCTGCAGACGATGCACTTGGAAGGATCGAAATCGAAATAGGGGTTGGAGGTGTCGGTCGCCTCGCCCAGATGGTTGGCGCCTTCATAGCCGTAGCGCACGTCGCGCAGGCCGACATTGGCGGCCTGGTCCTGCAGCTCGCAATCATTATTGGCCGAACAGGTCAGGCAGTCGAGCGGGTGATCGGAGATATAGAGCTCCATCACGCCCTTGCGCAGCTTCTCCAGCCGCGGCGTCTGCGTCTGCACCTGCATGCCCGGAGCGACGGGGGTGGTGCAGGAAGCAGGCGTGCCGCGCGCGCCTTCGATCTCGACCAGGCACAGGCGGCAGGAGCCGAAGGCCTTCACATTGTCGGTGGCGCAGAGCTTGGGAATGTCGCCGCCGCTTTCCGCCGCGGCGCGCATCACGCTGGTGCCGGCCGGCACGGTGACTTCGCGCCCGTCAATGGTGAGCGTCACCATCTCCTCGGACTTGACCTCGGGTGTCCCGAAATCCTTCTGGCGTTCAAATCCCATCGTTTCGCTCCATCGCGGCAAGATCCGCTGGCGTGTTGATATTAGCAGGTATGGACGCAATCTTCACGCTCCGCGCTTTGGTGGCGGCGGCGAAGGCTAACATCGAGTGGCGTCCTTCACTCTGGAGGATCGCCTCGGCAATCGATGCTGCGTCAGCTTTCCAATGACCTATAACCGGCTGGCTTGCAAGGTAAGCGGGCGCCGGAGACAGCAATTCGGGCAGGTTTTCGGGCAGTTCGGGCGAATCCACGCCGCAGGTGAGGATCGTTTCGTAATCCTCGTCCAGCGCGTGGTGCAGCCCGGCCGCGACTCCGGCCAGCGGGCCCATATGCGGATGCGGCCAATCGGGGATGCAGGGGGCAGGGCCGGTTTCGCGCCCCGCGATCACCACATATTCGCACCAGCCCGACAGCGCATCGACCGTGCGCGCCAGCAGCGTATGCCCGCGATACTCCGCCAGCGCCTTGTCGCTGCCGAAGCGCGAGGACATTCCGCCCGCCAGGACCACGCCGAGAATCACTCCGCCGGCTCTTCCTGCTTCGCCGCGGCCTTGCCGGTGAAATCCTCCGGCCAGTGCTTGAGCGCGCTCATCACCGGATAGGGGGTGAAGCCGCCCAGCGCGCAGAGCGAGCCGAACTTCATCGTCTCGCACAGATCGGTCAGCAGGCCGATCTCCTGCTCGGGCAGGCGGCCGGCATCCTTGGGCGCGTTATGCATCACGGGCGAAAGCTCGATCGTGTCGCGCTGGCGCCCGCCATGGCGGATGCGGTCGATAATCTCCACGCCGCGCACCGCGCCGATGCGGCAGGGGGTGCACTTGCCGCAGCTTTCCGCCGCGCAGAATTCCATCGCGAAGCGGGCCATCGATCCCATGTCGGCCGTGTCGTCGAACACGGTGATGCCGGCATGGCCGATCAGCGCGTCGGCCTTGGCATAGGCTTCGTAATCGAAGGGGATGTCGAACTGGTCGGGGTGGATATAGGCGCCCAGCGGGCCGCCCACCTGCACCGCCTTTACCGGGCGGCCGCTCTGCGTGCCGCCGCCGATATCGTTCACCAGCTCGCCCAGCGTGATGCCGAAGGCAATCTCGTACAGCCCGCCATGCTTGATATTGCCGGCGAGCTGGATCGGCATGGTGCCCTTGGACCGGTCGATGCCGAGCCGCGCATATTCCTCCGCGCCGCCTTCGGCCATGATGTGCGGGATGGCGGCGATGGTCAGCACGTTGTTGACCACGGTGGGGCAGCCCATGAAGCCTTCCAGCGCCGGAAGCGGCGGCTTGGCGCGCACTTCGCCGCGCTTGCCTTCCAGGCTGTTGAGCAGGCTGGTTTCCTCGCCGCAGACATAGGCGCCCGCGCCCATGCGCACTTCCATATGCAGCGGCGAGATGATCGGCGCGGCGTGGCGGATCGCTTCTTCCATCTTGGCGATGGCGTGCGGATATTCGCTGCGAGTGTAGATATAGGCGGTCTGCGCGCCCACCGCATAGGCGGCAATGGCCATGCCCTCGATCAGCTGGAAGGGATCGCCTTCCATCAGCATCCGGTCCGCGAAAGTGCCGGAATCGCCCTCATCGGCATTGACCACGACATATTTGCGCGGGTTCTTCGCGTCGGCGACCGTCTTCCACTTGATGCCCGCCGGGAAACCCGCACCGCCGCGGCCGCGCAGGCCGCTTTCGGTGACTTCCTTGATGACGTCCATTGGGTCCATGGTGCGCACGCGCTTCCATGCTTCCCAGCCGCCGGTCACCTCGTAATCGTCCACGCTGGTCGGGCGGGTCTTGCCGGCACGGGCGAAAGTCAGCCGCTGCTGGCGGGCGATGAAGGGATGCGCGGCCACCGGGCCGATGCAGATATCGTCGGCCCCGCCGTCGCAGATCTCGTCCACGCGGTCGGTCGTCACCGGGCCCCAGCCCACGCCGTTCACTTCCACCAGCGGTTCGAGCCAGTGCATGCCCCAGCTGGACACGCGGTGCACTTCGTGGCCCTTCTTCGCGAAGGCTTCGGCCACGGCGTCGGCGCCGCAGGCGAGGGCAAGCGCGTCGTCGGAAATACGGACAATCATCAGGCGTTCTCGATCACTTTGGTGAGCCCGGCGGCATCGAGCCGCGCGTGCAGATCGTCACCCACGCGGGCATTGGGGCCGACGCTGCACAGGCCGAGGCAATAGACGGTGGTGAGCTTCACCCGTTCGCCGGCGGCGGCGGTGGCATCGGCCATCATCGCTTCGACGCCGCGCGCCTTGCAGGCTTCGGCGCGGCAGATCTGCACTTCCGGGCGCGGATCGGGCTTCTCGTCATAATCGTGATAGAAGCTGACCACGCCATGCACTTCGGCACGGGTCAGGTTCAGGCCCTTCGCCACCAGTTCTTCGGACTCGGCATCGACGCAGCCGAATTCCTTTTCCACGTCATGCAGGATCGGCAGCAGCGGCCCTTCCTGTGCGTGATGCTCGGCGATGATCTCGCCGATCCTCTGTTCCTTGCTGCTCACGAGTTCAGCCTTTCCGCGTGCCAGGCGATGTGATCGCCCATGAAAGTCGAGATGAAATAATAGGAGTGGTCATAACCCTCCTGCATCCTGATCGTTGCGGGCATATCCACATTGCGGCACGCTTCGTCCAGCAAATGCGTCTTCAGCTGCTCCTCCAGGAAGTTGTCGGCATGCCCTTGATCCACCAGCAGATCGGGCAGGCGGGCGCCGTCCTCGATCAGGGCGCAGGCATCATATTCGCGCCATTTCTCCCTGTCGGGGCCGATATAGCCGGTCAGCGCCTTCTCGCCCCAGGGGCAGTGCAGCGGGCTGACGATCGGAGCGAAGGCACTGGTGGAGCGGAAGCGGCCCGGATTGCGCAGCGAGACCGTCAGCGCCCCATGTCCGCCCATCGAATGGCCGAAAATGCCCTGCCGGGCCATGTCGACCGGGAAATTGCCGGCGATCGCTTCGGGCAGTTCACGCTCGATATAGGAACGCATCTGGAAATTCGCTGCCCAGGGCTCCTCGGTCGCATCGACATAGAAGCCCGCGCCCTGGCCGAAATCATAGGCCTCGTCATCCGGCACGCCTTCGCCGCGCGGGCTCGTATCGGGCGCCACCAGGATAATGCCGTGTTCGGCGCAGGCGCGGCGATATTCGCCCTTCTCCATGACATTGGCATGGGTGCAGGTGAGGCCGGAAAGGTAGAACAGCACGGGCAGGCGCGCGCCGCCCGCATGTTCGGGCACGAAGACCGCGAAGGTCATCTCCGTGCCCGTTGCCGCCGAATGATGCCTGTAGACGCCTTGCGTGCCGCCGAAGCTGCGGTTCTCGCTGACGGTTTCCAGAGTCACGCCGGCTCCTTCTCTCCGGTGCTCGGAGTGAAGACGCAGATCTTGTGCCCGTCGGGATCGCGCAGATAGGCGCCATACATATTGCCCGGCGATTCGGCGCGGAAGCCCGGTTCGCCGTCGCAGGTCCCGCCGGCTTCGCAGCCCGCGGCATGCCATGCGTCGACCGCGGCATAATCCGGCGCGGCGAAGCCCAGCGTGTGCCCGTTGGAAACGGTCGCTTGCTCGCCATCGCGCGGCTTGGCGATGATGAAGGCATTGCCCTGCGGCCCGGCATAGATCGTCCGGTCCGGCAGTTCGACGGCGTCGTAGCCGAGCACGGCCATCACCTTGTTGTAAAAGCTGCGCGATTTCTCGACGTCATTGGTGCCGAGGAAGGCGTGGGTGAACATGTCGGAACCTCTCCTGTCTCTTGCCTGGCAGATTCGGCAAGTCGAAGCGATCATATAGACGAAGTTTTCGTCCTTGTGAAAGATCGACATTCCTTCGTCGGCCGCTCCTTTGCGCGGCCGCGCGAAGATCGGGCCCTTATGCGGCCAATTCGGACACCGCGCAAAGCTTGTTGCCGGTCGGATCGCGCAGATAGGCGATCCACAGCACCTTGCCCGTGGCGATGGAGGTGAGCGAGTGCGGCTCTCCTTCGCAAAGCACGCCGCCATTCGCCAGGCCCGCCATGTGCCAGGCGTTCACCGCCTCCATGGAAGGGGCATTGAAGCCGAGCGTGCCGCCATTCGCATGGGTGGCGGGCTGGCCGTCGATCGGCTTGCCGACGATGAACAGCGTGCCGTCATGCTTGTAGACGAGGCGGCCCTTGGGATCGGTGGTTGCCGGGGCGATGCCGATGGCGGCGAAGGTCGCGTCATAGAAGGCGCGGGCCTTTTCCAGGTCGTCGGCGCCGATCACGATATGCCTGAAAATGGTCCCGCTCCTGCTGGCGCGGCCCGGCATGGTGCCGGGCCGTTCATTGTCCGATCAGTAGACGACGACCGAGCGGATGCTCTCGCCGGCATGCATCAGGTCGAAGCCCTTATTGATCTCCTCCAGCGTCAGCACATGGGTGATCATCGGATCGATCTCGATCTTGCCGTTCATGTACCAGTCCACGATCTTGGGCACGTCGGTCCGCCCCTTGGCCCCGCCGAAGGCCGTGCCGCGCCAGTTGCGGCCGGTCACGAGCTGGAACGGGCGGGTGCTGATTTCCTTGCCCGCTTCGGCCACGCCGATGATGATGCTGGTGCCCCAGCCGCGATGGCAGGCTTCCAGCGCCGTGCGCATCACTTCGGTATTGCCGGTGCAGTCGAAAGTGTAGTCCGCGCCGCCATCGGTCAGTTCCAGCACCTTGGCGATCGTGTCCTCGCGGCTCATGCCCTTGGTGTTGAGGAAGTGGGTCATGCCGAACTTGCGGCCCCATTCCTCGCGGTCCGGGTTGATGTCCACGCCGATGATCTTGTCGGCGCCGGCCAGCTTCGCGCCCTGCAGCACGTTGAGACCGATGCCGCCGAGACCGAACACCACGACATTGTCGCCCACCTGCACCTTGGCGGTATTGACCACCGCGCCCACGCCCGTGGTCACGCCGCAGCCTATATAGCAGCTGGTCTTGAAGGGCGCGTCCTCGCGGATCTTGGCGACGGCAATCTCGGGCAGGACGGTGAAGTTCGAGAAGGTCGAACAGCCCATATAGTGATAGATCGTCTCGCCCTTGTAGGAGAAGCGGCTGGTCCCGTCCGGCATCAGCCCCTGGCCCTGCGTGGCGCGGATCGCGGTGCACAGATTGGTCTTGCCGGAAAGGCAGGATTTACACTTGCGGCATTCGGGCGTGTAGAGCGGGATCACGTGATCGTCCGGCTTCACCGAAGTCACGCCGGGGCCCACTTCGCGCACGATGCCCGCACCCTCATGGCCGAGGATGCTCGGGAAAATGCCTTCGCTGTCGAGCCCGTCCAGCGTGTAGGCATCGGTGTGGCAGATGCCGGTGGCCATGATCTCCACCAGCACTTCGCCTTCCTTCGGGCCTTCGAGGTCGAGCTCGACGATCTCCAGCGGCTTCTTGGCTTCGAAGGCGACGGCGGCGCGGGTCTTCATGGCTTGGAACCTTTATCGTTTCGAATCAGAACTATTAGTTGCCTAACGGCATGCCCTTCATGGCGCCAGCCCCCGGAGCCTCTGTTTCGCGAGACTCCGGGTCCGGGCGGTTTCCGTCAATCGAGCGGCGTACCCGAGGGCAGATCCTCCGTGCCGATCAATTCGTCCCCGTCATGCTCGGGCAGCATCAGGAACAGGATCAACGAGACGATCGAACCCATGGCCATGATCACGGACACGGTCAGCAATTCGTCATTGCCGAGCAGGGCGAACAGTGCGCCGGCGATGATCGGGCTGCCCGCCGCACCCAGCCTGCCGATGCCCAGCACGAAGCCGGTCCCGGTCGCGCGGGCATAAGCGGGGAAGCCGCGCGCGAAGGCGGCGTAGTAGCCACTGATCGCGGCATTGGTGAAGAAGCCGGTTACGATCGTTGCCCATTGCCAGCCGGACAGCGTGTCGTGCCCGAGCCCGAAAGCAGCAACCGCGACCGAGCCGATCAGCAGCATCAGCGCGGTGGGCCACTTGATGCCCAGCCGCGCCATGACGAAGCCGAACAGCATGCTGCCGAAGAAGCCGCCGACATTCGCCCAGGTGAGTACGGTCGCGGCCTCGCTCGGCGGGTAACCCGGAGGATAATCGGCCACGATCTGCACGGCGAATTTGAGGATGTAATAGAAGGTGATCGTGTGGAACATGTAGCCGAAGGCCAGTAGCAGCGTCACCGGGCGCAGCTTCGGGTTGGAGAGGATATCGGTCACCTTCGGCTTGGTCGCGGACGCATCGCTCGCCGGCAGGCTTGCCACCGGCGCCTTGCCATAGGCGGTGAGCGTCTTGTTCACGCCGTCGAGGTCGTCCTTGGATGCACGGAAAGCAGCCGTTTCGGGAACGACCAGCCACAGGACCGGGATCAGGCACGCGGTCACGATGGCGCCGAAATCGAAGACGCCGCGCCAGCCATAGGCCGGCAGCAGCCATTCGGATGCGGCGACCCCGCCGATGATCGCGCCCAGCGGATAGCCCGCGACATAGAGCCCGATCGCGAATTTGCGCGAACTGTTGCTGCTGCTCTCGGCCGTCACGGCGTTGGTTGCGGCCAGCATGCCGCCAATGCCGATGCCGGTCAGGAAACGGAAGCCCACCATCGGGGGGACCGCATGGGCATGGCCGGCCAGCCACATGCCGAACGCCATCAGCACGAGGCAGCCGAGCATGGTCAGCTTGCGGCCGAACTTGTCAGCCGCGCCGCCCAGCAGGACCGAGCCGAAGCCCATGCCGACCAGTTCGGCCGAGAGAACGATGCCCAGCTCGGCGCGTTCGATGCCCCATTCGGCAGTGATGCCCGGCGCGGCGAAGGCGCTGGAAAGCACGTCAAACCCATCAAGCGCATTCAGCAGCACCATCAGGATGATGACGATCCACTGGCGTGCGCCCATCGGCGTGTCATTGATGACGGAAATGGGGTTTGCGCCCCCTCCAGGTCCTGCCATTTTTGTTATCCCCTCTCCGTTGAAGCGGCCTCAATCGTGGATTCGGGCCAGCATTTCCACCAGTTTTTCGATTTCTTCGGCGGTGAAGCGGGCTTTGAGCCAGGCTTCGTGCTCGGCGATGCAGCGCTTGGCCTCGGCCAGGGCCTCTTCCCCCGATGCGGTGATGAACAGTGCCTGCTTGCGCTTGTCGCTCTCGGACCGTTCCCGCCGCAGGTAGCCGCGCTCTTCCAGCCGGTTGACGATCGTCATGGTGGTGGCGCGGTCCATGCGAAGCTGCGCGCCGACATCCACCTGCGCGATGCCGGGCTGATCGGCCACCGCCCACAGCGCGGAAACCTGCTTCTGCGTGAGGTCGAGCTCGACGAAGGTCTCGGTGAAATGGCGATAGACCGCGCCATGCGCCAGCCGGATGTGGAAGCCCAGGATATCGTTCAGGCTGTCCAGCTCCGGCTCCCCTGCCTTGCTGTCGATCAATGTCGGCGCGCTCACCAGCCCCTATCCTCAGTCGCCTGCGTCTTGCCTATTCGTTAGTGAAGCATACAATCGCACGCAAGGAGAGGAACGGATGGCCCATTTCCCGCAAACCCCGAATTATACGGGGTTCAACACGCCGAGCCGGATCGAGGCGGACATCGCCGACCTGCAGCATGAAGGCACGATTCCGCCAGAGCTGGACGGCGCCTTCTACCGCGTGCAGCCCGATCCGCAATTCCCGCCGCGCCTGGGGGACGACATCTCCTTCAATGGCGACGGCATGATCAGCCGGTTCCATTTCCATGACGGGCAATGCGATTTCCGCCAGCGCTGGGCCAAGACCGACAAGTGGAACTTGGAGCATGAGGCCGGCCACGCGCTGTTCGGCGCCTATCGCAACCCGCTGACCGACGATGAGAGCGTGAAGGGCCGCATCCGCTCCACCGCCAACACCAATGCCTTCATCTATGCCGGCAAGCTGTGGGCGATGAAGGAGGACAGCCCGAGCCTGCTGATGGACCCGGCGACGATGGAGACGATCGGCTTCGAGAAGTTCGGCGGCAAGATGACCGGGCAGACCTTCACCGCCCATCCCAAGATCGATCCGCATACCGGCAACATGGTCGCGATCGGCTATGCCGCATCGGGCCTCTGCACCGACGACGTGACCTATTACGAGGTGAATCCCGAGGGCGAGCTGGTGCGCGAAGTGTGGTTCAAGGTTCCCTATTACTGCATGATGCATGATTTCGGAGTGACCGAGGATTACCTCGTGCTGCATATCGTGCCCTCGATTGGATCGTGGGAACGGCTGGAGCAGGGCAAGCCGCATTTCGGCTTCGACACCACGCTGCCCGTCTATCTCGGCGTGATTCCCCGGCGCGACGACACCAAGCAGGAGGATATCCGCTGGTTCAAGCGCGACAATTGCTTCGCCAGCCATGTGCTCAATGCCTGGCAGGAAGGCACCAAGATCCACTTCGTCACGCCCGAGGCGAAGAACAACATGTTCCCCTTCTTCCCCGACGTGCATGGCGCGCCGTTCAACGGCGCGGAGGCGATGAGCAAGCTGACCGACTGGGTGGTGGACATGGCTTCCAACGGCGAGGAATTCGCGGAGATCAACCAGTTGACCGACACGGCCAGCGAATTCCCGCGCATCGACGACCGCTTCACCGGGCTGAGGAACCGCTATGGCTGGGGCTTGGAAATGGACCCGAGCCGCCCCTGCGAACTCAAGGGCGGCAGCGCCGGCGGCTTCCTGATGAACTGCCTGTTCTTGAAGGACCTGGAAACGGGCGCCGAACAGCATTGGTGGTGCGGCCCCGTCAGCAGCCTGCAGGAACCCTGCTTCATCCCCCGCAGCAAGGATGCGCCCGAGGGGGACGGCTGGATCGTGATGGTCTGCAACCGGCTGGAGGATCACCGTAGCGACCTGCTGCTGTTCGACGCGCTGGATATCGAGAAGGGCCCGGTCGCCACGATCAACGTCCCAATCCGCCTGCGCTTCGGCCTGCACGGCAATTTCGCGCCCAGCGCGGAGATCGGGCTGAAGGTGGCTGCGGAAGCGGCATAATCGCCGCGGGCATCACTTTGCCATTGTCGAGCTGCCGGATAGGCGGGCATTGCGATTGCCCATGGGATTCGCTCGCCTGCTCGTCGCAATCTGCGCATTGTTGCTTCCCGCGGTGGCCGTCGCGCAGGCGAAGGAGGGCTATCGCCCGGCGAGAACCGCGTGGGGCGATCCCGATCTGCGCGGCACCTGGCCGGTGCAGAACATCAACGATGCGGGCATTCCGCTCCAGCGGCCCGCCGAAATGGGCGAGCGTGCCCGGCTGACCGACGGCGAGTTCGCCAAGCGGCTCGAACGGGCCGAGAAATCCGATGCCGAATATGCGAACGACATTCACAATTCGGGCACGCACGGCCTCGCCGACTGGCTGCGCACGGACCCGACCGGGCGGCAGAGCTCGCTGCTCGTCAGCCCGGCGGATGGCCGCCTGCCCGCACTGACGCCGCAGGCGCGGGCGCTGCGCGAAGCGGGGCGGTCGAGCTGGAAGGACGGGCAGACGGTCTTCGACTGGGTCAGCGATCTCGATGCGTTCGATCGCTGCATTACGCGCGGCTTTCCGGCGATGATGCTGCCCAAGCCCTATAATAACGGCCTGCGCATCTTCCAGTCGCCCGGCTATGTCGTCCTGCAGATGGAAATGTTCGGCACGCGCATCGTGCCGCTGGGGCAGGGTGGGCACTGGCCGGACGCGGTGCGTGGTTGGAATGGCGATAGCCGGGGCCGCTGGGAGGGCGATACGCTGGTGATCGAAACCACCAACATCGTCACGGGCGACGGCGCAACGCCGGACAGCTATAGCCGCGCCGCTTCGCCGCTGCCCGGCCGTGGTTTCGCCACACTGCCGATGAGCGGGAAGGCGCGCGTGCTCGAACGGCTGACCATGACTGGCCCCGACACGATCGCCTATGAAGTGACCTATTCCGACCCGGCCGTGTTCACCCGCCCGTGGACGGCGGCGTTCGACTGGACGCGTGACGATTCCTACCAAATGTTCGAATATGCCTGCCACGAGGGGAACGGGCATGTGCGCACACTGATAGAGACCTCGCGCCGCCAGCGCGGGCTGAGCCTGCCGGCACGCGTTGCGGCATTGCCAACGCCGCCGGGGGCGGGCACTAACCTTCCATGACCACGGACCGCAAGCCCCCCGAATGCTGGCTGACCGACATGGACGGCGTGCTGGTGAAGGAAGGCATGGCGATCCCCGGCGCGAGCGAGTTCATCGCCCGGCTGATCGAGAAGGACCGGCCCTTCCTGGTGCTGACCAACAATTCGATCTGGACCCCGCGCGACCTTGCCGCCCGGCTCGACCGATCCGGCCTGAAAGTGCCGGAGGAATCGATCTGGACCAGCGCGCTCGCCACCGCCGCTTTCCTGAGCCAGCAGACGCCCAACGGCACGGCCTATGTGATCGGGGAGGCGGGGCTGACCACCGCGCTGCACGATGTCGGCTACACGCTGACCGACAGCAAGCCGGACTATGTCGTGGTCGGCGAGTTGCGGTCCTATTCTTTCGAGGCGATCACCAAGGCGATCCGCCTGATCGCCAATGGCGCGCGCTTCATCGCCACCAATCCCGACGTCACCAGCCCCTCGCCGGACGGGCCGATCCCGGCGACCGGCTCGGTCGCGGCGATGATCACCGCGGCGACCGGGGCCACGCCCTATTTCGTGGGCAAGCCCAATCCGATGATGTTCCGCAGCGCGATGAACCGCATCGGCGCGCATGTCCTGTCCACCGTGATGATCGGCGACCGGATGGATACCGATGTGGTGGCCGGGATCGAGGCCGGGCTGGAGACGATCCTCGTCCTGTCCGGATCGACGCAAGCGAATGAGGTCGCCCGCTATCCCTATCGCCCCAGCCGGGTGCTGGATTCGATCGCCGACGTGGTCGAACTGGTCTGACCGGGCGCCGCGCGGCGACGCCCGGTTAGTCCGGGATCAGGCCGCCACGGCTTCCTTCGCCGCCTGCAAGATCATCTCGCTGCCCTTTTCGGCAACCATGATCGTCGGCGCATTGGTGTTGCCGCTGGGGATCTTGGGGAAGACCGAGGCATCGACCACGCGCAGGCCTTCCACGCCGCGCACGCGCAGTTCCGGATCGAGCGGATAGCGCTCGTCGCCCATCGCGACCGTACCGACCGCGTGATACAGCGTGCCGCCGGCAATCTTGGCATATTCCAGCATCTGGTCGTCCGTATCGCCGAAGGGATCGCCGGGCGCCTTGAGATAGCGCTGCAGCGCGGGCTGCTGCCAGATCTTGCGGATCAGCTTGAGCTGGTCGACCACGCTCTGCTTGTCGATCGGGTCGGAGAGATAGTTCGGCACGATCTTCGGCGTCACCAGCCCGTCCGGCGATTTCGCATGGATATTGCCGCGCGATTCCGGGCGCAGCTGGCACGGGTTGGAGGCCATGCCCGGCTCCTTGTCCAGCCGCAGGCCCTGATATTGATTGAGATATTCGAGGTCCATGCTGGCCGCCATCACGTGCACCTGGATGTCGGGGAATTCCAGCTCCTGCCGGCTCTTGGCGAAGACGCAGCCATGGCCGACGGCATAGGACAGCAGGCCCTTGCGGGTGATGCCGTATTTGGCGATCTGGCCGAGCAGCTTCACGCCCCGGCTCAGGTGGTTGATCGAATGCGCATCCTCCTTGAGGTAGGTCTGGCAGCCGATCATGAAGTGATCCTGCATGTTCTCGCCGACCATCGGCGATTCATGCACCACGCCGATGCCAAGCTCCTGCAGCAGCTTGCCCTGGCCCACGCCGGAAATCTCGAGCAGCTTGGGGCTTTCCACCGCGCCGGCGGCCAGGATCACTTCGCGCTTCACCATCACCTTGCGCGTATCGTCGCCCTGCTTGAACTCGACGCCGACGGCCTTCTTGCCTTCGAACAGGATGCGCGTGGTCATGGCGCGGGTTTCCACCAACAGGTTCTCGCGGCCCATCGCCGGGTGGAGATAGGCGACCGCGGTGGACTGGCGGCGGCCATTCTTGGCGGTCATCTGGAAGAAGCTGACGCCTTCCTGGTTCCCGTCATTCAGGTCTTCCTTGTAGGGGATGCCGGCTTCGACGCAGGCTTCCACCAGCGCGGCGCTGACCGGGTGCTGTTCGGGGAAGTCCGAGACGTTGAGCGGGCCGCCCGAACCGTGGAATTCGTTCTCGCCGCGCTCCTGGTGTTCGCTCATGCGGAAATAGGGCAGGACCTCGTCCCAGCTCCAGCCGCGCGCGCCCATCTGCGCCCAGCCGTCATAATCGGCGGACTGGCCGCGGACATAGAGCAGGCCGTTGATGGAGGAGGAGCCGCCGAGCACCTTGCCCTTGGGCCATTTATGCTTGCGGTTGCCCGATCCCTCGTCGACCTCGGTCTCATAGAGCCAGTTGACCTTGGGATCGTTCAGCGTCTTGCCGAAGCCGATCGGCGTGTGGATCATGATGTTGGACATGAACTGGCTCGGCTCGCGCAGCGGCCGGTCGTCGCCGCCCGCTTCCAGCAGCACCACCTTGTGCTTGCCGCTCTCGCTCAGCCGCGCAGCCAGCACGCAGCCCGCGCTGCCGGCGCCGACGATGACATAGTCCGCGTAGAGATCCGCAGCCATTTCATTCTCCTCTTAACCCAAAGGTGGCGCGCCGATGCGCGCGATTCGCTTGTTCCGGACGCTAGGGTCCTTACCCTGTCCGGTCACTGAAAACATGGCGCGAGGAAATGACCTTGATCAAGCCCGAACTTGATTTTGTCTATGAAGCCGGCGGCGAACTGGAGCCGCCAAGGGAGATTGGCAAGGTGGTGGACGGCACGCGCCGGATCATCCCTATCGTCGGCGGCGGTTATGTGAAGGGGCCGCTGATCTCGGGCAGGCTGATGGGCAATTCGGCCGACTGGCAATTGACCCGCCCGGACGGCGTGACCGTGGCCGACGCGATCTACGCGATCGAGACCGATGACGGCGCGCTGATCCAGATCCGCAATCGCGGCCTGCGCCACGGCCCGCCCGAGGTAATGGATCGGCTGCGGCGCGGCGAGGATGTCGATCCGGCGGATTATTATTTCCGCACCGTGCCCGAATTCATCGCGCCGGAGGGGCGCTATGACTGGCTCAACCGCTCGATCTTCATCTGCGCCGGCGCGCGCTATGCCAGCAGCATCAAGCTGTGGGTGTGGCGGGTGACCTAGCGGGCCACTCGGCCCTGGCTCTCAATCGCGCGGCCGCTTGGGGGGGAACTTCTTGCCGCCGGATTTGGCTTTTCCCGGATGGCCGCCCTTGCGGTGGAATTTCGGTTTGCCCCGGAGCGGTCCGCCCTCGTGGCGGCGTGGCCCGCCATGGCGGCGATTCTCGCGGGCCTGATCGCGCGGGCCGTTTTCGGAAGGTTCGATAAGCAGGCTTTCCTCGCCTTCAGCCGCTTCGGCCTTGCCAGTGCGGATCACCGCGTCGGCGAACTTGCCGGCAATGGCGCGCGGAATCTGCACGAAGGTCTCGTCGCCGCCGATGCGGATCGCGCCGATCTCGTTGCGCGAGACATGGCCGCGCCGGCACAGCACCGGCAGGATCCACTTCGGATCGGCATGTTGCCGGCGGCCGACCGCGAGGCGGAACCACACCGTGTCCTCGAAACCGGGGCGGTGGCGCTCCTGCTGCGCGGCCTTGCGCGCTTCGGGGGTGTTCGCCACCAGTTCCTCGGGTTGGGGCATGGATGCGCGATGGGCGTGGACCAGCGCGGCGGCGATATCCTCCGGGCTGCGTTCGGCCATCAGGCGGCTCGCCAGTTCGCGGTCTTCCTCGTCGAATTCGACCGGGTTCAGTAATTGCGCCAGCAGCCGCTCGCGATCCTGCACGCGGATCATCTCGGGCGTCGGCGGATCGATCCACTCGGCCTCTATCCGTGCGCCGCGCAGCATGGATTCGACCCGGCGGCGGCGCGGATAGGGCACGATCAGCACGGCGGTGCCTTTCTTGCCCGCGCGTCCGGTGCGGCCGGAACGGTGCTGCAAGGCCTCCGCATCGCGCGGAATCTCGACATGCACCACCAGGCTGAGGCTGGGCAGGTCGATCCCGCGCGCGGCGACATCGGTGGCGACGCAGACGCGGGCGCGGCGATCGCGTAGCGCCTGCATCGCCTGGTTGCGCTCGGACTGGGAATGCTCGCCTGAGAGGGCCACGGCGGCGAAGCCGCGTTCCTGCAGCATGGCATGGAGATGGCGCACCTTGTCGCGCGTGGCGCAGAACAGGATCGCCGTTTCCGCCTCGTGGAAACGCAGCAGGTTGACCACGGCGTTCTCTATTTCCGCGGGCGAGACGGTGACCGCCTGATAGGCGATATCGCCATGCCCGCGATCGTCGCCCACGGTGGAGATGCGCAGCGCGTCGCGCTGGTAGCGTTTCGCCAGATTGACGATGTTGCGCGCCAGCGTAGCGGAGAACAGCAGCGTCCGCCGGCTTTCCGGCGTGCCGTCGAGGATCTCCTCCAGCTCCTCGCGGAAGCCCATGTCGAGCATCTCGTCGGCCTCGTCGAGCACCACCGCCTTGAGGCCGGTAAGGTTCAGCGATCCGCGTTCGAGATGGTCGCGCAACCGGCCGGGTGTGCCGACCACGATCTGCGCGCCGGCGGCGAGGCTGCGCCGCTCCTTCGAAGCGTCCATGCCGCCCACGCAGGTGGCGACGCGCGCGCCGGCGCCCTTGTAGAGCCAGATCAGCTCGCGGCTGACCTGCAGCGCAAGCTCGCGCGTGGGGGCGATCACCAGCGCCAGCGGGCCGCCGGCGGGCGGCAGCGAACCGTTCTCGTCGAGCAGGTCTTCGGCCATCGCCAGGCCGAAGGCGACCGTCTTGCCCGATCCGGTCTGGGCCGAAACCAGCAGGTCGCGCGCCCTGGCGTCGGCTTCGAGCACGGCGGACTGCACGGCGGTGAGATCGGTATAGCCCTGCTCGGTCAGAGCATCGGCAAGGCGGGTGGGGAGGCTGGGGAATGCCATTCGGTTCAATTCACAATTTGCCGCCGGCGCGGGCGCCGGCGGGAGGGGGATAGGGCGATTGTCAGGTTCCTGGCCCGCCATGCTGGCGAGCGCGCCGAATCCCGGCAGGCCGGTCGCACCGGCTGCGCCCCCTTAGGCGCAAAGCGCGGCTTGGGCAATTCGGGGAACAGTTGCCGCACCTCTTCGCTCTATCCCTGAACGATGTGAGGAGAGACTGGTGCGAAAAATAACGATGTCCGCCGCCGTCCTGGTTCTTGGGCTTGCCGCTTGCGGATCGCCCGAGCCGGCCGACGAAACAACGGACGAGACCGCTATGGAGACGCCGGCCCCGGCGCAGGCCGTCGCCACGTTGCAAACCGCCGATGGCGCGCAAGTCGGAACGGCGACCGCGACCGAGACCCCGGACGGGGTCAAGATCTCGGTGAATGCCATGAACATGCCGCCGGGCGAGCATGGCGTGCATGTCCATATGACCGGCACTTGCGAAGGGCCGGACTTCACCAGCGCGGGCGGTCACTGGAATCCGGAAGACAAGCAGCACGGGCTGGAGAATGCCGACGGCCAGCATGCCGGCGACATGCCGAACCTGGATGTCGACGATAACGGCACGGGAACGCTCGAATACACGCTGAAAGGCGGCGCGACCTTCGCCGGATTGATGGACGAGGACGGCTCGGCCTTCATGGTACATGAGGGCGAGGACGACCAGATGACCGATCCTTCCGGCGACAGCGGCAGCCGCATCGCCTGCGGCGTGTTCGAAACGAGCTAGGCGATCCTGATATCGAGCAAGGTGGGCCCCTCGACGCCGAAGCTCCATTCGAGCGCGGCGTCGAGGCCGTCCACGGTCTCGACCCTGCGCGCGGGCACGCCCTGCGCTTCGGCGAGTTGCACGAAGTCCAGCCCGGTGAGATCGCAGCCCGGCACGTGGTTCATGCCAAACTCGGCTGAGAAGCCCGTCAGCGCGGCATAGGCCGCGTTGTTGAGGATCACGAAGCTGACATTCGCGCCCTCGGTCTTGGCCGCGAACAGGCCCTGGATCGTGTACATCGCCGCGCCGTCGCCGAGGATGGCGATCACCTTGTCGCTCTGTCCCAGCGCCACGCCCACGGCTGCGGGTAACGAATAGCCGAGCCCGCCGCTGGCGCAGGTGTAGAAGCCGCCCTCGCGGGTGATCGGCAGCGTGTCATGCTCGGGCCCGCGCGCGGTCGGCGCTTCCTCCACGATCACCGCTTCGGCCGGGCGCCGGGCGGCGACGCGTTTCAGGACATGCGCGGCGGTCATCGCCACGGGCGGGTCGATCAGCTGGTGGCTGCTGCCCGAAAAGCCGCGCGCGGCGACCTTGCCCGCCAGCGTTTCCAGCCCGGCTGCGATATCGCCCAGTACGCCGCCGCCGCCCGGAAGCGAGGCGAGATGCTGCGGATCGTTGCTCAGCGCGGCGAGCTTGGCGTGTTCGGGCCAGTGCGGCCCGCTGCCTTCGACGTGATAGGTGAAGACCGGCGCGCCGGCGACGAGGATCGCGTCATGCGGGGCGAGCAGGTCGCGGATCTGGTCGCGCCAGGCCGGCAGGAAGCCGGCGAATTGCGGATGGTCCTCGGGGAAGGTCTCCCGCGCGGCATAGGGCGCGGCCCATACGCTCGCGCCGCAGCGCTCCGCCAAGGCGATCGCCGCTCCCCAGCCGCCGCAATTGGCAACGCCCGTACCCAGCACCAGTGCCGGGCTGCTTGCCCCGTCGAGCAATTGCGCGAGCCGCTCGATCCCGCTCGGGTCGGGCATGGTGCGCAGGGTGAGATCGGGCAAAGAGGGCAATTCGCATTCGCGGTCCCAGTCATCGACCGGGATCGAGACGAAGACCGGCCCCATCGGCGGCGTCAGCGCCACCGCGAAAGCGCGGGCGAGGGCCAGCGGCACATCCTCGGCGCGGGCCGGTTCCACTGCGAATTTCACATAGGGGCGCGGGAATTCGGTCGGCCGCTCGGCGAACAGGAACGGATCGTGCGGCAATATGCTGCGCGCCTGCTGCCCGGCAGTGACCACGATCGGCGTGTTGTTCTTGTAAGCGGTGAACAGGTTGCCCAGCGAATGGCCGGTGCCGGCCGAGCTGTGCAAATTGACCAGCGCCGCCTTGCCGCTGGCGCGGGCGAAGCCGTCGGCCATGCCCATCACCACGGCCTCGTTCAGCCCCATCACATAGGGGAAGGGCATGGCCTTGAGCATGGGCAGCTCGGTGCTGCCGGGATTGCCGAACAGGCGATCGACCCCGAAATGTTCGAATACACGGAAGGCGGCTTCACGGACGGTAGGCATTTTAGACGAGTTCTCCTGCGGCGCGGGCGCGATCGAGCATGCTGCTCTCGTCGCGGTTGATGCGCGTGAGCACGATCAGCAGCACGACCACGATCACCGGCGCCACGACGTTGATCGAAATGATGGCCTGGCCCAGATCACCGCCATTCCGGTCGGACACGATGCCGACGAAATAGGGGCCCATGCCGAGGCCGAGCAAGGTGGATACGATGATGTAGGTGGAGCTGGTGATGCCGCGCATGCGCGGCAGCACGAGATCATACATCAGCGAATAGATCGGCGGCAGCCACAGCGTCAGGATCAGGCTGTAGAGCGTGAAGCGGAGATAGAAGCTGGCCGGGTCGGCTGCGCTGTATGTCCAGATGCCGAAGATGGGCGAAATGCCGAGCGAGGCGAGGGTGAGCCACACGCGGCCCTGCCCGCCGAGGCGGGCGGTCAGCCAGTCCGAAAGCGGCCCGGCGATGATCGGCCCAAGCATGCCCAGCCCGGCAGCCAGCAGGCCGAACTGCACGCCGGTGGCGGCGGGCGAGAGGCCGTATTCCCGGATCAGGAAGGAGGGGGTGAAGCCCATCACGCCGTAATTGATCGAGGTCTGCAGGCCGCCCACCACCATCAGCAGCATCAGTGAGGGCGAGAGCACGACATTGTAGGTCGCTCGGTCGGTCAGCTTGAAGCTCTGGAACAGGTTGAGGATCACGAACATGCCGAAGCCGACCACGAACCATTGCAGAACATGCGGATCGATCGAGAGGCCCAGCGCATTGACCGGCGGGCGCGGCGAGAAGTCCTGCGTCACCTTCGTCATGGTGATGCAGATGGCGAGGATCACGGCGAGCCCGCCCAGGTTGATCGCCCATTGCCGGGCGCCGGCGCCGCGGGTCCACAGGTTGAACCAGTTGGCGCCCGGCGTCACCGCGCCGAGCACGGCGGCGCTGGCCCTGAACGGTGCCGGATCCTCGGGGCTTTCGATGCCGTCGATCGCGCCGCGTTTCGGCTCGCGCATGCGCCAGATCAGCCAGGCCAGCGGCACGCCGGGGATCGAGGCGACGAGGAAGGCGATCTGCCAGCCGGAAAAGCCGAAGGGCGCGCTGTCGCCCGGATAGGCGGTGTCCCACCAATCCGCGACGACCCCGCCCAGCGTCATCGACAGGCCGAGGCCGAGCGCGACCGCGATGCCCAGCGCGGCCATCGCCGTGCCGCGCTTGGAGCGGGGGAATTCGTCGAAGATGATCGAATTGGCGGCGGGCTGCGTCGCCGCTTCGCCCACTCCGACGCCGAGGCGCGATATGGCCAGCAGCAGGAAGCCGCCGGCGAATGCCGCGAGGCCGGCGGAGAAGGACCACAGCAGCAGGCAGATCGCCAGCAGCTTGGTGCGCACCCAGCCATCCACGAGCCGGCCCAGTGGCAGCGAAAACAGTGCGTAGAACAGGGAGAACAGCGTGCCGTAAAGCAGCCCCAGCTCGGCATCGCCGATGCCGAGATCGGCCCGGATGCTGGGCGCGAGGATGGAGAGGATCTGCCGGTCGAGCAGGCTCATGGCCTGCGCGGCGGAGACGAGGAACAGCGCATACCATCCGGCGCTGGTGACCTTGGCGGCCGGGGGCATTTTCTCTTCGGTGGCTGTTGTCGCCATGTCTTTTCTTCCCCTCCCAGAGTTCCTCCCCGCCGCAGGGCGATGGGGAGGGGGATTGCGGCGGCGGGGCCGCCGCGGCGGAAGGGTCCGGATATTTCCTCGCCCGTCCCGGCCGGCCCCAAGCGGTGCCGGCCACCTCTCCATCGCTGCGCGAGGGAGAGGGATTTGTCCAGCTAGCCCAGCGCGCGGGCGATGGTTTCGCTGATCGGCGTGGTCGGCCTGCCCGACAGCTTGCTGAGATCCTTGCCCTCGTCATGCAGCTCGCCCTCGGCGGTCAGCGCGCTGGTGCTGGCGAGCATGGCGGCGACAGGCGGCGGCAAGCCGGCGCCTTCCAGCACCTTGGCATATTCCGCTTCGCCGATATCCTTGTATTCGACCGGCTTGCCCGACTGGCGCGAAAGCTCGGCGGCGAATTCCTCCATCGTCCAGCTCTCGTCGCCGGCCAGTTCGTAAATGTCGCCGCCCTTGCCATCGACCAGCGCGGAAGCGGCCGCGGCGGCGAAATCGGCGCGGCTGGCTGAAGAGATCTTGCCGTTTCCGGCAGCGCCGAGGATCACGCCGCTTTCGAGCGACTGGCCCACGCCCATTGTGTAATTTTCCGAATACCAGCCATTGCGCAGGATGTCGTAATTGAGCCCGCTATCGGCCAGCAGCTTCTCGGTGGCGACATGTTCGGGCGCGAGCTGGAGCTTCGAGCGGTCGCCTTTCAGGATCGAAGTATAGGCGATGTAGGACACGTCCGCCGCCTTTGCGGCGTCGATCACGTTTCCGTGCTGGCGCTTGCGCTCGCCCACCGCGTTGCCCGAGATCAGCAGCACCCGGTCGACATCCTTCAGCGCGGCTTTCAGCGAGGCCGGATCGTCATAATCGGCCTGCCGCACCACCACGCCCTTGGACGCATAATCGGCCAGCTTGCCCGGATCGCGCGCGAGCGCGACGATGTCCGCCGGCGCGACCTTGAGCATCAATTCGTCGAGTACGAGACGGCCCAGCTGGCCGGTCGCCCCGGTGACGGCGTAGGTGGTCATCACATGTCCTCTTCTACAGCTTGAACCAGCGCTCGGCATTGGTCTGGAAGAACTTCTTCTTCTGCGAGTCGGTGATCTCCAGATCGTCCATCCAGCGTACTTCGTCGGGCACGTACTCGTAAGGGTAATCCATCGCGTACATCACCCGGTCCTCGCCCATCACCTCGATCATCAGCTTGATCGCCGGGCCGAAGGGAAGCCCGCTATTCGTCGCCAGCACATTGTTGCGCATATAGTGGAACAGGTCGTGCTGCTGCGGCTTCAGGCGCGGGTAACGCTGCGAGCGGATGCCGGCCTGGTGCATGTAGTTGAGGCGATAAAGCCAGTAGGGCAGCCCTTCGCAGCCATGGCCGAGCATGAGCTGGAGCGAGGGGTAGCGGTCGAACACGCCCGTCGTCAGCAGGCGCATCGCGTGATAGCTGGTCTCCACGCCGAAGCCGTAAATGGCGCCGTCCAGCCCCGCGCCGACCATGTCGCCGATCATGCTGTCGGGCGGGCCTTGCGGATGGATGTAGAGCGGCAGGTCGAGATCGGCGCAGGCGCGCAGGATCGGGTCGAACTGTTCCTCGTCCAGATAGTGGCCGTGGGTGTGGCTGTTGATCTGCACGCCGTGGAAGCCGAGCTCCTCCTTGCCGCGCTTCAGTTCCTCGGCCGACCATTCGGGATCGAGCGGGGCGACCGCGATCATGCCGGCGAAGCGATCGGGGTGGCGCTCGCAGGCGTCCTTCAAGTGGTCGTTGGAATTGCGGGCGATGCGCTTCGCTTCCTCCACATCGTGCATGGATTGCGTGCCCGGGCTGGTCATCGCCAGCACGGCCTTGTCGATCCCGGCCTCGTCCATCGCCTGCAGCCGCAGCGGGCCGAGATCGAGCAGCCGCTCGCGGATGAAATTGGTGCGCTCGGTCTGCGCGGTGCCGTAAAAGCCCCACAGGGACACGGTGCCCTTGTCCGCCCGGCCTTCCTTCACCAGCCGCAGGATCGCATCGAGCTGCTCCTGCGTGGCGAAGGCTTCTTCGGTGGCGATGCGCAGATAGCCGCGGTCGCCGCCGGTCTTCAGTTCGTGTGTCATCGGATCACCCCTGACGGTCAAGCTTCGTGGACGGCCTTGGTCACCATGCAGGCGAGCACGCCCTCGGGCCCGTCCTCGCTGCCATGGCCGGACCATTTCACGCCGCCGAAGGGCGAATCCGCGCCGCCGATCATGTGGCTGTTGATGCCGACCATGCCGGCCTCGATCTCGGCCGCGAGCCGCTGCTGGCGCTTGGGATCGGAGGTCCAGCTATAGGCGGCGAGGCCATAGGGCAGGCGGTTGGCCTCGGCGATCATCTCCTCCTCGCCCCTGAACGGGTTGATCAGCGCGACCGGGCCGAAGGGCTCCTCGTTCATGATATCGGCATCGAGCGGGATTTCGGAGAGGACCGAGGGCGCATAGAAATAGCCCTGATTGCCGATCCGCTCGCCCCCGGTGCCGAGCCTGGCGCCCTTTTCCACCGCATTGCCGATCAGCCGGTCCATTGCTTCGGGCCTGCGCGGATTGGCCATCGGGCCCATCTGCGTGCCGTCCACCAGGCCGTCGCCCACTTTCACCTTCTTCGCGCCTTCGATGAAGCCGTCGCGGAACTTCTCGAAAATGCTCTCTTCCACGATGAAGCGCGTGGGGCTGACGCAGACCTGCCCGCAATTGCGGTATTTGCCATGCACCGCCGTCGCCAGCGCCTTGTCGAAATCGGCATCGGCGAACACGAGCACCGGCCCGTGGCCGCCCAGTTCCATCGTGGTGCGCTGCATGTTCTCCGCCGCCAGCTTGGCCAGATGCTTGCCGACCACGGTGGAGCCGGTGAAGCTGAGCTTGCGGATCACCGGGCTACCAAGCAGGTGGCGGCTAACCTCGTCCGGCACGCCGAACACGGCCTGCGCCACTTCCTTCGGCAGGCCCGCATCGAGCAGGCATTGCAGCACGCCCAGCGCGCTGGCCGGAGTTTCCTCGGCGCTCTTGAGGATCACCGAGCAGCCGGCGGCGATCGGCGCGCCGAGCTTGCGGCCCGGATTGCCGAGCGGGAAATTCCACGGCGCGAAGGCGGCGACCGGGCCGACCGGCTCGTGTCGCACGGTCGAACGCATGCCGTCCGGCCGGACGAGTTCGCGGCCATAGAGGCGGAACACCTCGCCGGCGTAGAAATTGAACAGGCCGACATTCATCATCACTTCGAGGCGGCTTTCCGCGAGCGGCTTGCCTTCCTCCATCGTGGCGATGCGGGCCAAGTCCTCCTGCCGCTCGACCAGCAGCCGCGCCGCGCCCTGCAGCACGGCGGCGCGTTCCTGCGGGGTGCTCTTGCGCCAGATCCTGAAGCCCTTTTCGGCCACTTCCAGCGCGCGATCCAGATCGCCCGGCTCGGCCAGCGGCAGCGCGCCGATCGGTTCGCCAGTCACCGGGTTGACCACGTCGAAGGTGCGGCGTCCGCCGCCGGAAACCTTCTCCCCGTCGATGATCATGTGCAGGCTGGGGTAATCGGTCACGCGCGGCTCCTTCAGGCGGTCAGGCGGCGGGAGCGACGCGTCACGCAGGCGCTGCACGGGCGGAAAATCGCCCGGCACGGCGCATTTGCGGGATCACACGACTCTCCCGTTTCGTATGTTCCGCTTACAATCTGAAACGCTGCCGGGGGCAAGTCAACGCCGCTGCGACAGCCGGATCAGAGACCCAGCGCCTCCAGCCGCTCCACTTCCTCGCGATAGGGCCTGATGCCGCGCCACATGAAGAAGGTGGCGGTCGGCAGGAAGATGCAGGCCGTGATCAGGATCGCTTCCCACACCTTCTGCTCGTCGCCCACGATATAGGTGCTGACGGAGCCGATCACGAAACTGCCCATGCCGCCGAAGAAGGTGAACATGAACAGGTAGAGCGCGCTCACCTGGCCGCGCATCTCGTTGGGCACGATGCGCTGCACGGCGGCGTTCTGCGCCGGCGCACCGGCCAGTCCGAAAAACACGCCCAGCGCCATCATGGTCAGCGCCAGCTCGCCCGTGGGCATCAACGGCGCGGAAATGGTGGTCACCGTGGTGCAGGCGAAGATGATCGCGGTCGCGCGGATATTGGCGTCTTTGTAGCGCTTGCCCATCCAGGTGACGAACATGCCGCCGGAGAAGATCCCGGCCAGCATCGCCACCAGCAGCAGCGTGCCGAGCAGGGCGCCCGTCTCCGCCTCGCTCCAGCCATAGGTGCGGGCCATGAAGGGGATGCGCCAGGCGGGCAGGCCCTGGCTCTCCACCGCCGAGAGCGCCAGCGCGGCGAATAGCGGCAGGAACACATGCTTGCGCTTCCAGATCGCCACCGCCGCGTCCCACCCCATGAAGGCGGCGAACTTGCGGAGGAAGGAGGCGTCCTTGGCGACCAGCTGGTTCGCATTGGGCGGGCTGCGGCGCGGCGGCTCCTTCACCAGCAGGAAGATAAGCGCGGCGAGCAGGCCGGGCAGGCCGACCATGATCAGCACGAGCTGCCAGTTGAAGATCCCGATCCCCAGCACCGGGACGGTGATCGTTTCGGACAGGGTGGAGGTCCAGGCGATCATCTGCCCGCCCAGCACATTGCCCAGCGAACTGCCGAGGATGTAGCCGAGCTGCAGCAGGGCGAAGACGAGCGGGATGCGCAAGGGCCGGAAATAATCGCTCAGCAGCGAATAGGAGCCGGGCCCGTTGGCCGAGCTCGATGCGCCGACGAACAGGCGGGTGCCGACGAGCTGGAAGAAGCTCTGCGCCAGGCCGCCCAGCGCCATGATCGATCCGAGCAGCGCGATGCCGCCCGAGAGCACGTATTTGCGCGGGAAGATGTCCACCAGCCGGGCCAGCGGAATGCCGACCAGGACATAGGCGATGAGGCTCGCCGGGCCGAGCAGGAAGCCCAGCGTCGCATCGGAAATGCCGAAGCTGGCCTTCATCTTTTCGGCCAGCATCGCGAACACGGTCTGGTCGAAGAAGGTGATGAAGGTGGCGAAGATGATGGCGAAGAGCGCGAAGAAGCCGGCGCGTTCGCTCGGCCATGGGATATCTCGGGCTGCCGCGGACTGCGCTGAATCCGCAGCCAGGTCCTGTGCGTTGGGCGCAATGGCCATCCGTCATCCTTCCGCGCGACCCGGCTCTTGTGGCGGGTTGCAAGATTATTTCCGCTTGCCCGGGCTTCTAGGTGGTGAATAGTAAGAGGAGAAATAGAAAATTTGTCGCATTCCGTCGCAGGCCGGCGGAGCGGGCGGCAGGAGAGGATACGCGCAATGCCCGGCCATCACCGCGGGCCACGCCCCGCACGCACCCGGTTCCGCCACCGGATCAATCGCGGCTCCGGTGTGAAACCGGCCATCGCCGCAACCCTGCTCGCCATCGTCATCACAGGAGCCACATCCATGCCCGCCGCGGCCAGCCCCCAGGACTACACTGACCAGTATGCCAAGGATCGTGCCGAGATCGAGGATCTCATGGCGCGCTATCTCTTCGCGATGGATTACAACGACATGGATGCCTATGCGGCGACCTTCACCGAGGATGGCGAACTGGAATTCGCCAGCGGCTCGGCGGTCGGGCGGGAGAATATCAAGGCCACGGCCGCGGCGTTCAAGGAACGGATCGCGAGCGTTTACAAGGATGTAGATGGCAACCCCGCCGTGCTGCGCCACGTGCTCGCCCAGACGGTGATCCGCGTGGAGGGCGACCGGGCCTGGGCGCGCGCCTTCTGGTACGAGATGGCCAATGACGGCCCGCGCAACGCCTCCGGGCGGCTGACCCCGCAGCTGGGCACTTTCGGCATTTACGAGGATGAGCTGCGCAAGGTCGACGGCCACTGGCTGTTCTCCAAGCGCCGCATCCTCAACGAATTCCTCGATGGGCGAAATTCGGGCCCGGGCAATCCGGTGCCGGAGATGGACGCGCTGGCCGAAACAGCCGAGTAGGAGGCGGGAGGCATGGAGGATTTCGCCGGCCGCACGGCTTTCGTCACCGGCGGCGCCAATGGCGTCGGCATCGGCATCGTGCGCAATCTCCTCAATGAAGGCTGCAAGGTCGCCATCGCCGATATCCGCCAGGATTCGATCGACCGCGCGCTGGCCTCGCTCGACAACCGCGAGGTGATGGGGGTGCAGCTCGACGTTTCCAGCCGCGAAGGTTTCCGGGAAGCCGCCGACAGGGTGGAGGCCGAATTCGGCCCGGTCAGCCTGCTGTTCAACAATGCCGGGGTGAACCTCTTCCAGCCGATCGAGGATTCCTCCTATGACGATTGGGACTGGCTGCTGGGCGTCAACCTGCATGGCGTGATCAACGGCGTGATGACCTTCGCCCCGCGCATGAAGCAGCGCGTCCTCGCCGGCGAGCAGAAGGGCGGGCACATCACCAACACCGCCAGCATGGCCAGCTTCGTCGCCAGCGGCACGCCGGGCATCTACAACACCACCAAGTTCGCCGTGCGCGGGCTCAGCTATTCGCTGCGCCATTCCATGTATCAATACGGCATCGGCGTCTCGGTCGTGCATCCGGGGCTGGTGAAGAGCTATATCTATGCCAGCGACGATATCCGCCCGGATGCGCTCAAGGGCGAGATGAAGCCGGTCGACACGGAGAATGTGAAGCGGCTGGAAGGCGTGCACGAATTCGGCATGGAGCCCGACGTGATCGGCGAGCGCATCCTCGGCGGCATTCGCGAGAACCGGGCAAACATCTTCACCCATCCCGACCACAAGGAAGAAGTGCGCGAATTGTTCGACGAGATCCTCGCCGACTATCGCGACTATCCCGAGGATGCGGGCTTTCAGCAGCGAGTCGGTTTCGAGAAGATCCGGCGCGACAATTTCGCTGAAACTCGCAGGAAGGCAAAGGAGGCCGGCTGACCGGCCGCATCGGGCGCGTTTTCTTTGCCTTGTAGACGCGCCCGGCGGCTTGCGGCATGTGCGCGGACTCGATGTGGCAGCTCTATTACTTCCCCCTGTGCCCGTTCAGCCGCAAGGTGCGCCTCGCGCTCAGCGAGAAGGGCGTGGGCTATGAGCTTGCCCTCGAATATCCCTGGCAGGCCAGCGATCCCTTCTATGCGCTGAACCCGGCTGGCCGCACTCCGGTGCTGCGGCAGGCGCAGAAGAAGATCACCCTGATCGACAGCCAGGCGATCTGCGAATATTTCGAGGAGACGGTGGACAAGAGCCCGCTGATCCTCGGCACCGCCGCCGGCCGCGCGGAAATCCGCCGGCTCACCTCGCTGTTCGACGAGCAGTTCTTCGGCGATGTCACCGGGCCGCTGATGCTCGAAAAGATGAAGAAGCGGCTGGTCTATCGCCAGTCGCCGGATTCGCAGGCTTTGCGCACGGCGATGCGGCTGGCGCATGAGCACCTCGATTATATCGACTGGTTGACCGACACCCGCCGCTGGCTGGCCGGCGCGCAGCTGAGCCTCGCCGATTTCGCCGCCGCCGCGCAGATATCCGTGGCGGATTATCTCGGCGGGATCGACTGGTCCGGCCATGAGGGCGCACATGGCTGGTACCGCGTGATGAAGAGCCGGCCGAGCTTCCGGCCTCTGCTCACCGAGAAGATGGAAGGCATCCCGCCGCCGCGCCATTATGCGGATGTGAACGCCTGAGCGGTGGCTTGCCGGGCGGGCCTGCGGCCACCATATTCCGGTCAAAGGAGTCCCCCCATGACCGACAAGCTCAATCTCACCGACCAGGAATGGCGCGAGCGGCTGGCGCCCGAGCAATATCGCGTGCTGCGCGAGGCCGGGACGGAGCGCGCCTTCACCGGCAAGTATGAAAAGAACAAGTCTGCCGGCGAATATGTCTGCGCCGGCTGCGGCCAGCCGCTGTTCGAAAGCGATGCGAAATATGACAGCGGCTCGGGCTGGCCCAGCTTCACCCGCCCGGCCGAAGGCGGCGCGGTGGAGGAAAACCGCGACATGTCCCACGGCATGGTCCGCACCGAAGTCGTCTGCGCGCGCTGCGCCGGCCATCTCGGCCATGTCTTTCCCGACGGGCCGGGCCCGGACGGCATGCGCTATTGCATCAACAGTGCCGCGCTGGACTTCAAGCCGGAGGATAAGTGAGCGAATGCGCGACTACGCGCGTTAACGCTGGGTTACGAATGTCCTATGCAAGCCGGATGGATCGGCCGGCAATGTGTGCCCGGCCGCAGGATGACGGGGCCTGATGGCTAAAAAAGGGGGCAGGAGCCCCGGTTCGAGGAAAGGCGGCGCGCGCGGAACGAAGCGCGTCTGGTGGAAACTCTGGCTGCGCCGGATCGTGATCTGGGGCGGCGTGTTGGCCGTGCTCGGCGCGATCGCGCTGGGCACGGCGGTCTATTTCGCCGCCCGCAACATGCCCAATTATTCGGCGCTGATGAACAGCCAGAACGGGCAGACCATCGTGGTCCGCGCGCGCGACGGTTCGGAGATCGTCTCGCTCGGCCCGAGCTATGGCCAGTGGCTGCATTCCGACGAGATCCCGCAGGTGATGAAGGATGCGATGGTTTCGGTGGAGGATCGCCGCTTCTATTCGCATTTCGGCATCGATCCGATCGGCCTTGCCCGCGCGCTGGTGGTCGCCTTGCGCGATGACCACCGGGTTGCCGCTACCTCCACCATCACCCAGCAGCTCGCCCGCAACATCTTCCTCAATTCCAACCGCACTTTTGACCGCAAGCTGCGCGAGGCGGTGCTGGCGATGGCGCTGGAGGCGAAGTTCTCCAAGCAGCAGATCCTCGAGCTCTATCTTAACAAGGTCTATTTCGGCGGCGGCGCTTACGGCATCGATTCCGCCAGCCGGAAGTTCTTCAGCCATTCCGCGCGCGACCTCTCGACTGCGGAAGCCGCGATCATCGCCGGGTTGGTCAAGGCGCCGAGCCGGTATTCGCCCACCGCCGATGTCGATGCCGCGGTCCGCCGCGCCAATGTCGTGCTCGGCCAGATGCGCAAATATGGCGCGCTCGGCGCGGACGAGGCGGCCAATGTCGATGTCTCCGCGGTCAAGCTGAAGTCGGAAGCCGGGCAGAATTCGATCCGCTATTTCACCGACTGGGCGCTGCCGCAGCTCGACCTGCTGCTGCCCAATGGCAATTTCGAACCGATCGAGGTGTGGACCACGATCGATGTCGGCATGCAGCGCGCGGCCACGGCGGCGGTGAAGAGCAACGCCCCCGATGGCGCGCAGGGCGCGCTGGTCAGCCTCGACCGCGACGGGGCGATCCTCGCTATGGTCGGCGGTACGGACTATGTGCAAAGCAGCTACAACCGGGCCACGGAAGCGGTGCGCCAGCCGGGTTCGGCGTGGAAGCTGTTCGTCTATCTCGCCGCATTGGAAGCCGGCTACCAGCCCGACGACCGCGTGGTGGATGGTCCGGTGACGATCGGTGACTGGAGTCCGCACAATTCGGGCGGCAGCTATGCTGGCGAGATCGATGTCCGTTCGGCCTTCGCCTATTCCAAGAACACGGTCGCCGCGCAGCTCGGCAACGAAGTGGGCTTCTCCACCGTCGCCTCGATGGCACGGCGCTTCGGCATCACCACGCCGATCTCCACCTATCCCTCGATGGTGCTCGGCACCTCCGAAGTGCGGGTGATCGATCTCACCCGTTCCTTCGCCGAGGTTTCGGCGCGCGGGCGCTCGGTCGAACCCTATGGCATCACCAAGGTGGTCACGGCCGGTGGCGACGTGCTCTATCAGCATGAGGAGCCGCGCAGCGTTCAACTCGTGCCCGATTACATCGCCGCCGGGATCACCGACCTGCTGCAGACGGCGGTCAACACCGGCACCGGCAGGGCCGCGCAGATCGGCCGCCCGGTGGCGGGCAAGACCGGCACGACCAACTCCAACAAGGATGGCTGGTTCGTCGGCTTTTCCAGCGGCATAACCACCGGCGTGTGGATGGGGCGCGACGATGCCAAGGCGGTGCCGGGCCTCTTCGGCGGCCGGGCGCCCGCGCAGGCCTTCGCGGCCTATATGCGCTATGCGGTTAAGGATCGGCCGGTCGAGAAATTCGACACCGATCTGAAGCTGCCCGAATGGCGGCTCGAGCCCGACGACGAGTGGATGTATGGCGATCCCGACGAGGATTACTACTTCATCGACGAGCAGGGGAACCTGGTCGAGCCGGGCGGCCGGCGAGACGACCAAGGTGGGCCGGACTTCCCGATCGAAGGCGAACTGCCGCGCGCGCAAACCGCCGAACCGGGGCGGCCCACGGCCCCCTCGACGCCAACTCCGACGCCGGCGCCGGGCCGCAACAACTCCCCGCCCCAGGCCGCGAGCGACGATTTCCTCGAACGGGCGACGGGGCAGGACCTTCCCGGCGGGCCGCAGCGGCGCCAGCAGCCTGCTCCCCAACCCAGCGAAACTCCGCTCGGCAGATTGTTCGACAACAACTAAGGGCCCGCCGCGCTGCTGCGCGGCGGGCCCTCTGAAACCGTGTCGGTCAGCGGGCGGTGCGGCTTAGCGCAGCCGCACCGGGATCGAGATCGGCGGAGCGCCGCGGTTCTTGATCCGCAGCAGCACGGCTTCGCGCCCTGCGTCCTGCGCTTCCTTGATTGCCGCTTCCAGGCCGGCGACATCGGCGACGTCGGTATTGTTGACCTGCAGGATTATCGTTCCGCGCTGAAGCGTCTTGCGCGCGGCGTCGGCATTGGGATCGACCGCCGCGACCACCACGCCCTTGGTATCCTCGGACACGCCCAGCTGGCGGGCGATCTCGCCGGTCAGCGGAATGGCCTGCACCCCCAGCGACTTTTCGACGAGCCCGTTGCCGCTGCTCGGCGTGTTGTCGGACTGCGCGTCTTCGTCGGGATCGAAGCTCTGCGCGGCAAGCTCCTCTTCGCTCGGACGGCGTCCGACCGTGGCGTTGAGCTTCATCTTCTTGCCGTCGCGCAGGATTTCCAGCGGAACGGTGGTGCCCGGCGCGATATTGGCGACGAGATAGGACAGCGTCTGGTCGGGCGTGACGTCCTTGCCGTCCACCTTCATCACCACGTCGCCGGCCTTGAGCCCGGCCTTGTCGGCCGCTTCGCCCGGCTGGACCATCTGGATGAATTCGCCGTGATTTTCGGGGATGCCCAGGGCATCGGCGAAATCCTCGGTCACCGGATTGATGCGCACACCGAGGAAGCCGCGCAGGATGTCCTCACCCTTGATCAGCTTGTCCACGATCGGCGCGGCGGTTTCCGCCGGGATCGCGAAGCCGATGCCGACGCTGCCGCCCGAAGGCGAGAAGATCGCATTGTTGATGCCGATGACATTGCCATGCATGTCGAACAGCGGGCCGCCCGAATTGCCGCGATTGATGCTGGCATCGGTCTGGATGTAGCGGTCATAGGCGGTGTTCTGGCCGGTGTTGCGATACACCGCCGAAACGATGCCGCTGGTCACCGTCCCGCCGAGGCCGAAGGGATTGCCGATCGCGATCACCCAGTCACCCACGCGCGCCTGCGTGGAATCGCCAAAATGCACGAAGGGGAAGGGCTTGCTGCGCTCGATCTTGAGCACGGCGAGATCGGAAGCGGCATCCTTGCCGACCACTTCGGCCGGATATTCGGTGCCGTCGGGCATAGTCACGCTCACGCTTTCCAGCTCGGCGCGGCCTTCGGGGCTGATCACGTGGTTGTTGGTGACGATATAGCCATCGGCCGAAACGATGAAGCCGGAACCCAGCGACTGCGCCTCGCGCGTGGTCGGCTGGCCGCCGCCGCGGTCGCCGAACAGGTCGGCGAAGGGCGTACCGCTGAACGGGTTCGTGTCCACCGTGATGCGCTGCTTGGTGGAGATATTGACCACGGCCGGCTGGAGCTGTTCGGTCAGGTCCGCGAAGCTGGCCGGAGCCCCCGCCTTGGGGACCACGGTGCTGAGCTTGCTCGCATCGTTCTGAGCGACCTGGGCGCCGGCCGGATGGCCGGTGATGAGCGAAATTGCGGCCCCGCCTGCGAGCAGGGCGCCGGTGATGCCATAAGAGTAGCGCACGGGCTTCACGTCCTCTAATCCTTTACTTTGTCCGGACACGCTAGGCGCGCCGTCTGGTCAGTCCCGCCGGCGATTGAGACCCATCGGCCTGAACTCGTATTGAACGGGATCAGCGGCTGCGCCCACGGAATTGGCGGAGATATTCATTATCGGGCGAAAGGATGAAGGTGCTTTCGGCCGAACCGGTTTCGAATGTCCGGCGATAGCTCTCCATCGCACGATAAAAGTCATAGAAATCAGGGTCTTTGCCATAGGCCGCGGCATAGGTCTTGGCGGCGTCGGCCTCGGCCTCGGCGCGGATGATCTGCGCGTTGCGGCGGCCCTTGGCGCGGATCGTCGCGGCTTCCTGCTGGCGATCCGTCTGCATCCGGGTGAAGGCGGCCTCCAGCGGCGTGCCCTCGGGCAGGTCGGCGCGCTTGATTCGCACGTCGATCACCTGCGCGCCATATTCGCGCGCCTGGGTATCGAGCTTCTGCCGGATGTTGGACATCGCCGTGCCGCGCTCGGCGGTGAGCAGCGAGGCGAAACTGCGCCGGCCCAGTTCCTGCCGCAGCACGGAGGAGAGGATCGGCTGCAATTGCAGCTCCACATTCTCTTCATTGCCGGCATTGCGGACCATCTTCACGGGGTCGATGATGCGGAAGCGGGCATAGGCATCGACTTGCAGCCGCTGCTGGTCGCTGGAAAGGACCTGCTGCGGTTCCATGTCGAGATCGAGCACACGCTTGTCGACATATTGCACCGTGTCGAGCAGCGGCACGCGATACCAGATGCCCGCGCCCGTCGAGCCATAGGCCTGATTGGGCTTGAAGCGATTGACCACCGCCACCGGATCACCGGCGCGGACGATCACCGCCTGGCTGGTTTCCGGCACGACGATGATGAAGGACAGCGCGATCAGCGCGGCGGCGATCACCGCAATGATCGAGCGCTTGTGATCTTCCCACAGGGTCAACATCACTGGCCTCCCGTCGTCGACGACTGCTGGCTGCGCTGCTTGACTTCGGGCAGCGGCAGATAGGGCGTCACCCCATCGGCTTCGACCACGGTCTTGTCCGTCTTCGACAACACGCTCTCCATGGTCTCGTAATAAAGCCGCCGCCGCGTCACTTCGGGCGCGAGCCGGTATTGCTCGTAGATCTTGTCGAAGCTCGCCGCCTCGCCCTGCGCCTGAGCCAGAACCTGCTGGGCATAGGCGCGCGCGCGGTTGGTTTCGGTATCGGCATCCTGCTGCGCGGCGGACACGTCCTTGAAGGCTTCCACGACCTGTTCGGGCGGATCGGTCTTCTGGATTTCGATGCCCTGCACGGCAATGCCCGAGCGATAGGCATCGAGTACCGCCTGCATGCGTGTGCGCACCGTCTGTTCGATATCGGCGCGGCCCGCGCCGGACAGCACCCGGTCGAGGTCATGCTCGGCCACCGAAGCGCGCATCGCCGCCTCGGCCACTTCGCGCAGCGTTTCCTCCGGCTCGGCGAGCTGGAAGTTGAACAGCTTCATGTCCTTGATATTCCAGCGGATCAGGTAGCTGAGATCGACCAGGTTCTGGTCCCCGGTCAGGATCAGCTTCTGCTGCGTTCCTTCGGGGATGCGTTCCTGCCGGATCTCGCTGACATTCTCCACCGCGACATGCTGGAAGGGCCAGGGCGCCGTGATGTTGAGGCCCGGCTGCAGCGTCTTGGTGTATTTGCCGAAAGTGGTGACCACGCCCTGTTCGCGCGGGGCGATCTGATGGATGCTGGTCGCGACCAGCCACACCAGCACGAGACCGGCGATGGCCAGCGGATACCAGCTCTTGCCGTCGGGCCGCTGCGGCAGGCGGAAATTCGGCCCGCCAGGGCCGCCCTTGCGCCGCGGGCCTTCGGGGCCGCGATTCTTGAAGATGTCCTCTATGCTCGCCGAGCGGCGCGGCGGACGTTCGTCCGATCCGCCGCCGGGAAGCCAGGGATTGCGCGGTCCCTTGGGGCCGTCACCGCCCGTCGGTTCAGGCGTACCTTCCTCGCCCGACCCCTCGCCAGAGCCGCCAGATCCCTTGTCGCCACTCGGTTTGCCCCAGGGGCTGCGCTTTCCGGCCATCGCCAGCGCGATCCTTTCAATCAACCCGCCCAATCGTTCCATGCCACCTTGTATAAGTCGCATATCGGTAAAAAACAGGGGAGAGGCGGACATTTTCGCTGCACGGGCGTGATAGACGCGCTAGCAGGCCGGCTCATGACGTCCCCCGAACAGATCAAACAGCAACTCCCCCCGAAGATCGCAGCCTTCGTCCGCTCGGTCCGCTTCGCCGATGGCGTGGCGACGATCGTGGCCGACGCATCCGGCCTTGGCCGCGCCGCGGCGGCCGAATTGCAGCGCGAGCTGGAAAGCCATGCCGGCGCGGTGGAAGGCGTTTCCGAAGTGCGCGTGGCGCTGATGGCGGACCGCGTGGCGCGGCGGATCGTGGCCATCGGATCGGGCAAGGGCGGCGTGGGCAAATCCACCCTCACCGCCAATCTCGCCGTCGCGCTGGCGCGCATGGGCAGGAAGGTCGGCGTGGTCGATGCCGATATCTACGGCCCCTCGCAGGTCATGCTGCTCGATGCGGCGAACCAGAAGGTGAAGGCCGAGGACGACAAGCTGGTGCCGGCGGAAAGCGAATTCGGCCCCCGCCTGCTGTCGATGGGCCAGCTCGTCCAGCCGGGCAAGGCGATCGCCTGGCGCGGGCCGATGGTCGGCAATGCGCTGGGCCAGCTCATGGATGCGCATTGGGGCGATACGGAGTTGCTGCTGGTCGATCTGCCGCCGGGCACGGGCGACGTGCAACTGACCATGCTGCAGAAGTTCAAGCCGGCCGGCGCGATCATCGTCTCCACCCCGCAGGACCTGGCGCTGATCGACGCGACGCGCGCACTGGACCTGTTCAGGCAGGCGCAGGTGCCGGTGATCGGCCTGGTCGAGAACATGGCCGGCTATGCCTGCCCGCATTGCGGCGAGATCTCCGATCCTTTCGGCCAGGGCGGCGCCGAAGCCGCCTCGCGCGCCTTGGGCGAGAGCTTCCTCGGCCGCGTGCCGCTGGCGATGGAAATCCGCGTCGCCAGCGATACCGGCCAGCCGCCGGCCGCCAATGACACGCAGCAGGGCGCTGCCTTTACCGCCATCGCCGCCGGACTGGCCGCCTGGCTGGACGCCAACGAGGGATAGGCCCGGTGAAGGTCTCGCGCCGCGCTATCCTGGCCGGTGCGGCCGCGGGCGGCGGCCTTGTCGTGGCCTGGGCGCTGATGCCGCGCGACTATGGCTCCCCGCTCGATCCCGGGCGTGGCGAAACCGGCTTCGGCGCCTGGCTCAAGATCGATCGCGACGGGGTGATAACCGTCGCCATGCCGCAGCTCGAAATGGGGCAGGGTGTCAGCACGCTGCTGCCGCAGATCGTGGCGATGGAACTCGGTGCGGACTGGCGGCAGGTGGCGGTGGAGCCCGCGCCGATCAGCGGCGCCTATACCAATTACGTGCTGGCCGCGCGCTGGGCGCCGCTGTGGCGGCCGTTCTTCCCGTCCTTGGCGGACAGCCCCGGCGACCTGTTGCTGCGCCGCTGGGCGGAGGGCGCGCGCTTCACCGCCACGGCGGACGGCACTTCGCTCGCCGCCTATGAACTGCCCTGCCGCGAAGCCGCCGCCAGCGCGCGCGCCATGCTGGCGATGGCCGCGGCCGAACGCTGGGATGTCGCATGGGAGGAATGCGAGGCGGAAGGCGGCTTCGTGATCCATGGCGAGCAGCGGTTGAGCTTCGCCGAACTGGCCGAGGAAGCGGCCGGCTTCTCGCCGCCCGACCCGCCGCCGCTACGGCCCGTGCCGCCTGCCGATACCCAGCCCGAATTCGCGGTGGAAGGCGAGCGCCATTTGCCCTTTCCCCGGCTGGACCTCCCTTCCAAGGTCGATGGCAGCCATCTTTTCGCCGGCGACGTCCGCCTGCCGGACATGGTCTATGCGGCGATCCGCCACGGCCCGCTGGACCAGGCCGCGCTTTCGAGCTTCGATCGCAAGGCCATTGCCGGCCATCGCGGGCTGGTCGGCGTGGTCGAGGGCAAGCGCTGGCTGGCGACGGTGGCGACGAACTGGTGGGCGGCCGAACAGGCGGCCGATGCGCTTGCCGCGCGCTTCCGCGTCCCGGAGCCGGTCGCTTCGGCGCAGATCGACGATGCGCTGGACGATGGCGTGCGCCGCGGCGAACCGCTGCGGGTCGGCCTGCGCGGCGATGGCGACGACGCGATGGAGCGCCCGACGCTGGCGCTGCGTTACGACGTGATGCCCGCCGCACACGGCACGATCGAGACCGCGAGCTGCACCGCGCGGCTGGCCGACGGCAGGCTGGAATTGTGGATCGCCTCGCAGGCGCCGGAACGCGCGCGCGAAGCGGCGGCCAAGGCGCTCGGCCTCTCCACCGGCGACGTCGTGCTCTATCCTATGCCGGCCGGCGGCAGCTTCGACCGGCGGCTGGAGCATGATCATGCGGTGGAGGCCGCGCTCATCGCGCGCGAAACCGGGCGCCCCGTGCAGCTCGTCTGGTCGCGCTGGCAGGAACAGCTGATGCTGCGCCCGCGCCCGCCCGTCGCCGCCGTGCTTAGCGCCAAGATCGGGCAGGACGGGCGGATCGACACGTTCCGTGCGCGGCTGGCCATGCCGCCTTCGGCGCGCGAATTCGGCCGCCGCCTGTTCGACAACAATACCAGCTGGGCGGCTATCGATGCGGCGGAGGGCGAAGCCGATCCGATGGTGCTGGAAGGGCTGATGCCCGCTTATGGCATCCCCAATGTCGCGCTCGATCACGTGCCCGTGCGGATCGGCCTGCCGACCGGGCGGCTGCGCGGCAATGCGCACGGCTATACCTGCTTCATGCTCGAAAGTTTCATCGACGAGGTGGCGAAGAGGAACGATCAGGAACCGCTCTCCTTCCGTATCTCGATGCTCGGCGGGGACTTGCGGCTGGCCCAGTGCCTGCAGCGCGCGGCGCAGCTTGGCGAATGGGGCGGCGGCGAAGCGGGCAGCGGGCAGGGCCTTGCCTGCCACCGCATGGCCGACCCCGATGGCGACGGCGAAACCGGCGGGCGGATCGCGCTGGTGGCGACCGCGGTGGCGGGCGAAGGCGGCGTCCGCGTCGAGCGGCTCAGCGCCGCGGTCGATATCGGCCGGGTGATCAATCGCGACATCGCCCTGCAGCAGATCGAAGGCGGGCTGCTCTACGGCGTCGGCCTCGCGCTCGGTTCGGGCGTCGAATATGATCGCGGCCTGCCGGTGCAGGGTCGGCTCGCGCAGCTCGACCTGCCGACGCTGGCCGACAGCCCCGCGATCGAGGTGGAGCTGATCGAAAGCGATGCCGAACCGTTCGATCCGGGCGAGATCGCGGTCGCGCCAGTGGCGCCGGCCATCGCCAATGCGCTTTTCTCAGCCACCGGCCTTCGCCTGCGGCGCCTGCCGCTGCTATCGGGCGGCTTATGACCTGGCAGGACCAACAACTTCCGGCGCAGCACAGGCCGGTGAAGAGCGGCGGCGTGGGCGTGCTGCTCGTCAATCTCGGCACACCCGATGCGCCCGATGCGCGATCGGTGCGGCGCTATCTGGCGGAGTTCCTCTCCGACCCGCGCGTGATCGAGATTCCGAAGATTGCATGGCAGCCGATATTGCGCGGTATTATATTGAATACGCGCCCAAAAAAATCGGCGGAGGCCTATGCGCAGGTGTGGACCGAGAAGGGCTCTCCGCTGGCCGCGATCACGGCGGAGCAGGCCGAATTGCTGCAGCACAGGCTCGGCGATGCTGCGCGCGTGTCATGGGCCATGCGCTATGGCAGCCCGACCATCGGGGACGAACTGCAGCGCCTGATGGATGCCGGCTGCGAGCGCATCCTGCTGGCGCCGCTCTACCCGCAATATTGCGCGGCATCGACGGCGACCGTTGTGGACAAGGCTGCGGACAAGCTGCGGGAAATGCGTTGGCAACCGGCCTTGCGCACACTGCCCGCCTATCACGACGATCCGGCCTATATCGCCGCGCTGGCAAGCGATTTGGGCGCGCAGCTCGATGCGCTGGACTTCGCGCCCGAACTGCTGCTGCTGAGCTTCCACGGTATGCCCAGGCGCACGCTCGAACTCGGCGACCCCTATCATTGCCAGTGCCAGAAGACGGCGCGCCTGCTGGAAGAAGCGCTGGCACGGCCGACCTTGCGCGTTCGCACCACTTTCCAGAGCCGCTTCGGTCGCGCCGAATGGCTCGGCCCGGCGACCGATGCGGTGCTGGAGGAAGAGGCGAAGGTGGGCACGAAACGCCTCGCCATCGCCGCGCCGGGCTTCGCCGCCGATTGCCTGGAAACGCTGGAAGAGCTGGCGATCAGGGGCCGCGAGCAATTCATCGAAGCCGGCGGCCAGCAATTCGCCGCGCTTTCCTGCCTCAATGCGGGCGCGGCGGGCATGGATATGCTCGAAGTGCTGGCGCGGCGCGAACTGGCGGGCTGGATCTGACGAAGGCGCGGGCGGCGCGGTATCGGCGCCGCCCGGCCATCCCGCTCACTCCTTTATGAAGGCGAGCAGGTCCGCATTGATGATGTCGGGATGGGTGGTGCACATGCCGTGGGGCAGGCCCGGATAGGTCTTGATCGTGCCCTGCTGCAGCAGCTCGATCGTCTTCAGCGCGGAATCCGCGATCGGCACGATCTGGTCGTCCTCGCCATGCAGCACCAGCACCGGCACGTCGATCGCCTTCAGGTCCTCGGTGAAATCCGTTTCCGAGAAGGCCGCGATGCAATCGTAATGCGCCTTGGTGCCGCCCATCATGCCCTGCCGCCACCAGTTCCAGATTATGCCCTGGCTGACTTCGGCGCCTTCGCGGTTGAAGCCGTAGAACGGGCCTGACGCGACATCGAGGAAGAACTGCGCGCGATTGGCGATCTGCGCCGCGCGGAAGCCGTCGAACACCTCGATCGGCAGGCCTTCGGGATTGGTGTCGGACTTGACCATGATAGGCGGCACCGCGCCGATCAGCACGGCCTTGGCCACGCGGCCTTCCTCCGACCGGGCGACATAGCGGGCGACTTCGCCGCCGCCGGTCGAATGGCCGATATGCACCGCATCTTCGAGGTCCAGCTCGTCGGCCAGCTCCATCATGTCCTCGGCATAGGTATCCATCTCGTTGCCAGTATCGGTCTGGCTGGAGCGGCCGTGGCCGCGCCGGTCATGCGCGATCACGCGATATCCCTCGCCGAGGAAGAACATCATCTGGTTGTCCCAATCGTCGGCGGTGAGCGGCCAGCCGTGATGGAACACGATGGGCTGCGCGTCCTGCGGGCCCCAGTCCTTGTAGAAGATTTCGGTACCGTCTTCGGTCGTCATGATGGGCATTGCGCGTCTCCACCGGGATGGCCTGGAATGCATTGTGCGGATCGGCAGAAGGGCCATGATTCTATCGGCCGGTCTGCCCGCAGCATAATCCCGGGAAAGCGTGACACCCATATTATATTGCGTGCCGGGCGGGAAAATGCCGGCGGGACGGATCGCCATCCCGCCGGCGGCACGATCACTTGAGGACGACGATCTTCACGCGGCGATTGGTCGCCCGGCCGGCGGCCGTGCTGTTCGGGGCGACCGGGGCGGTTTCGCCATACGAAATCGTGGCCATCCGGTTCAGCGGCACGCCCTGCATGTTGAGGAAGGTGCGAACCGCATCGGCGCGTTCGGCCCCGAGCTGCTTGTTATAGGCGTCCGAGCCGGTGGAATCGGTATGCCCTTGGATTTCCAGATAGACATTCTCATTCGCCGATTTGAGATCGTTCGCGAGCTCGGTCAGCCGGTCCTGCGCATCGGGCGAGAGCATGGAATTGTTGGAGGCGAATCTCACGGCATCGTCCTGCAGCACGACATCGTAGAGGAACTTGCCCTCGGCCAGCTTGCCCGCCGCGATTGCGCGCTCCAGGGCTTCCTTGCTCGTGCCTTCCACTTCGTCGAGCCGCACTTCGGCTGCCTCGATCCGCGCGCCCTGGCGCTTCTCGAGATCGGCGACGCTGTCATCGACATATTTATGTGTGGCACAGCCGGAAACTGCGGTGCCGGCGGCTGCCAGCAAGAGAAGTCGGGAAATGCGCATGGAACTCTCCTGTTCGGTTGACCCGCTATCCTCGGGCGAACAACGCCCTCGCTCCCGCCGCGGCGGAAGCGCCGTTAACCATTATCTTCCTCAGTAAGGCCCGCGCGCGGATATGGTTCCGGATGGGCGTCTGCCCATGGTCAGCCGGTGCCGGGGCGTATTGCGCCGGTCAGAAATCGACCGCGATGCCGTCCTTCACCCAGTCGCCATAGCGCGTGGGGCTCAGCTCTTCCTCGTCTCCCTTCGCCGGCGCGGGCTTGGGCGGCGGGGTGTTGCTCCAATGGTCGGGCTTGCGGAAGCTGTTGGGCCGCTTGGTCATGTTCCCATGATGGGGTGGGTGGCGCATGGATGCAATCGCCTATAAGCCCGAAGCCTATGCCCGCTCCTCCAGGACTTCCCGCCCGCCGCGCCGCATTGCGCCTGCTCGATGCGGTGCTGCGCCGTGGTGAGACGCTGGACCAGGCCGATCATGCGGCGATGGGCGGCGTGCCGGGCCTGCCCGACCGGGCGCTGGCCCGGGCGATCGCGGGCGAGGTGCTGCGCTGGCTGGTCGATCTCGATGCGCTGATCGATTCCGCCACGCGGCAGAAGCTCGCCCATGATGCCAAGGCGCGCACGGTGCTGCGCATGATGCTGGCGCAATGGCTGCGGCTGGAAACGCCGCCCCATGCGGTGATCGGCACCGGCCTGCCGCTGCTCGATGGCGGCCCTCGGCGGCTGGCGCATGGCGTGTTTTCCAATCTCGCCCGGCAGAAGGTGACGCTGCCCGATGTGCCGACCCTGCCGGCGGAAGTGGCCGCGCGCTGGGGCGATCTGGCGCCGGGCATCGCCGCCGCCATCGCCCGCCCGCCACCGCTCGACCTGTCGCTGCGCGATCCGGGGGAGACGGAGCTGTGGTGCGAACGCCTCGCCGCCACCAGCCTCGCCCCCGGCCATGTCCGCCTGCCGCGCGGCGCGCCGGTGACGGAGCTGGCCGGGTACAAGGACGGCGCCTGGTGGGTGCAGGATTTCGCCGCCTCGCTGCCCGCGCGCCTTCTCGGGCCGGGCGAAGGCAGACGCGCGCTCGATCTCTGCGCCGCACCGGGCGGCAAGACGTTGCAACTCGCCGCCGCCGGCTGGAACGTGACCGCGCTCGACCTCAGCGAGAAACGGCTTGGGCGCCTGCGCGAAAACCTCGCGCGCACCGGCCTCGCGGCCGAGATCGTGCAGGCCGATGCGCTCACATGGGAGCCGGAGGAGAAGTTCGACGCCATCCTGCTCGACGCGCCCTGCACGGCCACCGGCACCTGCCGCCGCCACCCGGACGTGATCCACCGCATCGGCCCGAAGCAGATTGACGATGTGGCGGACTTGCAGGCCAAATTGCTCGACCGCGCGAGTGGCTGGCTCAAGCCGGGCGGGCGGCTGGTCTATGCCACCTGCTCGCTCGAACCCGAGGAGGGCGAGCACCAAATGGCCGGCTGCCTGCTGACGCCCGACCCGATCGCACCGGAAGAATTGCCCGCCAGCACGCCGCCCACCGCCAAGGGCTGGCTGCGGACCGATCCCGGCATGTTGCCGGAAGACGGCGGGATGGACGGCTTTTTCGTGGCGCGCTGGCGGACCGGTTAGCGGGTCCCGACGTCGAGCGTTTCGAGGGCGGCAGCTATTGCTCCGCCAGGAACAGCCGCACACGCTCGGCGACTTCGGGCGTCGCCGGCGTATAGACCATCATGTTCAGGTCCGGCCGCCCCTCCACCGCGAAGGTGGAGAATTCCAGCTCTATCGCGCCCAGTTCGGGATGGTGGAGGCGCTTGACCCCTTCGCCATGCCCGACCACTTCGTTGTCGCGCCACAAAACCGCGAATTCGGGGCTCATCTGCGAAAGTTCCTCGACAAGCTGCCTGATCTCGGCCCCCGCGCCCGCCCGTGCCGCGTCGGCGCGAAACGCCCCCACCACGAAGCGCGCCACGCTGAGCCAGTCCTCCTGCGCGGCCCTCACGCGGGAATCCGAGAACATGAGCCGCAGTATATTGCGCTCGCGCGGGGGAAGCGCGGCGTAGTCCATCAGCAGCGTCGCGGCGGCCCGGTTCCAGGCGATGACATCCCAGGTCGCGGTCCTGATCATCGCCGGGCAGTCGGGTATGGCATCGAGCACGCGTTGCAGCCGCGGCGTGATGATATTCTCCGGCTCCCGGTATCGCGCTTCGGGAGGGTGGCCGAATGCCAGTATGTGCAGATGCTCGCGTTCCGGCTCCGTCAGCATGAGCCCGGTTGCGATACGCTCCAGCACATCCGCCGAAGGGGCGCCGCCTCGCCCCTGCTCCAGCCATGTGTACCAGGTGGGGCTGATATTCGCCCGCTGGGCGACCTCTTCGCGGCGCAGCCCCGGCGTCCGCCGCCGCCCGGTCGGAAATCCGAACGTCGCGGGATCGAGGCGCATGCGCCGATCGCGCAGGAAGGTGCCGAGAGCGTTGTCGTCCTGTTGGGGCATGTCGAGCCTGTTGGTTTCTATACCATGATAAAGTCACTACTTTAACAGGAAGGCGCGTAGGCCATCTTCCCTCTCCGAACAATGTCGGAGAGTTTCCAAATGCGTGTTTTCCTTACAGGTGCGACCGGCTTCATCGGATCGCGGATCGTGCCCGAATTGCTCGCCGCCGGACATGAAGTGGTGGGCATGACGAGATCGGAGGCGGGAGCGAAGTCTCTCCTCGCGGCGGGCGCCAGCGTCCATCGCGCCACTCTCGAAGATACCGCGAGCGTGATGGCGGGCGCGGCCGATGCCGATGCCGTGATCCACACGGCTTTCGACCATGATTTCTCGAACTTCGTGGCGAATTGCGAGAAGGACCGGCGCGTGATCGAGGCGCTGGGATCGGTCCTCAAGGGTTCCGACCGGCCGCTGCTGGTCACTTCGGGCACCGGTGTGGGCGATGCGGGCGATGGCCGGCCGGCCTCGGAAGATGTCCTCAACCTGCATCACCCCAATCCCCGCATCGCGTCGGAACTGGCCGCGCAGCAGCTTCTGGAAGAAGGCGTGAACGTCTCGGTCATGCGGCTGCCACAGGTCCATGACACGGTCCGCCAAGGGCTCATTTCGCCCTATATCCAGATCTCGCTCGAGAAAGGCTCGCTCGCCTATGTCGGGGAAGGGCTCAATCGCTGGCCGGCTGCGCATGTCCTCGACGTAGCGAGGCTCTATGCCCTTGCTTTCGACAAGGGCGGGCCGGGCACGCGCTATCACGCCGTGGCGGAGGAGGGCATAGCCGCCCGCCGGATCGCCGAGGTGCTTGCCATGGGCCTGGGCCTGCCGGTGGTCTCCCTCGCTCCCGAGGAGGCGTCCGAGCATTTCGGCTGGTTCGGCATGTTCGCCAGCCTCGACATGCCGGCCAGCAGCGCGCTTACGCGAGCAAGGCTGGGCTGGGAGCCGACGGGGCCGGACCTGGTCACCGACCTCGAGAACATGGATTACGGCGCCCTCAAGGGGTGACGCAGGCGCTCTGGTCAATTCGGGCCGGGGCGGAGAGAGAACGCGTCGTTTTCCTACATCGGGCCGATCGTGCTCGCTGGCGGGCATGCTTGCAGGCACCCGCCAGACCTTCTCCGCCCCACCGAAACAGGCCCCCGCGCCTCGCGAAATTTCTCTCTCAGGACAGTGTTCCAAGTGTTCCAGCGGGCCGTGCAAATGCCGGGCCCTCCGCGGGCGAATCAGGCCTGCGCCTTCACCCGGTTCTGGAAGCTCTTGCGCAGCTTCAGCAGCTTGGGCGGGATCACGGCCAGGCAATAGGGATTACGCTGGCCTTCGCCTTCCCAATATTCCTGGTGGTAATCCTCGGCCGGATACCATTCGGCCGGGCCCTCGATCGTGGTCACCGCGCCGCCGCCATGCTCGTCATTCCAGCGGGCGATGGCCGCTTCGGCCTCGGCGCGCTGGGCGTCGTCCAGCGGGAAGATCGCGCTGCGATATTGCGTGCCGACATCGTTGCCCTGCCGGTTGAGCTGGGTCGGATCATGCGTGCCCATGAACACGTCGAGGATCTCGCCAAGCGAGATCGTCTCGGGATCGAAGGTCACGCGGATCGCCTCGGCATGCCCGGTCGTGCCGCTGCACACCTGCTTGTAGGTCGGGTTCGGCACGCTGCCGCCGATATAGCCGCTTTCGACTTCGCTGACGCCGATCACGTCGCGGAACACCGCCTCGGTGCACCAGAAGCAGCCGCCTGCCAGGATCGCCTGTTCGCTCATTTCCGTATTCTCCTTCAGGGCGAAGATGGGAAGCCGCAACCCGCTTGTCATCCTCCGGCTGCAGTCTAGTCTGCCGGGACGGGAGAAGGTTCAGGAGCGTGGCATGAGGAACGGAATGTGGGCGGCGCTGGCCGCCGTGAGCGTGATCGTGGCGGCGCCGGTGCAGGCGGCGGAGAGTGCCGCGCTGGACGAGGTGCTCGCCCATTCGCGGCGGGCGGAAGATGCCCCGCGCGACCAGTATCGCCATCCGAAGGAGGTGCTGGAATTCTTCCAGATCGAGCCCGGCATGACCGTAGTCGACTATCTCCCGGCCGGCGGCTGGTACACGCGCATCCTCGTGCCTTGGCTCGGGCCGGACGGGCATTATGTCGCGATGGGGCCGGACCTGACCGGCGAGACCAACCAGTATTTCCTCAATTCGATGGGCGGCCTCGCGCAGAAATTCCCCGGCCAGACCGCCGGTTGGAATCTGGGTGACGGGGCGGAGATCAGCGCCTTCAACGTGCCCGATGTGCCGGAAGAGCTGGAAGGTGCCGTCGACCGCGTGCTGATCTTCCGCGAGATGCACAACCAGCTTCGCTTCGGCTGGCTGCATGACGATCTGATGGCGATCCGCACGATGCTGAAGCCGGGCGGCATGGTCGGCCTCACCGATCACCGCATGTTCGAGGATGCGCCTTTCTCGATGACCGACGGCAACAAGGGCTATCTGCGCCAGAGCGACGTGATCGCGCTTATGGATGCCTATGGTTTCGATCTCGTCGGCTCGAGCGAGGTCAACGCCAATCCGAAGGACACCAAGGATTACGAACGCGGCGTGTGGATGCTGCCGCCGGGCCTTGCCGGCGCGACCGACGAGACGCGTCCGAAAATGCTCGAAATCGGCGAGAGCGACCGGATGACGCTGCTGTTCCGGAAGCGGCCGTGATCCGGCGCTGGGTGAAGGGCGGGCTGCCGCTGCTTTGCGCGGCGGCGCTGCTGGCTTCGTGCAGCCGCGCTCCGGCGGAGGAAGCGCCGCGGGTCGAGACGATCGAGGCGGCAATGGCCAAATCGGGCGCGGGCTGGAATGCGGGCGACATCGATCGCTTCATGGCGATCTATTCGGACGATCCCGAAACCAGCTTCGTCGCCGGCGACCGGCTGCTGCGCGGCAAGCAATCCATGATCGACCGCTACCGGACGCGGTTCGATTTCGACGATCCGGCGAAGCGCGGGGCGCTGGGCTTCGAAACGCTCGATTTCCGGGTGCTCGATCCCACGCATGTGCTCTACATCCTGCGCTACACGCTGACCTATCCCGATGCCGAACCGGCCAGCGGCATCGCCACGCTGGTCTTCGCCAAGGAAGCGGATGGCTGGCGGATCATCGCCGATCATTCGAGCTAGTCTGGACTTCGCCCCGTGCCGACCATACCTGCGCGCCCATGACCACGCTCACCGTTTCCGCCCTGCAGCTCGCGCTCAATTCTGCCGACGAGCAGGAGAATATCGCCGCCGTCTCCGCGCTGGTGGAGGAAGCGGCGGCCAAGGGCGCGCAGGTGGTGTTGCCGCCGGAGCTGTTTTCCGGCCCCTATTTCTGCAAACAGGAAGAGGAAGCGCTGTTTGCGCTCGCCCGTCCTACGGCCGAGCATCCCTCGGTCCTCGCCATGCAGGCGCTGGCGGCGAAGCTGAATGTGGCGATCCCGACCAGCTTCTTCGAGAAGGACGGGCCGCATTATTACAACACGCTGGCGATGATCGGTGCCGGCGGCGAAATCCTCGGCACATACCGCAAGAGCCACATCCCCGACGGGCCGGGCTATGAGGAGAAATACTACTTCCGCCCCGGCAATACCGGCTTCAGGGTGTGGGACGTGTTCGGAACCCGCATCGGGGTCGGCGTGTGCTGGGACCAGTGGTATCCCGAAACCGCGCGGGCGATGGCGCTGATGGGGGCCGAAGTGCTGTTCTATCCCACCGCCATCGGCTCCGAACCCTATGATGCCGATCTCGATACCAGCCGCATGTGGCGCCGGGCGATGGTCGGCCATGCGGTGTCCAACTGCATGCCGGTGATCGCCGCCAACCGCATCGGTGTGGAAGAGGGGCAGGCATTTTACGGCCACAGCTTCATCACCGACGAATGGGGCGACTACCTCGCCGAATACGGGGCCGATGAGAGCGGCGTGCTGGTTGCGGAACTGGATCTGGCAGCGGCGGCCAGGCACCGCGCGGGCATGGGCTTCTTCCGCGATCGGCGGCCGGAACTCTATCAGCGGATCGGCGAGGACGTTTGAACGATAGCTACCTGATCGCGCTTGGCTCCAATCGCCGCCATCACCTGTTCGGTGGTCCGCGGCGGGTCCTTGCCGCCGCCATGGAGAGCCTGGATGGCGCCCATGGCGCGGTGATCGCGGTTTCGCCGATCATCGACAGCGCGCCGGTCGGCCCGTCGCTGCGCCGTTATGCCAATGCCGCATTGCTGCTGCGATCGAACGAGGAGCCTGAAGGGCTGCTACGGCGGCTCAAATATCTCGAACGCTGGTTCGGCCGCCGCGCCGGCGGCCAGCGCTGGTCCTCGCGCGTGCTCGATCTCGATATCGTGCTGTGGAGCGGCGGCAGCTATGCCGCCCCAGGCCTTACCATCCCGCACCCACTGTTCCGCGAACGCGATTTCGTGCTCGGCCCCGCGCTCGCCGTCGCACCCGACTGGCGCGACCCTGTTACGGGCCTGACGATCCGGCAACTCCACACCCGCTTGACCCGCCGCCAGCCCCTCCCTAGGTGGGCCCGCGCGGACGCGATGCATCCCGGGCCCTTAGCTCAGTCGGTAGAGCAACTGACTTTTAATCAGTAGGTCGCTGGTTCGAACCCAGCAGGGCTCACCATCCCGGTTCATCCGGTTGGCCGGGGCGGGCGCTTGCCGCTCTTTCCTACCCGGCCGCGCACGGCGAGTGTAACGCCCGGTAACGCGGTTCATTACCGTAAATAACTTATGCGCTGCGGCTGAATTGCTGATCTTTCCGCTGTCGGCGGGAAGCGCGAATTCGTGCACTGACGGGCATGACAGGGGCGGGCCAACGGGTGGCTCGAGCGCGGAAGCAGCGGGCGGTACGGGGCACCGCAGGCGAGTTTCGGCACAGGATATGATTGGGAAAGAGGATGGGTGTTTCCAGCCGGCAGGCTTGGCGCAAGCAATCGAATTTCGCCGCGGTGGCGGCATTGGCGGCGGGCCTGTTCCCGCAGGCGGCATGGGCGCAGGATGGCGATAGCGAGGAGGCGGACGACCATATCGTCGTCTCCGCCACTCGTTCGGGCGAGGGCATTCCCGAAAGCCAGCTTGGCGCTTCGGTGACCATCATCGGCGCTGAGCAATTGCAGCAGCGCCAGACGCGCATCGTTTCCGACGTGCTGCGCGACGTGCCGGGCGTTGCGGTCAGCCGCACGGGCGCTGTCGGCGGGATGACGCAGCTGCGCCTGCGCGGCGCGGAGGGCAACCAGGTGCTGGTGCTGATCGACGGCATCGAGGCGGCGGATCCCTATTATGGCGAATTCGATTTCGGCACGCTGATCGCCGATCCGGCCGCGCGGATCGAAGTGCTGCGCGGCCAGCAGAGCTCGCTCTATGGCAGCGACGCGATCGGCGGCGTGATCCATTACATGACGCTGACCGGGGCAGAGGCGCCGGGCGCCATGCTGCGCGTGGAGGGCGGCAGCTTCGAAACGCTGACCGGCGCGGCGCGCCTGGCCGGCGTTGCCGGCGATCTCGATTATGCCCTCTCCGGCTCCTATTATCACACCGGCGGCACGCCCACCGCGCGCGGCGGCAGCCGGGATATCGGCTCCGATCTCGCGGGCCTCTCCGGCAAGCTGATCTGGAGCCCGGCAGAGAATTTCACGCTGACCGGCGTCGCCCGCTACAGCTATACCGACGCCGATACGAACAATAGCGAGAACGATCCGGCGAGCCCGCTATTCGGCTACACGGTCGACAGCCCGGGCACCTATTACAAGAACGAGGCGCTCTACGCGCTGGTCAGCGCCGAAGTGCTGGCGCTGGACGGCCGCTGGAGCAACAAGCTTACTGGCCAGATCGCCGACACGACCCGCAAGGGTTACACCGCCGCCGGGTTCGATTCAGGTGACAAGGGCCAACGGCTCAAGGGGTCCTTCACCTCCAGCCTCGATTTCGGCAGTGACATGGTGGCGCATAGCCTGACCGGCGGCGTGGATGTGGAGCGCGAGAGCTTCCGGAACACCACGCCTTCGGCCTTCGCCTTCCAGGGCAAGCGGCACACCACCAATATCGGCGTGGTCGGCCAGTATAATCTGCTGGTTAACCAGGCGCTCTCGCTCGGCGCTTCGGTGCGTTACGACGACAATAACCGGTTCGACAACACGACCACTTACCGCCTGCAGGGCAGCTATGCCTTCGCCACTGGCACGCGGCTACATGCGGCCTGGGGCACCGGCGTCAAGAACCCCGGCTATTTCGAACTCTATGGCTATTCGGACGGCCATTATATCGGCAATCCGAACCTGAAGCCCGAGAAGTCGAAGGGCTGGGAAGTCGGCCTCGAGCAGCGGATCGGCGGCGATGCGGCGACGATCGGCGCCACCTGGTTCGACAGCAAGCTGGAAGACGAGATTTACACTACCTATCCGGCGCCCGATTTCGTCGCCACGCCGGATAATCGCACAACAGACAGCAAGCAGCATGGCCTTGAAATCTATGCCAGCGCGCGGCCGAGCAGCCAGCTCAGCCTCTATGCGGCCTATACCTATCTGAAGGCGCGCGAGAACGGCGCGGTCGAGGTGCGGCGGCCCAAGCATATCGCCAGCGTCAACGCCACTTGGACCAGCGCCGACCGGCGGTTCAATTCCACGCTGACGGTCCGCTACAACGGCAAGCAGACCGACGTCGCCTATACCGATCCGAGCTATGTGCCGGTGACCGAGACGCTCGGCGACTATGTGCTCGTCAACCTCAATGCCGAGGTCAAGCTGCGCGACAACATCGCGCTGACCGGCCGCATCGAGAACCTCCTCGACCAGGATTACGAGGAAATCTTCAGCTTCCAGACCCCCGGAATCTCCGCTTACGGCGGTCTCCGGGTGACGTTCTGAACGGAGAAATAGTGAATAAAATCAATATATAAAAGGAGAGATGGTGATGAAGGCGGAGAGCTACCCGCAAATGACCGAGGACCGGGACCAGGCCGGCAAGCTGCGTGCCCATCGCTGGGCGCTGCCGACCGATCCGGCCTATCTCGAAGCCTTCATCGCCGACATCTTCGCGCGCTATTGGGACCGTCTGACCTATGGCCCGATCCTCGACGGCGTCGCCTATGAGCTGACCTGCCCCTGCGCGCCCGATCGCTTCGAAATGGCCGACGGCTATCTGACGATCGGCTTCAACGGCCCGCATTTCCATATGTGCCTCGGCCCCGGCGCCTGGCCCGATACGGAGGAGGGCCGCAAGCGCATGCCCGGTTCGGCCAGCCTGTTCCGCTCGCTCGATCCCACGGGCGCACCGAATAGCTGGGGCTTCGAAATGCGCGACGGTGCGGGCAATCCGATGATGTCGATCTATTTCGACAATCCCTTCGTGCTCGCGGGCGACAGGCTGGCGGAGGAGCCCGACTGGTCCTGCCTTTCGATGTGGCGCGATATCGCGCGGCGCTATCTCGGCCTCGAACCCGATCCGTTCGACGAGACGAGTTGCGGGTTCCACTGGAAGGACGCGGCATGAGTGCGCTGGCCGCACCCGCGCAGGGCGGCGTAGTGCTTCCCCGGATCGAGGAGCTCCGGGCGATGGTTGCCCCGCTCACCGGGATGCTGCGGCTGGAGACGAGTCCGCCCGATCCCGAAAGCTGGATCGACGGGGAGGTGCTTCGCGATCCGCAGGCCGAACCCTCGGCCCGCCTGTTCGATCGCTTCGTGGAGGCCGGCTTCGGCAGCACGCGGCGCGTGGCGGCGGCCTCGCTACTGCTCCGTTACGGATGGGCGGCCGGCTTCCAGATCGGCGCCTGGCTCGATCGCGGGTTGGCGCTTCATCTGGATGCATTCGCGCTCAAATTCTCCCCCTCGACACTGGTCGAGGCCGTATGGGCCAAGCAGGCGCGGATCGCGCAGCCGGAGAGCCGGGAGGAGGGCCTTGCGGCACTGCTCGACAGCCTGATGGCCTTCACTGCCCCGCTGGTGGAGAGCCAGCATCAATGGTCCGGCTTTTCGCGCCATGCGCTGTGGTCGATGGCGGTCTCCTCCTGGGCCGCGCAATTCTCCGCGATCGGCGAGCGGCTGGGCCAGCGGGAGCGGGCGATGGCGGAGGCGCAGGCAATGTTCGCGCTCGATCCGGTGATCGCCCGGGCCGCGCCCGAAACCTACACTGTCGCCGTCGGCCAGCGCAGCCGCATGTGCCAGGTCCGCTCGGCCTGCTGCCTCTATTACAAGGGCCCGGCCCGGCATTTCTGCGTGAGCTGCCCGATCATCACCCGCGAGGAGCGCCTGCGCCGCAATCGCGATTTCACCTGCGTGACGGGCTGAGGAGGGATGACCATGCATGAGACAGCAGAACTGATCGACAGGATGATCGCCGATCCGCGCCATGGCTGGAGCATTGGCACCTTCGGCGCCGTGGGCGAGTTCGTCCGCGACGAGGGAGAAGAAGCGGATTTCACGCTGGATGATGGCGCGGCCACGGTTGTCACCCGGCGTGGCGCCATCCGCATCGTGCCGGTGCAGGGGCTGTGGCCGATCGCCTTCGACACGCTCTCCAGCGATGGCGAGACCTGGGGGCAATCGGTGGTGTTCTGCCTGCCCGCGCCCGTCTGCCTCGACCAGGGCGGTGTGCGCTATCTCGGCAAGGACAGGGAGGCCTTGCGCGCGGAGGATCGCGATGCGGAGCTGTTCGACATGGGCGTGGGGCGCGGGCTCGTGCATTTCTGCGTGCGGACGCGCGATGTGGGCCTGATCGCGGCATTGCATGGGCTGGAAGGCAAGAATGCTCTCGGCCCCGAAGGCGGCACGGCGATGCGCGAAGTGCTGCGCGCCCAGCCGCATCGCGTGATGCTTTCCCCTGCGGGGCGCGTGGAAGTCTATTCGCCGATCCCGGGGCCGGACGGGGCGAGCCCGGAAGGGCCGCACACGCATCTGCTGCCCAACGGTGTCGCCAGCGGGCGGACCCATGCGGCCAATGCGCCGATCCCGGAGGGGTGGCAGCCCGTGCTGAACCTCCATCCCCGTTCGCCCTGGCGCGATGCGCTGGGCAAGCGCGTGCCTTTCGATGCGGAGCTGGATGCCATGTTCAACCAGGTGCTGGCCCGGTTCGGGCTCGAGCAGGATCTCGAAATAAGGCAGGCGGTGGAGAAGGCCGTCGAAGCGGGCGTTTCGCCCGAGAAATTCGTCTGGCCGGAGACGCGGCGCGGCCGGGCCGAAGCGCGGATCGCCTTGCGGCGGCTGGCGCGGCAAGATGCCGACGGGCTGGCCGGCTGGCGCCAGCGTTACGACCGCCTGCCCGAAGAGGAGGACGAAGCCGCGCTTCAGGCCTGAAGCGGCGCGACCGGCGGCGAGGCGACGAAATCGACGATCGCCGTCGGCGTGCCCGGCGCGGTGACGCAGGCATCCACTTCGAACACGTCGTGCAGCAGGGCGGAACTCAGCGTGTCCGCAGTCGGCCCCCACGCCACCAGCCGCCCTTCGCGCATCACCGCGATATGGGTGGCGAAGCGCGCGGCCATGGTAAGCTCGTGGATCGATGCGATCACCAGCTTGCCGCCATCGGCCAGTGCGCGCAGCCGGGCGACGCCCTCCAGCGCGTGGCGCGGATCGAGGCCCGCGAGCGGCTCGTCGGCCATCAGCACGTCCGGATCGCCGACCAGCGCGCGCGCCAGCATCGCCCGCGCGAGCTCGCCGCCGGAAAGCGTGGTGACGGGCTGGTCGCTATGCTCCTGCATGTCGAACTGCTCGATCACGGCGGAAACTTGCGCCTTCAGCGCGGCGGGCAGGCCGCCAAAGGCCGGCAATTGCGGCGTAAGGCCGAGAGCGACCAGCCGCTCGACCGAGACGGGCCATTCGGCGCGCGGGCTCTGTGGCAGGAAGGCGCGGGTGCGGGCCAGTTCGCGCGGGTCGATATCTCCGAGCGCGCGGCCGTCCAGTGCCACCGATCCGGCATCGGGCTGCAGAAGTCCGGCGAGCACGGACATCAGCGTGGACTTCCCGGCCCCGTTCGGACCGAGCAGGCCGACGAACATGCCGCTTTCCATCGCCAGCGAGACATCGCCGACGATCGCCTTGCCGCCGCGCGTCACGGTGACGCCGCTGGCCTCCATCCGCGTCATGGCGACATCCTCTTGAGCCGCAGCACCAGCCAGAAGAAGAACGGCGTCCCCGCGAGGCTGGTGAGCACGCCCAGCTTGAGTTCCTGCGAGGTGGGGATCACCCGCGTCGCGACATCGGCGAAGACCAGCAGGATCGCGCCGAACAGCGCAGCGGGCAGCAGCACGCGGCTTGGCTGGTGGCCGACAAAGGGCCGCACCAGATGCGGTGCAACGAGGCCGATAAACCCGATCGCGCCGGTCACCGCCGTCGCCGCGCCGACCGACAACGCCGTGCCGGCCAGCGCGAGGAAGCGTGCTCGCGAGAGGTTTACGCCGAGGCTGCTGGCTTGCGCCTCGCCCAGCGTCAGCGCGTCGATATCGCGGACGGTGAACAGCAGGCAGAGCCATCCGGCGAGGATGAAGGGCAGGGCGAGCATCACCTGCTGCCAGTCCCGGTCGGCCAGCGAACCGAGAAGCCATGTGGTGATCTCATAGGCGGCATAGGGGCTCGGCGCGAAATTGAGCGCGAGGCTGAGCCCGGCCCCCATCAGCCCCGAAACGGCCGCGCCGGCAAGGATCATGGTCAGCGTACCGCCGCGCCCCACGGTGAGCGTCAGCGCCGCCGCGCCGATCGCCCCGGCAATGCCGAGCAGCGGCGTGGCCAGCGCGAAGGCCGCCGACAGCCCGAAATAGATCGCTACCACCGCGCCCAGCGCCGCGCCCGCCGAAACGCCGAGCAGGCCCGGCTCGGCCAGCGGATTGCGCAGCAGGCCCTGCAGCACTGCCCCCGAAAGGCCGAGCGTGGCCCCGACCAGCAGGCCGAGCAGGGTGCGCGGCATGCGCAGCTCGTAAAGGATCAGCCAAGGGAGGTTCGGCTTGGGCTCGAAAGCGCTTCCCGCCAGTACCGAGGGATCGAGCCACACGCGCCCGGTGCCCAGCGAAAGCAGGATGCAGGCGATCAGCAGCACCGCGGTGACGAGCGGCCAGGCCAGATGCTTCACCATGCAACGCCCCCCTTCGGCACTTTCGCCAGCGCATCGCGCAATTGCCGCGCGGCATGGGAGGAAAGCGGGAGGCCGCAGGTGTAGAGCGAGGCCGGATAGGTCACCCGGCGGCCGGCAAAGGCCTTGCGAATCAGCGGGTGTTCGCCGGCCGATTCCTGCAAGGATGGCTGGTCGTAGCGGTCCTCCCCGCGCATCAGCGCGTCTGGCCGGGCGACGAGCAGTTCCTCCATGCTGTAGGTGGAATAGCGGCTGTCGGGGAACTTGGCGGCGATATTCTCGGCCCCGGCCGCGCGGATGATGGCATCGGTCAGCGTGCCTTCGCCGGGCACCGATCCGTCACCGCTCCACACGACCACGCGCATGCGTCGGGCAGGCGCCGTGGCAGCGAGTTCCGCCAGTTCGCGATCCATTGCCGCGATTAGCGCTTCGGCCCGTTCCGGCTCGCCCACCGCCGCGCCCATCTGCCGGGTGATGCGGCGAATATCCGCGAAGCTGTTGGCGGAATCGATCTCGATCAGCGGGGCGCCGACCTTGCCGGCCAGTCGCCGCATGACCGGGGTGGACCACGGGCTGGCGAGGACCAGGTCGGGCCGGTCGCGCACCACCTCCTCCGCCGTGCCGTGATTGATCCGCACGCCGGCATCGGCGCCCGGCATCAGCGCCTCGACCGCGTCATGCGCGAGATAGGTGATCGAGGCGATCCGATCCTTCGGCACCAGCATCAGCAGCAACAGATCGTTGCACATATTCGCCGACATGATCCGCTGCGGCTTGTGCGGGGGCGGGGCGCTTCCCGCCGCGCCGGCGGAGGGACCCGCCAGTCCGGCCAGCGACAGGCAGGCCGCGGCGCAAGCCATGAAGATGCCGCGCTGTGCGATCATTCGGCGCGGGTCTCGATCGTTACATGCGCGAGCGAGGAAATGCCCGAGAGCCGCTGGCGATAATGGTCTGCGTCATGCGTTTCGCCAACGAGCGCGGCGATCACGGCGTAATGGCCGGGGCCGACCTGCCACAGGTGGAAATCGGCGATCCGCGCGCCGTCCTGCTCCAGCAAGACGCGAATGCGCGCTGCGAGCGCCTCGTCCGGCACCTTGTCGAGCAGGATCGAGCCCGCTTCGCGCAGCAGGCCGAGCGCCCAGCGGAAGATGACGATGGCGGCGAGGATGCCAAGCACCGGATCGAGCCATACCCAGCCCAGCTGGCGCGCGGTGAACAGCCCGGCAATGGCCAGTACGCCGAGCCCGGTATCGGCGATGACATGCATATAGGCTGCGCGCAGGTTCAGGTCGTGATGATGATGATGGTGGTGGTCATGGTGATGATCGTGATCTTCGCCATGCGCATGCTCGTGGTGATGATGGTGCCCATGGCCGTGCGAATGGCCGTGATCGTGGCCATGCCCGTGATCATGCAGCAGCCAGACCGAAAGCAGGTTCACGACGAGGCCGAGAAAGGCGACCGGGATCGCCTCGTCGAAGGCAATCGTCACCGGCTCGAACAGGCGGTGGATGCTCTCTATCGCGAGACCGACCGAGGTGGCCGCGAGCGCCAGCGCGCTGGCGAAGGCTGCCAGATCGCCGACCTTGCCCGTGCCGAAGCTGAAGGCGCCGTCGGCCCGCCGCTGCCGGGCGATGCGATAGGCGGCGGCCGCCACCAGCATCACGCCCGCATGGGTCGCCATGTGCAGCCCGTCGGCCAGCAGCGCCATCGAGCCGAAGACGAGGCCGGCCACCACTTCGGCCACCATCGTCGCGGCGCAGAGCAGCAGCACCCAGGCCGTCTTGCGGAAGTTGCGATCATGCTCCGCGCCGAGGAAATAGCTGCGCGAGGGAGCCCATTCGCAGGCGCTCGCGAGCTGTTCGCCCGCGCGGTCATGCGTGCCCTTCGCGATTGGCAGATGTTCGTTCACGTTATTCCCTGGTCGCCCGCATGGTGCATCGAGCCGGGCTAGAGGACCGGCCCGGGCACGTGCCAGTAAATAACGGTTATAGCCTCGTTACGGCTCGTTACACGCATTTCGCATGCGGCGCGGGCAATCCCGGCCGCATGCGATGCTTTGCGAGGCCCCGCGAATACGGGCTTCGGTCAGCCCTCCGCCTCGCTCCAGGCGAGTCTCGGCTTACGTGCCGCCAGCGCTTCGTCGACCCTTCGGCGGGGCGCGAAGAACGGTGCCTGCCCCAGTGTCGGATCGCCCTCGCGCGCGCGTTCGGCGATCGAACGGAGCGCGCCGATGAACTCGTCGAGCGTGGCCTTGCTTTCGCTTTCGGTCGGCTCGATCAGCATCGCGCCGTGGACGACGAGCGGGAAATACATCGTCATCGGATGGAAGCCCTCGTCGATCAGCGTCTTGGCTACGTCGAGCGTGGAAACGCCCTTGGCAAAGCCGCCATCGGCGAACAGCGCCTCATGCATGCAGGGGCCCGAATGGGCGAAAGGCGCTTCGAGCACGTCTTCCAGCTCGCGCAGTACGTAATTGGCATTGAGCACCGCGTCGCCCGAGACCTGCCGCAACCCATCGGCGCCGTGGCTGAGGATATAGGCGAGGGCGCGAGTGAACATGCCCATCTGGCCGTGGAAGGCGCTCATCCGGCCGAAGCTTTCCGGGCTGTCCTCGGCAGCATTTTCCTCGTCCACCAGCCGCAGCGTGCCGTCGCCATCGCGCACGACCGCGGGCAGCGGCGCGAAGGGCATCAGCGCTTCGGACAGCACCACCGGGCCCGAACCAGGGCCGCCGCCGCCATGCGGGGTGGAGAAGGTCTTGTGCAGGTTGATATGCATCGCATCGACGCCGAGATCGCCCGGCCGCACGCGGCCGACGATGGCGTTGAAGTTTGCGCCGTCGCAATAGACGTATCCGCCCACCTCATGCACCGCGTCGGAGATCGCCTTCAGGTCGCGCTCGAACAGGCCGCAAGTGTTGGGATTGGTGATCATCACCCCGGCAATGTCCGGTCCCAGCCGTGCCAGCAGCGCCGCCGTGTTGACGCGCCCATCGGAATTCGCGGGAATCGCTTCCACCCGGTAGCCGGCGAAGGCCGCCGTGGCGGGGTTCGTGCCATGCGCGCTTTCAGGCACCAGGATGACTTCGCGCGGATCGCCGCGCGCTTCCAGCGCGGCACGGATGCACAAGATGCCGCACAGCTCGCCATGCGCGCCCGCCTTCGGGCTCATCGCCACGCCATGCATGCCAGTGAGCGTGACAAGCCATGAAGCCAGTTCCTCGATCACCGCCAGCGCGCCCTGCACGGTGGTGAGCGGCTGCAGCGGGTGGAGGTCTGCGAAACCGGCCATCCGCGCCACCTTCTCGTTAAGGCGCGGATTGTGCTTCATCGTGCAGGAGCCGAGCGGGAAGATCCCGCAATCGATCGCGTAGTTCTGCCGGCTGAGCCGCGTATAATGGCGCACGGTTTCCGGCTCAGAAAGGCCGGGCAGGCCGATCGCTTCGCTGCGCTCCAGCCCGCCGAGGCGGGTGGGCGCATCGGCCGAAGGCTCGGGCAGATCGACGCCGCACGTGTCGCTGCCGCCGATCTCGAAGATCAGCTTCTCTTCCAGCATCAGCGCGCGGTTGCCCGTCACGGTTTCGGGCATGTCGTCTTCCACCGTTTCGGGAGTGGTGGGGCGCCAGCCTGCGGGATTGATATTCATGCCAGCACCTCTTCGAGTTCGACGGCAAAGGTTTCGATATCGTCTTCGCTGGTGGTTTCGGTGACGGCGACCAGCAGGCCGGCGGCGAGGTCCGGCTCGGCGGGATAGAGCTTGCCCAGCGAGACCCCGGCAAGCACGCCGCGATCGGCAAGCGCGCGCACGGCTTGCCGCGCATCGCTGCCTTCGCCCAGCTTGAGCGTGAATTCGTTGAAGAAGCTGCCATTGACCACTTCGACGCCGGGCAGGGCGGATAGCCGGTCCGCGGCCAGGCAGGCCAGCCGGTGGTTCTCCGCCGCGAGCGCGCGCAGGCCTTTCTCGCCCAGCAAGGTCATGTGGATCGAGAAGGCGAGGGCGCAGAGCCCGGAATTGGTGCAGATATTGCTCGTCGCCTTTTCGCGGCGGATATGCTGCTCGCGGGTGGAAAGCGTCAGCACGAAGCTGCGCTTGCCGTCCGCATCCACGGTTTCGCCGCACAGCCGGCCCGGCATCTGCCGCACATGCTTGGCGTCGCGCACCGCGAACAGGCCCAGATAGGGCCCGCCGAATTGCAGGCCGACGCCGATCGACTGGCCTTCACCGACGACGATATCCGCGCCGAGTTCGCCCGGCGAGCGGATCGCGCCCAGCGCCACCGGCTCGGTCACCACGGCGACCAGCAGCGCGCCCTTGGCATGCGCCGCATCGGCGATGGCGGCGAGATCTGGCAGGCGGCCGAGAATGTCGGGATATTGCACCACGACGCAGCTCGTCTCCTCGTCGATCCCGGCAATCAGTTCCGCCTCGTTGCAATCGGGCGAGAGCTTCGGTGCGACATGCTGGATAGTGTCGCGGGTGAAGCGCGCCATGGTGCTGATCGTGGAGACGTAATGCGGGTGCAGGCCCGGGCAGAGCCGCGCCGTTCCGCGCTTGGTGATCCGCCGCGCCATCACCACCGCCTCCCAGCAGGCGGTCGACCCGTCATACATGGAGGCATTCGCGACCGCGCAGCCATAGAGGCGCGCCACCTGCGACTGAAATTCAAACAGCATCTGCAGCGTGCCCTGCGCGATTTCCGGCTGGTAGGGCGTATAGGCTGTCAGGAACTCGCCGCGCTGGATCAGGTGATCGACCGAGGCCGGCACATGATGGCGATAGGCCCCCGCACCGAGAAAGAAGGGCGCGCTTCCCGCGGAAACGTTCCGGGCCGCAAGCCGCGCCATATGCCGTTCGACGGCCAGTTCGCTCGCATGGAGCGGCAGGCCTTCGATCAGGCCCGGAAGCCGGGCCTCCTCGGGCACATCGACGAACAGCGCCTCGGTCGAGGGCGCTCCGACGACGTCCAGCATGGCCGTGCGGTCGGGATCGGTAAGGGGAAGATAGCGCATCAGATATGTGTCCTAAGCGGGCCGGTCATTCGAGACCGGCCACGAAATCCTTGTAAGCGGCCTCGTTCATCAGGCCTTCCAGTTCGGCGGTGTCGCTCATGGTGAGCTTGAAGAACCAGCCGTCGCTTTCGGCATCCGAGTTCACGAGCGCGGGATCTTCCTCCAGCGCCGGATTGCCCTCGATCACCGTGCCGCTGACCGGCGAATAGACTTCGGATGCGGCCTTCACCGATTCCACCACGGCGGCTTCGGCGCCTTTGGCCAGTTCGGCCCCGGCTTCGGGTAATTCGACGAAGACGAGATCGCCGAGCTGTTCCTGGGCGAAATCCGTGATGCCTATCGTGGCGATCTCGCCTTCGATCTCGATCCACTCATGTTCTTCGGTAAAGTAACGCGTCATTTTCCGGCTCCTGCACGGTAATAGCGGTGGGAAACAAAGGGCATCGGCACGACCTTGGCGTCGAGCCGGCGATTGCGAACCTGGATGGAAAGGGCGGTGCCCGGCTCGGCATAAGCGCGTTCGACATAGGCCATGGCGATCGGGCGCTCGAGCGAGGGGGCGAAGCCGCCCGAGGTGACCTTGCCGATCTCGGTATCGCCCGCGAACACGGCCGCGCCCTCGCGCGCCGGCAGGCGTCCGTCGAGCTCCAGTCCGACGCGCTTCGTCGGCGGGCCATCCGCCAGCAGCGAAGCGACCCGCTCGGCGCCGGGGAAGCCGCCTTCGGCGCGGCGGCGCTTCGAAAGGGCGAAGGTCAGGTCGGCGGAAACCGGATCGGTGCCGGGGTCGAGATCGTGGCCATAGAGCGGGAGCCCGGCTTCGAGCCGCAGCGAATCGCGCGCGCCGAGGCCGATCGGCTTCACCCGCTCATCCGCCAGCAGCGCGCTGGCGAAGCCTTCCACCAGGCTGGCGGGCAGCGAGATTTCGTATCCGTCCTCGCCGGTATAGCCCGAGCGGGCGATGCCGACGGCCGCGCCGTTCCAGTCGCGCGTGCCGGCCTGCATGAAGGACAATTCGCCCGAGAGGCCGGGAAACAGCCCGTCCAGCACCTCGGCCGCTTCCGGGCCCTGCAGCGCGAGAAGCGCGCGGTCCACCATATAGGTGAAGTCGAGATCTCCGGGTAGGCGGGCGCGCATATGGGCAATGTCGTCATGCTTGGTGGCGCCGTTGACCACCAGGTAAAATGCCTCTTCGCCGTCGCCCGACGCGATATTGGTGACCATCAGATCGTCGAGGATGCCGCCATTGTCGGCCAGCAGCAGCGAATAGCGCACGCGGCCGGGCTTGAGGGCGCTCAGGTCCGCCGGCAGCAGCGCTTCCAGCGCCTTCGCGGAGCCCTCGCCCGTGACCGTGATCTGGCCCATATGGCTGACATCGAACAGGCCGGCATGGGTGCGCGTCCATTCGTGTTCGATCACAATGCCTTCATACTGGATGGGCATCGAATAACCGGCGAAGGGCACCATGCGGGCGCCCCTGGCGCGGTGCCAGGCATCGAGCGGCAGCGGCCGCACATCGTGTTCCAGACTGATTGTTTCGTTCATGCGCTTGCTCCCGACATGCAACGGCGATGCTCGAACCGAACACCTTCACCATTGCCCCCTCTGTCGGGAAACCTGAGAGATTGGCGCGTGGCCGCGGCCGCGCGCTTACCCCTTCGGTGGGACGGATTGGAATCCGCCCGCTTTCCAGAGCGCCATGACCGTGCCGAGGTCCTTTCGCCTGAGAGTTTCCGGGGCGGTTGCTCCTTCGGCGCCACGCTTCCACAAGGAAGCGCGGTCTCTCCCGCGGCACGCCCGGGAAGCGAACTTCCCGGTAGCTGGCGTCTCTTCTTATGCCCGACCGTGGGGGTCAAGCGGAAAGCTCTCGACAGAGCGGAAAAATGGGCTGTCATCATGTCGCCTCCGGCTCCGGTGCCGGGCCCCGGTCGGCCAGCGCGCTCTGCAGCTCGCGGGTCACGGTTTGCGGGGAGGATGTGCGGCGCGTCAGCGCGGCATAGAGGATCGGCACGAGGAAGATCGTCACCAGCGTGGCCAGCGAAACGCCGGCCACCAGCACCACGCCGATCGCGGCGCGCGCGCCGGCACCCGCGCCGGTGGCGATGGCCAGCGGCACGCCGCCCATGACGGTGGCGATGGAAGTCATCAGGATCGGCCGCAGCCGGCGCTTGGCCGCGCTGCGGATCGCCTCGCCGAATTCCCGTCCCTCGTCGCGCAGCTGGTTGGCGAATTCGACGATCAGGATGCCATTCTTGGCCGCGAGCCCGACCAGCATGACGAGCCCGATCTGGCTGTAGAGATTGATCGTGTTGCCGGTGAGGGCGAGGCCGAACACGCCGCCGGCGAATGCCGGGGGCACGGCGGTGATGATCACCGCCGGATGGATGAAGCTTTCGAACTGTGCGGCCAGCAGCAGGTAGATCGTGACGATGGTGAAGCCGAAGACGATCCAGATCGACGATCCGGTCTGCTTGAAGCTCTCGCTTTCGCCGCGATAGCCGACTGCGAGGACTTCGGGCGAGGCGCGCGCCTGGTCCTCCAGGAAGGCCAGTGCGTCGCCCATCGAATAGCCGTCTGCCAGGCCGCCTTGCAGCGTGATCGCCCGCATCTTGTTATAGCGGCCGAGTTCGCGCGCGGAGGTTTCCTCGCGCAGGGTGACGAGGTTGGAGAGCGGCACCAGATCCCCGGTGCGGGAACGGACATAGATGCTGCCGAGCTTCGCCTCCCGGTCCCGTTCGGCCGCCGCGGCCTGCACGATGACGCGATATTCCTCGCCATTCTGGACGTAGGTGGAAACGCGGCGCGATCCCATCAGCGTCTGCAGCGCCTGGCTCACATCCTCCACCGAAACGCCGAGGTCGCCGGCGCGTTCGCGGTTCACGTCGATCAGGATCTGCGGCTTGGATTCGACATAGTCCGCATCGAGATTGACGATGCCGGGATTGTTGCGGGCGGCGGCCAGGATCCGGTCGCGCGCGGCGGCCAGCGATTCATAGGTCGCGCCGGCGATCACGAAATTGAGCGGCTGCCCCCGGCCCCTTCCGAGCGAGGAACGGACCGTGGCATTGCCCCTGACGGAGGTCAGGTCGCCCAGCGCGCGGTTGATCTCGGAAGCGACTTCGGCGGAGGTTTCCTCGCGCTCTTCCCACGGCCGGAGGAAGACGACGAGCCGGCCTTCGTTGAAATCGCTGCTGCCGGAGCCGGATGGCAGGCGCCCGATCACCCCACGCACCGCGCCGTTCTCCACCATCGGGATCACCTTGGCCTCGCCTTCGCGCACGAATTCGTCGAGCGCGGCAAAGCTCGTGCCTTCGGGGGCGCTCAGCCTAGTTTCGATCACGCCGGTGTCTTCCGCCGGTGCCAGTTCGCTGGGCAGGGTCGTGAACATCCAGCCGGCGATGGCGAGCATGATGGCGACAGGGACATAGACCAGCGCCGGACGCGAGAGGCAGCTTTCGAGCCAGCTCGCATAGCGAACCTCCACCTTGGCGAAGAGGCGGTCGATCCAGGCCGAAAATCCGCCGGCCTGCTCGCGCTTGAGCAATTTGGAGCAGAGCATCGGGGTGAGCGACAGGGCGAGGAAACCGGAAAAGGCGATCGCCGCGATCATCGCCGCCGCCAGTTCGCGGAACAGCAGGCCGGTCTGTCCGCTGATGAACATCACCGGCACGAACACCGCGCAAACCACCAGCGTCGTCGCGATGACTGCGAAGCCGACCTGCCGCGCGCCGAGAAAGGCCGCGACCAGCGGTTCCTCACCTTCCTCGATCCGGTGATGGATATTCTCCAGCACCACGATCGCGTCGTCCACCACCAGGCCGATCGCCAGCACCAGCGCCAGCAGCGTGAGCAGATTGATCGAGAAGCCGAACATCCACAGCACGGCGAAAGTCGCCAGCAGGCAGATCGGCACGGTTATCGCCGGGATCAGCGTGGCGCGCCAGCTGCCCAGGAACAGGTAGATGACCAGCACCACCAGCACGGCGGCCTCGCCCAGCGTGTGATAGACGCTCTCGATCGCGCGATCGATGAACAGCGATGAATCGGAGCCGGTTTCAACGGTCACGCCTTCGGGCAGGTCCGGCTCCATCGCTTCCATGGCGGCCTTGGCGTCTTCCGCCACTTTCAGCGTGTTGGCGCCGGATTGGCGAACCACGCCCATGCCCACGCCGTTTTCGCCATTGAGGCGGAAGCGGGTGTAGGGATCTTCCGGCCCGCGCTCGATCCGCGAAACGTCGCCGAGCCGAACGAGATAGCCATCGGTGCCCCGGCCGACCACGAGCGAGGCGAAATCCTCCGGCGTCACGAAATTGCGGTCCACCCGCAGCGAGAGATTGCGCTGCGAGGATTCGATGCGGCCGGCCGGCAGTTCGACATTCTGCGAGCGCAGCGCGGTTTCGATATCGCGCGGAGTCAGGCGATAGGCGGCCAGCCGGTCCATATCGAGCCAGACCCGCATTGCCGGGCGGGAATCGCCGAACACGCGGATCTGCGCCACCCCGTCCACATTGGAGATGCGGTCCACCAGCACGCGCTCGACATAATCGCCCAGTTCCAGCGGGTCCCAGCCCTGGCCGCGCACGATGAAGAACAGGATTGGCCGGGCATCGGCATCCACCTTGCGGACTTCCGGCGCCAGCGCGTCTTCCGGCAGATCGTCGGCCGCGCCGGCCACCCGGTCGCGCACGTCATTGGCGGCGGCGTCCACGTCGCGCCCCGGGCTAAATTCGATCGAGATGTCGGACCTGCCGTCGCGCGATTGCGAAGTGATCGTCTCGATTCCAGCGATCCCGGCCAGCCGGTCTTCCAGCGGCTGGGTGATGCGGCTCTCGATCACCGTCGCGCTGGCGCCCGTATAATCGGTGCTCACGGAAACGACCGGCGGATCGGTTTCCGGCAGTTCGCGTACCGACAGGCTGAGGAAGCCGACGACCCCGATGATCGTCAGCAGGATCGCGGCCACGGCGGCCACGACCGGGCGCCGGACGGAGAGGTCCGACAGCACCATTTACGAAGCCTTCCGTTCGGTGTCGTTCGCGGTTTGCGGTTCGCCGGAAATGCGGACTTCGACACCGTCCGCCACTTTGATCACGCCTTCGGTCACCACGCGGTTGGTGGGGGCGAGCCCGGTCACTTCGATCAGCCCGTTGTCGCGCATGCCCGTGGTCACATCGGTGCGCTTCACCTTGCCGTCCGCGCCGACCACATAGACATAACGGGTCGCGCCTTCGCCGATCACCGACAATTCGGGCACGGCGAGCGCCGTGCGTTCGGCGCTCTGCACCGCCACTTCCATCAGCATGCCGGGCTTCAGGCGCATGCCCGGATTGGGCAGCACGGCGCGCACCATCAGGGCGCGCGTCGCCGGGTCGATCACCGGATCGATCGTCGCGATGGTGCCGGTAAAGGTCTCGCCGGGATAGGCGGCGGACGTCGCTTCGATCGGCTGGCCCGTTCGCAGCGCGCCCAGCGCGGTTTCCGGCACGGAGAAATCCAGCTTGATGCGCGATACGTCGCTCACCGTGGCGATCGGATCGCCGACCGAGACGATGGTGCCGGGCGAAATCGTGCGCAGCGAAACCGCGCCGGAGAGCGGCGCGCGAATGGTGCGGTCGGCGATCCGCGCGCGCGCATCGTCGGCGTCGGCCCGGGCGCGCGCTTCCGCTGCCGTAAGCGAATCGAGCTGGGCCCGCGTCGCGAAGCCGCGTTCGCTCAGCGATTGCACCCGCTCGAGCTGGGTCTTGCTTAGCTCAACCGTAGCCAGCGCGGCCTCCAGCGCGGCCTTTTCCTGCGCCTGGTCCAGCGTCGCGATCAGCTGCCCGCGGCGCACGAAATCGCCGTCGTCGAAATAGAGTTGCTCGATCCGTTCGGCCACGGGCGCGGCAATCGTCACCTGCTCGTTGGCGCGAGCGGTGCCGACAGCTTCGATGACATCGACGAAGACATGCTGTGCCGGCTGGGCGACCTTTACGAGGGGTGCGGAACTCCCTCCGCCCGCCGGGGCGTCGGTGCCGGATTGGCAGGCAGAAATCAGCAAGGCCGGCAAGAGGCAGCACAATGCCGCCCCTGGCCGCCGCATGGGTCGCATCATTGAAGACCTTCGCAAGCGGAAAACGGGTGGCCGGTCTCAGTCATCGAACCACCCACCCGAGCCGCCGATCGGCATCCCGGGCGGGATATCGGGCACGGCATCGGCCTGGCCGAGAACCTCGTCCAGCTTGTCCTCGTCCAGCAGCAGGCCGCTGACATAGCCGGCCCAGGCGCCGTCTTCGCCCTGGCCGCCGCCGGCCAGCCGCTTGGCGATCTTGCCCAGCCGGTCGGAAAGCAGCGCCGCGACGTCTGGCGAAGTATCCGGATCGCGCCGGGTTCGCGCCATGGTGAGGAGCGTGCGATAGGCGATGCGCCGCGCGACCGGGTCGGGCCGCTTGGAGATGACTTGCTTGTCGAGCGTATCGAGCAGGTCTTCCACGCCGGGCATGGCGGCATCGCGACGATGCTGCTCGAACAGGCGGGTGAGGCGCGACGGCGCGAGCATGCTGTCGAGCGGGATCTGCGCGGCGACATCGGCAGCCACCAGCGGATCGAACGCCGCCGCGCCGGCATTGGCGAAGACCTCGCTATTGAACTGCGGATCGGATAGCCGCGTGTTCGGCACCGACAGCTTGAGCACGAGATCGTCGGGCACGGTCAGCATGTCCGACGAAAGCGTTCCGACGAGCGCGTCGATCGCGGCGCGCTGCATGGCTGCGGGGAAGGGCGCCGGATCGGGGTGGTTGTCGCCACGTACCGCATACTCGTAATCGAGCCCGCCAATGACTTTCCCCGCCGCTTCCACATCATAGCGGTGCAGCAGCCAGATGGGAACGAACTTGCGACGCAGATCGGACAGCGGCTCGCCCGGAAGGAGCGACTCGTCGCTGAAATTGGCGAGCGCAACTTGGCGCACCGCCAGCATGTGGGCAAGCGCGGCGAGGGGGTCCGGCCCGTCGTCCCACATGCTGGCGATGGGGCTCGGGAGGTCCGGTGCGCGCCCGTCGATATCGGTGACGAATCGAAGGCCCGCTTCCTCCACGGCCAAAGCTTTTTGCGCGGCGAACGCATCCGGGTCCTGCCCCGGAGGGGGATCTCCATAGAGCCAGTCGACCGCGTAATCGTCCCACGCGCCGCCGGATTCGGCATAGGCGTCGGACAGGTCGATCTTGCCATCCACCAGGCCGATGCGCGGCCCGGGATAGTCCATCACGCTGGTGCGATCCTGCGTGCTGCCGGCAAAATTGTGCATGAAGCCGATCGCATGGCCGACTTCATGCGCGCCGAGCTGGCGCATGCGGCTCAGCGCGACGCGAACCGGATCGTTGCCGCTGCCCGTGCCGTCCTCGGCCGTGCCCACCAGGCCTTCGAAGATCGTCACGTCCTGGCGCACGCGCAGCGCGCCGATCACGACATTGCCCTTGATGATTTCACCTGTGCGCGGGTCCCTGATCCCGCCGCCATAGGACCAGCCGCGGGTCAGCCGGTCCGACCAGTTGACCATGTTGTAGCGCACATCCATCGGATCGGCGCCCTCGGGCAGCACTTCGGCCCGGAATGCGTCGATGAAGCCGGCCTTGTCGAACGCCTCGGCCCAGTAGTTCACGCCTTCGACCAGCGCGGTGCGCACCGGCTCCGGCGCGGCGGGGTCGATATAGAACACGATCGGCTTCTTCACCGTGGACCGTTCCGCCGTGGGATCGGTCTTCTCCAGCCGGAAGCGCGAGGCCAGCGGGATCGCTACCGGCTGCCCCAGCGGGGTGCCGTAATCATAGACGATCGGCCCGCCGACCGGTGCTCGCGGATCGGCCAGCCGCGGCTGGTAGCCCGGCCCCGGCAGGCGGATGAAGCTGTGATGGACGATGAAGCTGACTTGCCGCGCATCGGGCGCGATCATGCCGATCCCCCGGCCCGGCGTGTCCGACACGAATGTCTGGACGGCGTCGACTTCGATATTGTCGGGAAACACCTTGAGCGAGGCGCTGTCGACCGCGCTCAATTGCGGTGACAGCTTGTAGCCCTTGCCGTCGCGGTTGAGTGTCGAAGCGATTTCGGCGACGTCGCGCGACAGGAACGGCGCCATGTCGACCTCGATCCCGTCGCCGTCATGCGACACGATGTTCAGCATCGCCGCGATGGTGAAGGCAAAGCTCTCGGCCGCGCCTTTCTCGGTATCGGCATCGCCCGAAGCCCGGAAGCGGGGGTCTTCGAAGGTAGCGGCCATCTTGTCACCGATCTGGCGGAAGCAGAGCAGCTGCGAACTGTTTACCCTGCCGCGATCGAGCATGCTGTCGGCGGTTCCGAGGCCGGAACGCAGCGCGCTGGCATAGACGTAGCAGCCCGATTTCCCGGCATCGTCCGGCGCGGGCAAGGTGAACAGCACCGTTCCCCCATCCGCGGCCGATTTGGCCGGCAGGAGGACGTCCTGTGCGTTCGCGGCTGCCGGAATGAGCAGCACCATCGGCAGCGCTGCCGCAAGCAAGCGCCGCGTCAGCATACGCTTCCGTTCCAAATGAACCCCCTATTGTCTGTCGTCGCCCAATATCTTGACGATGCCATAGGAATATCACCCCGGTCATTGCGCATCCTTGGAAATTTGACATCATGGAGCCCTGATCTTGACGGATTTCGACAGGGGAACCGATTTGAGCAACGAAAACGATCACAAGCATGTGGACCGGACCGACTTTCGAGTCTTGCGCGCTTTGGTGGAGGATGGGCGCGCCGCCGATGTGACGCTGGGCGAGCGTGTGCACCTTTCCAGCACGGCTGCCGCGCGCCGGAGAAAGATCCTTGAGGAGAAGGGAATCGTCTCTGGTTACGGCGCGGTGATCGATCAGAAGTCGCTCGGATTCACGATCACGGTGCTGGTGCTGATCGAGCTCAGCTCGCAGGCGGAAAGCCGCCTGATGGAGTTCGAGGAAGCGGCAAAGCGTTGTCCTTCAATGTCTTACTGCAGCTTCATCTCGGGCGAGAACGACTTCATGATGCTCATCAACGCAAGATCGTTCGACGACTACGAAAGGATCTATCGGAAGGAGCTTTCGAACCTTCCGCATGTCTCGAAAATCCGCAGCAGCTTCATGCTGCGCGAGGTCGCCCGCCGCCGAATCGCGCCGGCGATTCTGGATGATTACAGTTAAGCGACAGGCTCTCGAACCTGAATCACCTTCGGATGACGGAATCCGCATCGGTGGGTGTGATCTGCGCAAGAATGCTGCACGCAGAACGGTTTTGGCGAGCAAAATAACCGCAAAACGATATCCAGTTTGACCTATAGTTCCAATCAACAGTGGAGGACGGCCAAAAACAAACAGGCCACCCGGGGAAAGCTGGCTGTTCCCCGGCAAAAAACAGACAATCTGGGGGAGGATCAACTTATACCAAAAAGGGGGTTGATCCGTGAATATTTCACCGACTTTTCAAGAACTTCATCAGAAGTCCGCGGCGGAGCGCAAGCCTCGCCTTCTCGCCGGCGCTGCAGGCGCGGCGGTCATGCTGTCGCTTTTCTCGGCTCCGGCAATTGCCCAGGAAACGCCGGAAGCGGAAGAATCTGCGCCTTCGTCGCCGATCATCGTTACCGGTTCGCGCATCGTGCGCGACGGCTACGATGCGCCGACCCCGCTGAGCGTCATCAGCGGCGAGGAAATCAACACGGAAGCTCCGGCGAACATTTCGGACTTCGTGAACACGCTGCCGGCCGTCGCGGGCAGCCAGACCGGCGCGACCAACCAGGGTTCGCTTTCCAGTTCGAATGCGGGCATCAACGCACTGAACCTGCGCTCGCTTGGCAGTAACCGCACGCTGGTCCTGCTCGACGGTCGTCGTTCGGTTACCTCTTCCGCAGCCGGTCTCGTCGACGTCAACACCTTCCCGCAATCGCTGATCGAGCGGGTCGAAGTGGTGACCGGCGGTGCATCGGCCGCCTACGGCTCGGACGCCGTCTCTGGCGTCGTGAACTTCATTCTCGACCGCGACTATGAAGGCTTCAAGGCTAATTACGAATACGGTGTCACCACCTACGGCGACATTCCGAACCACAAGTTCGAGCTCACCGCCGGCACCAGCCTTCTGAACGATCGGCTGCACATCATCGCTAGCGGCGAATACTTCACCCAGAAGGGCGTCGACACGATCGACCGCGACTGGAACACGCATACGTTCATCATGAACAACCCGTATTACGAGCCGGGCAACGGGCAGCCCGAGCGTATCTGGGCAAGCGGCATCGGTGAAGCCATCCTCTCGCCGGGCGGCCTGGTTACCAGCGGTCCGCTCAAGGGCACCTATTTCGGTGCGATCGACCCGGCGACTGGCAGGGCCACGCTTGGCGAGTTTGCTTATGGTCCCAGCACCGGCCGTTACACGATCGGCGGCGACTATCTGCTCGACGATTACCACTTCGGCTCCGCCTCGCTCGCGCCGCATGAAGACCGTATCGGCATCTTCGGCCGCGCCGGCTTCGAGATCACGCCGAACATTGAGCTGTTCGCCCAAGTCTCCTGGAACCAGTACAAGGGCAGGAGCTATTATCAGCAGACGCCGTCCAGCATGACGATCGCGGTCGATAACGCCTATCTTCCGGATGCCATGCGCCAAATGATGATCGACGAGGGGCTGACCTCGGTCACGGTCGGTACGTCGAACGCCGGCATCCCGGCGGCCGGTTCCAACAACAAGCGTACGGTCGAGCGTTATCTGGCCGGTGCGGAAGGCACGCTGGATTTCCTCGGCGGGCTGGATTGGGATGTGTCCTACCAGATGGGCCGGGCCGATCTTAATCAGGACCTGATCAACACCTGGCTGAATTCGCGGATCAACGCGATGACGGATGCGGTGTACGACGACAGCGGCAATATCGTCTGCCGCGTCAATGACGATGCCGATCCGACGAACGATCTTGCCGGCTGTATCCCGATCAACCGTATCGGCATTGGTGGCGTGACCGACGAAGCGGTGGATTATCTGTTCGAACTGACTCCTTTCCGCGAACAGATCGTGAAGCAGGAAGTGGCCGCGTTCAACTTCTCGACCAACAACCTGTTCGATATGTGGGCGGGCCCGGTCTCGCTGGCGATCGGCGGCGAATATCGCAAGGAATCGCTGAAGAGCATCCTCGATCCGCTGCAGTATGAGGAAACCTGGCTTTACGGTAACTACAAGCCGGACAATGGCTCCTACAATGTGAAGGAAGCCTATCTCGAAACCATCATTCCGCTGTTCGAGGGTGCCGACTTCAATGGTGCCGTCCGCGTCACCGATTACAGCAGCTCAGGTACGGTCTATACCTACAAGGCCGGCCTCACCTGGCAGGTGATCGATGCGATCAAGCTGCGTGGCACCTATTCGCGGGATATTCGCGCAGGCAACCTGCTCGATCTGTTCGCGAGCGGCACCGCCCGTACCAATGCGATTAGCCGGCCTTCACTTACGGGTTCGGGGTCCACGTCTGACCAGTTCGTGCAGAGCGCGACTGGTAACCCGCAGATCGGCCCGGAAAAGGCTGATACGATCGGTCTCGGTGTGGTCTTTACGCCCGGCTTCCTGCCTGGCTTCGCCTTCTCGGCCGACTACTTCAATATCGACCTGAAGGATGCGATCGGGGCGCTTAGTGCGGAGCAGACCGTGCTGTTCTGCTTCGAGCAGAAGATCGCCGAGCAGTGCCTCAATATCCACTATGAGGACTTCCCGGACTCGGCCGTTCCGCTGGACGAGGATATCGCCACGATCGACCTGCCGGTGTTCAACTTCGCCAAGCAGAAGGTCAGCGGTATCGACTTCGAGGCGAGCTATCGCACGCCGCTCGGCCCGGGTGATCTGGCCCTGCGTGCCGTCGCTTCGCACTACATCGAAAACGTCTCTGATGACGGTTTCAGCTACCCGACCGACGAGGCCGGGGCCGGCCTGCCGAGCTGGAGCTATCGCCTGACGGCAAGCTACGATTACAACGGCTTCCGTACGACGATCGTGGGTCGCGGCTTCGACGACGGCGTGATCGACAATGCCTATGTCGTCTGTTCGATCAACTGCCCGCTTTCGAGCCCCGATGCGCGCACGGTGAACAACAACTATCGTGCCGGCTCGTTCTACCTCGATACGAACTTCGTTTACGAGTTCCAGGTGGCGGGCGTCACGGCGCAGGCGAAGTTCGCGGTCAAGAACGTGCTGAACAAGGACCCGTATGTTTACGGCGCGGGCAGCACGGGCGGCAACAACGTGGCGGCCTATGCCCGGACGAATATCGGTCTCTACGACGTGTACGGCCGGACGTTCCGCCTTGGCGTGAGCTTCGAATACTAACAGCGAGACGACGGGGGGCGGTGCCGCATCACCGCCCTCCGTCACATCTCGAGGACGGTTTCAAATATAAGCAAGCCCGTCCCTTCGCGTCGCTCAATAACAAACAAAGATCGAACAGCCTTTCCCGACCGGATCGGGGCAAGATGAAGAGGATTGCTCTCCCATGATGAAGCTTCGTCACCGAACTTTGGCGGCGGCCGCTGCCCTGACGGCCTTTTCGCTGCCGCTTCCGGCCCAGGCCGAGGCGCCGAAGGCACTGAAGGCCGAGGCCGAGGCAGGCGTCGACGCCCGGGCCAAGCTGGTTCAGGAAATGGTCGATTCCATTTTCAGCTTTCAGGAGCCGGGCTTCCAGGAATTCCAGACGCAGGAATATCTGACCGATATCCTCGAGAAAAACGGCTTCACCATCGTTAAGGGCGCGGCCGGCATCCCGAGCGCCTTCACCGCGACCTGGAGCAATGGCGACGGCCCGAAGATCGCGCTGGGCAGCGATGTCGACGGTTTGCTTGGCCTCAGCCAGAAGCCCGGCACGGGCGAGATCACCCCGCTTGTTCCCGGCGCGCCGGGGCATGGCGAGGGGCACAATTCCGGCATGCCCGTCATGGTCGCCGCCGCGCTGGCTGTGAAGGACGTGATGGAGAAGCACAACATCAAGGGCACGCTGATGCTCTGGCCCGGCATCGCCGAGGAGCTTCTCGCGACCAAGGCCTATTTCGTGCGCGAGGGCATGTTCGACGGCTTCGACGCCTGCATCTTCACCCATGTCGCCAACAGTTTCAGCACCGGCTGGGGCGAGGGTCGCGGCAACGGCATGGTCTCGGTGGAATACACGTTCCACGGCAAGACCTCGCATGGCGCGGGCGCTCCGTGGGCCGGGCGCAGCGCGCTTGACGGCGTGGAGATCATGGACGTCGCCTGGAACTTCCGGCGCGAGCATCTGCCGCTCACCCAGCGTTCGCATTACGTCATCACCAATGGCGGCGGGCAGCCGAACATCGTGCCGGGCGAAGCCGCGGTCTGGTATTATTTTCGCGACCACACCTTCGAAGGCATCCGCGACCTTTACGAGATCGGCAACACGATTTCGGAAGCCGCTGCTTCCGCCACCGGCACCACGGTGACCCGCCGCACGCTCGGCTATGCTGCGCCGCAATGGGCCAACAAGCCGATTGCCGAGGCGGCTTACAAGAACATCCAGACCGTCGGCATGCCGAAATGGACCGACGACGACCAGGCCTTCGCCAAGATGATCCAGGAGGCCAATGATCGCCCGGTCGAGCCGCTGCGCAGCGAAGTCGGCGAACTTGGCGTGCCTTCCGATATTCCGCCGATGGGCGGCGGGTCCGACGATATCGGCGATATCATGTGGGCCCTGCCGACGATCACCATCCGCTTCCCCGCCAATGTGCCAAACATGATCGGCCACAACATCACCGCCGCGATGGCGATGGCGACGCCGATCGCGCATAAGGGCGCCGTCGCCGGGGCCAAGGCCGTGGCGATGACCACGCTGGACCTGCTGACCACGCCGAAACTCCTCGCCGAAGCGAAGAAGTACCAGCAGGAAGTGCAATATGCCGAGCAGAGCTATGATCCCGTGCTCACGCCCGAGGACAAGCCGGCGATCGATCTCAACAAGGAGCTCATGGATCGCATACGTCCGGAGCTGAAGAAGTTCTATTACGACCCCTCGAAATACGATTCCTATCTCGAACAGCTGGGCGTGACCTATCCGAATACGGGCGGCTGACGGGCTGCCCGCCCCGGGAACATGCGTCTTCCCCGGAGAAGGGCGGCGGGCTGATCACCGACCGTCCTTCTCCACCCTTGTTGAGACAATTTCCGCAGTGTGAGTGAAGCGAGGAAAGCGACGATGAGGAAGCTTGCAGGCGGTGCGCTTACGTCCCTCGCGGCGGTGGCGATGCTGGCCGCGGCGCCGGCCCGGGCCGAGGCTCCGGCGGCCTATAAGGAAGCGGCCGTCAAAGGGGTCGAAGCGCGCACCAAGCTGGTCCAGGAAATCGTGGATTCGATCTTCAGCTTCGAGGAACCGGGCTTCCAGGAATTCAAGACTCAGGAATATCTGACCTCCATGCTGGAGGAGAACGGTTTCACCATCGAAACCGGAACCGCCGGCATTCCAAGTGCCTTCACCGCAACCTGGAGCAATGGCGAGGGCCCGAAGATTGCGCTGGGTGCCGATGTCGATGGCCTGCCGGGCCTCAGCCAGAAACCGGGCACCGGCAAGATCGAGCCGCTCGTGCAGGGCGGCCCCGGCCACGGCGAAGGCCATAATGCCGGCATGGCGGTGATCGTGGCGGCGGCGTTGGCTGTGAAGGATGTCATGGAGGCCAATGACATCAAGGGTACGCTGATGATCTGGCCGGGCATCGCCGAGGAGCTTCTCGCGACCAAGGCCTTCATGGTCCGCGACGGGGTGTTCGATGGCTATGACGCCTGCATCTTCACCCATGTCGCCACCGATCTCACCACCAATTGGGGGCCGAACAACAGCAACGGCCTCGTCTCGGTCGAATATTCCTTCCACGGCAAGACCTCGCATGCGGCTGGCGCGCCGTGGGACGGGCGCAGCGCGCTCGATGCGGTGGAATGGATGGACACGGCCTGGAACTTCCGGCGCGAGCATCTGCCGATATCCCACCGCTCGCATTACGTGATCACCAATGGCGGCGGGCAGCCGAACATCGTGCCGGGCGAAGCATCGGTGTGGTACTATTTCCGCGATCACGATTTCGCCGGGATTCGCTATCTTTACGATACGGCGAACACGATCGCGAAGGCCGCGGCATCCGCCACCGGCACCACCATGACCCAGCGCACTTTGGCCTATGCCGCGCCGCAATGGCCGAACAAGCCGCTGGCCGAAGCCGCCTACAAGAACATCCAGGCCGTCGGCATGCCGAAATGGAGCGAAGCCGATAAGACCTTCGCCCGCGAGATACAGGAAGCCAACGGCTTCGATCCGAAGCCGCTGGCCACCGAGGTGGGCGAGCTCGGCGTACCGAAGGGCCTGCCGCCGATGGGTGGCCCATCGAACGATCTGGGCGATGTGATGTGGACGCTGCCCACCATCACCGTGCGCTATCCCTCCAACGTGCCGAACATGACGATCCACAACGTGCTGGCGGCGATGGCGATGGCGACGCCGATCGCGCATAAGGGCGCGGTGGCGGGCGCCAAGGTGATCGCCATGACCACGCTGGACCTGCTGACCACGCCGGAAATCCTCGCCGAAGCGAAGAAGTACCAGCAGGAAGTGCAGTTCGCTGATCAGACCTACGATCCGATCCTGACGGCTGACGACAAACCCGCGATCCATATGAACGAAGAGACCGTGTCGCGGCTGCGGCCCGAGATGGAAAAATTCTATTACGACCCCTCGAAATACGATTCCTATCTCGATCAACTGGGGGTGAAATATCCGGATGCGGGCAGCTGACGCTGTGCCGCTGAACAGCCACGAACAAGCGACGGGGAAAGCAAATATGCGCAAGCTGGGAAGCAGGGCACTCACGGCAATTGCGGCCATTTCGATGCTGGCGGCGGCACCGGCCCAGGCCGCGGAACCGGAGGCTTACAAGGATGCGGCGGCCGAAGGCGTGGATGCGCGCGCCAAGCTGGTGCAGGAGATGGTGGATTCCATCTTCAGTTTCCAGGAGCCCGGCTTCCAGGAATTCAAGACCCAGGAATATATCACCGGCATCCTCGAGAAGAACGGTTTTACGATCAAGAAGGGCGTCGCCGGCATTCCCTCGGCCTGGACCGCGACCTGGAGCAATGGCGAAGGCCCCAAGATCGCGCTGGGTAGCGATGTCGACGGCTTGCTGGGCCTCAGCCAGAAACCGGGCGTGGGTGAGATCACCCCCCTCGTTCCCGGTGCGCCCGGCCATGGCGAGGGGCATAATACCGGCATGCCGCTGATCGTCGCTGCCGCATTGTCCGTGAAGGATGTGATGGAGGCCAACGGCGTGAAAGGCACGCTGATGATCTGGCCCGGCATTGCCGAGGAATTGCTTGCGACCAAGGCCTATTTTGTGCGCGACGGGCTGTTCGACGGCTTCGATGCCTGCATCTTCACGCATGTGAGCACCACGCTGGGGACCGGCTGGGGGCAGGGCAGCGGCAACGGGCTCGTCTCCGTAGAATATACGTTCCACGGCAAGACCTCGCATGCCGCCGGCGCGCCCTGGGCCGGGCGTAGCGCGCTCGACGGCGTCGAGCTGATGGATGTCGCCTGGAACTTCCGGCGCGAACATCTGCCGCTTTCGCAGCGTTCGCATTACATCATCACCAATGGCGGCGGGCAGCCGAACATCGTGCCGGGCGAAGCCTCGGTCTGGTATTATTTCCGCGACCACACCTTCCAGGGCATTCGCGACCTGTTCGAGATCGGCAATACGATCTCCGAAGCGGCGGCTTCCGCCACCGGGACCACCGTGACCCGCCGGACGCTGGGCTATGCCGCGCCGCAATGGGCGAACCGGCCGATGGCCGAGGCCGCCTATGAGAACATCAAGAAGGTCGGCATGCCGGACTGGACCGAGGACGATCAGGCTTTCGTCAAGAAGATCCAGGAAGCCAATGACCGGAAGCTTACTCCGCTGGCGACCGAAGTGGGCGAACTTTCCGTGCCGAAGGACGTGCCGGCGATGGGCGGCCCGTCCGACGATATCGGCGATATCATGTGGACGCTGCCGACGATCACGATCGGCTATCCGTCGCAGGCGCCGAACATGATCTTCCACAATGTGCTCGCCGCGATGACCGAGGCGACGCCGATCGCGCATAAGGGTGCCGTGGCCGGGGCGAAGGCGGTCGCCATGACCGTGCTGGACCTGATGACCACGCCCGAACTGCTGGCCGCGGCGAAGAAGTATCAGCAGGACGTCCAGTTTGCGGCGGAGACATACGATCCGCTGCTTACGCCGGAGGACAAGCCGGCAATCGATCTCAACGGCGAACTGATGGGTCGGCTGCGGCCGGAGCTGGAGAAATTCTACTACGATCCTTCGAAATACGATTCCTATCTCGACCAGCTCGGCGTGAGCTATCCGGACGAATAGGGATTGCCGGGGTTCCGGCTCCCGGCCTTTCCGTCAACGGGGCCGTGGAAGCCGGAACATTTGCCTGCAGCGCCTAGCCCGGGCCGCTAAGCGGCGTGGGCGCGGAGCGGTTCTGCCGCCGCGAAGGGCATTTCCGGGTCGGCCGATCCTTTCGCAGCGAGCGGGCCGCAGCGAACGCCCCATTTCCTGTGCACCCTGTCGAGCGCCGTCCGGCAATGATCGGCATAGCGATCGCCATTGCGCTCTATATCGATTGCCGAGGCGAGCCGCCGGATCATCGGATAGTGCCGGTCGATATCGAGCCCGCAGCGCATGATCACGTCCCGCGGCAGCGCCCGGTAGATCAGGATCGTGTTGAGGAATGTCAGCGAGAACATCGCCGTGTGATAGATGCGCTGGCCAAGGCTGTGCAGCCCTTCGCCGTCGACCTCGTATAGCGGGACGGAGGCGAGCTTTCCTGTAAGGAACAGGTGCGGCAGCAGATATCCGGCCATGCTGGAAAGGAAATGCGTCAGCGAACGCGGCGTGATCGAAAGGATCGCGCCGTCGGGCGAGAGATAGGGCTCGTAGGGATGGTGGCGTCGCAGCAAGTGCCCGGTGCAATTGACGAATATGGCGCCCGGCTCGACCATGCGCCGCCCGCCGCCGCGCAGGATCATGGTCGGCCCGGCGGGCCCGTCCACCACATCGTGCAGGTAATGGCCGATCACCTCATGCAGCCCTTGCGCGATCCGATCGCGCTCGGCCGTGGAGAGCAGGCCGAACAGGAAATTCTCTTCCTTCCCGTCGATGCCGATGCCGTAGCTGGTGCGGAAATGCTCGAACACCTCGTCCTCATTCGCGCCGTCGAAACGCAGGGCGAGATCGCGGAAGAAACTGGCCAGCGGCTTTCCCTTCCACCAGCGGGTGATGCCTTTGGGGGCGAGCATGTCGCGATCGACGAAGATCGTGCCCCTGCCGCTCACCAGCGTGACCTTGCGGCCGGGCGCGGCGGTGATCAGCGCATGGGCCGTGTCCATCGCGGTCTTGCCGCCGCCGATCACATAGGCGGGCACGCGCTCGTCGAAATGCCGCTCGGGCCCGAGCCGTTCGGGCGTGGTTGAGACCACGCGATTGCTGGTGAATTCGAGCGGATCGACCGGCTGCACGTCGAAGCCCGCCGCCTTGATCACGCGCTTCGCCCAGATGCGGCGCTGGCTGCCGGGGCGGCCATTATTGTGGAACTTCACCTCCACCCGCGTGCCCCGGCTTGTGCGGATCTCGCGGCAGCACGTGACCGTGTGGCCGAACAGCGCCCGGCAGCGGGTCTTGCGCTGCAATTGCGTGAAGCAGCGCCCCAGATGCGCGCGCACTTCGGTTCCGGTGGAGAGATAATGCGACGGCTTCGACCAGTCCCACTCCATGTCACCGACCGTAAATGACCGATGCGGCTGGTGCAGGCGGCTGTAATCATAGACCTGCGTCCACATGCCGCCGGGGGCGAGCTTGCGGTCGATCACGAGCACCCGGTCATTGGGCCCGAGATGTTCCGAGGCCGCGAACAGGGCGTTCAATCCGGCGATGCCGGTTCCGATAATGCATAGCTCGACCTCGTCGGCCGGCCTTGGCTGGATGTCGCTTGCGCGCCAGTTGATCGTCATCTGCTTCTTCCACTGAATACCGTTTGCCATGCCCGCCGGTCTGGCGCGTCGGCATGGAAGCGGGCGTGGTAACAGGCGTGGGAAAGCAGTCGTTTTCCGCGTGGAAATGGCGGATCGGCGTGGCGGAGCGGTCTTAGCCCTTGGCGTTGAGGAAGCGGCGCACCGCGTCGATGAATTCCAGCGAGGCGGGCTCGCGGCCCAGCAGCAGGTGGTTCTCGCTCTCCAGCCCGGCGAATTCGGCATTGGGGATCTGCGCGGCGAGCGAGCGCCCCGATGCCACGGGGATGCGCCGGTCGCTGCGGCTGTGCACGACCAGCGTGGGCGCCTGCACATCCTTCAGCCTGTCCCGCACGTCGATCGTGGCGAAAGCTTCGAGGAAGCGCACGGCATTTTCCGGGGAGGTGGTGCGGCGCTGGAATTCGTCGAACCAAGCCAGCTCGTCGGGCGTCGCCTCGGGCATGAAGGTCTGCGAGAACAGGTGGCGATAGGAAGGGTTGGCGCGGCCCCAGCCGGTTTCGGTGAGTACCATCACCGCCTCGCGTTCGCGCACCTCCTCGGCATCGGCCAGATGCCGCCAGCCCGCCGCATAGCCGCCGAACAGGATCAGGTGCGAGACGCGCTCCGGATGGCGCGCGGCGAATTCGATCGAGACCGCCGCACCCTGGCTGATGCCGAGCAGCGGGAAGCGGTCGAGCCCGGCGGCGTCGACCACGGTTTCGAGATCGGTGACGAAGCTTTCGAAGGTTATCTCCGGCGCCGCCCAGTCCGACAGGCCGCAGCCGCGCTCGTCATAACGGATGAAGTGGAACGAGGTCGCGAGTTCGCGGAATAGCGGACTCCAGATCGGCGCCCCCCAGTCCAGTTCGAGGTGGGAAAGCCAGTTTGCGGCCTTCACCAGCGGCGGATTGGCCGGATCGCCGACCGAGGCCCAGGCCAGCGAGATATCGTCTTCGGTCTGCACGAAGCGGATCGCCTGGCGCGGCGGCGCTCGTTCGTCCACCGCGCGGCGCGCCGGTTCGGACGGGCTGAGCGCAGGCAGCGTTTCGGCGGACCATTCGGGCGGCTCGAAGCCGGCTTCGCGAAAGGACCGCTCCAGATCCCCGGCCAGTTCGCGCGCGCCCTTTTCGCGCCCGAGCCGGCGGCGGGACTGCACGGCATTGCGCGCCGCGGCCGGATCGAACGGGGCATCCAGCAACCAGCGCTCGGCCCATTTCTCGGCTTCTTCCGGCGTAGGATGGTCGGCCAGGGCAAGGCGGCGGGCGAGCTTGATCCGCAGCCGTACCGCCTCGTTACGCTGCTGCTCCAGCCAGGCCGCGAAGCTCGGCTGGTTGGACAGTTCGCAATCCTCCATCACCACGCCGTTCGTTCGCTCCCACGCGGCGACGAGGCTTTCGAGCGAGGCATCCTCATCCCCGGCGACGGCGCGGACTTCGACGAAATCGACCGATACCCGGTCAGGATCGACGCCGACCCTTTCCCGGTCCGCCAGCAGGCGCGGGGCGCCATCGCCATTCACGATTGGCCGCAGTTTGCTGAGCGACCAGCGCAGCGCGCCGCGCGGATCGTCGGGCAGTTCCCAGAACAGCTCGCACAGCCGGTCGCGCCTCTGAGGCGCGCCGGACAGCGCGAGATAGCCGAGCAGGGCGCGCGTCTTTCGGGATGCCGGCAAGGCCAGCATCTCTCCATCGTCCCTGATTTCCAGGGCGCCGAAAGTCCTGATTGAAAGCATGCAGCTCCACGCTCGCCGATCCGCGAATCCGTTACCGAAGGATAGCATGGGCGGGGCCGTCGAGTGAATCGCCGGTGCGCTCTCCTCCCCGGTGGGCTGCGCGGTATCGATGGCGCGTTGCGACACAGCCGGTCAGGCGAGCACCGGCGCCCAGGCCTCCGTCGTCCCGTCGAGGGCGAGCATGGACAGCTGCAGCTTCGCGCCCGGCACCAGGTCGGGCAGGCCGAGCGAGAACATCATGCTCGTCGCCACCAGTGACGCGGCCAGTATTCCGGCCCGCAAGGCCAGCTTTTCAATCATGTTTTCCATCGTGATATTTCCTTCTGCGATTGCGGCTCTCGGCCGTCATGGTGGCGCAGATGGTCCTGCCGCGTGGGTGCCAGCGTGGAAGGCCTAGTGGAAATTCCAGTGGTAATTCGGCCGTTGTGGGCTGGCCCTCTCAGACGTCCGCCAGCGCCGCCTCGCGGTCGTTCTCGCCCAGTTCGATGAAACGGTTCATCAGCCAGGCGGCGGCTGGGCCGGGGGGCGCATCGGTGCGGTGGATGGCGGAGAAGCGATAGAGCCCGCCCGGATCGTCGGGCATGGCCAGCCGCACCAGCGTGCCAGCGACGAGATCAGCCTCGATCATCGGCAGCGGCATGTTGCCCCAGCCGATCCCCTCGCGCAGCAGCGCGTGCTTGGCGCCGAGATCGGCCAGCCGCCAGGTCTGCGGCGACTGGACCGCGAAATCGCGCCCCTCGGTCAGGGGTGAGCGGTCGGTCAGCACAAGCTGGATATGCTCGCGCCCGGCGCCCGGGGCGAGCTTGCGGGCGCGGGCGAGCGGATGGTCGGGCGCGGCGACCGGCACCAGCCGCACCGCGCCCGCGGCCACGCGGTCCAGCCCCTCGGCCTGCGCCGCCACCGGCCCGGCAATGCCGAGCCCGGCGCGCCCTTCCAGCACATGCGCCGCCACCGCGCCCAGAGCTTCGACATGCAGCCGCAGCGAAACGGTCGGGAACTGCGCGCGGAAACCGCGTAGCAGCAGGGCGAGGCGTTCGGCGGGCAGCATCACGTCCACCGCCAGGCCGACTTCAGCCTCCAGCCCTTCCAGCAGGCCCTTGGCCTTGGCCCGCAGGTCGGAAACGCGTTCGGCCACGAGGCGGGCATCGGCCAGCACCGCCCTGCCTTCCGCCGTCAGCACCGGCCGTCTGGTCCCCTCGCGGTCGAACAGGGTCAGGCCCAATTGCGCCTCGAGATTGGCGATGCCGTAGCTGATGACGGAGACGGCCCGATTGAGCTTGCGCCCGGCGCCGGCAAAGCTGCCCGCTTCCACCACGGCGAGGAAGATCTGCAGTTGGTCGAAAGTGGGCGTGCCGGGGCTGGACATTTCTATTTTCTCGAATGTTCAGGTGCATTTTATATCACTGAACAGAACGTGCAAGCGCTCCTAGATAAGGCTCACGAACCGGCGGCGGAAACCAGCGCCGCCACGAGAGCATAGGAGAAGCGACATGATCGAACTGCGTCCCTTCGATAAACTCGGCGGCGAGAATCACGGCTGGCTGAATGCCAAGCACCATTTCTCCTTCGCCAATTATTACGATCCGCAGCGCATCCACTGGGGCAATCTGCGCGTCTGGAACGATGACACGATCCAGCCGAAGAGCGGCTTTCCGCCGCACCCTCATCGCGACATGGAAATCATCACCTATGTCCGGCAGGGCGCGATCACCCATGAGGACAGCTTGGGGAACAAGGGCCGGACGGAAGCGGGCGACGTGCAGGTGATGAGCGCCGGCACCGGCATCCGCCATTCGGAATATAATATGGAGGACGAGGTCACCCAGATCTTCCAGATCTGGATCCTGCCCACCAGCGAAGGCGAGCAGCCGCAATGGGGCGCCAAGCCGTTCCCCAAGGGCGACCGCGCGGGCCAGTTCGTGGTCCTCGCCAGCGGGTATGAGAACGACAATGACGCGCTGCCGATCCGCACCAATGCGCGGGTGGTCGGCGCGACGATCAAGGCCGGCGAGACGGTGGAATATCCGCTCGGCAAGGCGCGCAAGGGCTATCTCGTCCCGGCGACGGGCGCGGTCGAGATCGACGGAGTGACGGTCAACGCCCGTGACGGCGCGGCGATCGCCGAGCTCGAGACTTTGCGCATCACCGCACTGGAAGACAGCGAGGTCGTGCTGGTCGACGCGGCCTGAACACATCCCCCGGCAGCCGGCCGACCTCCCCCCGTTACCCAGCCGGCTGCAACCCGATGGGCGCTCCGCAATAGGCAGCGCGCCCATTTTTTCGTCAGATGCCCTCGCCCGAAAGCAGCAGCTCGGCCGCCGCGGCGAGATCCGCGACCAACGCGCTTGGCGGCGGGTCGATGCGCGTCTCGTCGCCCGGGCGATACTTGCCGCTGCGCACGAGAATGCCGGCAATGCCAGCATCCATCGCGCCGCCGACATCGCTTTCCACATCGTCCCCCACCATCGCCGCTTCGCCGGCCGCACAGTCCATGCTCGCCAGCCCGGCGGCGAAGAAATCGGGGGCGGGCTTGCCCAGCACCAGCGGTTCGCGCTCGCTGGCGAAGGCGAGCGCCGCCACGAAGGGCCCGGCATCGAGGCTCAGTTCGCCATCGGCATCGCGGAAGCTGCGATTATTGGCCAGCGCCAGGAAGGCAGCACCGCTTTCCAGCCTGCGGAAGGCGGCATTGAGCGCGTCGTAGGAGAAGCCGTCCCCGGCATCACCGATCACCATGGCTGGCTCGCCCGCGTCGGGCAGGCCGGCGAAATCTTCCGTCAGCGCGGGATGGATCAGCAGATGCGGCGCATAACCTTCCGCCTCGATCAACCGCCGCGCGGTGATGGCCGGGGTCAGCAATTCGCCCTCGTCGATCGCCAGCCCCATGCCGCGCAGATTGGCGAGCAGCGCCGCATGCGGCGTGCGCGTGGTATTGGTCAGGAAGCGGATGGCAAGCCCGGCCTCGCGTAGCCGCCCCACGGCATCGATCGCGCCGGGCAATGCTTCGCCGCCCGTGAAGACGACGCCGCCGAGATCGAGAAGGACGCCCTTGATCGCCACCGGGCGACACTATCATCGCGCCGCGCTGGCGTCGAACGTGCCTAGGCCTGGAGTTCATACGGAGAGGCCGGCACCCACGGCGGGCCTTAGCGGAAGACGATATAGACGCTGGCCGGCTTGCCGCCATTGTTCACCAGTTCGATGCTGAAGCGTTCGGTGAACAGCGGCATCCACTGGCAATTGGCGCTGGGCGCCAGGCTGGCGGCGCAGACGGGTTCCTGCCGCTTGTCGCGGATTGCCAGCGCCACCGGCTGGCCGTCTTGCGATTGCGCGGCAATTTCGGCACGCTGGCCGGCATAGAAGATCTGTTCGATCTGCATCCGCTTGCCCGGCGCGATCGTCGCATGGCGATAGGCCGGCCCCAATGCGCGCCCACGGAAGGTGGGGACGGGCGCCTCGCCCGGCGCAGCTTCGGCGCGCCATGCGGAGAGCGGATCGTCCCCCGTATCCTCGGCCGCGGCCACGCGCAGCGCGTCGAGCCGCCGCAGCCAGGGCGCGCGGGCTGCGGTGCTGCCTGCCGCTTCGGCCGCCGCCAGCGCCGCCGCCGCATCTTCCAGCGGGTCGCTGCTCGCAGGCGGGGGCGTGGCGGCGATGGGTTCGGCGGAAGGCCGTGCGCAGGCCGCCAGTGCCAACGTCACGGCGATCAGGCCCGCTCCGCCCCTTGCCAGCCCGCCACGCTCCTGCCTGCTCACGCTTGTGCTCCCCTGCCGTCATCCGCGCTCCGCGGCCTGATCACGAAATGCGCCCCCTGTTCCGATTCCACGAGCGCGATGGAAAGATCGTGCCGCTGGGCGATCGCCCGGGCCAGCGCCAGGCCGAGCCCGTGGCTGGATATGCCATTGGTGGGGCGGCCGGTGCGGAACCGGTCGAAGATCAGCGGTTTCAGCGCATCGTCTATCCCCGGCCCGTCATCGCTCACCTCGATCACCGGCCCGGCCGCCACGCGCAGCGTCACCGTGCCGCCGCGCGGGACATATTTGAGCGCATTGTCGAGCAGGTTGGAGATGAGCCTGACGAGCTGCATCCGCTCGCCCATCATCGCCACGCCGGGTTCGATGAAGCTGCGCAGACGGATGCCGGCATCTTCGGCGCTGCCCGAATAAAGCTCCACCAGATCGCTGGCGAGAGCGGAGAGATCGACTTTCTCCAGCCCGCTGAGATCGCCCACCCGGCTTTCGCTGGTGGCGATGTCGAGCAGCGAATCGAGCATGGAAACCACCGACTTGATCTCCTGCCGGCACTTTTCGAGCCCGCCGAGATCGGCATTCCCGGGCAGGGCGCGCATGGTGGAGATCAGGCGGTTGTCGAGCAGGGTCAGCGGGGTGCGGATCTCATGCGCGATATGGTCCGACATGTGGCGGTGGGTGCGCGCCAGATTGGATGCGCGGGCGATAGCGCGGCCGCTATTGTCGGCCAGTTCGCCGATCTCGTCGCGCGGGCCCTGTTCCGGTTCCTCGGGCCGCTCGCCGCGCTCGGCCGCGCGAAAGGCGGCGTTGATGCGGGCGACCCGTCGGCGCAAACGCTCCGCCGCGCGGCGGCCGAACAGCCACACGGCCAGCACGATCACCGCCGCCGTGGCGAGGAACATGATCGAAAGGCGCAGCAGCGCGTCCCGGTCGCGGCCATATTCGCGCGCCACCAGCAGATCGAGATCGGGGGCGAGCCGCGTCGCGCGGGCATAGACGGGCAGGCCGCCATCCAGCGTGATGAAGCCCTGTTCGGAAAGCGTGGGCGAGAGTCCCGGCCAGCGGGCGATATCGCCGCCCAGCTTCGCGCCTTCGGGGCGGCGCAACAGGTAATGCGCCTGCCGCCCGGCTATGCTGACCAGCGCGGTGCGGTCGCCCAGCCGATCGCGCAGCTCCGCCTCGCCGCCGCTGGCATAGATGTCGACGAGGCCGGCCATGTCCGTATCCACCGTGGCCGCAAGCGCGCGCTCGCTGGCCCGCCATGTCTCGAACAAGGTGACCGCGAACAGCAGCGCCAGCGCGACCAGCGCGAACAGGATCGACCCGCGCACCAAGCGCGAGAAGATCGATCCGCGCTGCATGCTCGCTACCGATGGCGGCGGGGACGGGGTGAGGGTGCTTTCCGGAATGGCCGCCTCACTCGCCGGTGGTCAGCCGGTAGCCGGTGCCCCAGATCGTCTCGAGCGCGGGCGTGTCGAAGCCCTGTTCCAGCTTGCGCCGCAGGCGGCCGATATTGACGTCCACCACATTGGTCTGCGGATCGAAATTCATCTTCCACACGTCGCGCAGCAACATGTCGCGGGTGACCACCTCGCCCGCATTCTCCATGAAATAGCGGAACAGCTCGAACTCCTTGGGGGAGAGCGGGACATGCACGTTGCGGCGGAAGGCGGTGCGCGCCTTCACATGGCATTCGAACTGGCCGTAAATGATGATCGCGCTGTGGGTGCGCCCTTCCGCGCGGCGGACGAGGGCGCGCAGCCGGGCGAGCAGTTCGTCGGGCTCGTAGGGCTTGCCCACGTAATCGTCGACGCCGGCTTCCAGCCCCTCGACCCGATTGGTGCTGCGGCCCAGGGCGGAAAGCATCAGCACCGGCGCATCGACCCCGCTTTCGCGCAGCCGGGCGACGATCTGCAGCCCGTCCATGTCGGGCAGCATCCGGTCTAGGATGATCGCGTCGAACGGTTCCAGCGCGGCGCGGCGCAACCCGTCGGCCCCGCGCATTTCCCACACGACCTGACTGCCCTGCCGGGCGAGCAGCGCCGTGAGGTCCGCCGCCGCATCGGCATTGTCCTCGATATAGAGCAGCTTCAAGTCATGCCCCCCATGCTGCACCTGCATGACCACCCCCGTATCGTTCCTATAATCGGCGGGCGGCCAAAGCAAAATGCGCCGGCGCGCCAATGGCGGAACTTACTTTAGGAGCCGCCTGGGGGCCTGCGACACTGCCTGTCAGGAAGATGACGAATGCCGTTAGGTTTGCCCCTGGCGTGGGGGCGCGGGCCGAAATGCAGAGGCCCTGGCCGCGCAGAGGGGGATGCGCGGCCGGGGCCTCTCTGCTCCCGCCTTGCGGCGGAACCTTATGTGGCGGGGTCAGACGCCGGCGGGAATGCGGGTGCCCTGCTTCAGATAGATGCGGTTGTCGTCGATCTTCTCGACCGCATCCAGCGGCAGGTAGTGATGCATATTGTCGCCGCTGTCCGAACGGGTCAGTTTCAGGCGTTCATCCTCTACCTCGTCCACCGTGCCGACATGCTGTCCATTTGCGTCGGCAATTTCCATATGTTGCTTGATGCGTAGTTTCTCGAACATGAAAAACTCCTTTCAGTTCATTTGCTTATGTCGATTAAACGGATGGACGGGGCGGCCCGTTCCTCGCTTCGCCGCAGCTGTGCCACGCCTCGTTCGAGGACCGTCCGGGCGCGTCGAACGTTGCGGAGACAACGGGCCTCGCGGCAGGAAGGGCGGCATATGGAATATGGACCGGAAAGGCGCGCCGGGCAGGCCGGCAATCCGCGTGCCTATGCCCCGCGGCGGCGGTTGCGCTGGGGCACGCTGGCGCTGGTCCTGTTGCTGCATCTCGTCGTGCTGGCCGGCCTCGTCCGCGCCTTCGCGCCCGATTTCACTGCCACCGCGATCGAGAAGGCGACCTCGCTGGTGACCGTCACAGTGCGCACACGCCCCCCGCCGGAGCCCGAGGTCACGCCGATCCCCGATCCCAGCCCCGAGCCCGAACAGGGCGCCGCGGCGGAGGAGGGGCGCAAGGCGGTGGCGCGCGAAGTGACCGCGCCCGAAGCGCCGCTGCCGCGGCCGAGCCCGGCGCCGCGCGCATCCTCCACCGGCACCGCCAACGCCTCCGGCGCGCGCGATGAAGGCGCGGGCACCGGCGACGGCGGCGAGGGCGAGGGAACGGGCAGCGGGCGGTCCGGCAGCGGGCAGGGCGGCCTGCCGGTGACGCGGCCGGTCAAGATCGCCGGCGATATCAGCGATGCGCGCGATTATCCCGTGCCGCCGGGCGGGCGCGAGGTGCGGCGCGGGCAGCAGGTCGTGGTCTATATGACGGTGGGCATTGATGGCCGCGCGCATGATTGCCATGTGGTCGAGCCGAGCCCGGACCCGGAAGCCGATCGCCTCACCTGCGAACTGGCCGAGCAACGCTTCCGCTTCCGCCCTGCGCGCGATGCGGAAGGCAATCCGGTGCCGGCCACCTATGGCTGGCGGCAACGCTGGTTCTGATGATGTCTTGCGGCGGCCCCGCGACTAAGCGATTGCGACGAGAGAGGAGATCAGGAAGGCAATGACAGTAATCCACCCGGTTGTTCTTTGCGGCGGCAGCGGCACACGGCTCTGGCCGCGCAGTCGCAAGGCCGCGCCGAAGCCTTTCCTGCCGCTGGTGGGTGACAGCACGCTGTTCGAAGCCACGCTGCAGCGCTGCGCGGACCCCGCGCATTTCGCCGCGCCGGTCGTCGTTACCGGCAAGCTCCATCTCGGGCATGTCGAGGCGCAGTCGGCCGCTTTCCCGGGCACCAGCGTGATCGTGGAGCCGGAAGCGCGGAACACCGCCGCGGCGATTGCGCTGGCCGCCGCGCAGCTGCCCGAGGATGCGGTGATGCTGGTCTGCCCCAGCGACCACCATATCGCCGATATCGCCGCTTTCCGCGAGGCCGCTTTGGCCGCAGCAGAACTGGCGGCGCAGGACTGGCTGGTGGCCTTCGGCATCACGCCCACCGCGCCCGAAACCGGCTTCGGCTATATCCTGCGCGGCGAACCGCTCGAAGGCGGTTTCAGGGTCGAACGCTTCGTCGAGAAACCCGAACGCGCCACGGCCGAACAGTTCCTGGCCGACGGCAATTACAGCTGGAACGGCGGCATCTTCGCTTTCCGCGCCGGCTTCCTGATGGAGGAACTGGCGAAATGCCGCCCCGATATCGCCGCCTCCGTGCGCGAGGCCGTGGCCAAGGGGCGCACGGAAGGGCGGGAGTTCCACCCGGACGCCGAAGCATTCGCCGGTATCGACGGCGAATCGATCGATTATGCGGTGATGGAAAACACCCAGCGCGCGGCCGTGGTGCCGGTGGCGATGGGCTGGTCCGACATCGGCAATTGGCAGGCGCTGCGCGACGCGCGCGAAGCCGACGAGGCCGGCAATTGCACTCGCGGAAGGGTCGAACTGGTCGATTGCCGCAATGTGCTGGCCGAGACGGACGGGCCGCGGATATCGGTGATCGGACTGGAAAATGTCGCGGTGGTGGTCGATGGTGACGAAGTGCTGGTCACCACGATGGAAGGCGCGCAGAAGGTCGGCAGACTGAGCGGAGCGGCCAAGCAGTAGCCTCCGCCGAGACGAAGCAAGGGGGAGAGCAGGGCATGATCGCGCAGACAATCCAGCTGGCGCTGGCGCCCGTCTTCATGCTGGTCGCTATCGGCAATATCATGAACATCCTCTCCACCCGGCTCGGCCGCGTGGTCGATCGCTCGCGCATCCTGCGGGATCTCCACGCCAGCACCGCCGGCACCGATCATGACGCGGTGGTGCGCGAAATCCGCATGGTCGCAAACCGAATCAGGATCATCAGCCACGCGATCCTGCTGCTGGTCGCTAGCGGCCTGACCGTCGGGTTGGTGGTGGCGATGCTGTTCATCGAGGAGATCGCCGGTTTGGACCTGCAACTGGCCGTGGCCGGCGCCTTCATGATCGCCATCAGCCTGCTGATGGCGGCGCTGGTGCTGTTCATCAGAGAGACCCGGCAGGCCACCGAAGCGCTGCAAATTCCCGATACTTATCTGGAGCTTGAGCGAAAGCTCTAGCGGGCTTGAGCTATGGTTAACCGGCTTTGGGCGGCTCGAGCAGCTTGTCGCCCTGCTGGCGCACCGCGCCTTCGATCATCGGCTGCAGGAAGCCGAGCGCGGGGGGCAGGTCGAACACCAGCACCACCCGGCCATCCTCGATATCGATATGGCCGGCAATGGTCTGGCCGATGGCGGTGATGGTCATCGCCATGCGGTCCTCGCTCGGCCATTTGGTCGCTACATCGGCCATGCCGCCGGGAATGTGATCGGCGATTTCATGGCTGTTCGCTTTCAACCGGCGGCGCACCTCTGCCTTGTCCAGCGCATGCGGGATGGCGACTTCCATCAACTGTCCTTTTCCGCGGGCTCCATTGCCTCGCCATATTTGTATTCGAGATAGCGCGTGCGCACGGCGAGATCGTCGATCGCGCCGCTGGCGAGCTGGCGGGTCACCCGGTCGATCTCGCCGCTGATCTTGCCGAGGCTTTCAACGAATTGCTCGTCGGGCGATCCGCCCGCGCGCTGTTCGCGCCGCAGGTTCTGCGGGATCTTGCGATAGCTATCGACCATCTCCGGCAGGTGCTCGCCCACCAGCTTGCGCGTTTCCACCGCCGCCGGATGGGCCGGGTCGATCCCTTCGAGCTGCAGCCCAAGTTCGTCGAGCTGGACGCCGATCTTGTCGACGAGATTCACCGCGGGTGGCGGCAGAGCGGGGCGCTGGTTTTCGAGCCACAATTCCGTGCGCGCGACGAGTTGCCTGGCGTCCGAAGTGCGCGTCAGGTCCAGGCGCTTCGGCATCTTCACCTTGGGGAATTTCGTGAAGACATAGCTTGCGGCGATCACTGCGAAGGCCACGATCATGACGCCGGTAAAGCCGATCCCGTCCAGGACCAGCCCGGCCGCGGTCGCCGCCACCATGATCGTGAGCAAGGCTCCCACAAAATAGGTGAGGCGCTTCTGCCATGCCTTGCGCCGCAGCCGGGCCGAGCCCTGGCCGATCGACGGGCTGCGCCGGTGCCGCCCGCCGGACTGGTTATCGCGCACCAGAGCGCGCCCTTCGGACAGCAGGCGCTCGCTCTGTTTGGTGAGGTCGGACACCATCAGCTATCGAGGCTCAGCAGCGAAGGCTCGTTCGAGGACAGCGTCGCCTGGGCCTGCGCCTGGCCTTCGGCACGGGCGATATAGCCTTTCGATTTCTCGACTTCGGAAGAGAGTGTGTCGACCGTCTGCTTCATCGAATCCAGCGCGCGCAGCTTGAACGTGTCGATATTGTCCATCGTGTCGTAGATGTTCTGGAAGGCGCGCTGCAGCGTCTCCATCGGGATGGTGCTGGAAGCGGCCTGCTCGTGGATCTTGCTCGTCTGGTCGGCCAGCATGGTGCTGGTGGAATCGATGATCCCTGCGGTCGTGTCGTTGAGCGCGGTGATCTGCTGCAGCACCAGCCGCTGGTTGGTCATCGCCTCGGCCACGGTCACCGCGGTGCGCAGCGCGCCCACCGTGGTGGTGCTGGCGCGGTCCACGCCCTTCACCAGCTCGACATTGTTCTTCTTGACGAGATCGAGCGCCAGATAGCCCTGCACGCTCACCGCCATTTGCGTCAGCAAATCCTGCGTGCGCTGGCGGACATAAAACAAAGCCGTTTCGCGCACCGCCTTGGCCTTGGCCGGATCGGTCGAATCGAGTTCCGCTGCCTTTTCCTCCAGCCGCTCGTCCAGCGTCTTGGAGATATGGATCATCTGTTCGAGGCTGCCCATCGCCTCCCACAATTTCTGCCGCTCCACGTCGATCGCGGCATTGTCCATCAGCAGCTCGTCCTTGCCGCTGGCGAGGTTGGAGAGGATGCTCTGGATATGCGTCTGCGCGCTCTGGTAGCTGCGGAAGTAATTGTTCAGCTTGTTGCCGAAGGGGATGATGCCGAGGAACTTGCGCGTGCCGGACAGTTTGCCGCGCTTGCCGGGATCGAGTTCCTCCACCACCCGGCGCAATTCGGCCAGGTTGGAGCCCACGCCCTCATCCTTGTCCATCGCCCGCACCGGGCGATCGAGGAAGCGGTTGGACATGCCGGCTGCCTGCATGATCTCCTTGCGGCCCATATTGGTGATCTGGTCCACCTTCTTGCCGAAATCGGGCGAATTGGCGTCGAGCGCGATCAGATCGGTCACGAAGCCTTCAACCTTTTCGTCGAGCTTGGACTTCTTCTCCTCGCTCACCGGCACCAGGCCGGCCGCCTTTTCAGCGGATACGGCGGGCACCGGATCGGGCGGTGTCAGCTCGAGATCGGTCTTGGTCGCGGTTTCGGTGCTAGTCGCCATGTCTGCTCTGACCCCTTCCGGAAGCATATCACTGTATTAGGTCTGCAAGACACGCATTTCAAGCATCGCGCGGCCCTGCTATCGGCTATGATAACGCGCTTTATTGAGGGAGGCGACAGGGATGGCGAGCGAAGCTCCTGCCCAAAGTTACGGTTTCCGCCACGTCCTGTATAGCTGGAGCCATTGGTGGCAGACCGATGTGGTCGGCACGGTCGACCAGGCCGAGGTCATCGCCCGCCGGCGCGAGGAATGCGGCCTGACGGCGCGTTACCTGCTGATGCTGTCCATGTCGGCCGGCATCGCGATCCTCGGCCTGCTGCTCTCCTCGCCTGCTGTGGTGATCGGCGCCATGCTGCTCTCGCCGCTGATGGGGCCGATCATGGGGCTGGGCTTCGCGCTGGCGATCGGCGATTTCCGCTGGATCAAGCAATCGGCCCGCTCGCTGGCCGTCGGCACGCTGCTATCGGTGCTGTTCTGCGCACTGGTGGTGGTCTTCTCGCCCTTGCAGACGGTGACCTCCGAGATCGCCGCGCGCACCAAGCCGAACCTGTTCGATCTCGGCGTGGCGCTCTTTTCCGCCATTGCCGGCGCCTATGCGATGATCCGCGGGCGCGAGGGGACGGTGGTGGGCGTCGCCATCGCCACCGCCTTGATGCCGCCGCTGGCCGTGGTCGGCTTCGGCCTCGCCACTTTCAACTGGACGGTGTTTTCGGGCGCGCTGATGCTGTTCGTCACCAACCTGATGACGATCGCCTTCACCGCCGCCGTGATGGCCCGGCTCTACGGCTTTCGCACCTCGCTGTCGGAACGGCAGACGCAGTTCCAGACCGTGATCATCATCGTGGCCTTCGTTGCGCTGGCGATCCCGCTGGGCATTTCGCTGCGGCAGATCGCCTGGGAATCGAACGCCACGCGGCAGATCAACGCCGCCGTGGGCGACGCCTTTGATGATCGCGCGCGCCTTTCGCAGATAGAGGTCAATTACAACACGCAGCCGATCCAGGTTTCGGCGACCGTGCTGACGCCCGAACTGAGGAGCGACGCCGAACGGATCATCGCCCGCGCCACCAGCCGCCGGATCGGCGCGCCGGTGAATGTGAAACTCACCCAATATCGCGTCGGCACCGACGCGCAGGCGGCGGAAGTGGCGCAGCTTGCCGCCGCGCAGGCGCAGCGCGAGGCGGATCTGCAGCGGGCCGAGGAACTGGCCGAACGCATGGCGCTGCTCGCCGGCGTGCCGGACAGCGAAGTGCTGGTCGATCGCGATCGGCGCCGGGCCGTCGTGCGCGCCAAGCCGCTCGATGGCGCGACGCTGGAAGCCTATGAGGAGCTTGAGCGGCGCCTTTCAAAGCTGGAGCCCGAATGGGATATCCAGCTCGTGCCTCCGGCCAAGGCGCTGCCGGCGATCGCCTTCGACGATGAGGATGCGATGACCGACAAGGGCGCCGAAGCGCTGGGACTGGTCGTCTGGGCCGCGCAGCGCGTGGGCGCGCCGGTCGAGCTTGCCGGGCCGGACAAGCCGGTGGAGGCGGCGCGCGCGGCGCTGGTGGCGAAAGGGATCTCCGTCGTCGCCGAGCCGAATGGCAGCCGCACGCATGAAGTGACCGCCAGCTGGACCTCGCCCGACAAGGCGACCGATGCGAGCGGTGACGGGGAATAGGCGCGATGCCCGCCGAGATCACCGTCCTCGCGCTGGGCTGCCTGCTGCTGCTCGTCCATGTCTTCGCCGCGATCCGCTACAAGACGCGGCAATATGGCACGGCCTGGAACATGGGCGCGCGCGACGAGGAACTGCCGCCGCTCAACGCCATAGCCGCCCGGCTGGACCGCGCGCGCGGCAATTTCCTCGAGACCTTTCCCGTCGCCATCGTCGCACTGCTGGGCGTGGTCGTCACCGGCAAGGCGAATGAGATCACCGCCATTGCCGGCTGGGTCTGGCTGGCGGCGCGGGCGATCTACCTGCCGCTCTACTGGGCCGGCGTGCCGAAGGTGCGGACGCTGGTGTGGGGCGTGGCGCTGGCGGCGCTGCTCACCGTGCTCGGCACCCTGCTGTTGGGTTGACCGAAGCCGGGTTTACGCCGCGCGTGAGCCTCAGGCCGCCAGCTTGAGCGGCTCGATCTCGCCCGAAAGGTAGAGCTTCTTCGCCTTGGCGCGGCTGAGCTTGCCGGAGCTGGTGCGCGGCAGGCTGCGCGGCGGGACCAGTTCAACCACGCAGTTCATGCCGGTGATCGAGCGGACCTTGTCGCGGATCGTGTCGCGCAGGCGCACCCGCTCGTCGGGGTCGGAGACGCGGCAATGGACGAGCACGGCCGGGGCCTCCTCGCCATTTTCCATCTCCACCGCGAAGGCGGCGATGTCGCCATGGTTGAAGCCCGGCAACTGCTCCACCGCCCATTCGATATCCTGCGGCCAGTGGTTCTTGCCGTTGATGATGATCATGTCCTTCGCCCGGCCGACGATGAACAGGTATCCGTCCGCCATGTAGCCCATGTCGCCGGTGTCGAGCCAGCCATCCACCAGGCATTCGGCGGTCGCTTCCGGGTTGCGGAAATAGGAATGCATGACGCTGGGCCCGCGGCACCAGACCTTGCCGATCTGGTGGTCCTTGCGTACGCGGCCCTTCTCGTCGCGGATTTCGACATCCATGTCGGGCAGCGGCTTGCCGCAATTGACGATCGCGCGGTAGCGGGCCGGGCGGCTGAGATCGCGCTTGGAGCCCGACAGCCGCTCTTCCTCGACCAGTTCGATGCGGATGCCTTCGCCCGGCGGCATGACGGTGACGGCCAGCGTCGCTTCGGCGAGGCCATAGCTCGGCGTGAAGGCGCTCGCCTGGAAGCCGGCGGGCGCGAAGGCGTTGACGAAATTCTGCATCACGTCGGGCCGGATCATGTCCGCGCCATTGCCCGCGAGCCGCCAGCGCGACAGGTCGAACCGTTCGGCGACGTTGGACTGGCTGGAGATGCGGCGCGCGCAGATGTCGTAGCCGAAAGTTGGCGAATAGGAGAGCGTGGTGCCCTTGTTGCGGCTGATCAGGTCCAGCCAGGCCAGCGGGCGGCGCGCGAAATGCTCGGTGCGCAAGTAATCGACCGAAACCTGGTTGGCGATCAGCGACAGGAAGCAGCCGACCAGCCCCATGTCGTGATACCAGGGCAGCCAGCTCGCCACGCGGTCATTCTCGCCGATCTCCATCGAGGAGGCGTGGCCATAGAGATTGTGCAGCAGCGCGCGGTGGGTCACCGCCACGCCGGTCGGGAAGCGCGTCGATCCGCTCGAATATTGCAGGTAGCAGATATCGTCGGGATCGGCTTCGGGCAGCTCCACTTCGGGGGCTTCGCGCGCGGCGAAGCTATCCCAGTCGCTGCCTTCGCAGCCCTGCCGTTCGGCCGCCGTTCCGGCCATCTCGGCGATCTCCGCCGGATATAGTAAAATTTTCGGATCGCAGCTTTCCAGCTGCACGCCGAGCTGTTCGATGTAGTTTTCGCGGCCGCCGAATGTAGTCGGCAGCGGCAGCGGCACCGGCCATGCGCCGGCATAGACCGTGCCGCAGAACAGCGCTGCGAAATCGGGGCCGGTCTCGGCGATCAGGGCCACCCGGTCGCCCTTCTTGACGCCCGATGCGACCAGCCGGCGGGCCATCAGCAGCGCATCCTCGCGCATTTCGCGATAGGGATAGACGCGCGTCAGCGTGCCACGCATGTCGTGGAAATTAAGGCCTTTTTCGCTCCGCGCGGCATAATCCACCGCTTCGTTGAACGTCGCGAAATCCGCGCGGCGGCGCGGTAGCGGGCAATCATTCGGAGTGGGACTGAGTTCGGTCATAAATTATATTGGCAACCCGTCTTTTACGCGCTCTTCGGGCGCTCCCCCATATTAAATAGCGGCGTCGATACACCGACCGACCCCGCGATAATCTTTCCCATTTGTCAACGACTGTGGCACGATTATGGCCAATGGGCGGCTATCGACAACCATGTAAGCGGCCGGGAAGCAAGCCGAAACCGCTCGACGAGACCCGGCTGCAGGACCTGGCGCTCGCCTATATGGCACGCTTCGCCACTTCCACCGCGAAACTTGAACGCTACCTTTACCGCAAGCTGCGCGAGCGCGGATGGGACGGGCAGGCTGAGCCCGATATCGCCGCAATGGTCGCCCGCTATGCCGAGCTGGGCTATGTCGACGACGAGGCATTCGCCCGCGCCAAGAGCGGCAGCCTGCTGCGCCGCGGCTACGGCCCGCGCCGCGTCAGCCAGGCGCTGGGCGAGGCGGGTATAGCCGAGGCGATCCGCGAGGATGTGGACCCGGGCGAGGCGGCCGAGCGCCATGCGGTGCTCGCGATGGCGCGCAAGCGCCGCTTCGGCCCGTTCGGGCGCGATTCCGGCGCGCCCGATCCCGCCCGCCGCGAAAAGCAGATTGCGGCGATGATGCGCGCCGGGCACAGGCTCGACAGCGCGCTGCAAATGATCGATGCGCGCAGCGAGCAGGCGGCCGAGGAATGGGCCGCTGAAATGGATGACGACGATCACGAGGCCTGACTGGATGCGCGCGCTGTTCCTTGCCGCCCTGCTGCCCCTCTCGCTGCTGGTGCCGGCCTGTTCGCCGCAAGCGGCCGAGAATGCACCCACGCCCGCGCCGCAGACTGAGACTCACCCGGTTTCGGGGCTGGAAGTGATCCCGCTCACCGTCACCTCGCAGGGCCAGGCGCATGAATTCCGGGTCGAGATGGCGCGCACGCCGGAGGCGCAGGCGCAGGGACTGATGTTCCGCGAGAAGATGGGGCCGGACGAGGGGATGCTGTTTCCCTATTCGCAGCCGCGCATCCTCAGTTTCTGGATGAAGAACACCGTGCTGCCGCTGGATCTGATCTTCATCGGGCCGGACGGGAAGGTGATCAATATCGCCGCCAATGCGAAGCCCTATTCGGAAGACCAAATCTATTCCGAGGCGCCGGCCTCCGCCGTGCTCGAGCTCAATGCCGGCCGCGCGGCCGAGCTCGGCATCGCGCCGGGCGACGAAGTGCATTGGTGAGATCGCGCGTGAAGATGCACTGGCGCTTGCGCCGCATCGCCACTTCCGGCTAACGCGCTGCTCATGGGAATCCTCTCCAAGATCTTCACCTGGTGGGACGGTGCGACGATCGGCACCTCGCTGTTCAGCTCGATGAATGGCGAGCATGTCGGCACCGATGCCCAGGGCAACAAATATTACCGCTCGGCCAAGAAGAAGACGGTCCACGGGCTGGAGCAGCGCTGGGTCATCTATAATGGCGCCAACGATGCCAGCCGGGTGCCGGCCGAATGGCATGGCTGGCTGCATCATTCCTATGACGAGCTGCCGGAGAGCCACCTGCCGCCTCCGCGGATCTGGGAAGTGGATTACACCCCCAACGCCACCGGCACAGTGGGCGCCTATCGCCCGGCCGGCGCGCTGGAGCGGGGCGGCAAGCGCGCCCGCGCCACCGGCGATTACGAAGCCTGGACGCCGGAGGGGTGATTCACGCCTCCGCACGCGCCTGGCTCTCGGCCGGCGCCGCGCTGGTCCTGCTCGGCGGCTGCGACAGGGGCGCGCCCGAACCGGAACCCGAGAGTACCGAGATTCCCGAGGGGCTGGCCGGTTCTGACCAGCCGGCGGCGACTTTCGATAACGGCATCGGCACTCCGATGGAGCAGCGCGTGGCCACGCTCGGCCTGCTCAACAAGCGCAACAATCTGAGCCAGGACGTGAAGCTGAAGCCGGGCGAATCGCGCCGCATCGGCGATGTCATCATCCGTCTTTCCGCCTGCGAGCGGACCAAGCCGTGGGAAGACCCGCCCGAAACGGGCGCCTTCGTGCAGGTGCTGGTGCAGGACCGGCCCGATGCCGATTCAGAGGCGGAATGGCAGAAGGTCTTTTCCGGGTGGCTGTTCAAGAACTCGCCCAGCCTCAACGTGGTCGAACACCCGATCTACGATGTCTGGGTGAAGGATTGCGCGATGAGCTTCCCGGGCGAGGAAACGGCGGCTTCCTCCAGCAGCAGGCCCCAGGCCGCGGGCAGCGAATAAGGCGCCTCGTCGCGCGTCGCCGCGGCCAGCCGTTCCAGATATTCCGCCCGGCTGATCTCCACCGCGCCGAGCGAGGCGAGATGTTCGGTCATGAACTGGCAGTCGAGCAGCGCGTAGCCGGCCCGGTTCAGCAGCGCCACCAGCCATGCCAGCGCGACCTTGGAAGCGTCGGTCCGCCGGCTGAACATGCTCTCGCCGCAGAACACGCGGCCGAAGGCCACGCCGTAAAGCCCGCCGACCAGCTCGCCATCCTGCCAGCATTCGATCGAATGGGCATGGCCGGTCTGGTGCAGCGCGCGATAGCTGGCGGCGATGATATGGCTGATCCAGGTTTCCGGATGGCCGGGGCGGGGCGCTGCGCAGGCTTCGATCACCGCGGCGAAATCGCGGTCGCAGGTAACCTGGAAGCGGTCCTGCCGGATCACCTTGGCCAGCGAGCGGGAGCAGCGAAAACCGTCGAGCGGCAGGATCGCCCGCTCATGCGGTTCGACCCAGTAAAGCTCCGCATCCTCGCGGCTGTCCGACATCGGGAAGATGCCGCTGCGATAGGCCGTCAGCAGCAATTCCGGCGGGATGATCTTCTGGGCCTTGCCGTGCATGATCGCAGGTTAGCAGATGGGTTGCCGCTCGTCGCTTGCCAAGCGTGAGTGCGCCGTATAGAGGCGCACTCCGCCTGCAGGAGTGTAGCTCAGTTGGTAGAGCATCGGTCTCCAAAACCGAGGGCCGTGGGTTCGAGTCCCTCCACTCCTGCCATTTCCCGCAATATGCCGGTGCGCGGCCTTTAGGGCCGGCGCCTGGCGGGATCGCGATCTGCAAAAAAATAAGCCCGTCATGGGAACCCCGGCAGGAATCCTCGGCTTTTGCGCCGGGCGGCTGCATCGCGTCCGAAAAATCGCCTCGCCGACAGGAACCGGTGAGGCAAACCGTTCATTATCAGCGGCAGACCGATTTTCGGAATGAGGAGTCCCCCCAATGTTCAGTCCGACTTTCCGCAGCAGCCGTCCCGATAGCTGGACCATGCCGCGCCCGCACCGCGACGCCAGCCTGCGTTACATGACGCATGGCCCGATCCTGCCGATGGAAGAGCCCAGCCTGCTGGAACGGCTGTTCCGCCGCGCCTGAGGCCCAACTATCCGATAATTGCCGCAGCCCCGGAGGGCCCGATCAATATTCCTCGGGCTCTTCCGGGGTTGTCTGCAAGTGGTCCGGCCCGGCCTTGCGCTCGCCCTTGGCCAGCTTGAACACCACGCCGGAAAGCAGCGCCAGCGCCAGCAGGTTGGGCAGGGCCATCGCCGCATTGGAGATGTCGCCCAGCCGCCAGACTTCCTCCGAGGGGCGCGAGGCACCGATAAAGATGCCGATGCACCAGATCACGCGCCAGGCGCGGTGCAGCATCTTCTCGCCCTTGCGGGTGGAGCCCGGAACCCGGTCATACAGGAAGGTGATCGCCCGCTCGCCGTAATAGGACCAGGTGAGCAGGGTGGTGAACACGAACAGGATCAGCGCCAGGCTGGCGATCAGCGTGCCGATCGGAACGCTGCCGATGCTCATCGGGAAAGCCGCCGCGAAGGCGCCGCTGGTCATGGCGAAGCCGCTGAGATCGGATTGCCAGGCATGGGCGACCGTCTGCCCCGAAGCGGTGAAATCGCCTTCCACGGTGAGGATCACCAGCGCCGTCATCGTGCAGATCATGATCGTGTCGATGAAGGTGCCCATCATCGCCATGCGGCCCTGCAGCGCCGGATCGTCGGTCTGCGCCACTGCATGGGCGATCGGGGTCGAGCCCTGGCCCGCCTCGTTGGAGAACAGCCCGCGCGCCACGCCGGCGCGCACCGCCATGATCATCGCCGCCCCGGCAAAGCCGCCGGCCGCGCTTTGCGGATTGAAGGCGCCGGAGAAGATCCGGCCGAACGTGTCGGGAATGTCCTGGATGTCCATCAGGATCGCGATCAGAGCCATCACGATATAGGCGCCGGC